>Ga0315542_1000926_pt1 | contig 18556 bp, 10 predicted proteins | sample SalMarSW160120MG_FD_202541 | JGI IMG/M metagenome (GOLD analysis project Ga0315542, IMG submission 202541) | Salt marsh sediment microbial communities from the Plum Island Ecosystem LTER, Massachusetts, United States - Salt Marsh Sediment SW1601-20 ...
TCTCGCCTGAAAACTCTTCCGCTCGCGAAATCCGGGCATGCAGCATGGTGACGTCTCCTGCGGTGGGCTGAGCAGCACCGGCCGGCAAGCCGCCGAGGGCGAAGCGCCTTCGCTTTCCCACCGGCAAGATCGGGGGCTACTGCTGCTGGTCGGGGGCCGATTCGTGGCAGGCCCTGATCGCGACCAGCAGGTCCTGGATGGGGCCGTCCTTCGTGAGATAGACGCTGGCCCCCGCCTCGCACATCGCCGCGGCCATGTCGTCCCGCTCGTGCATCGAGAGGCCCACCACCCGGATTCCCGGCTGCTCGGCCACGATCGCCCGCGTGGCCTCGATGCCGTTCAGGTGCGGCATGCTCACGTCCATGACGATGACATCTGGACGCAGCTGCCTGGCAATGTCCACGGCCGCCCGGCCGTCGGCGGCCTCGCCCACGACCTCGAGATCGGGCTCGCCGGCGATCAGTCGGGAGAGGCCCTCGCGGGTGACGGCGTGATCGTCGGCCAGGAGGATCCGGATCTTGCCGGCGCCCCCCCTGACAGCGCTCCTGGCCGGGGCCGTGGCCACGGCTCCCGCCGCCTCGTCATCTCCCAGACCGGACCCTTGGTGCGGACCGGGAACCCGCAGCGTGAAGCGGCTGCCGCGCCCCGGGGCACTGGCGATCTCCAGCGATCCCCCCAGGGAACGGAGGCGCTCCCGTATGCTGAAGAGGCCGAAACCGCCACCTGTTCCGGCGGCCGCATCCAGCAGGCTCGGATCGAACCCCGCGCCCTCGTCGGCGACCGTCACGAGAAGCCCGTTCCCCACCCGGTCGACAGAGAGCGAGGCTTGCTTCACTCCGGCGTGCTTGACGATGTTGAACAGCAGCTCCCGCACGGACTCGTAAATGAAGATGCACGCGTGTTCGTCGAGCCCCTCGATGTCCTCGTCGGCGGTGAGCTGGACCTGGAGGCCGTACTTATCGAGCTTCTGGCGCACCAGCCATCTCAGGCCGGGCACCAGCCCCTGCTCGTGGAGGATGGGGGGGCTGAGCTCCGCCGTGAGCGTCCGCGAGGCCCGAATGGCCTCGTCGAGCAGGCTGGAGAGCTGGCCGGTCTTGTGCTCCCTGGACTGGGCGTCGTCCTGATCGCTCAGGGCGCCGAGGACGAACTTGGCGCCCACCAGGAGCTGCTGAAGGTCGTCGTGCAGCAGCCGGGATATGCGCTGGCGTTCGTGCTGTTCGGCCAGGGTCAGCTGAGAGGCCAGAGCCTGGAGCTGGGCGGCCCGCTGCTCGAGAGTGCGTTCCGCCCTGATCCGGTCCGCTTCCCCGCGCAGCGTCGTGATGCCAAAGGCCAGGTCGTCGGCCAGCTCCTCGAGCAAGGAGGCCTGCTCCTCCTCGAAGGCGTGCGGCCGGTCGGCGTAGATGGTCAGGGCGCCGAAGGTCCGGCCCTTTGCGGTCAGGGGCAGCGCGATCGAGGAACGGAAGCCGCGCTGCAGCGCCTCCTGGCGCCAGGGCGCCAGATTGGGATCGCTCTGGAAGTCGTGGTTGATGCAGACGGTGCCGTTCCGGACGGCGGTGCCCGTGGGACCGCGCCCCAGCTCGTCGTTCGCCCAGGTGATGCGGACCCGCTGCAGGTAGCCGTCCTCGGAGCCAATGGAGGCGACGGGGCGGATCGTCCGGCCCGGATCGTTCTCGGCATAGCCGACCCAGACCATGCGGTAGCCGCCCACCTCGTGGATGACGCGGCAGATCTCCTCCATGAGCTGCTGCTCGTCGCCGGCGTGGACCAGGGCGTGGTTGCAGCCGGTGACCATCCGCAGCACCTGGATCGTGCGGCGCAGCTGTTCGGTGCGCTGCTGGACCTTCCGCTCCAGCTCCTCGTGGGACCTCTCCAGCATCTCCTGGGCGGCCTTCAGCGGGGAGATGTCCCAGAACGCGCCGATGGCGCCGCGCGAGCGCCCTTCCTCGTCGAACAGCGGCGTGGCGTTGCCGAAGAACCGGATCAGGCGCCCGTTGTCGTGCACCAGGTCGAAGTCCGCGTTGAAAACCGGAATCCCCTGGGCCGCGGCGACCTGCAGCGGCAGCTCGTCCGGGGGCAGCTCACGGCCGTCCTTCATGGTGCGGAAGTTGGAGGGTGCCTCGCCTTCCGGGGCGCTCTTGGACATGTTCGCGCCTGGAGGCTGGCCCAGCATCTCGGCCAGGACGGCGTTGCCGCGGATCTTGCGGCATGCGGGGTCCTCGGCGATGCCGATGCCGATGGGCACGGTGTCCAGGATGGTCTCCAGCTCCACGACCCGGCGCTGCAGCTCCTGATTCAGACGGGCCAGCTCCTGCTCGGCCTTGCGGCGATCGGTGACGTCCACGAACAGCACCGCGACCTGGCCCGGGGCGGGCCGGGAAGCGAGAACTTCGTAGTGTCTTCCGATCGCGATGGAGTAGTTCTCGAAGTGGGCCGTCCGGCCGGTCAGGGCAACGTCCGCATAGATCGCGGCCCACTCCGGATCCTCGCCGGGCAGGACCTCGCTCCGCAGGCGCCCCACCACGTCCTTGCGCTTGAGACCTGTGAGCCGCTCGAAGGCTGGATTGATCTCCAGGAAGCGGCAGTCGGCCGGCTGCCCCTGCTCGTCCAGGACGATCTCGTGCAGGGCGTAGCCCTCGGTCATGCCGTTGAAGAGGGCCCGGTAACGCTCTTCGCTCCGCTGCAGCGCCTGCTCGGCGTGCCGGTGTGCCGTGATGTCGTTGAAGAGCGTGTAGACCTGGTAGGGCTTGTCTTCGCCTTCGTGGAACACGGGAACGGCGCTGATGCTGATCCAGCGATAGCCGGGATCCCTGGGATTGAACACGCCCATCACCACGTCCCGCAGCTCTCGCCCCGTGCGCAGCGCCACCATGGCCGGATGCTCCTGACCGGGGAACGGCGTGCCGTCCTCCCGCAGGGTGTGTTGCTCCACATCCTCCGAGGTCTGTCCCAGGAATTCCTCGGGGGACTTGCCGAGAATCCGCTCGGCGGCGGGGTTCATCGAGATGATCCAGCCGGCTGCGTCCTGGTAGACCACGCCCTGCAGCATGGTCTCGAACAGCAGCCGATGGTGCCGTTCGGATTCGCTGAGCCGCCTCTCGGCTTCCTTGCGGCCGGTATCGTCCAGCATGGCGCCCACGACCCGCCAGGCCTGGCCCTTCTCGTCGCGCGCGATGTAAGCCCGATCGTGAACGTCCGCCCAGCTCCCGTCCGGCCGCTGGAAGCGGTACTCGTTGACCCAGGTGCTTGACCGGCCGGTGATGGCCTCGCGGAGTCCGGAGGCCGTGCGTTCGCGGTCGTCGGGATGGATGTGATCGATCCACCACTGCCAGGAGCTGCCTGACTCCGGAGGCCTGCCGAAGAGTTCGGCGTAGGTGTCGTTCCACTGCACGGTGCCGGTGCTCAGGTCCAGGTCCCAGATGGCGTCGCGCGTGGCCTTGACTGCCAGCCGGAAGCGCTCCTCGTTCTCCAGCAGCTTGCGTGTCAGGTGCTCGTGCTCCGCGCTCCGGATGAGCTGCCAGCGCCCCTGCCGCTTGATGAGGGCGAACTGGTGGTTGGCGAGCACGTCCATGATCTCGCCGATGCCGCACCGTTCCAGGGAATAGGTGCACAGGGCGATCATCGGATACCGGCCGATCACCTTGTTGATCGACTCCTCGTAATCGGTGAAGCCCTTCCAGTCCTTCTTCTCCAGCCAGAAGGTATTGCCCGTCAGCCGCAGGCCGTCGAAGCCGCGCTCGCGGGCCGCCTGCAGGCGCTCGATCCAGCCGGTCAGCACCTCGTGCGCCTCGAAGGCGCCCCCTCGCAGATACCAGTCGTGGTAGTCGAGAATCTCGATCTGCCCCATCTGCGCCGCCCGTTCCAGGTTGGGCACGGCCGCCCGCAGTGCTTGCCAGGCCTCGTCCGCCCTCAGCGGCTCGGACGTGACCCACATGCAGTACTCGTTGCTGGCCAGCCCCTGCCGGAAATAGGGCACCAGGATGTCGAGGAGATCCTGCTTGGTCTGGTAGAACTGGCAGAAGTGAGAGCCCCAGGGCACCCGTCCCACGACGTCAAGACCGCTCTGTCTCATGCCGACACGCTCGCGTTGAAGCAGCTCACCAGATCCGGCTGTCTCCGGATCGTGAGTGATGCCCGCCCATCCCGTAAACAATAAGCGGTTATGGGAAAAATGCGACTTGTCTGCAGCATTGCGCAGCGGAGATGTCCGCCGCCGATTCACTTGGGTGACGGTCCCTGCGTGACCTGTACCAGATCGTCCGGCCGGATGAACCCGGCGAAGGCGGCCTGGACATCAGCCGGGCCCAGCTCCAGGTACCTGCGGGCCGCCCGCGTCGGCTCGTCCAGGGGCAGGCCGAGATCGATCCGCGAGAGAAATCCGCTGGCGATCTCACCTATGCTCGATTCGGAGAGGGGGATCTCCCGCAGGAGCTGCGCCTTGGCCCGTTGCAGCTCCGGCTCCGGGACCGGCTGCTGCTGCATCTGCACGAGGTTGCGCTGCACGATGGCACGGGCCTTGGACACATTGTCCGGATCGCAGGCGTAGTCCACCGCGTAGATGCCGCGCGTGCGGCCCACATCGAAGGACGAGGACACGTGGTAGACCAGGCCGGCTTCCTCGCGCAGATCCCGGTAGAGGCGCGTGGCGTAGAAGCCGCCGCCCAGCACGTGATTGCCCAGCTCCAGCGCGTAGTACTCCGGATCCGCGCGTGTCAGCTGCAGCGTCTGGGCGAGCGTCACTTTGTCCTGGACGCGGCTGGCGTCGGGCACCACCGAGGCCACGATCCTGTTCGGTGGCACGGACGGCAGCAGCAGGTCCGGCGGGCTGCCGGCGGCCGTCCAGCCGCCGAAGCACTTGCCGACGATCGCCGCGGCCGCCTCCGGCGTGGTCTGGCCGATCACCACGAGCGTTGTCAGGTCCGGTCGGAAGACCTTGCGGTAGTAGTCCTGCACGTCGGCGAGGCTCAGGGAACCCACCGTCTCCGGCGTCGCCTGGCGCAGCGTGGGATCGTGCGGCGGGAACAACCCCGTATCGAGCGCCCGGCCGGCCAGGTAGTCCGGGCTCTGCAGCTGGCCCGCCACGGTCTGGGCCACCTGCCGCTGCACGACCGCAAAGGCCTGCTCCGGCAGGGCGGGCCGCAGCTGGTTGTCCGCCAGAAGCTCCATGCCCCGCGCGAAGTAGGGCGTGAGAACCTGCAGGGAGAAGTCCGTGCCGCCGGACTCGACGGCTCCGATATCGTCCAGGGCCTTCTGGAAGGCCACACGGTCCAGCGTCCGCGTGCCGTAGGAGAAGAGCTGATCCAGGATCTGGTCCACACCCTCCTGGCCCGGCGGAGTCTGCAGGTCCGGCCGGTTCCGGACATGGCCGTACACGCTCACGGTCTCGCTGATGGTTGCGGGCTGGACGATCAGCCGCAGACCGTTGGGCAGCACCGTGTCCACCGGGGCGAGCGTGGACTGCGGGACGGCCAGCTGCTTCAGAGCCGCCTCCGCCCAATCGGGCAGGGTGACCTCGCCCGTGTGCTGCGGCGTGAATGACTCCACGCCGCCGAAGCTGGCCGTAGATGTGGGCGCCCCCGAGGACTCCGGCCTGAGGATTCCCACGACGGCCGCCTTGAGGTCCAGGAACCGCCTCGCCACGCGGTTCACGTCATCCGAGGTCACGCGCTGGATGGCCGCGACATCGTCGTCCGGCGACGACCGGCCCTCCACGGCCAGAGCCTGCGACCAGGCCATCGCCAGGCCGAAGACCGAGTTCTTCCGCAACTGCGCCGCGGTCAGCTCCTGCCGCTTGGCCGCCTCGACCAGGTCCGCCGGGAAGCCGCCCTGCAGGTCCGCGGCGAGGATCCGGCGGACATCGGCGACCAGCGACTGCGCATCGGCCCCCTTCGGGAAGGCGGCGATCGCATAGCCGAGGCCGGTCTGGGGCAAGGTGTCCAGGGAGAAGCCGGCGTACAGCGCCTTGCCCTGGGGCACGAGATCGTAGAGGCTGCCGCGCTGGCTGCTCAGCACGTCGGCCAGCACCACGCTGGCGGCGTAGTCCGGGCTGTCGTAGCCCGGCATGCGCGCGGCGACGAAGCTCAGGCCGTAGGGACGATCAGTCGCGAGCGCGATCGTGTCGGGCCTGACCGGTTCCAGCTCGATCGCCGGCCGCGGCGGCAGCGGCCTGGCGGGAAGCGGGCCGAAGAGCTCCTTCACCTGGCTCAGGGCCTCGGCGGGTTCCACGTCGCCGACGATCACCAGGATCGCGTTGTTGGGGACGTACCAGGTCTCGTGGAACTCCGCGAGCATCGCTCCGGTGGTCTTGTCGAAGGAAGGGACGGTCCCCAGGGCCGTGTGCGCGTAGGGCGATCCGGCGAACATGTCGGCGAGCAGGCGGGTGTAGAACACGTACTCCGGATTGGAGAGGTCCTGGGCGACCTCCTGTTCGATGGCACTCCGCTCCTTCTGCCAGAGCTTCTCGCTGTCCAGCACGCCGCGCATGCGGATCAGCTCGATGTGCAGTGCCACGTCCAGGTTCTGGGACGGCACGGTGAAGAAGTACTGGGTCACGGTCTGCTGGGTGTCCGCGTTGAACATGCCGCCCATGGCCGCGGAGATGTCCGCCAGCTGCCCGGCGCTCAGGCCCGGGCTGCCCCGGAACATCATGTGCTCCTGGGCATGGGCGGTACCCGGGAATCCCGCGGGTGCCTCATTGGAACCCACCAGGTAGTTGACCACCGTGGTGACGACCGGAGCCAGGGGGTTGCGCACGATGACGACCCGCAGGCCGTTGTCGAGGGTCTCGCGCAGGGCCTCGTCGCTCGAGGGGGAGCCTGCCGGATCGGCCCGGATACCGGTCCAGGGGGTCAGCAGAAGGCCGGCGAGGGCGATCGTGCCCACGAGCGGTATCCGCCGGCCTCCTTCCCCGAGACCAGGGATGCGCGCGCGGATCCCTTGGACCACCCGGCAAGCCCGGCGGTCCATCCGCCTCCCATCCGCGACATGCTTCGGCATTTCCCGTCCCCCCACAGGAAACCAGCGCGCGCTCCCTGGCCTCTTTCGCCTTCCACGTGGTCGATCGATCTCCAGGCAAGCTGCAAACAGGACCACTCCCCACCGATTCGACGTCCAAGCATACCTGAATGCATAGACCCGACAGCTCGAAATTGATATAGGGGATTCCCTGATTTGTCGCCGGCGCGCGTCCGCCGGCGCAAGGGCTATTCGATGGTGTACGACACGAACCAGTCGTTGCGGGTCAATCGCGCGTCCAGCTGCTCGATGACGCCCTTTCCGGCCTCGATCGAGAACGTGATCGAGAGCTGGTTGGTGCTCCGATCCACCGCGGTGCCCACGAACCTGTACCTGTTGATGTCGCTCAGCTGGCTTTCGATCTCCTGCCGCGGAACCAGCCGACTCGCCCGGATGGTCAGGTTCTTCTGGTAGGCGCCAACCCCGTGCTTCTCGAGGTAGATGTCGTACAGGGTGACCAGCCAGACCAGGACGTAGATCATGAGGCCCACGACGTAATACCCGACGCCCATGACCATCCCGAAGACCGCGAAGATCCAGATCAGCGACGCGGAGGTGAAGCCGTAGATCTTCTCACCGGACTTGATCAACGCTCCGGCCCCGAGAAAGCCGATGCCGGTGACGATGGAGCCGAGCAGCGGGAGAGGATTGGCAGGGGTCAGGAGCATGGCGACGAACGCGATGCCGCAAGCCCCCGTGGCGACGAAGACGAACGTGCCGAAGCCGATCGGCTTGTGAGCCCGCTGCCTCTCCAGGCCGAACAGGAACGAAAGCACGAACGCCAGCGCGAACCGGATGAAGAACTCGGACCAGGGCATCGGCCGGCTCCCCCCGTTGAACAATGACCGCGGCGATGAAGCGGATGATTCAAGACAGCGGCCAGGATAGCATGGCCGCCCCGCGCGGACAATCGATCGCGAGGTCGGGCCCCGGCGAGAAGCGCGTCGGGCTCGCGGGTGAGCCCGTGCCCGGGAACTCAGCCGCCGGGCCGGTGGAGCTGCCCCTCCAGGAGGTCCCGGAATTCCTGCGAGATCTGGCCGCCCTCCACCAGATCGGCCAGCAGACGGCTGCCGACTGCGGCCGGGGCGAAGACGAGGTCAGCGCGAGCCAGCTTCAGCAGGCGGATCGAGCGCGCGGAGCTGGCCACGGCCAGCACCCGGACCTGCGGATTGAGGTCCTTGGCCACCAGGGCGATGAAAGCGTTCTCACCATCCTCGGCCCGGGCGGCGATCACCATCCGCGCCCTCGCGATGCCCGCCTGGCGCAGGATCGCATCGTCGCTGGCATCTCCATGCAGAACGGGACTTTCAGGCAGTGGCGGCTCGGCATCGACCGGCACCACCTGCACGATGGGGATGCCGCGTCCGGCGAGCTCGAGCGCGGTGTTGCGGGCGATGGGCCCCTCTCCGACCAGGATGACGTGATCCTTGGACTCCATGACGCGGCCTCCTGGATTGAAGATGCGGGAGAGCTCTCCCGTGAGGGCCGGCAGCAGGGTCGAGGCGATGGCCGTGGCAAAGACGCTCACGCCCACGATCAGCAGTGCCGTGACGAACAATCGTGTCTCGTGGGAGATCGGAACGATGTCCCCGTAGCCCACGGTGGAGAGGGTGATGATCGTGTAGTAGAAGGCGCTGGTCAGGTCCGCGATCGGCGGTCTGAAGCCCTGCCCGAGCAGGTAGGAGCCGAACGTGCCGAAAGCCAGGATGGCCAGGATCCCCGCCAGGGAGATGAGGTAGTTGCCCAGCGTGCTGATGCGGCGGAAATGGCGGCCGAAGGCCAGCAAGGCCAGCAGCATCAGTGCGGGCAGCAACAGGCTCAAGCCCCGCTGTGCGCGGATGATGTTGATCCCCATGGTGATGGCCAGCAACAGGACCGCGAACACCCATGCCGTCCGCAACCGCCGCAGGAGCCCGATCCCCACCAGCACCAGACCGATCCCCAGGCCGATCTGGGTCCGCCGGCCCAGGACGGCCAGCGAGTCGCCGAGCGTGGCCAGGGTCGGCGAGGTGCCGAGGGTGATGGCCTGGACGCGCAGGCCGTTCAAAATGTTGAAGAGCCCGCTCACCGCCAGGGCGATGGCCAGCGGCCAGTGGGGCCAAGTGGCCCGCACCAGCGCCTGCCAGCGCCGGGAGCGCCGGGCGGGGGGAGGGGGTGTCTCGGTCGGGGTGGAGTCGGCAGCCATGGTACCTCGCGCCGGTCTTCCGGCTCAACGGGCCTGCGGGCGCGTCACCCAATATAGCGCCGTTGGCATCGATTGCCGCAGACGGGGGCTCCGGGTGGGCCGGCCGGCGGCGCTGGCGCGCCCGCCCTGCCGGCGTGGCGCGGCCCTGCGTACCTGCATATCGTGTGTTCTCTAACCTGCTTCGATCAAGACATGCATACCTCATGGAGGTCGATCATGGCTGCTTTAGCAATTCCCCTGCGACCTGCGAGCGTCGAGGCCTGGAAGGCCTGGATCAAGGAGTGCACCGGCCCGCGCCGGAAGGAGTTCGAGGATTTCAACCGCCGGATGAAGCTGACCGAGCACCGTGTCTGGTACATGGAGCACGCCCCGGGACCGCTGGCCATCGTGGTCCATGAGGGACCGGGCGGGGACACCATGCTCAAGAACCTGGCGAAGTCGGATCATCCCTTCGACACCTGGTTCCGCCAGCGGGTCGCCGAGTTCCACGGCGTCGACTTCTCGGCTCTCACGGACCGCCCGCCGTCTCAGAACATGATGGACTGGCGTTCCAGCGAGGCACAGCGCTCGGCGAAGTCCTGAGCGCGATCGGCGGCGCCCGGATCAGCCCGCGACCCTGCGGGCACGCTCGCGGAGCACGAGGCCGAGCCCGCCCAGGATCGCCGCCGCCGCGACGAGCAGCCGCAGCGACGCAGGCTCGGACAGCAGCATGATGCCAACCAGCGCCGCCAGGACAGGGGCCGAGAGCTGCACGACCGCCGCCTGCGTCGCCTTCAACCCCGGCAGGGCCATGTACCAGGCCACGTAGCCGAGGCCGGAGGCGAGCGCGCCCGAGAGCACGGCAAGCACGATCCCCCAGGTCGTCGGCCGGTGTGCGGCCAGCATGCCGGCCGCGACGGCCAGCCCCGCGATCATCACGTAGGGTAGCGTGCAGGTGAAGTTGGCGGTCGTGGTGACGAGCGGATCGCTGTTCGAGCGCCCGCGCAGCGAGTACACGCCCCAGGCGCAGCCGGCCAGGGCCATGAGGGCGGCTCCCCGCGGAGGGGGAGCCTGCAGCCCCGGCAGAACGAGCAGAACGAGCCCGCCGATGGCGATCGCCACGCCCAGCCACTGCCGGCCATCCGGGCGCTCGCCCAGCCGCAGGCCAGCCAGGATCATCGTCACCTGGACCATGCCGAACAGGATCAGGGCGCCGGTGCCGATCGCCAGGTCGCGATAAGCGTACGAGAAAGCCAGCGCGTAGAGGAAGAGCCAGAAGGCCGAGATCCAGGTGGCGACGAGGGGGCGTCCGGGTGCCGCCGGCCTGCCGGCCCGTCTGCCCCGGAAAACGAGGAGCAACCAGAGCGCCGCGGCGCCGGAAACCAGGCGAATGGCCGTGAATCCGGCCGCGTCGATGTGATCCCCGCGCAGGGCCAGGCGGCAGAGGATCGAGTTCGCGGCGAAGGCCAGCATCGCGAACAGGGTGGCGGCCATGATGCGCACCGACGGCAAGCTCCGCAAGATGGGTCACTCCTGGTGCTGCTGAGGCCGCTGGTCTCTAGGCGAGACCGGCCATGCGCGAGGTGATATCCCACAAGCGGCTGCGGGCGTTCTCGTCGTAGGCCTGTGCGTTCGCCTTTACGCGGGTTTTCTGGTTGAAGTACTCGCCGCTGACGCCCTGCAGCTCGCCGGACAGGGCCAGGTACTCGAGAACCTCCCCGCCCTCGTCCGCCGGCCCCAGGGGAGTGCCGAAATCCTCGCGCACCATCCGTGTGTCCAGCAGCGTGCCCGGATGCAGGGCATTGACCATGATGCCGTACCGGTGCCACTGCAGGGCCATCTCGAAGGAGAGCATCACGAGGGCCAGCTTGCTCTGGCTGTAAGAACCCGGTCCCTCGGCGCCCACGGCATCCGGCAGGCGATCCAGGTCGATCGCCGACTGGGCGATGCTGGCGACGTTGAGCAGGCGTGCCTCGCCGGGAGCCGCCGCGAGCAGGGGCTCCAGCTCGTGGGCCAGCAGGAACGGAGCGAGCACGTTGACCGTCCAGGTGTGCTCCTTGCCGCCGGCCAGTCCCGCGTTGTTGATCAGCACGTCCAGGTGGCGATGACGCTCTTTCAGCTGCCGGCACATGAGCCTGACGGCTGCGAGCGACGACAGATCGGCTGCCGCCGTCTCGAGCCGCGCGTTGCCGCTCTCCTCAGCCAGCTCGTCGCGGGTGCGCCTGGCCTTGTCCTCGCTGCGGGCATGCAGGATCAGCCGGGCGCCGCGGGCGGCGAACCGCCGCGCCGCGGCGAGCCCGATCCCGCTGTTGCTGCCGGTGAGCAGGATGGTGACGGTCTTGCCGGGCTTCATGTGGGCCTCCCGTGTTCGCGATCCCGCAGACACGGAAAGCCCATCCTGGTCGGAGAGCAACACCTTGCCGGGTTGGCTCGGTGGAGACCACGCAAACGCCGGGCCGGCGTCACCGGTACCAGGCCTTGACGCCTCCCCAGGACCGGATCTCGGTGGGCACCACACCCTCGCAGACGCTCAGGTCCAGGATCAGCTCACCCGGCCCGCTGCACTGCGCCAGATCGACGTCGCAGCAGTTCAGCAAGACCGCGCCCCCGACGTAGGAGAAGACGTCCTGGCCCTCGGTGCCGGTGTTGGACCGGATGTCCGTGTTGAATGCGGTCAGGCTGGAATTCCACACATGGAGCCCTCCGCCTTCCTCGCCGGCCGCGTTGCCGTGAATGCTGGAGGCATCGATGCGGCACGTGCCCCCGGCCAGGGAAGCGCCACCTCCGATGAGCGTCACCACGTTGTCCGCGATCGTGCAGTGGTCGAGCTGCACGAGCGACGGATCGCTGGCGACTCCGGTGACGAGACCGCCGCCGCGGGAGGCCTCGTTCCCCGCGAACGTGCAGTAGCTGAAGGTGGCTGGGGAGCCGTAGAAGCAGGCCACCCCGCCGCCCTGCCCGTAGGTGTGGTCGACCCAGTTGTTCCGGAAGCTGCAGCGGACGACGGTCGGAGCCGAGGAGTAGCAGGAGAGCCCCCCGCCCTGCCAGCCGATGTTGTCCGCACAGAGACAGTCCTCGATCAGGGCGTCGGATCCCTCCCGGCAGGATATCCCGCCCCCGCCCATCTCGCAGAGGTTGTCGACGAAGTGGCACCGCGAGATCTGAATGGGGGAGTTCACGCACAGGAGCCCGCCGGCCGTCCGGTCGAAGTCGTTGAGGCGATCCTCGCCGCCGGTGAACGTCAGGCCCTCCAGCCGCGTCGTCGCGTCCGCATCGGTGCAGGTCATCACCCGGCCCAGACCCTGCGCGTCGATGACGACGCAGTCCGGCGAGCCGGTCTCACTCCGCAGGACGATTCCCGACCGCATCTGCAGGTCGTGCTCCTGGTAGTTGCCGCAGGCCACGAAAACCGTGTCCCCGGCGTCGGCCAGGAGGATTCCCGCCTGGATGGTGGCGGCGTCTTCCGGGACCCGCCAGGTGCGGGCGGCGACGGCGCTTGCCGAGAGGAGGAACCCCGTGACGATGAGCAGCATGAGGCGCATGTTCTGACCTTTCGGTGAGGCGGCCTTGCGGCCGAGATCGAGTTCACCACGTGTGCTCGCCGCCTCCGGGCGGTTCCGCGCGCAGCAGCTCGTCGGCCAACGCCTGTGCGTCGTACAACTTCGTGAGGGCCTGCAGGATGGCGCGCACGTCCACACACACGCTGCGGGCGTCCGTCTCGTCGTACACGAACTGATTGGCGTGGCTGGTTGCGTTCCCGTCGAAGACGACCCCGACCAGGCGCCCGTCGCGGTTCACGACCGGGCTGCCGGAGTTGCCGCCGGTGATATCCGCGGTGCAGACGAAGTCGAGGGGGCAGACCAGGTCCAGGCTATCGCGGCGCTCGCTCTCGCGCGGCGTCAGCGCGAAATCGCCCTGATCGCCGAAGGAGTAGGCCCGGTCGTAGAGCCCGTAGAAGGTCGTGAACGGCGGCACGAGGGACGTGGCGAACGGATAGCCGGCCACCCGGCCGTAGGCCAAGCGCAGGGTTCCCGTCGCATCCGGGTAGAGCCTGTCGCCGTACACCGCGAAGCGGGCCTTGGCGATCTGCGTCTCGGCCTCGTCCTCGACCGCTTCCAGGTTCTCGCGGAAGGCCTTCTCGGCGGCCCGCAGGAGGGGATCCACCCGTCGCGCCAGCTCGATGAGCGGATCCGTGCTCTCCAGCACGCCCCGGCCCTCGCCGGCGACCAGCCCGCGGCGGACGGCCGCGTCGTCGAGCCGCGTGCCCTCGAGGTAGAAGGCCGCCGCCGCGGCCGGGGTGCGTCCCTGCAGGGTGGCCTGCACGAGTGGATCGCCGGCGCCCAGGCCGTCGAGCAGGCGCTGGAACGCGTCGGTCGTGAGCACCTCTTCCATGTCCTTGTAGACGGGCGCGGGGCTCTGCAGCCGGCGCAGCATCGAGGGTAGCTCCGCCTCGTGGTAGCCCGGCAGCCGCTCCCCGTCGGGCTTGGTGATCTCGCTCTGGTAGCGCACCAGCTGCAGCGCCGTGCCGCAGAACCGGCTGCCCGGCATCTCGCTCCGGAAGCGCCGGTCCAGGTCGTGAGCGCGGGCCCAGTCGTAGGCCGCCGCGATGCGCTCCCAGGCGGAGCCGTAGGCCTCCGCGAGGTCCTGATCCGCGGCCACCGCATCGCGCAATGCCTGCTCACGGGAGGTCTTCTTCTGCATGAGCGCGGGATTCCGCAGGCCGTTCAGCTCCCCCTGCGTGCGCTTGATGGAGTTGCCCATGAAGAAATCGTAGGTCCGCGCCCGCCGCTTCTGCTCCGGCCCCCGCGCGGCGTACCCGTCCAGCACCTCGCGCTGGTGCTCCAGCCGGGCGAGCCGCTCCGGGTAGACGACATCGCGCCGGTAATCGAGAGCGGCCACCGTCTTGAGCCGCTCGGTGCGGCCCGGGTTGCCCGAGACGAAGATCAGGTCGCCGTCGCTGATGCCGTTCGGATCCACCTGCAGCCAGCTGGCCGGGTGCACGGGCTTGCCGTCGGCGTAGGCACGCAAGAAGGCGAAGTCGAGCGCAAACCGCGGGTAGCAGAAGTTGTCCCAGTCGCCGCCGAAGAACGCCGCCTGCAGCTCGGGAACGCAGACCAGCCGGATGTCCGTGTACTCCCGGTAACGGTAGAGATCGAAGCGCGCCCCGCCGAACAGCGTCACGACCTGGCACTGCAGGTCGGTCTGCTCCCGGCCCTCGGCCTCGACGGCCGCGATCTCGTTGTCGCGCGCCTGCTGCGCCGCCACGGCGCTCAGGCCGGGCTGCACCGCGCCCGCGATGCGATCGGTGACGTCCTCGATCGACACCAGGACCTTGATGCTGCTGCCGGGAATGGGGATCTCCTCGTCCCGGGTGGCGGCGAGGAAGCCGCTCTGCACGTAGTTGTGCTCCGGCGTCGAGAGGCGCTGCACCGAGGACAGCGCCACGTGATGGTTCGTGAGAATCAGCCCGTCGGGCGAGACGAACGCCGCGCTGGCGTGGATGTCGACGCTGGCCGTCATCAGGTGATCCAGCCAGGCCTTGGTGGGCGAGAAGCCGTAGCTCTCCTGCAGCCGCGCCACCGGCACGTGGTTGTAAGGCCACATGCCCTCGTCCGCGCGCGCCGTGCCGATCGTGCCGGGCAAAACCAACATCAGGCCCGCCACCAGGCAGACCGCCGTCGCTTTCAAAACCTTCATGTTGATTGGCTCCTTCGCTCGAGCCGAGCGCTGCCGGACGCGGGGCGAGGGCGGCTGCCAGGCCGGTCGTGCCCCCGTGCCCTTCACAGGGGTTGGATTGCCTTCAATTCTAAACTGCGGGCCGCGGAAATGAAAGACCCACGCTCCAGGGAGGCCGGGCCGGGACGGTCTCAGGCAGGGCTCCGGACCCTGCAGGTCGCCGTTGAAAACCGGAGGTGTCTCGTACTAGAATCGAGCGCCTGCTGCCGGAAGGAGCGGGGAGCGCGTCCCAGGACTTGCCGTTTCCCGCCGCGACCTCCTGGGCCCGTTTCCCGCAGCCTCGGGACGCACGCGCATGACCCGGACCTACCCATCCCTGCTGGTCGTCGCCTTCTTCCTGTCCGGCGCGAGCGCCCTGATCTACGAGATCCTGTGGCAGCGCCAGATGATGCTCTCCTTCGGGGCGAGCGCCCCCGCCGTCACGGCCATCCTGACGGCGATCTTCCTGGGCATCGCCCTGGGCAGCCGGGCCGCGACGTGGCTGAACCGCATCTCCGGCAATCCCCTGCTCCTGTACGCCCTGGTCGAGGCCAGCATCGGGACCTGGGGCTTCTCCGTCCCCTGGCTCCTGCACGCGGCGGACGCGCTCTACATCGGTCTCAACCACGCTCTGGGTCCCACCGACTTCTGGATCAAGCCCCTGCGATTCGTCCTGGTCATCGGCGTCGTGCTGCCGGCGACGCTGTGCATGGGCGCCACCGTCCCCCTGATGGTGCGCCTGGCCGGGGAGATCTCCCGGGGCGAACGCTCGACGGGCGTGGCCTGGGCCTACGGCGTCAACATCCTGGGCGCGGTCAGCGGCTGCCTGGTGGCCGGCTTCCTCTTCATCCGCACCATCGGCCTGTACCACACCCGCGAAGCGGCGGTGGCCCTCAACGGTCTGGTGATGCTGCTCGCCCTGTCGCTGATCAGGGTGCGGCCGCGGCAGGCCGGTGTGCGGATGGAGAGCGCGACCAGAACCGCGCCGGTCGCGAAGGCCGGGATCCGCGGGGCCGAGCTGCCGGCGGACCTGACGCGCTTCGCGATCCTGTACTTCCTGGCGGGATTCGTGGCGCTCGCGCTGGAGGTCATCTGGCTGCGGTTCCTGGGCATCATCAACACGAACTCCAACACCACCTTCTCGCTGGCCCTGGCCGTGTACCTCACGGGGATGGGCATCGGCAGCCTGCTGGTCTACCCCTTGCTGCGCCGGAAGCTGGCGCCCCGGTCCGTCTTCGCGCTGGGCAACCTCGCGACGGCGGCCGGAGCCCTGCTCACCTTTCCCATGATCTACCGGGCGCCCGGCCTGACGCACAGCTGGATACTCAAGGAGGTCTCGGCTGGCACGCTGACGCTGGCGGCCATCATCAAGACCGAGACCGTCCTCAGCCTGGGCCTGATGCTCCTGCCCACCATCTTCATGGGCCTGGCCTACCCGTCGGTCTGCGACATCATTCCCCGCGAGGCGCCCGAGCGAAAGCGGCTGGTGGGGCTGCTCTACTTCTGGGGCACGCTGGGTTCGGTCGTGGGGACCTTGTTCACCGCCACCTGGCTCTTGCCCGCGGCGGGCCTGCACGGCGCCTTCGCCGCCATGGTGGTGCTGCTGGCACTCGTCTTCGTGGCGGCCAGGGTCCTCGATCGCGGCTTCCCGCTGCCCCGCCTGGCCGCGTACGCCGGGGCCGCCGCCGTCGGCCTGGTGGCGGTACTGATCGCCGTCGAGGCCGTGCCCGTCCTGCGCATCGCCCGGGTCGAATCGATCGGTCACCAGTGGTGGGTCGTGCCGGAACAGCGGGGTGCTCCCCCCAGCGTGCGGCTGCTGCACTACAAGGCGGGATCGACCGCCACCGTGATGGTCAAGGAGGCCGTGGATCCGCGGAATCCCGGCGACGAGAGGCGGACTATCCGCTACGTGTACGTGGACGATCAGCTGGTCGCCTCGACGGACGTCGAGGCCAAGGTGGACGCCGTGATGCTCGCCCACCTGCCCCTGCTGCTGCATCCGGCCCCGCACAGCGCCCTGACGGTGGGCTTCGGGAGCGGCGGGACCTCGCACGCGCTGACCACCCATCCCGGGGTCGCGGCGCACTGCGTGGAGATCGAGCCGGAGGTCGTGCGCGCGGCTCACTTCTTCACGCGCCAGAACTTCGGGGTCCTGGCCGACCCGCGGTTTCACCTCGTCATCAACGACGCCCGCGATCTCCTGCACGCCGGCGTCGAGACCTACGACGTCATCTCGACCGACGTCACGAACCTGCAGTACATGCAGAACGGCAATCTCTACTCGGTCGAGTACTTCCAGATGATGAAGGACAAGCTCAATCCCGGCGGCATCGCCTGCGCGTGGATCCCCATGGCCTCGGTCTCGACCCTCGAGCTGAAGATCCTGCTCGCCTCCTTCCAGAAGGTCTTTCCTCACACCTCGCTCTGGCACATGAACCACACCTGGACGACGTTCGGGATCCTGATCGGGACCCCGGACCGGCTGGACATCGATTACGACCGGCTGCGCGCGGGCTTCGACGATCCGGACATCAGCCGGAACCTCGCCCAGATCGGCATGACGGATCCCCTGCAGCTGATCCACTGCCTGCAGCTGGATGAGGACGGGGTCCGCTCCTTCGTGCGCGGCGCACCGCTGCACACCGACGACCTGCCCATCCTGGAGTTCACCTCGCCGCTGAGCTTCTACCAGAAGGACGCGACCTTCTACAGCAACCTGCGGGCCACCACGCAGCTGCGTCCTCTCAGCCACCGGCCGTACGTCGTGAACCTGCCGGAGGACGAGCAGGACCGCTTCGCGGCCTACGGCGCGGCTGCCCGGGCATTCTGCGACTTCATGATCGACGTCTACGCCGAACGGCTCGTCAAGGACAGCGGTCCCTCCGCGCGCCAGCAGCGGATCCAGCTTCTGCGCAGCGCCCTGCAGCACGCCGCCGCGGGCATGCAGGCCCTGCCGTCCGACAAGGTGCGCGAGTACATCTACCGGGGCACCCTGGCCCAGCTGCACCAGATGGAAGGCTCCCCGCACTAGCAACCGGCCGTCATCGCGTGGGATCCAGCACCCGCCCCATGAACAGGATGCATCCGCTGGGTCGGTGCCGGATCATGAACAGGAACGGATGATCCGCCCGGAACACCGGGGGTGAGGATGTCAGTTCGGAGACACCCCACGTCGTCATTCCAACGGCCGTCGCAGCCGCAGCCTCGGTGCCGTGCTCATCGGTACCGATGAACGCCTTGTGCAGAATGGCGCTTATATAAAGATCTTCATCCGCCATACCGGAGAACTCCGCGTCTTGAGAGAATGCCCCTCGCATCCCCAGGGACTGCATGACCTCGTTGAGATTGAATACCTGCGTGATGGAGAACCGCGGCAGGAAGACCTGCACATCGGTTTCCTGCAGGCTCGCGATCCACGCATCGAGGAGATCACCGCTCAGAGAATGCTCCAGTGAAGGCAATCCCTGCAGGTCCCTGGGGAGAGCGAGCAGCATCGCCAGATCGCCATCACCATACGGCAGCTCCATCACCTGCAAGCTATCCAGATCGGCGTAGGGGAAGGCATGCAGTTGCCTCATGAGGGGAGCCGTGACCTGGGCCCCGTCGAGCAGATGAAAGGGCTCGTCGCGGGTCTCCCCTTTCGAGAACCAAGCTAGCCAGGTGCCC
>Ga0315542_1000927_pt1 | contig 18535 bp, 26 predicted proteins | sample SalMarSW160120MG_FD_202541 | JGI IMG/M metagenome (GOLD analysis project Ga0315542, IMG submission 202541) | Salt marsh sediment microbial communities from the Plum Island Ecosystem LTER, Massachusetts, United States - Salt Marsh Sediment SW1601-20 ...
CTCTTTAACCGCTTTTGAGACGTAATAATCTTTTAAGTGAAGTGCATCTTCCACTATTTCATGAAATGGTGTATCACTTTCAAAATCAACAAATTGTACGCCCATCTTTTCTGCTACTTGAAATATGCCTACTTCCTGAGCAATTTTAGATGCCGTTGTCCTTATCTGACCTGGTGAATCACCTATTCGAACATTTTCCATATTAACTCCTTTTTTCTTAAGATATGAAAGCACTCCATCAACAAATGTTGCTTGAGTACAAGCTTCTTCAGTTGCTCTTAACAAATTTGGTTTTAACAAAATATCTTTTGAATTTAATAAGTTAAAATTAAAATCTGAGTCGATCAATTCAAGTGCTTTAATAATTGCTTCTTGTACAGAAACAAAATCATTAATGTTCACAATACTTATTTTAGTAGACATAAGATCCCCAATTTATTGTAAATTGTTCAAAATTGAAATAAGTTCAATTCTAAGTAATTTTGTAAATCTTCATTTAATTAATTTCTTATAATTCTCTTCTCTAATTTATGATCAATGATCAATACTTTATTCTTTTCGATTCATTTTTAAAAACCGAGTCTTATAATTTAAATAACTATTATAATAATACAAAGTTAATCTTCATACATAACAATGATTAGAAGGAGGGCAAGAGATGTCTGATGATTTAATGTATAAAATTTGTTTATTCGGGGATGGAGGTGTAGGGAAAACTACTCTTCTTAATAGATATTTAACGGGAGTATTTAAAACTGATTCTCAAATTACAATCGGTGTTGACTTTCACGTTAAAAAAATAGATGTTAACGGAAAAAGGGTTTCTCTACAAATTTGGGATTTTGCTGGGGAGGAACGATTCAGATTTCTATTACCAAGATATGTAGTGGGAGCTTCAGCAGGAATATTCATGTATGACATTACTCGATATTCTAGCTTAAAAAATTTCGATGAGTGGATTGAAATTTTTAAAAATGGATATATAGGCAAGGATGAGAACAAGCAGTTACCCGTAATCATGGTTGGAGGAAAATTAGATCTTCAGTTTAAAAGGGCGGTCTCGAGCAAAGAAGCATTTGATATTGCACGAAAGCATAATCTTTATGGATTTGTAGAATGTTCATCTAAAGATGGTCGAAATGTAAGAGATATTTTTTATGAAACTGCTAAAATGATGATTAACAGGACAAGTCAATGAGATATCTATTCGTTTTCTCCTTTATTTATAAGATATAGTAAATATGAAGCGTTTAAAGTTCTATTTGGAATATAATAGTATTCTTTATTCTTAGTTTTACGGTAGTAAACTTCGAGGACTTGAAGTTCTTCACCAATATTTGCATCATATTTAGATGAGAAAATAATTACTTTTTCAGAATAATATTCGATTTTCTTTTTTTGTCCCTTTGCCTTGATGATTTCAGTGGACAATTCTTTTACAAAATTAATATTTTCTTCTTCCAAAACTATCTCGATCTCTCCAATGCAATCTAAACTTTTCAAATTATCCAACTTTTCCATGTATTCTTAGTAAAAAAATTGAATTATAAAAAAAAGTTATGCACTCGAAATTCGTTGCGTTGATACAATTAAAATATTAAATAAAGATCTCTTTTAAGGAATTTAAAATCAATCCTGGAATGAGATTTGAATTCGCTTTTGAATCTCCTTTTAGATTTATTACCATTTCTTCTGTTGTTACTCCAGTTAAAATCATGACGGTGAATATATTTGCCCGATTACCCGCGACTATATCGGTATCTAAACGATCGCCAAAGATAACAGCTTGCTCTTTAGCAACATTTTGTTCTCGCAAGATAGTTTCAATTCCCTCTGGATTAGGTTTTCCAAACACTTTCTCTGGATTTATATTCGTACAAGTTTGAACAGCATTCACCATTACTCCTGCCCCCGGCAATAAACCCGTCGAAGCGGGTAATGTAGCATCCGCATTCGTAGCATAAAATTTAGCTTTTCCCTGGAGCAAGCAACGTTGAGCGACAGCTAATTTTTGATATGTGAAATTTCTATCCAGTCCAACCACCACGAAATCAACTTCTAAATAACGTGATTCCTCAGTAATAATCTCATGTCCTCGTGCTTCAAGTTCTTTTTGCAGTCCAGTCTCACCAATAATGTATATTTTAGAGTTGGACTTTAATTTTGTTAGTTCAACAGATGCTATTGAAGCACTAGTGTAAAAATCCTCTATAGAACACTCGATATCAAACCCTTCCAAACGATCAACATAATTTCTTCTCGTTGCAGTAGAATTATTGGAATTGTATACAACTTTAATCGATAGATCCTTAAGATCCTTAACTACCTGCTTTACTCCCTTTATTAAACTATTTCCTCGATAAATAACCCCATCAAGATCGAATATAGCAAGTTTGATATTATCTAATTCTTGTATCAATTTTGGCATGATTTATTTCCTCAAAAGGTTTGATAATAGTTATTTACCATCCAATTGGTAATCCAAGGATAAGAATAAATACTTGTATGCCAATTGGGATAAAGACTGGATTTAATATGTTATCCGCAGTGACAGTGGGAAAATAATCAGTCAAGAAGAAAATTATTGCTCCAATGATGGCGTAAATCGGTCCTACAAAGATTAAGCCGATAATGTATGAAAGAACCACCCCCGCGATGAATCCTTCGATCGTTTTTTCTGAAGAATTGGGACATTTCACTTTATGCTTCCCTAAACCACGACCTACCAAGGCTGCGGCTGCATCCGATAAAGTAGCGATAAGTATCCCCGCAAAATAAGCGCGTATGGCTATAAATCCCAGCAAATAAAGCATGTAAGAAAAGATGAACCCTACCATTATATAAATCTGTGGTCCCGCGGCATTTATCTCTTTTGGCCGAATCATTGAATGAGTAATGAAATTAAAAATTGAATATTCAGGACCCCATAATATGCGCAGAATATCTGAAGTGATTGCAAAAACTAAAGACCCTATTAATGCCATCATGGTAAGATCTACCACTGCTTGATGAGAGCTAAATGTATAGGGATACAACGAAAGAGGTCCCCATAGAGCATTATATGCGGGCTCAATTTGAGGTAATGCAATGAGTAATCCTTCATTAATCAGTTGAGTTACGGGAGGTATAAAGAAAAAACCGTAATAAGCAATCAAAATTAATAATCCAGATAAATGGAATGACTTTCTAATGACTTCCATCCTCATCGATATATCCTTACTATATGGGTCGGTCCGAGTCATTCTTAAGATGTAATTTATCAATCTGGTCCGATTCTTACTTAGAGGAACCCCCTCATCTCTCATTAACCTGATGTCACGCCTAACAGCATATGCAAAAATGAGGTTTAACGCCAAATTAAATCCTATCCACCAAACCATGAATCCACTATAAGGATGAGGAAAGAATGAAAATACGGAATTATAATAACCAAAAACTATGAACGCCCCACCACATACTGCCGTGGAAATTGCACCATACTTATTTTTTGCTCTCATCCCTTTAGTAGCAATGTAGAAAAAAACAAGCGCAAGAATAAAGAAAAATAGAGATAGAGTTGTGTTATAAAGTTCAGCTACAAATTCCCAGAATTCTAAATTTTGTAAAATCATTCGATTTTTGGATTAAAATGATAAATTATCTTTAAATAAATATATCAATTATTTGCTATTATTTAATTATACATGGTTGTTCTTATTTAACCTTAAATAAACTCTTAATACTTGTGGAAGTATGTAAACACTTGTCAGTTATAATGAAAAAAAAGTTAAGTAACGATAATCTCAGGGTGATATGATGGATTTAGAGGAGATCTTATCCGAATATTCTAAAAGGCTCAATTTTAAACAGTTATTTCTCAGAGATATGGCTATAACGGCCAGAGGATTCTTATATTTTCTAATATCATTTATTTTTTCTGCTATTTCAATTAATTTCATCATAGCTTCAATTTTAAGTTATTCCGGGAGCCTAAATGTAGAAACAATATACGCTACCATCATTTTCATGATATTATTTTCTGTTCTATTTGGAGGTTTTTTAATAGATTTCACAAAAAATCGAGTCAAGCTGATTGTATTCTCTTCATTGGGTGCTTTAATAGGCATGTTCTTTTGCTTATTTGATGAAATCTTTATGTTGATTGGCCTTGCTTTAGTCACTTTTTTTACAGGAATTTTCCTAATAGATCTTATTGTTATTCTCTTCCATGAGTCTAATATTCTCAATCGAGGAAGATTGCTTGGGTATTCCTTCTTTCTTTCATTCATAATTTCTCATTTATTCATCACATTCACGATTAATTACGTATTTATCATTTTTTTAGTGCAACTAGCTCTAACCACCATTTTCTTTGGGATCGCGAGAGGATACAAGTACATTGAAACTAAAGAGAGATTAAAGAATAGTGTGAAGTTTAATGAAATATTCGGTTCTTTACATATTACTGGGTACTTCTTTGCTGTTCTAACTCTCGCGTTCGTAATTGGAAATTCATATAATTTAGAATTCGGATTAAATATCATCACTCCACTCTTCGTAATTCTATTTATTGGCTCGTTCTTAATCTCTGGAATTTCTATGGATAACTTGGGAAGGAAGTGGACCTTTGCTGCATCCGTGCTCATTATTTCAGCAATTATACTTTTTGCTAAAATGATAAATAATCATGAAATCTATATTTCTATCTTCTTTGGGGTGACTGTTCCTACATTATTCATGATCATTTTTACATTCACGGGTGATTTTTCTACAGAAAGACATAGCATCCGTTACCGAGGACGATTACTTAGTTTGTTCTTAATTGCATTACTAGGAGGTTTCATTTTTGGTCTACTAGCAAATTATTCCTTTACTCACTTATATTTGAGGAGCCCGACCCTCTTCTTTTGGGTTCCCGCATTTCTAGAAGGATTAAAACCATTCTTACTTATCCTTTTACTTGTTTGGATCATACCCCTGCCAGAGATTCTGACTGCCAGAGAATCTGATTGGAAAAACTCATTAAAAAATATTTATGTTTTCAATACTGCTTCGGTTTGTTTATATTCCTTGAAATTCGGACCAGAATCTGAAGGCTCTAGCGTTCTAAGCGAAGATCTAATCGCAGGAGGATTTTCAGGGATATTAAGTTTACTCTCAGAAATAACAAACGAGCAAAAAAATCTTCGCATAATCGATAAACAGGGTGTAAAAATTTACTTTTCATATGGAAAATCCATTATCATTGCGTTAATTGCGACAAAAAACTTACCTATTTTATTCAAGAAATTAGAACTCTTTACTAAAGCTTTTGAAAAGAAATTTGAAAAAGAACTTGTAACATTTCGAGGAAAAATTAACCCATTCCAAGATGCAAGCAAACTCATACTTAAATACTTCAATTAATTTGTTAGACGAATTAAAATTACATTACATCAAAGAAATAGATCCTTCCTATTCAGATATTACAAAATTTAATAAATATGTAATAAACTATATTTTTATATCACCCACGAATAAATAAAAATAAATATCTGGAAACTACATTAATAATAAGTAGTTTTTTCTCATATTTATCTAATAAATTATTTCATGTCGCGAGAATAATGATAGACCCTAATACCCCAGAATCCCTAGACGATCTTTTAAAAAAGCTTTTAGGGGCAATCCCTGAAGTTAAAGCTGCCGCGATTGTTTCTGCGGAAGGATTACCAATTGCTTCTGCTCTTCCTCAAGGTGTCGACGAAACACGTATTGCAGCAATGACCGCAGCACTGCTATCATTGTCTGAGAGAGCGATAATCGAGATGGGAAAAGGTGATTTCGACCAACTTTATGTTAAAGGCTCGGATGGCTATCTCCTCATCCTACAAGCGGGCCCGAACGCTGTTCTCACTGTTTCAACCTCTTCGGAAGTGCGACTCGGTTTAATCTTACTTGACTGTCGAAGAACTTGCGAAAAGATTGCTCAGTTAATTTAGAACGATAAGTAATTAAACTATTTTAAAGCTTCAGTCTTCTATTCTCTTTCTTCTCACAATAATTAAATTTCTAACATTTTAAGAATTCTCTAATTTATTATATTTCCGTTCAATTTTAAATTAAGTAAGGGAGATTTCGTCCAGCTTTATTTCTGACTTTTTCGAAGTTTTGTGAAAAAAAATTATAAAAATGAAAATTTTTGATTAAATTACTAAATTAAGAAAAAAATAAAAAATTAGGTTATTGCTTGTTCTACTGGTTTGGTGAGTGCTTTCCAATCTTGTTCATTTATCCAGTCTTTAAATCGAGTCCATCCAACTTTCGGAAAATCGCTACGTAATTTCTCGATGTTTACATCATATCCAACGTCTCTCACCCATTGATACATTTTAAGAAACTCTTCACCTCTGGTTTTGAGAGCTTCCGTATCTAGTTGGTGGTAACTAACTGTATAACCTAGAGCATGACTGAATATTTCACTTATCTCATTTCCTGATAGTTCATCCGAGGCAATATCAATTGCTTTTCCTAAAAATCGTTCACGATTTTCAAAGACATGCATTGCAAACCTTCCAATATCCCTAACAGCTATTAGTTGAGACTTCTTATCAGGAGCTATGGGACCTTCAATTATGCCTTCCTTGAGCTTGGATAAAGTCCAAGGGGCTAAATTATTTTCCATGAAGGACACGGGACGAATTATCGTGTAAGGAATCCCAATTTTTCTAATATGTTCTTCGATTTTAAATTTACTATCGAAATGAGGAACTCCTGTATTTTTATTAGCGCTTGATACCGATGTATATACTAAATGTTTGATACCCTCTTCTTTAGCTATATCAGCAACCGTTATTCCATGTTTAATTTCTCCTTCTACTCCTTCTTCAAATGATGTACCCATTAAAAAAACGGCATCGACATTCTTCATTGCTTTTCTAATACTTTCCGGATCATTAAAATCCCCTTTGACAATTTCTACCCCTTCTTCTTCAAGCAATCTAGCTTTTTCAGAATCTGGATCGCGGGTTAACCCTCTCACTCGGTGGCCGTAATCCAAAAGAGCTTTCACCACGGATCCACCTTGTTTACCAGTAGCACCAGTTACTAATACAAATATTGGTCGTACATAAGTCATAAAATACACCTTCTTTGTTTGATATTTGTCTAATCTACTAGCAAATTTTCTTATTTAAAGAGATTTATAATGGTTTTTCACAAGATCATGTAAATCTATTTCAAAAATTAATAGTAGGATGTAGAAAAGTTATATTTTATTCACTAAAAAAAGCATCACTTTTTATTATCCGTATAATTTTCAAACCAGGTCACAACTACTATATTTTTATATGAATGTTTCCTCTTTTTGCATGAAAAATCCATTTTCAATTAAAATTGATCGTGACTTATAATGAAGTATTGTCCTGAATGTGGAACTAAATTAGAAACAGAGTGGAAAAATTGTCCAAATTGTGGTACACGTGTTATAGAAGGAGGGAATTCGGTTTTAAAAAGACCAGCACCTATCCAATATTCTCACCAGCCTCATTATAACTATTCGCAAGATTTGTACTCCTCTAGAGATAAATCAAATGTAAATGGAATAGTTTCCCTGATCTTTGGGATTCTTGGATTGTTTGCTCTCCCTCTTATAGGAGCCATTATAGCGATAATTTTTGGAAACTTGGGTAAGAAGAAAGATGCAGATCCATCGTTAGCGAATATTGGGTATGTATTAGGAATATTAGGAATTTGTTGTTGCTGTTGTCTCATAATTTTCCCCTTTATGTTTATCCCTCATGTTATGTTTTAATAAAATGATAATCCGATTCTTTTAGATTTTTATTTCTTCTAATAAATCTCACAATTTCAGAACATGATATTTAAAACAAAAAAATCTTTATATAGAAAAGTGTCCTATATATGATTAAGTTTCAAATATCCAATGGACAATTTAAATTTGACACTAAGTCAACCAGATAATTTTAGAGATGCGTATATTTGGACTGAAAATCTCACAAAGATCTACGGAAATGGTAAAAAGAAAACTGTAGCAGTCAATGGAATAGACCTCATAATGACTCCTGGAGTTCATGGATTTTTAGGTCCGAATGGAGCGGGAAAGACCTCCACGATTAACATGTTAATTGGAGCCATTTCAATCACTGAAGGGGTTGCATATTTAAAAGGTGAAAAAGCGGGTACGAAAGAAGCTCGAAAATTCATCGGATTTCTCCCTCAAGATCCGGCATTCTATGAAAAAATGACAGGAATTGAATATCTTGTCTATTTAGCAAGGTTAAATTCAATTTCTAAAGAAGTGGCAAAACAAAGAGCATTAAATTTATTAGAATTTTTTGATATGAATGGAGATAAGGACAGAAAAATCAAGACTTACTCTATGGGCATGAAACAGAAAATTGGAATCGCAGCAGGCCTGATTCACAATCCTGAACTTCTGATATTAGATGAACCTACGAGTAATTTAGATCCTCTCGTAAGAAAAAAGATCATTGATTATGTTAGGAAATTATCCTCGGAAATGAGTATATTTATTTCGAGTCATGTGCTTTCTGAAGTCGAACAAATGTGTGATCGAGTGACCATAATCAACAAGGGGAAAATCGTCCTAACGGACACGGTCCGAAATGTTAAGAATTGGTTTTCTAAATCAACAAATCTTTATGTAATAAATACAAATTCAAATGAAACTTTATTACCTATCTTAAAAGAATTAGAACTAATTACTAACGCGTGGATTGATGAAAAAGAGCATGAGATTTATATTAATACTAGTGATATTGACCAGTTTCAAAAAGAAATACCTAAGCTAGTTGTTGAGAAGGGTTTGACTTTAAAATCATTTTACCAACCCGAATCTACACTTCAAGATGTCTTTTTAGAAGTTATAAATGATGAGGATGATAAGGAAAATGCCCCCTAAAGAAAATTTTGATGTGTCCGCATTCTTAAGTAAAGATAAAATTATCAAGAGTAAAGAATCAGGGTTATTCAAGGGATTAAATACCCCCTCGATAGTTCTTTTTAAAAAAACGTTATTTAAGGACATATTTACGATTCCAAAAGTAAGTATATCAATAATTCTTATGATTTTTTTGCCTCTCTTGGCCATTCTAATGGTTCCTTCAAGTTTCATATTAGAGGATGAAACACTGCTCAATTTTATAGGGATCACATATGTTGAATACACTCCTTGTATAATGTTTCCAATTATTCTCACGGTAATTGGTGCCCCTCTCATTGCAGAAGAATTAAAATCTAGAACAATGTTAACACTTATAAGTAAACCAATTTCGAGGGGTGAAATTCTAGTTACAAAATATTTAGCACTCACTTGTTTTGGGTTAGTAATTAATTTCACTTCTTTATCTCTAATAACCTTAACTGCTTTATGGAAATATCCTTTTGAAGGAATTGGTGAATTTTTTATCGTAAACTTTTTATTTTCACTTGTAGTGCAATTTTTCTTTCAAACACTTGCTATTGGTTTCTCATCTTTAGTGAGAAAAACTCGGAATGCCCTCTTATTCCCCTTGTTGCTAATAATTATTACATTTTTTGTCTTAATGACATTTCGACCATTATTCTTATATATGCAATTGGGTAATAGTGAAGATCCTATCTATGTTCAATTTCAATTATATCATTATGATTTAGGATATCATTTATTCAATGTCTATATTGGAATAATGGAAATTACTTCAGTTAAGGTACCTGAAAACATGATGTTTTTCTTTGCCATAATGGGAATATATACTCAAAGTTATAATGAAGATACATGGGAATCCATTTTTACACGAAATGATTACTATTCCCCGTTAGGATCCTTGATTCTTCTATTCGCAATAGCTTTAGGAATAATGCTTTTAGGTTATTTCATCTTTAGAAGACGTGATATATCGAGATGAGATTTGCCCAATTATTAATTGAATTTTGACTTTTAACCTTTAAGCCACGTGTTAAAATTAAATTGGATGCCCTCTATTTTAATTCTCTCCTCACAATCAAACCATGATCAGAAGGGAAATCACGCATGGATTATTATTGCTTATTCCTATTTAAATGAATAAGGACTGATTTTTTACAAAATAATTTTTATGAATTTTAGGAAAAATTATAATTCAATAAAAAAAAAAAAGGAAATTAATATAAATACTAACATCTAAATCATAAAATAGAGAAAAATCGGATAATTTTAGCTAAGATTTGTCGATTTTCATACATACTACTCTTCTTATAACTCAAAATGCCATATGATATAATTCAAGCTTCAGAAGTGATGGAACATCCAAGTGTTCAAAGTGTGCTTGAAATCGCAAAAGAATTAATTTATCAGCATAAGACATTAAATACAGAATTATTATACAATACTGCGAAAAAGAAACTTGGAATACCCCGAAGAGGTTTATTATCGATTATTCAGACACTCTTAAATCGTAAAATTTTAGTGGAGGGTTCCAAATATACTAAAGATACTGTAATGAATAACCGCTTTAGGAGAATTCTTTATGAATTTATAAAGAAGAATCTAGGAACGCATTTTTCACTTATAAAAAGCGAACTAGATATTAATAGTAAAGAAAAAAATATAAGTCCTGGAAGACTCATCTGGCATTTGGAAATGTTGTTAAAGTTCGATTTCATTAAAAAAGTAAAAATTAAAAATTATACGTTATTTCTCCCTTCTGAAGTCAGTGCTGATGAAGGGATTATTCATTTTATCCTAAGAGATGAGATAAATTACAAAATAATTAATAAGTTACTTGATTCAAATTTAATTAAGGTTGCAGACATTTATAAAGAAATAGAAGAAAAAAGAGAATTGGTTTATTATAGAGTAAATAATTTAATTGAAATAGAAATTCTTCTCCAAAAAAACGTAGATAATAAATGTGTAATGATTAATCCTAAAATGAATAAAATTCTTAAAAATGCTTTAAGAAAATCATAAAGAGGGAGAATAATGGCTTTAAATATGAATGCTGAAGTTATTCTTGATTTTGCTTTCGCATTAGTCGCATTTATTTCAGGTATAATTACTTTAATTAAACCGAATACTAGAAAAATCCATTCATTGCATTTTATAAGAATTGCAATTTTTATTGGGGGTATAAGTATGTTATTAGATGGAATTTCGCTCCTTATTTTAAACATACCTCTAAGCATAATTGAAGGATTTTTAAATTTTCCTATAGCGTTATCCTTGATTATCGGTGTCAATTATGTGTTAAAAGAAAATTACAATTCATTCGGGTTTATTGTGACCTTTGGATTAGGGATTTTATTACTCTACGTAGGATTTCAGCCAGGTGCCGCAGAAGTACAATTTCAAGAGGGATATTTTAGAATTCCTTGGATTGGATTATTTAGCTTATTAACTACAATTTTATATATGATAATTATGGGCTATATATTTTACTGGGGCATTAAAACTGTAAGAAATGCGCCTTTTCTAATAAAAAAGGAAGCTATTTTATTTTTCATTGGAATCACACTTTATAGTCTGACTAGTATAGTATTTTATATTTTATATGAATTCACAAGTGTTTTCATCTTGGTTTCTACGTCAATCGCGATAATAGGGCTTTTCATTTTTACTTTAGCGATAACAATTGAACCCAAATTACTATATATCTTACCATTCACGATATATCGCATCGTAGTAAAAGACAACCAAGGATACCCCTTATTTGATTATGATTGGTCAAAATCACAAGTAAGCGAGAGCATGTTTACTGGCTTTATTAATGCCGTACAACTCATGAGTGAGGAACTCATTAAAATGGGGGGTTTACTTGACGTTAATGTGAAAGATGGGATTTTAATCTTGCACGAGTCAGAATATATCACCGTCGGTTTAGCAGCATCTAAAGCTTCAAAATTATTACGCGATTCAGTTACCAAATTTACTTTTGATTTTGAGAGTAAATTTCAAAAACAGCTAAAGGAGAGATGTCGTGATATGAAGGAATATGAGAGTGCTCATGAATTAATTGAAAAGCATTTCTCAAACTTTCCCTCGAGACTTATTCCTAGTAAAACTCATCCTCTTTTATTAACAGAAAGGCTTTTAGAGTTACCATACACGGTGGAAAAGGATCTAAAAAAAATAGTTCCCGAGCGGAATGATTTTGAATTCATAAAGGCAGAGATATTTAGATCTCCAGAGAGTAGCACTGCTGGGTTTTTCTCTCTCTATCACGAAATAAAAGAAGAACTTGATAAATTAAAAACTCAAAATAACGAAATTGAAATGAAATAAAAATCTTAGCGAAGATACGATATATTTTTTCTGAAAATCGTAATGATTTATCTTTGTCTGTTTCTCATTAGTAAGAGTTAAAATCACAAATTATTAATTCTATAGTTCATTTTAAAGGATATTAATACTCATCTTCTTTAGAAGCGTTATAAAATGTTTAAACTGTACACACTAACAGCAAAATGTGAGATACCTCCGTTTCTATTTGACCAACCGAAAGAGGTCAGTGCAAGAATAATTCTTTCCGAAGATTATGAAGGGATTATCACTCGAGATTACGGATTTATAATAGCCATCGTCGATGTCATTGATGTAGGTCCTGGCATAATCATTCCTGGAAATGCAAATACCTTTCATGAGGTCGAATTCAGTATCTTGTCATTCAAGCCCATGATTTCAGAGGTTGTAGAGGGAGAGGTTGTCGAGATTGTCGATTTTGGCTCTTTTATACGATTAGGTCCCCTTGATGGGTTAGTACACGTGTCTCAAATATGTGATGATTATATTTCATATGAACAAGTAGGTAATCGATTTATTGGAAAAGAAACGGGGAAAATTTTAGAGGTAAATGATCTAGTACGAGCAAAAATAATCGCAGTATCTTTAGGAACCGGAAGAAGCGGAAAATTAGGATTGACAATGCGCCAAAAATTCTTGGGAAAGCCCGAATGGATAGAAGCAGATATTGAAGATGAATTTAGTGAGAATGAACCTGAGGAAAGTGATGAAAAATGAAAGAAAAGGCGTGTAAGAATTGCCATTTAATCACGAAAAATGAAACTATTTGTCCAAAATGCAAAACCCATACTTTAAGTGAAGATTATACTGGAGAGGTAATTGTAATAAAACCTTCAGAATCTAAATTTGCAGAATACTTGAAGATCCATTTTCCCGGTAAATATGCTCTGAGAGTGAGATAAACTAATTTAAAAATCACTAGAATCTATAAGAGGTATTTTGAATGGGAAATGATTTAAAAATACCCGAGGATCTAAGACATAAATTCTCTCAACCTTTAGGAAAGTTGATTTCTGGAAGTAGAGAAGAAACAATTTTACAAGTAATTGACTTTCTGAAAAAAATAAAGGATACAAATCGATTAATTAACTGTTATTTAGTGGGAGATATTGTTACCCAAGATTTTTTAAATAATCCATTTTTACGTTCGATGGTAAAAGTCTGTATAATCGATGAAAAAACTAAAAGAGCTCCCACAGAATTGGAAATGGGTTCATTTTTTGATAACATTGTTGAGATGGAAAATCCAGAGAGCGGTATCAATCCTGAGAGTTTCAAAATTTTTAAATCTCTAATTGAATCGCATGAAAAATCACTCATCAAAGTCACTCAAGGAGAAGAGGATCTATTAGTGCTTCCATTGGTTTTAGCAATCCCACTCGATAAATTTGTTGAAGATTTCGTGTTTTACGGGCAACCTCCCATTACAGACTCAAAATCCCCCATCCCTGAAGGAATCGTCATGGTAAAAGTGAATAAATCAATTAAAAAGATTGTGAAACGTTTTTTAGCACTAATGAGATGTTAAGATCAAATATTTTCTTGGTATGTAATCCTTTCATCCACGATTTTTGTCATTACAAACAAAACTAACCATAATATGATACTAAAAACAAGGATTAGATAATAACCTCCTACTAACACGTTTCTTAACCAAAAAATGCAAAAACTTATGATAAATAATGAAACAATTTCAATCCAAGTCAAAAATCTAAGAACTCGTTGTTTTTTCTGAAATTTCTGCATGATCTTTTTTAATACAATTACAAAATTTTATTTTTTATCCTTCTTTAGTCATTAATAAGTTGGATTAATCTTTAAAATAATTGATTAATCTTTTTAGCAACAATATTAACGGTTTATGATGCCATTCGAAATTGAAATATTGGAAGAAAAAAAGAACCCCTTAATAGATCGAACTGAAATTAAGTTCAGAGTCCAACACTTTGGAGATGGAACTCCAAATAGATTGGAAATTAAGAAAAAGATAGCCGCCTTGAAAAATGCAAATGAAAAATTGACTATTATTCGAAATGTTAAGACCCATTTTGGGATGACAGATGATATTGGAAGTGCGAATATCTATGAGACAAAGAAGGATCTTCAGTATTTCGAACCATTTCACATTCAAGTACGAAATTTACCTTTAGAAACGAGGACTGAAATATATCAATTAAAAGCAAAAAAAGAGCCTTACAAACATTTGTTTAACTATGATTAAAATAATAAATGAGAGTGATTAAGAAATGACAAATCAATCAAAATATTATGAAATTGATGGAGATAAACTTGTCCGAACCAATAGAACGTGTCCCAAGTGTGGACCATCCTACTTTTTAGCATCCCATTATGACAGATGGAGTTGTGGAAATTGTGGAAATACCATATTCAAGAGGAAGGGAAAGCCTTCAACTCAAAGTAGAACGGGAGGAAGAAGGAGTCCTCGTAGACGGGTTAAAAACAAATAATTATTTGATTATAAAACTTTTATATTTCACACCACTTCTCATTATAATTTCCAATAACTCATAATTCCTAACTTGATTTTATGAAAAAAAACGGAAATTTATGTCTAGGGATTGAATCTACAGCCCATACGTGGAGTGTTGGGATTGTTGATTTTCTAGGGAATGTAATTGGCTTGGTAAGTGATTCCTACAATCCTGATAAGGGAGGAATTCATCCTGCCTTAGTGAGGGAGCAACACACTTCTAACTTTAAAAAAATTATTAAACAGTGTCTTAATGAAGCAGACTGCTCGATAAAAGATATAGATTTAGTCGCTTTTAGTCAAAGTCCTGGTTTAGGACCTATCCTTAAAATTGGAGCACAAGTTGCTCGAATGTTGAGTCAATTATTATCAATCCCCCTTGTTGGGGTTAATCATTGCATTGCGCACATAGAAATTGGAAGATTTCAATGTAAAATTGATGATCCCTTAACTTTATACGTTTCGGGAGGAAACACGATTGTGAGTGCCTACGAGTCCGAAAGATATCAGATTTTCGGGGAAACTCTTGATATTCCTATTGGAAATATGATTGATTCATTTGCAAGAGATGCGGGACTCCCTCATCCTGGTGGTCCTAAGATTGAAAGGTTAGCACTTAAATCTTCTAATTATCTCGAATTGCCTTATATAGTCAAGGGGATGGATCTCTCATTCTCTGGCTTATATTCTTCCGCAAAACGTTTATTACAATCAAATAAATTGAATAAAGAATACTTCCTAGAGGATATCGCATATTCTTTACAGGAAACCTCTTTTTCAATGCTTACGGAAGTAACCGAAAGAGCACTAGCTCATACAAGGAAGGAAGAAGTACTATTAACCGGAGGAGTAGCAGCAAATAAACGATTGCAAGAAATGATAAAAAAAATCAGTGAGGATCACAACTCAAGATTTGAAGTTGTACCATTAAGATATGCTGGTGATAATGGCGCTATGATTGCATGGACCGGGATCTTACGTTTCCTTTCAGAGGGGGCCCATAAAATCTCAGAAACCAAGATTAATCCAAAACAGCGCATGGATAATATAACCATTCCATGGAGGGACTAAATTGATGAGTAAATCTACCATTAAAATAGAGCGACTTTTGCATAAGGGGGCAGAAGCATCTCTATTTTTTGGACATTGGTTTGGAAAAGAAGCAATCTTCAAACAAAGAATTCCTAAGACATATCGAATTGAACAAATTGATAGCCAATTAAGACTTTCACGAACTTTAAACGAGGCACGTGCATTGATAAAGGTAAAAACCTACGGTATTAATGTTCCCCAGGTTTTTGAGATTGATGTGGATTCATCAACGATTATAATGAAATATGTTAATGGAGAAAAGTTAAAAGATGTAATTTCAGATTTGGATCAAGTAATGAGAACACGTCACTTTTTTCAAATTGGAGTTTTCATATCAAGATTGCACCAAAATGGTCATGTCCATGGAGATATCACAACTAGCAACATTATAGTTACCTCCAACGAGGATATATTTCTCATCGATTTTGGTTTGCACGAATATTCTGATACTATTGAAGACAAAAGTATGGATCTTCACTTATTCAAGCGAGTATTAATTTCTTCTCATGGGAAATATTTTGATGAATGTTTTAACTCTTTCTTAAATGGATATAGGTCAGAATATCTCAAGAATAGTTCAAATCAATATAATCCAATAATTCAAAACATAAAAGTTATAGAGAGTCGAGGAAGATACATCAAACAAGTAGATAGAAAATAAATAAAACTTTTTCATCTATCCTATATTATTTGATAAAAAACTGTTTAATATCTTAATTAATTTGACAAAATAATTTACATTTGATATAGTAAATTTTAAATACTGGGCAGTTGGAGACATAGTTTTATATAGAAGGTATGCTTATAATTTAATATCAAAAAACTGTAGAATGTTTTGCGATAAGAATATTTCCGCATCTCATTTAACATTTATTTTATATTATCTTCTAATATTTTAATCTTTGATAAAATTGGAGTTAGAAGCATTGCCCAACGATGAAAAAAAGAAAAAAAAAATGGTAAATATAACGATAAATATCCCAGATATTTACGATACTAACATTCAAAAATTAATAGAAATGAAACTTTTGTCAAATCGATCTGAAGCCATTCGAATTGCTTTAAGAGAATATTTACAAAAAGAATCAGTAAATTTACGATTGCTTGGTTTTAATGGAGAAAATTTAAAGATAGAACCATAATTTTAATTTCGTTATCTTCTTCTCCTTATTTTTCGCGCTTCCCTTTCAACTTCTCTAAGAAGGACTATATCACTTACCCTAATTGGACCCTTTACATTTCGAGTGAGGATCCTATTTTTATCTGGTCCTTCTAAAATTCGCACTTTAATCTGTGAGATTTCACCAGTTAAACCTGTTCTTCCAACAATTTGTATCACTTCTGCTGGAATGGAAAAATCATCTGGTGATCTTTTAGACTTGTCATCTTTTTTAGCCAAAAAACACTCACCTTTATTTTAAAGCATCAAGTTTCTTTAAAATATCACTTAAAATGTTATCATTTCCAGTTCCGACATTCTCAACCGCGATAGCCGAGGAGGAAACATTTATTCGAACTGCGTTTCCTAATTCTTTCTTTGTAGAAACATATCCATATGGGACTCCTTTTTCTTTACACAATAAAGGAACATGAAATAATATTTCAGGGGGATTCACATCTTCGGCCATGACTACCAATTTAGCTAAACTTCTCTCTATTGACTTAGTAACCTCATTCATTCCTTTCCTTATTTTTGAGTCTCGAGATTCAGCAATTTTGTTCAAAGCAGTCTTAATATCGTTTTTTAAATCATCAGGAACCTTAATTTTTACATAACTCATTTTTTTCTCCTTCCAATATATATTGATTATATATTATCATTACTCATCGATTATTATTAGAATAGGAAGTATGCGATTTAAAATAAAATTTTTGGTTTAAAAAGGAAATTCTATTAAATGGAAGCATTATCGAGGAGAAGGATTAGTAAACTTTTTGTTTGAGGATGCATTTTTAAAAATAATAATTAAATTTTACGTGTACTCATTATGATTATTCCCATTCGATGTTTTAGTTGTGGTAAACTGATTGCCCATGTCTATAAACCGTATTTAGAACTCCTTGAGAAAGGAGAGAGTTCGGATGATGCTTTTAAGCAACTTGGAATCGAGCGCTTCTGTTGTCGTAGAATGATTGTTTCTCATGTGGATTTGATAGATGATCTCTTGAAATTCCCGAGACTTCAATAAAAAGCAAATAATCTAGATATCTAATTGATTTTATATTCAAAAGAAATCAATATCTTTCTAATTTCTATAGAAATTAGTTTTTAGAAAAAAACTTATTGTTTTCCATAAGCAGCAGTCCATCGAGTCTTTCTTGGATTTTTCTTATAATTTAGCATAGCTTTTCTACATTTCTGGCTACAGAAATTGAGAATCGTTCCATCTCTCTTAATGTACATGTGTCCTCTCCCGATATCAATATCATGAAGACAAAAACTGCATTTCTTAACTTTTACGATGATCTGCTCACCTTATATTTCATTATTCTCCTTCAGACTTAAAGAGTTCAGATTCTCCATATTTTATTATCTTTAAATTTATTAAAGTCATATCAGATGTAACTTCGTTTCCTCGGACTGTTTTTCTCTTTTTTTGACCTTTTCTGAGCGGGTTATAACCAATTCCACGTTTAGAGACTAAAATCTTCTTTTTAACGGGTCCATGAACATCCCTTCTCATGGGAAAACC
>Ga0315542_1000928_pt1 | contig 18532 bp, 11 predicted proteins | sample SalMarSW160120MG_FD_202541 | JGI IMG/M metagenome (GOLD analysis project Ga0315542, IMG submission 202541) | Salt marsh sediment microbial communities from the Plum Island Ecosystem LTER, Massachusetts, United States - Salt Marsh Sediment SW1601-20 ...
GTGATGACGGGGATCATGCGCCGATAGAGGAAGCTCCAGGTGGGCTCACCGTGCAGCAGCAGCACGGGTCGGCCGTCCCGGGGGCCTTCGTCGACGAAGTGCATGCGCAGACCTTCGACCTCGGTGTGGTGGGGCGCGAAGGTCGGGCCCGGCAGATCGGCGAAGCGTTCCTCCGGGGTGCGCAGCGTGTCCATGGTGGGACCTCCAGTCGCCTCGGGTCGCGCGGGCTAGATGTTCAGGCCGAAGTAGCGGAAGGCGGCGGCGCAGGCCGGACAGCCCCGGGCGTGTCGGCGCCAGCGACGGACATACTTCGACCGCGGCGAGGACAGGGCCAGGATCGACGGGCTGACGTGGCCCCCGTCCTCCCGTCGCGGCGGCTCCCGTCGGTGCTTCAGGACGAACAGAGGGTCATCCAACTGCGCCAGCAGGGCGTCCAGCGGGGCCCTCGGGTCGCCGCGCCTCATGGTCTCCACCTCGTCATCCTTCCCGACAACACTGTCGTGAGACGAGTTTACTCCTCGCCGGTAGCATCGTCGATGGTCGGGCCCACCCCCGGGTGGTCGGAGAGACGGTGCCAGGCACCCTTTCGGATGAAGCGATCTCGTGCTATCGAATCAAGACGGGGTGCCTGGCACCGGCACGCGCGTCGGGCACGCGAGAGGTACTCGCTTCGGGAGCACCAGAGAGGGTGCCAGGCACCGTCACGATCGAGCCGGGAAGGGTAGGCGCCTCATCTTCAACGGTGCCTGGCTCCCACTCTGCCACCTGCTACACTGCGCGGCCGTGAAGCCCCGGATGCGCGGACAGATGCACGCGGTGACGGGATGAGGCCGAGAACCTGCGAGGAGTCTGCGGTGATCGTCGGCTCGGGCCCCAACGGCCTGGCGGCCGCCATCGAGGTGGCGCGGGCCGGCGTGGAGGCCACGGTGCTCGAGCAGGGAGGGACCCCGGGCGGTGGCGTCCGCTCGGCCGAGCTCACGCTGCCCGGGTTCACCCACGACATCTGCTCGGCGGTTCATCCCCTGGCGGTGGCATCCCCCTTCTTCCGCGGGCTGGACCTGGAGCGCTTCGGCCTCGCCTGGGTCCATCCCCCACTCCCGCTGGCGCACCCCCTCGACGACGGCAGCGCGGTGGTGCTGGAGCGCTCGATGTCCGCCACTGCCCGCGGCCTCGGGGAGGACGGGCCGGCGTACGAGCGGCTGATGGATCCCTTGCTGCAGCGCTGGGACGGACTGGTTGCGGACGTCCTCGGGGCCGCGCGTCTGCCCCGCCACCCCATGACCATGGTCGCCTTCGCGGTGCGCGCCGCGCCGTCAGCCGGGGGCCTCGCCGCGCGCCGCTTCCGCGGTCCCCGCGCCCGCGCGCTGTTGGCCGGCCTCGCCGCCCACTCGGGTCTCGCACTCCAAGAGCCGTTCTCGGCGTCCTTCGGGGTGCTGCTCGGCGCGGCCGCGCACGCGGTCGGCTGGCCCCTGCCCGCGGGCGGGGCACAACGGCTGACGGAGGCCCTGGTGGCATGTCTCGCGAGCCTGGGAGGAAGGGTGGTGACGGGCCATCGGGTGGCGAGCCTGGACGACGTGGCGGCTCACGACATGATCCTGCTGGACGTCACGCCCCGTCAGCTGCTCGTTCTCGCACGCGGCCGCCTGCGGAGTGCCGCCGCCTCCCGGCTGGGGCGCTATCGGTACGGACCCGGCGTCTTCAAAGTGGACTGGGCCCTGGGCGCACCCATCCCATGGCGCGCCGCCCCGTGCCGGCGCGCCGGGGCGGTCCACCTCGGCGGCTCTCTGGAGGAGATTGCCGGAGCCGAGGCCGAGGTGTGCCTGGGCGGCCACCCGAAGCGCCCGTTCGTGGTGCTGGTGCAGCCCACCCTGTTCGATCCCTCACGGGCCCCGTCCGGCAAGCACATTGCCTGGGCGTACTGCCACGTTCCCAACGGCTCGACACGGGACATGCGCGAGGCCGTCGAGGACCAGGTGGAGCGTTTCGCTCCCGGCTTTCGGAACCGCGTCCTGGCGAGGCACACGTTGGACAGCGACGGTCTGGAGGCCCACAACCCCAATCTGGTGGGGGGCGACATCAGCGGCGGGCTCCTGGAGTGGCGGCAGCTCCTGTTCCGGCCGACGCCCCGGCTGACGCCCCACGCCACCCCAATCCCCGGGACCTACCTGTGCTCCGCGTCCACTCCGCCCGGACCCGGAGTGCACGGCATGTGCGGCCACCTCGCTGCGCGGGCGGCGCTGAGGGGGCGAGGATGACGCGGGGTGCGATGGTGCCCGGACGGGACCGCCGGACGGCAACCGTCCGTTGGGGGGGGCCGTCGTGTCCCGCTCCGCCCGGGGGGCGCCCGGACGTCGCCTTCCCGCGGCCACATTTGGCTGCTACGAGATGGACATGAGCTGGTTGCTGCCGCTCCTGACGAGCCCTCTGACGCCGCTGCTGGTGGGTCTGGCCGCCGCCCTGGTGGTGGCCTGTTGGGCCCTCTGGATCGAGCCCGCGAGCCTCAGCAACGAGACCCACTCCCTGGTCCTCCCCGGCTGGTCGTCCCACGCCGGCAGGCTCCGGATCGCGGTCATCGCGGATCTCCACGTGGGCTCGCCGTGGAACGGGCTTGGCCGGCTGGACCGGGTCGTGGCGGTGGCGGCGGCGGCGCACCCGGACCTGGTGCTGCTGGCGGGCGACTTCGTGACCACCGAGGTCATGGGGGGCCGCTTCGTCCCTCCCGAGGCAATCGCCGCGCGCCTCGGCAAGCTGGCGGCGCCCCTCGGCGTGTACGCCGTGCTCGGCAACCACGACTGGTGGTGCGACGGCCTCCGGGTGGCGGACGCCCTCGACCGCCACGGCATCCGGGTGTTGACGAACGAGGCGGTGAGGCTCGAGGGTGGCGGCCGCTCCTTCTGGCTCGCGGGTGTGGACGACATCTGGGGGGGGAAGCCCGACCTGGAGGCGGCCCTGGCCCAGGTGACCGACTCGAGCCCGGTCATCCTGCTGACCCACAACCCCGACCTGTTCCCCAAGGTGCCGACACGGGTGGCGCTGACCGTCGCCGGGCACACCCATGGGGGCCAGGTCCGTCTCCCCTTCATCGGACGGCCGGTGGTGCCGTCTGTCCACGGGTCGCGGTACGCCGCCGGGCACGTCCAGGAGGAGGGCCGCCACCTCTTCGTGACCACCGGGGTCGGCACGAGCATCCTGGGCGTCCGGTTCCGCGTGCCGCCGGAGGTCTCCGTCCTCGACATCCACCCGCCCGGGCCGGTCGCCCTGGGGCCGCGGTGGGCCTCGGTCACCCCTCCGCGATCCTCCGCCTGAGATCGGCGGCGAGCTGCTCCATGGCCGGCCAGCTCTTCGAGAGCATGAAGCCGGCGCTCAGCCCGAGCCCCTCGCGCTCGAAGTCAATCTTCAGGATGGGGCGGTTCGCGCCCCACGCGCCCCCGTGCCACCTGCCGAGGCGCGCTCCGGTCATCTCCTCCCAGCCGATGGAGAGAGGCGTGCGGGTCAGGCACTTGCGGAAGTGGAGGCCGTCGGCGTCGAGCCACAGCTCCCCGTTGCCGCGGGCGAAGAAGCCCCGGCCTCGATACCTCCTCCACCACCTCCCGCCGACCTCCGTCCCGAAGTAGTTGCCCTTCTTCCTGTTCTCCACGGGGCTCCCATTCTACCCGTGACCGCGGCAGCGTCCGTGACACCGTCCAGCGGCAGCGGACGATTTCAGCGTCGGCGGCAGTGGCAGCGTCAGCGATCAGCCATCAGCGGGCAGCGGGCAGCGAACTGCGAACAGCGCCACGGAAGCTTCGCTCCGGGAGCACCAGAGAGGGTGCCAGGCACCGCCGCACATGAAGCGATCGAGTACTCCGATGCGGCTTCGACGGTGCCTGGCACCCTCTTTGACCTCCCCGAAGCGAGACAGGCAGGCGCCGTTCTCGCGGCGCATTCCCCGTGGCTGCCACCTCTCACGGTGCTCGGACCTCGCGCGCTGCCGCCGATCGCAGACGCTGACGCCGACGCGGACGCGGGGTCACCACCGCAGGTGCGGGTCCTCAGGGCAGCGGCTCCAGGGTCATGGGGTCGCGCAGCGGCAGGCGGTGGATGGGCCCGAAGTCGGACAGCTTGGTCTCATCCTCGGGGTGCCCCTTCATGATCTCGTCGATGTTGCCCACCACCAGGATGACCATGTGCTCGGGGTCGAGATGGCGCCGGGTTGCGGCCTCCACCTCGGGCGCCGTGACCTCCTTGATCCGGTCCCGGTAGGTCGTCCAGTAGGAGTGGGGACGTCCCACGAGCTCGTCGGAGGCGAAGGTCCCGGCGGTCTGCTCGGGCGACTCGAAGCGGCGGGGGAAGGTCTCCACGAAGGAGCTCTTGGCGGTCGACAGCTCGTCCGCGGACACCTCCTCGGACCCCATCGTCCTGATCTGCTGCATGACGATGCCGATGGCGCGGGGCACGGTGGAGGACTTGGACTGGAAGTAGGCCCGGAAGCTACCCGGGATGGTGTTCGGGAAGGTCATCATGGAGCCCGCGCTGTAGGCCAGCCCCTCGTCGGATCGCACCCGCTTCGTGATCCGCGAGGTGAAGCCGCCGCCACCGAGGATGTCGTTGGCGACCCGCAGGGGGAACTCGTCGGGGTTGCCGAGCCGGACCCCGAGCTCGCCGATGGAGACGCGGCCCTGGTTGACGTCGGTCTTGTCGACCACGTACACCCCGGCCGGGGTGGCGAAGGTGGGTTGGGGGATCTCGGGCAGGGGCTCGGTCGCCGCCGGCAGGGTGCCGAGGGTCCTGTTGAGGAGCGCCTCCAGGGCGGTGCGGTCGAAGTCGCCCGCCGCCGCCACGACGATCTGGTCGGAGCGGATCAGCCGGTGGACGAACGCCAGGCTGTCGTCGCGGCCGACGGCGGCCACCGTCGAGGCCACCGGCAGGCGGTTCATCCAGAAGTCGTCACCGTAGATGAGGCGGCTCCACTCCCGGCTCTCGATGTCGGCCGAGTCGTCGTTGCGCCGCTTCATCTCCTGGAGGAGGTCGTCCTTGGCCTTGGCGAAGCGGTCCTCCTGGAAGCGGGGGCGCTCCAGCACATCCATCATCAGGCCCATGCCCGTCTCCAGGTCCTTGGAGAGGACGTTGAGCCGGACGCTGCCGGAGACGTCGTCGATGGACGTGGAGAGCTGGGCGGCCAGGAAGTCCAGGCGCTCGTCGAGGTCCTGCGCGCTCAGGTCGCCGGCGCCCCCCGTGCGCCAGGCCTGGGCGGTGACCGTGGCGAGGCCGCTCTTGCCCGCCGGCTCAAGGTACTGGCCGCCGCGGAAGTACACCGTGACCGTCGCCAGGGGGAACTGGGTGTCGGGATCGGCGTAGACAGGGATGCCGTTGGCCAGCTCGAAGCGCATGGCGCCGGGGTCGGGCACCTCGAACGCGAGCGCCGGGTACGTCAGGTCCTCGGGCCGGGGAGGGATCTCGGCGGCGGTCAGGGCCGTCGCCGCCACGAGCAGGCAGCCGGCCAGGGCGATGCTTCTTCCTCGGTGCATGTCACTCCCCCTTCCCCGCGGCCTCGATGGCGGCGATGCGCGCCTCGGCGCGGCTGATGATGAGCTCCAGGGCCGGTTTCATGGCGGGCGGCGCCTGGCCCATGCCGGCGCGGACCTGCCCGATGAGGCCGCGCAGCTGGTCCGGGTCGGTGCTGGCGGCGATCTGGCCGAGGGCCTGCTTGACCATGGGTCTGGCCTGGGCGGGCACTGCGGCCAGCTCCGGATCCTCGGTGGACCCCTCCTTGCGGCTGTACCACATGACGGTGGCCCCGTCCGCCGGGAAGTAGGTGTCGGCCACCCGCTTGACGTCCTCGGCGGTGACCGCGGCGACCTGGGCCGGTCGGTCGTTGAGGGCGTGCCAATCGCCCATGGCGTCGAACACCAAGAGCTGGATCATGAGGTAGAAGTTGGACTGGAGGCGGCGGAACGAGTTGGCGGCATTCTGGTTCTTGACCTTCTCCAGCTCCTCGGGCGGCACCGGCTCGGCGGCGAGGCGGGCGACCTCGGCCCTGAGCGCCGCCTCCACCTCCTGATGGGTGTGGCCGTCGGCGACCTCGGCCCCGATCTCCACGAAGCCGTCGTACTTCATGGACTGGAAGATGGCGTAGGGCTCGCCGGTGGCCAGCCCCTTCTCCTCCACCAGGGCCTTGTAGAGGCGGCCGGTGCGGCCGTCGAGGAGATCGGTGAGCACGCTCAGCGCGGGCGCGTCCTTGTGCACGAACGGCGCCCCTTGCCAGCGGATCTCCACCGTCGGGTTGGTCTCGGCCCTGGCTGAGAGGCGCCGCTCCGAGAGCTGGGGCACCTCCTCGGTGATCATGGGCGGGGGGTTCTTCGCGCCCCGCGGGATGCGGCCGAAGTAGCGCTGGACGAGGGCGGCGGCGTTCTTCGCGTCGAAGTCGCCCACCAGCACCGCGGTCAGGTTGTTGGGGGCGTAGTAGGTGTTGAAGAAGTCCTCCGCCTGCTCGCGGTTGATGGCCTCCACGTCGGAAGGCCAGCCGACGATGGGGTGGTGGTAGGGGATGGAGGTCCAGAACACCGCCTCGTACTGCTCCTCGAACTTGGCGACGGGGTCCGACTCCACCCGCATCCGGCGCTCCTCGCGCACCACGTCGCGCTCGGAGTAGAACTCGCGCAGCACCAGGTTGGCGAGGCGGTCCGACTCCATCCAGCACCACAGCTCCAGCTTGTTCGCCGGCACGATCACGAAGAAGGTGGTCATGTCGGTGTTGGTGAAGGCGTTCATGAAGGAACCGCCGTTGGCGGTGTAGATCTTGTCGAACTCGTCCTTGACGATGAGCGCGTGCTCCTGCTCCTGGAGCTTGGTCATCTCGCCGCGCAGCTCGGCCAGTCGCGGCGTCTGGTTCTCCGGGGCGTACACGCTGCCTGAGATCTCACCCCGCCGCTTGGCCCAGCGGAGCTTCTCGTACTCCTGCTCCATGTCGGTGAAGATGCCGTCCAGGCGGTCCAGGATCTGCTTCTCCTCGGCGTAGTCCGACGTGCCGATGGTCTTGGTGCCCTTGAACATCATGTGCTCGAAGAGGTGGGCGATGCCGGTGATGCCGGGCCGCTCGTTGGCGGACCCCACGTGGGCCACCCAGCCGGCGGCGACGGTGGGCGTGTCGTGGCGCTCGACCATCAGCAGGGTCATGCCGTTGGCCAGGGTCACCTCCTGGACCGGGACGTTGGCCTCCTGGGCGCTCAGGGGGAGGGCGACGGCCAGCATCACGGCGATCAGCCAGCCCGCTCGTGCAGTGTCTCTGATCATCTGTCGCTCCTTGTGGCGGCGTGCCCGCGGCGCGATCCGCGGTCGCGATGCCCACAGGCTCTCGCCCACGTGACCGGCCGCCGAGTTGCCTCAGGGTACCAGGGGCGGATCGGATCCGCCATCGCCTCGCCCATCGAGAGGGACCGGCGGTTTTCGCCTGGAAACGACGTGCTCCCCGGGAACGCGTCCGCGATGTGGTAGAAAGCGCCGTGGCCTTCGCGGCGGTGTTCTTCGATCTCTACGGCACGCTCCTGGTGTACGGCGACATGGAGCGCGCGTGGGCGGACTGGCTGGCGGCCCTCGACGACGGCCTCCTCGCCCTGGGCTCCCCCGTCGACCGGCGCCGCCTCGAGGCCGCCTGCGAGGGTTTCTTCGGCCGACCCGAGCCGCGCCCTGCCGACGACGGATTGACGGTGTACGAGCGTCGCCTCGCCCAGCTGTGCGCGACGCTCGGAGTGAGCATGTCGGCGGTGGACCTCGGTGCGCTGGCGACGCGCACGGTGGCGGCGTGGCAGCGCCAGATCCCCCTCGACCGGGAGGCGGAGCCCGTCCTGGCGTCGCTCCACCGGCGGCTACCCCTGGCGCTGGTGTCGAACTTCGACCACCCGCCCCACGTGCGGCGGCTGCTCGAGGAGAGCGGCCTGGCACGGCACTTCGACACCATCGTGGTGTCGGCCGAGGTGGGGGTGAAGAAGCCGGACCCGTCGATCTTCGCCGGTCCGCTGGCCCAGCTCGGCGTCGTCGCCGCCGAGGTGGCGTACGTGGGCGACTCCCCGGAGGACGTCACCGCGGCCCGCGGCGCGGGCCTCGTTCCCATCCTCGTGGCTCGGCCGGGAGGGCCGTCCCGCGCGGAGGTGTCCGACTTCCGGACCCGCTCCGACGTCGCCTCCCGTCCGGAGGCGACGCCCGCGCACGTGGTCTCGAGCCTCGGCCAGGTGATCCCCCTGATTCTGGAATCCTGACGCGTTCGTGGTGGTTGCTTGAGCCGCCATGAGCCGTGCAGGCGAACGGGAGAGGCCGACCTTCCGGCGGGTGCGTTGGTTGGGGTCGCCGCTTAGGGCGGCAGCCGCCCGACGCGGCGGAGATCGGCCCGCGGGGACCGGGCATGGGCGGCGCGCCGACGCCGGCGCGTGATACCCCTCCGACCTCCCGGGTCGCCGAGGCGGCGCTCGACCCGCGGTGGAGGACATCATGGAGAGCTTTGACGACCGAGTGGTGAGGATGCGCGAGTGGATGGAGGGGCGCCGGTTCGCCGGGATCACACGGCTCTACTCGCCGCGCCAGGTGGTGGAGCAGCAGGGGACCATCCCCCAGGACTACAGCGTGGCCAGGACCGCCGCGGAGGCATTCTACGAGCGCCTGCGGGAGCTCTTCGAGGAGCGCCGCGCGATCACCACCTTCGGACCCTACTCCCCCGGCCAGGCGGTCACGATCAAGCGCATGGGCATCGAGGGGGTGTACCTGGGCGGCTGGGCGACGTCGGCCAAGGGCTCCACCACCGAGGACCCGGGCGCCGACCTGGCCAGCTATCCCCTCAGCCAGGTGCCGGACGAGGCCGCCACCATCGTCCGCGCCCTCCTGGCGGCGGACCGCAACCAGCACTACGCGCGCTCCCGCATGAGCCCCAAGGAGCGCGCGGAGAAGCCCGCGGTCGACTACCGCCCCTTCCTCATCGCGGACGCCGACACCGGCCACGGCGGCGACGCCCACGTGCGCAACCTGATCCGGCGCTTCGTGGAGGCGGGCGTGTGTGGCTACCACATCGAGGACCAGAAGCCCGGCGCCAAGAAGTGCGGCCACCAGGCGGGCAAGGTGCTGGTCCCGGTGGACGAGCAGATCAAGCGCCTCAACGCCGCCCGCTTCCAGCTCGACATCATGGGCGTGCCCGGCATCATCGTCGCCCGGACGGATGCCGAGGCGGCCACCTTCCTGGACGGCCGCGGCGACGAGCGCGATCATCCCTTCATCCTCGGTGCCACCAGCGTCGAGCTGCCGAGCTTCAAGATCGCCATTCTCGCGGTCCTCAAACGCTTCTATGAACTGGGCTTCGACGAGCTCAACGGGCACCTCCTGTACCGGGTGTCGGAGGCGGCGTATGGGGGCGCGTTCGACTGGCTCGAGCGCTCCGGGGTGATGGCGCTGCTGGAGGAGCGGGCGGCCGCCCTCGAGGAGGGCAAGGTCGCGTCCGTGGATGCGGCGCTGGACGCCGTGGTGAACCGCGTCCTGGACGTGTGGCAGATGGAGGCCGGCCTGAAGACCTTCTCCCAGGCGGTCGCCGACGTCATGGAGTTCCGCATGGACGAGGGCACCCGCTTCGAGATGAACGTCGAGGAGTGGACCGCCTACGCCGACTCGGTGTCGTTCTACGAGGCCCGCGAGAAGGCGAGGTCCATGGGGATCACCATCATCTGGGATCCGGACCTGCCCCGCACCCCGGAGGGCTACTTCCAGATCCAGGGCGGCATCGACTACGCCATCGCGCGCTCCCTGGCGGTGGCGCCCTTCGCGGACATCCTGTGGATGGAGACCAAGACCGCCGACCTGGTGGACGCCACGCGCTTCGCCGACGCCGTCCACGCCGAGCTCCCGGACAAGATGATGGCCTACAACCTGTCGCCGTCCTTCAACTGGGACACCACGGGCATGAGCGACGACGAGATGCGGCGATTCCCCACCGAGCTCGCCAAGCTGGGCTTCGTCTTCAACTTCATCACCTACGGCGGCCATCAGATCGACGGCCTGGCGGCGGAGGAGTTCGCGACGGCGCTCAGGGAGGACGGTATGCTGGCCCTGGCCCGGCTGCAGCGCAAGTTCCGGCTCCTGCAGTCGCCCTACCGGACGCCCCAGACCCACGTGGGCGGCCCGCGCCTGGACGCGGCGCTCATGGCGTCCACCGGGCGCACCGCCACCACCAAGGCCATGGGCAAGGGCTCCACCCAGTTCCAGCACCTCATCCAGACCGAGGTCCCCCCCAAGCTGCTGGAGGAGTGGCTCGAGATGTGGTCCGAGGAGAACGGCCTCCCCACGGGTTTCTCGGTCCAGCTGCGCCCCCACACGGCGGGCTCGGAGCTGCTCGAGCTCAAGATCATGAACCCGTCGTCGGCCAACGTCGCCAACGTCGTGTTCGCCACCATCCAGGACCGACGGGAACGCCCGATCCTGTCGGTGCGCGACCAGAACACCTTCGACCTGGACCTCCGCCGCAAGCGGCTGATGACCCTCATCCACCTGTTCCTGCTCTACCGCTACAAGGCGGTGTCGGTGCACTACGTGAGCCCCACCGACGACAACCAGCACCAGACCGACCACATGGTGGCCATGGGCATCTTCGACGAGGTGCACAGCGAGGTCGGGCAGATCATCGTGGCCACCGTCAACACCGACCGGGTGAAGGAGCTCCTCAACCCGGACCGGGTGGAGCTGGGCAAGCTGATCGCCAAGGAGGAGACGGCCGCGATCACCGGCTGAGGCTCCGCCGGGCGCCAGTGGCAGGCCGGTTGGGGACGCCGGGAGGCGTGCCGATCCTCTCGCTCGGAACGCCCGAGTCGGGCCGCTGCAGGACCGCGCCTCCGCGGCAGGACGAGCGACCCGCGCCGCCGGCACCGAGTTGACGCGGCCGCCCGGGGCTCCCTACTCTGCGGGGGCAGCAGCAAAGCGAGGCCGACGATCGCGGGGGCATGAGCCCCGCCGTGTGACCCATCATTTCCCGTGATGAGACCGGCATCGGGTGCGACGCGCAGAACGGGGAGGTGAGGGATGAGCTTCGAACGCATGTGGCATCGCCACTATCCGGAAGGCGTGCCCCCTGAGCTCGACTTCGACCGGCTCACCATGCCCGAGATCCTGACTCGGAGCGCCGAGCGCTGGCCGGATCGGCCTGCCCTCCACTACATGGGCAAGGACATTACCTTCGCCGAGCTCGAGGCGCTGGTGAACCGCTTCGCCCGCGCCCTGGACGCGCTCGGGGTGAAGCCGGGGGATCGGGTGGCCACAATGCTGCCCAACCTGCCCCAGGTGGTCATCGCCCACTACGCCACCTACCGCGTCGGGGCGGTGACCGCTCCTGCCAACCCCCTCTACACGGAGCGGGAGCTCCTCCACCACCTCCAGGACAGCGGGTCCGCGGTCCTGGTGGCCCTGGACCTGCTGTATCCGCGGGTCGCGGCGGTCCGACCGCACACCGCTCTCGAGGAGGTCGTGGTCTGCCACCTCAACGACTATCTACCGTTCCCCAAAAAGCAGCTCTTTCCTCTGCTCAAGAAGGAGATGTACCGCAAGGTCGAGGGCGCGGACCATACCCACCAGTTTCTGGATCTCGTGGCGTCCCACGCCGCCACCCCTCTGCCCAATCGTGCGCGCTGGGAGGAGACGGGCGCCCTCCTCTACACCGGGGGGACCACCGGGATCAGCAAGGGGGCTGTGCTCACCCACGCCAACCTGTCGTGCAACGTCCAGCAGGTCCGCACGTTCCTGGCATCTGCGGTGGACGGCGAGGAGCGGGAGCTGGCGGTCTTCCCCTTCTTCCACTCCGCCGGCTACACCGGCGTCCAGAACATGTGCGTCTACGCGGGCTGGACCGACATCCTGGTGCCCCGGCCGGATCCGGAGATCCTTGTCCCGCTCATCGACAGGACCCACCCGACCATCCTTCCCGGCGTGCCCACCATCTACACCGGCCTCCTCGCCCACCCGCGCTTCGCCCGGCTCGACCTGACCTTCGTCAAGGTCTTCATCGCCGGGGCGGCGCCTCTGCCCGTGGACACCATCCGCCGGCTGCGGGAGCTGACCGGGGGGACGATCCTGAACGTCTATGGCCTGACCGAGATCAGCCCCATGGGCACCGCCACCCCTGAGGGCGGACCGGACAAGCCGGGGACGGTGGGCGTCGCCGATCCCTACCGCGGCGAGACCGCCAAGGCCTTCGTGGTGGCCGAGCGGGGCGAGGCCCTGACCGCCGAGGAGGTCATGGCCTGGTGCCGGCAGAGCCTGGCCCCCTACAAGGCCCCTACCCAGGTCGAGTTCCTCCAAGAGCTGCCGAAGAGTGCCGTGGGCAAGATCCTGCGCCGCGAGCTGCGCGCCCGCGACGAGGAGCCGGGGTGAGTGCGGCGTCGCCGCTGGTGACGCGCCCCCCCGGACCGGCTGCCAGTGAACGGGGCGCCGGCTCGCCCTGAGTGCTTCGGGCTACACCAGACCCTGATCCATCATCGCGTCGGCGACCTTCACGAAACCGGCGATGTTGGCGCCCTTCACGTAGTTGCCGGGGTCGTCGTACTCTGCGGCGGTTTCCACACACGCCTTGTGGATCGACTGCATGATGCGGAGGAGACGCTGGTCCACCTCGTCGCTGGTCCACGCCACGCGCATGCTGTTCTGCGCCATCTCGAGTCCGGATACCGCGACGCCCCCGGCGTTGGCCGCCTTGCCCGGGCCGTAGAGGGTCTTCTTGGCGATGAACGTATCCACGGCTTCGGGAGTCGAGGGCATGTTGGCGCCCTCTGACACGCAGATGCAACCGTTGTCGATGAGGGTGCGGGCGTCGTTGCCGTCGAGCTCGTTCTGGGTCGCCGAGGGCAGAGCGATGTCGCACTTGACGGTCCACATGCCGCGACCCTCGTGATAGCGGATCTCCTTGGGGAAGCGGTCGGAAAGATCCCGGATCCGTCCCCGGCGGACATTCTTGAGGTCCATCAGCTCGTGCCACATGTCCTCGGTCATGCCGCTGGGGATCTCGATCCAACCGGAGGAGTCCGAGAAGGTGACCACCTTGGCGCCGAGCTGGAGGCTCTTCTCGGCGGCGTACTGGGCTACGTTGCCCGAGCCTGAGATGGCCACGCGTTTGCCGTCGAAGTCCTGACCGCGGGTCGCCAGCATCTCCTGGGCGAAGTACACGCAGCCGTACCCGGTGGCCTCGGGTCGGACGAGGCTGCCGCCCCAGTTCATCCCCTTGCCCGTGAGCACCCCCTCAAAGGAGTTGCGGACACGCTTGAACTGACCGAACAGGAAGCCGATCTCGCGCCCACCGACGCCGATGTCGCCGGCAGGAACGTCGGTGTTGGCGCCCACATGGCGGCAGAGCTCGGTCATGAAGCTCTGGCAGAAGCGCATGACCTCGTTGTCGGACTTGCCCTTGGGGTCGAAGTCGGAGCCGCCCTTGCCACCGCCCATGGCGAGGGTGGTCAGGGAGTTCTTGAAGATCTGCTCGAAGCCGAGGAACTTCAAGATGCCGAGGTTCACGGAGGGGTGGAAGCGCAGGCCGCCCTTGTAGGGCCCGATGGCCGAGTTGAACTCCACCCGGAAGCCTCGGTTGACGTGGACATGGCCACGGTCGTCCATCCAGGGCACGCGGAACATCACCACCCGCTCGGGCTCGACGATGCGCTCCAGGATGTGCTCCTCCAGGTACCTGGGGTGGCGTTGGAGCACCGGGACCAGGGAGTCCACCACCTCGCGCACGGCCTGGTGAAACTCGATCTCGCCACGGTTGGTTGCGACGACCGGCTCCATGAACTTGTCCACGAACAGATTGCCGACAACGCTCATCTATCCCTCCGACGTGCCTCAGCCCGGACCATGGGGGAGACGCTGCGCCAGGGGCTTGAGTGCCTCACGGCAGCGGATCTCTCCCGGATCGGTCGGACTCGTTTGGTGGAAGTTGTCTCCAGCCGTGCTGCCGACCGGAGACGTGGCGGACGCGCGCTTTCATGGAACAGTGGGGCAAAACACCCCGCTGTGTGTGGAACTGTTCTCCATGTGGCTGGTTGCTCTTGCTGCATGCTGAGCCCGTCACCGGATGATAGCAGGAAATCGGCGCGTGGTGGAGCATGCTTTCGCAGGTCGGGCGACCATGCATATGAGACCAGATCGCTGTTTGCACCGTGCCGATCAGCTCGAGCAGCGGATGACGGCCCGGCCGGTCGAGCCGTCGACCACGATCTCCAGAGGGCGGTCCAGGCGCAGGTGTCTCACCACGCCATCGAGGTCGGCGTTCAGCTCGGGCTGTGCCGCGAGCCAGGACCAGTCCACCCAGCCCCGGCCCTGCCGCTGGTGCACGGTGAGATAGGCCACGCCGAAGCAGGTGATGTTGTGGAAGAAGTGGGAGCCCTGGCTGGGTTCAAGATCGAGGTCCGCGAAATCGGCCTCCACGATCGCCCGCGCCGTCGAGATATGCGACCACTCGACGGGGATGCCGAGCCGGGGATCCTGGGAGCCCCACCGTCCAGGACCGATCAGCACACAGCTCCGGCCGGCGTCGCGCAGGGCCCGGTTGCAGCGCTCCAACGCCCTGGCCACCTGCGGGGTGGTGGCGCGGTCGATCCGGGACGGGTCGACCGCCACCACATCGAACACCTCACCGCGGCGGCCGTGTCCGAGGGCGCAGGGCGAGTAGACCACGGCGTCCTCCACCGCCTCCTCGTCGAGGTGTGCGTCCTCTCCGACCTGGGCGATGACCAGGGGGCGGATCTGGAGCACGTCGACCACCTGGGTCGCACCCAGCTCCGGTCTGAGGTCCACGGCGAACTCGAGCTCCACGGGCGTGCCCATGCCGTGCTGCGCGACGCTCACGAGGCGGTCGATGACCTCGGGGAAGGCGAAGGCCGCGCCCCGCAGCAGTGGCGCGAACGTGATCAGGGGAGTCCCCCGCCGGTCCACGCCGCTGATCAGGGTGTCGTCCGCCGCCACATACGTGGAGGCGATTCCGTGGAGCTCTCCTTCGGCCAGCGCCGCGCTGGTCTGGAGATGCACCAGGTTGGCGTCGACGGGAAGGCCCGGCATGCCGTCGTCGCGAGCCATGTCGAGGGCGTAGAAGCGGCGCTGAGCGTTGCGCAGGACGTCCCGCACCGTTGACAGCTGCGGAAGCACCTGTGGATAGCGCGGGCAGAAGCGCAGCGCTTCCATGCCCTCCACCACGGACTTGCCGAGGCCGGCCGCCGTCAGCGCCACCCCGTCCTCGGGGCGGATGTCACCGAAGGGGTAGAAGTTGTACGACGACGCCACACCCGACAGGGTGGGGTAGAAGTGGTCCTGGTGAGCGCTGCCCACGAGTCGCTGCACCAGGACCGCCATGCGCTCCTCCTCCACCCTATGGGGGGAGCCGGCGAGGTACGTGCGGGCGCCGGTAAACACGGTGGAGGCATACACCAGCTTGACGGCCTCCAGGAGCTGGGCGAGGCGGACGTCCAGGGAAGGGTGTGAGTTGGGCAGCATGACCGTGGCGTAGACCCCAGCGAAGGGCTGGTAGAGGGAGTCCTCCAGGAGGCTCGAGGAGCGGACGGCGATGGGGCACGTCATGGTCTCGAGGAGGCCCGCCAGGTCGCGGCGCACGCCCTGGGCCACCCGCCCGCGCCGGAAGGCGTCGAGCACCTGGGCGTCGTCGAGATCCGCCGCCTCGCGTACCAGGCTGCCGAGGTGGTTCTTCTCCAGGAACTCCTCGTACACGTCGGTTGCGATCACCACGGTCTGGGGGATCGTGACCTGGACGCCCGGTCGTTCCACCTCGCCCCGCGAGAGCAGCTTGTGGACGAACGCGAGGCCGCGCCCCTTGCCGCCCAGGGAACCACCGCCCAGCTTGGCGAAGGCCACCAGCTCGTCGAAGCGGGAGCGGTGGAAGTCGGCGATGACGTGGCGCCGGATCTCGCGCAGGTATGCCTGGAGGCTGGAGACGAGAAAGCTGCGGAGCGCCTCCACCGACGCGAACTCGTCCACGCTCCGGGGACGCAGCTGCGATGCCAGCTCGAACTCGGTGCGCGCCTTCAGCCAGGCCGAGTAGTGGTTGCGACTGGCGTGGTAGACGAGGGACGCGGCCGGGACACGCGCGAGCTCGTGCAGCATCCCACGCATGTCGCGCGCCCGCCCCACCTCGGTGCCGTCGGCGAGGCGAAACACGAAGTCTCCGAACCCCAGGCGCTCGGTGATGAAGCGGCGGATCTCTTCGAGCAGGCGCGGGGAGTCCTTGGAGACGAAAGCGGTGCCCAGCGCCGCAGCACGGGCGGCATGGGCCTCCTCGGTAGACTGCAGGAGGATGGGCAGGTCGGGGGCGCTCTCGTGCAACCGCCGCACGAGCTCGAACCCCGCCTCCGGATCGAGGGCTCCGCCTCGGGGGAAGCTGACGTCCGAGATCACCCCCAGGACGTTGGGCGCATACCGCTCGAGAAGCCGGAGCGCTTCCTCGAAGTCCTGAGCGAGGAGGATCTTGGGCCGCGCCTGCATGCGCAGCAGACGGTGGGAGAGGTTGATCCCCTCCGCGATCAGCCGTGCCGTCTGGGTGGTGACCTCGGTGTAGATCTGCGGCAGGTAGGCGGAGTAGAAGCGGACCTCGTCCTCCACCAGGACGATGGCCTGGACCCCGGCCTCACGCACGTCATGGTCGGCGTTGCGTCGATCCTCCACCTGCTTGATGAGGGCGAGGATCGCCTTCACGTCTCCTTGCCAGAGGAAGACCCAGTTCACCTCGCCGGAGGTGCGCAGGCCTTCCAGGGGCGGAAGGTCCCAGGCGTGCGCCGCCAGGACGCCCATCGCCAGGCCCGGAAACTCGGCCCGCACCCGGCGGGCGAACGTCCGGACGTCCGCGTCCGCCAGTCGCGGGGTGGCGACCACCAGGTCCACCGGGCGTTCGCGCAGGATCCGGAGGGCCTCGTCGGTGCTCGCTGTGCGCGCGAACCGGGGCAGGTGCCGGAGATTGAGGTCGAGGTTCCGGTACTCCTGGAACACCAGCTCGGTGAGCTGGCCGTCCTCCTCCAGCACGAAGGCGTCGTAGGGGGACGCCACCAGGAGGATCTCGCTCACCCGGTACTCCATGAGCGCCGAGAACTCCTCGGTGCGCATACCGTAGCGGCTGGCGAGCTCGAACTCGTGAGCCATCGGGACTCCTCGGCCCGGCCGCGCGCGGAGCCGGCCTGAGGCCGGACCTCGATCTCAGCATAACCCGCTGGCGCGAGAGGGGCAAAGCAGGGATGGGGGACCGCGATGCAGCGCCAGAGGCGCCCAGGGGGCCTTCCTGTCGGTGGTACATTGACGGTGTCGGGCGGGCGATCCGGTGTTCCGCGGGGGGGATGATGGCCGATGAGTCGAGTGCGACGGGAGCGACTCCGACGGCGGAAGGATGGGAGGTCCAGCAGCTCTCGCGGATGATCCTCGGTGCGGCCAACCGAGACATCCCGCGGGTCGACTTCCTGAACCACGTGTGCCGGCTCTTGCTCGAGTACACGGGCGCGGCGAGCCTCGAGATCTGTCTCGCAGAGTCCGCCACCATGTGCGCGCACAGCCGGGCTTGTCGGAAGGCGGACGTGGAGGGGCCCGAGTTCACCTTCGAGCTCATTCCGTGCGAGAACCCCGCCGAGGATGAGATGCCCGTTCCGCGCGGGCCGTGTCAGATGGTGAGCACACGCCTGCCGGCGCCCATCGAACGGCTCCCGGACGGGACCCTGGTGACCGCTCCGGCCGACGGCCCCGCCCTCGTCCTGCTGCCCCTCGCGGTGGGAGACGAGGGGGTGGGATGGCTGCTCCTGGAGGATCTCGGAGAGGCCGTCCAGGAGGGTGAAGCGATCGAGCGCCTGCGGGACGCCTCCAATGCCCTGGGCATCGCGCTCGTGAACCAGCGCGCGCAGGCGGCGCTCAGGGAACGGGTGAAGGAGCTCACCTGCCTGTACCGGCTCGCCCAGCTCGCCGAGCGGCCGGGCACCTCCCTGGCGGGGCTGCTCGAGGGAGTGGCAGCGTTGCTGCCGCCCGCCTGGCAGTACCCGGAGGTGACGGCGGGCGCGGTGATCCTGGACGACATCGTGTACGCCACGCCGGGCCTCGAGGATGCGGTCAGCAGCCAGACCGCCGACATCGTCGTGGGCGGTCGCCGCCGGGGCCGGGTGGAGGTTGCGTACACCACCCCCCGGCCGACTCTGGACGAGGGGCCGTTCCTGAGGGAGGAGCGGAGCCTCATCGACGCCATCGCACGCGAGGTCGCGGTGGTGATCGAACGCCGCGAGGCGGCAGAGGAGCGCGCCAGGCTCCAGGAGCAGCTGCGCCATGCCGACCGCCTCGCCACCATCGGGCAGCTCGCCGCCGGCGTGGCCCACGAGCTCAACGAGCCTCTCGGGAACATCCTCGGGTTCGCGCAGCTCGCGCAGAAGACGCCGGACCTCTCCGGCTCCACGGCCCACGACCTCGAACGAATCGTGGCAGCCACGCTCCACGCCCGCGAGGTGATCAAGAAGCTCATGTTGTTTGGGCGCCAAACCCCCCCACGGACCGTGGTCGTGGATCTCAACCA
>Ga0315542_1000929_pt1 | contig 18503 bp, 17 predicted proteins | sample SalMarSW160120MG_FD_202541 | JGI IMG/M metagenome (GOLD analysis project Ga0315542, IMG submission 202541) | Salt marsh sediment microbial communities from the Plum Island Ecosystem LTER, Massachusetts, United States - Salt Marsh Sediment SW1601-20 ...
AAAACTACTGTAAAATTTGTTCTTCTTGCATGGTTATCAGTAATTGTTATACCATCAGCCTATTCAATAATAAAATATTTTACAATAAGTCAGAACAATGCAAACACAACAGAGGTCGTAATTGTCCAGCCAAATACCGATCCTTATTCTGAAAAATTCAATATACCGTTCAGACAGCAACTACAAAATGTAATAGCACTTGCATCTGGTACAGCAACAGATAAGACCGGATGGATAATAACACCAGAGACAACTGTTGATGACCCGGTCAACCTCGACAGCATGAATAATAACAGCTATGTAAGAATGATAAGAGACCTGTCTGAATTTTTCCCTGGAGCTTCCGTTGTAACAGGGTTTGTAACCTACCGGTTATACCCTGCTTCTGAAATTCCTCCAACGAAGAGCTCAAGAAAAATAGATGAATCGGGGTTCTGGTACGATCATTTTAATACAGCCCTCATGATCGATACTTCAAACTCAATTGAGGTTTATCATAAGTCGAAACTGGTGCCCGGCATTGAAATGCAATTCTCGAATGGCCCCGGAAGGCTGATCAGTAAACTGCTGCCCTATCTTGGAGGTACTAAATGGGGCTATGGAACACAGAAAGAAAGATCGTGTTTTGAGAATAAAAGCATTTTACAGAAAATAGCTCCAATAATATGTTACGAGTCTGTATTTGGCGAATATGTAACGGGTTATGTCAGGAATGGTGCGGAAGCTCTTTTTATAATCACCAACGACGGCTGGTGGAAAAACACAAATGGCTATAAACAGCATCTCTGGTATGCTTCATTACGGGCCATAGAAACACGAAGGCCTGTTGCCAGGGCTGCCAATACCGGAGTTTCATGCATTATTGATATCAGGGGAAAAAGAACCGCAGAAACTAAATGGTGGTCACAGGTGGTACTTAAAGGCGAAATTCGTCCCGAAAAAAGAATAACACCCTATGTGCAATATGGCGACTACCTCCTGCGTATTGCTTCGCTGGCAAGCATTTTCATTCTTTTGATTATCTTCATAGCAATTCCTTTAAGAAAAAAAATAATACATTTTAGCTAATTGTGCAACTCTTAAAATATCCTGTTGTCTTTATATGCAGGTAAGCTTATCAGGTGAATAATTTGAATGTTTATATACATGCTCCGCTTATTGAGGAGTGCAAACAGGGCAAGAGCAGGGCTCAGTTCAGGCTTTATAACCAGTATTCCAAAGCTATGTATAACCTGGCATACAGGATTTTGAACAACAGGGAAGATGCTGAGGACATTTTGCAGGAGACTTTTGTGGAATGCTTCAGGAATCTTGATTCATTCAGATTTGAATCAACATTCGGCGCATGGTTAAAAAGAATCCTGATAAATAAATGTATCAACCTTACAAAGAAGAAGAAGATTGATCTTACTCTTTGCGATTCGCTTCCGGCAGATATCTGTGAAGACGATACGGAAGTAATTTATGACACAGGAAAAATATTCAAAGGCATTGAGATGTTGCCTGACGGTTACAGGATAATACTCACCCTTTATCTTCTTGAAGGATATGACCATTCAGAGATATCGCAGATACTGGGAATATCGGAATCGACATCCAAATCTCAATATTCAAGAGCTAAAGAAAAACTAAGAAATATACTCACAAGAAATTAAAGAAATGGACAGACTAGAAGAATTCATAAAGTCGAACAGGGAAGACCTGGACAGATATAGTCCATCACCGGGTAACTGGGCAAAAATTAAGCGAAGTATCAAAAAAAGTAATGCCCCGCTATGGCGCTGGGTCTCGGTTGCAGCTATGTTCGTCGTTATCCTGGGAACAGCTCTTTTGTTTATTAAAAACGGAAATTTAAAAAGAAGAGATGGAATTTCAATTACCTGCGATGCCATTGATATTAAGGGAAACCGACAACTGAAAGAAACTGAGATATATTATAATAACCTGATAAATTCGCTTTACAGGGAAGCTACTCCATTGCTGACAGGTAATCCTGATGTTAAGAAAGAGCTGGCTAATGATATCTCACACCTTGACAGTCTCTGTTTAGAAATCAAAAAGGACCTAAAAGATAATGTTGCTAATCAGGAAGTTGTTGAAGCACTGATCCAGAATTACAGGATAAAAATCCAGCTTCTTGAGGACATGCTGATAATTTTGAAGGAAAATGAAAATAATCCGGTAAAAAAGAAAAGCTATGAACTATAAAATTATAATGATTATTAACCTGATATTTCTCTTTTTCAGCTCATTATCGGCTCAGAGTGATTCTGAAACAAGAAGTTTTATCAAGACAATACCGGTTGGGAAAGAGACCTCACTAGAGATCTCAAATAAATATGGAACAATACAGGTAACTCCATGGAAAAAAGATTCTGTATATATAAGAGCAGAGGTGAAAGCGTTTGCCTCGAACCAGTCGAGACTCAGCAAAATGTTTGACGGGATCACCGTCAACATCACCGACTCAAAATTCCTGGTAAGAGCCGAAACAGACTTTACCCAGAATATAAACATGCTGTTTGAGAATTTTAAAGGGATGACCAGCAAGCTGATATCTTACGATTCGAGGGTGGAGATAAATTATTATGTAAGCATGCCCGAATACATTAATCTCAGGATAGAGAATAAATATGGCGATATATACATGGAAGATATTACAGGGGAATTTTCAGTTTCATTATCCAATGGCTCTTTTAAAGCTAATTCACTGAGTAAAGGTTCCATAATTAAACTGGCATTCTGCGATGCTACAATCAACTCTGTTATATCAGGGAAGATAGATGCATCTTTCTCAGAAATAAGCATTGGTACTACTGAGGATCTGTCAATTAACTCAATATCATCTCGTTTTGATATAAAAAGAGCCGGTACCTTAAGAGTAGATTCTCGAAAAGATAAGTTCTTTGTGAGTAATGCAGATGTACTGCAGGGCACATCCTATTTCACTGATTATAATATACGCAGCCTTAAAAGAGATCTTAACCTTTCAACCAAATACGGAACGGTGAGTGCAGATCTCATTGAAAAAGGATTTGAATCGGTAAATATTAATTCAGGATATACGGATATCTCGCTTGGCTTTGACCAGGGAGCATCCTATAACCTGGAAATAAGGCATGTTAATTCATTTCTTGTACTGCCCGACAAGAATATTAAAACTGAACGAAAAATTCTTAATGATGATAAGAAGGAGTATCTAACGTTCGGAACGGTTGGCCGCAATCCCGGGACCACCCGAGTCAAAATTGATGCCACCCGTGGGAATATTTATCTCAAATAAAATGTTCATGGTGCAACTTTGATATTCTTATATTGTCATTACTCTAAAAACGCTTAACAAAATCATTATATGAAAAAATTCTACTTAACCTCAATTATTTTAATTCTGTGCTCTTCACCACAAATGAAAGCCCAGTTTGCTAATAAGCAGGCTGGACTGAGGCTTGGCTACAGAAGCGGGTTCTTCTATCAGGTAACCAGTGAAGCAGGCAATGCAGAGATAGGCTATAATGCATTGCTTTCTTTCAATAATAACGGCTTGCAGCTTACTGGTCTGAGGATAGTATATGAGACCACTCTGTCAGATATCTCTCCCGATCTGTATTTTGCCTGGGGATATGGAGGTCATATAGGATTCATATACTCAGATCACATAGGATTTCTGGGAGAAAGATACGATTTTGAGGGAGTACGTTTCTGTCCGCTGGCAGGGGCAGACGGATGGATAGCATTTGAATACAGGTTCAGGGATATTCCGGTTAATATAAGCCTTAACCTGAAACCATTCGTTGAGATAACAATCCCTGCTTTTGTCAGAATTATGCCCGCAGATGTAGGCATCTCAATATCTTATGTTTTTTAGCCTGGTAAAAAACCTATATTAACACTAAAAAAATTCTAAAAATGAAAAGAACAATAATTTTTTCTGCATTGTTAGTACTTCTTTGCGCAACCTCATTCTCGCAGGACCCTGAGTTTGAATATTATAAAAGTCATGAAATAAAGACCTTATTTGGCCGAAACAGGACCGGGGGAGCTTATTTAGCATTTACTTCAGGCTATTCTGCAATAGATGATAAACATGCGGTACTTTTTGGAGGAAGATTCGGATGGATGCCAGCCCAATCGATCGGAGTCAGTCTTGGAGCAACGGGTTTTCTCAATGAATACCATTATGAGCCATCGATCGACAGGGATGTTTTTCTTGCAGGCGGCTACGGAGGTCTTTATTTAGAACCAATATTGTTTGCCAGATGGCCGGTACATCTCTCATTTCCCATCTTGCTGGGAGCAGGAGGAATTTCATATGTATCAAAAGAACCTGACAATAACAATAACCTGGTTGAGGATACTGAGGCATTTCTTATTGCTGAACCGGCCGCTGAGATTGAACTTAATCTGACCAGGTTTTTCAGGCTGGCAATAGGAGCTTCATACAGGTTCCCCACTTCATTTGATGTAGGACTATCCGATTCCCCAAAAGCAAGCGCGGAATCATTAAAAGGATTCAGTTATACTCTTTCGCTGAAATTCGGGAAATTCTGAAAATCATTTTTAATTATTTGTTCCCGAGCTTTTCAAATGCAGCAATACCTTCATCAAGCCATTTTTTGTATTCTTCTACATTCAGGTTTGTTGGCATTGGCATATTCAGTTCATTGCCCTCAGAATCGGTTATTACATAAAAAGGCAGTGCATTGGTTTTAAACTTCGATATTTCGAGGTCCTCATTTATTTTACCCAGGGTCTTCTTTACCTTGCCATCTATGGCGGATGTAATCCATTCATTCTCAGGTAAAGAGGTTCTGTCATCAACATATAGCGCCACAATGACAAATTTTTCACGAAGTCTGGATAAAATCTCAGGATCTGACCATACCCTGGCCTCCATCAGCTTGCAGTTGGCACAGGCATGTCCCTTGAAATCCAGTAATACAGGCTTGCCCTGTTCTCTTGCACAGGCAAGGCCCTGATTATAATCAAAATAGCCCTTCAATCCAAACGGCATATCGAAAATATCGCCATATTTTGGTTCGGCACACAGTACACTGGTATTTGAAGGTTCTGCGACAACGACAGAGGCAGACCTGTTTTCAGAGAGCAGATTGAACAGGTTGAGTTCCGTTGTTGAGGAAGAAGGCAGAAATGAGGATAATCCTTTCAATGGAGAACCAAATAATCCTGGGATAAGATAGATAACAAAAGAAAAAACCAATATTATAAGAAATAACCTGAAGGTTCCAATATATGGCAGATCGCTGTCGTGCCTGAATTTTATCTTACCCATAAGGTACAGTCCCAACAGAGAGAAAAGGACTATCCAGACAGCAATAAAAAGATCCCTTGAGATTATTCCAAGTGAATAGACACTGTCAATGGTCATCAGGAACTTCATACTGAATGCCAGCATAATAAATCCAAGAACAACTTTTATTGAGTTCAGCCAGCCACCCGATTTAGGTATACGGCTCACAATTGAAGGGAATAATGCAAAAATTGTGAAGGGAAGAGCAAAAGCAACTCCAAAACCAAGCATGCCAATAGTTGGCCTCAGTACGTCACCACTTGCCGCTTCAACAAGAAGGGCACCAATAATAGGGCCGGTACATGAGAATGAGACAATTACAGTGGTAAGTCCCATAAAAAATGCTGCCAGTATTCCACCTTTTTCAACCCTGGAATCAGCTCCGGTAACCCATTTATTTGGAAGAACAATCTCAAATGCTCCGAAAAACGAAACGGCAAATATTACAAATAATGCAAAGAATATAATATTGGGGATCCAATGTGTACTTAATGTGCTGGCAAATCCCGCACCGGCACTTGTGAGTGAGACAATTATTCCAAGTGATGAATAGATAAGAACTATCGATATACCAAAAATGAGTGCTTTGAATATCGCTTTACGACGATCTTCAGACCCCTGTGAGAAAAAAGCTACAGTCATTGGTATCATAGGGAAGACACACGGAGTCAGTACTCCGGCAAAACCGGCAAGAAGAGAAATAAGAAAAAACTTCAGCAAGCCCCGGTTTGATGATGAAGGAGCTGAACCATTACTCGTGCCTGAGCTTGCAACAGTTGTTTTATTGCTGTTGGCTGCACCGATTTGTATGGAAAAGTCAACATCTTTGGGAGGAGAACAGGTAGCATTATTACACGCCATAAAGTTTACAGCCCCTTTAACAGTGAATGACGTTTCATCCGAAGTTATTTTCTGCCGGAATTCAGCCTTGTCGCTGAAAGTCTTGATCTTAAAGCCAAAGGCCTCATCGAGCTTTTCCACGGGCCTGGTGACCTCATATGCTTTGCCTTCGAGTTTGTATGCCGGCACAGTATCAAATCTGAAGGATGTAGGTATTGGTCCTCCTTCAGGAATATCCATCGAATATATATGAGAATGACTTTCTATTGTGGCTGTAAAGATAAGATCATATTGTTTATCACCTGTTTTCTCATAACTGAAATCCCACGTTACAGGATCGTAGATTTGTGCGGTAGTGCTTAAAGAAAAAAGAATGCAGGATATAAAAAGTATATGCTTTCTCATTACAATGCTTTTAAATAGTAAATAATAAATAAAATCATTTCCATAGGCTCTGTGAACTTCCAGAGTCTAGAGTCCAGTGTCCAGAGCCCATATTTAAGCCAGATCTATTTCATTACCGAAATGGTCGAAGAAATGATATTCAAGCATATGATATGATGTTACCGCCTGGACTTTCAGGATAATCCTGTACTTTATATTCCATTTCCTGAAGAGAGGGAAGATCCCCTTTCTCAGGAATGATGCAACAAACGGATGAACATTGAGAATAAGTTTTCTTGTCTTTATTTTATCTACAATAAATGCGAGTCCTCTTTCCAGTTCATCGGTAAATAAAATAGTTGGTCTTGTTTCGCCTGTTCCCTGACAGGAAGGGCATTTTTCGTCGGTAACAATATGCATTTCAGGTCTGACCCTCTGACGAGTGATCTGCATCAGTCCAAATTTAGAAAGAGGAAGTATATTATGTTTTGTTCTGTCGTTTGCCATCACCTCCTTCATCTTATCAAATAACTGCTGCTTATTCTCAGGTGTTTGCATATCGATGAAATCAACTACAATTATACCCCCCATATCCCTAAGCCTCAATTGTCTGGCAATTTCAGTAGCAGCTTCAAGGTTTACCTCAAGAGCATTTGATTCCTGGTTATTTCCCGAACGCGATCTGTTACCGCTGTTGACATCAACTACATGAAGGGCTTCTGTATGTTCTATTATAAGATATGCTCCATGTTTGAATGAGACTGTCTTGCCAAAAAGTGCCTTAATCTGCTTATTAATACCGAAGTGATCGAATATTGGAAGAGTGTTTTTATAGATTTTAACAATTTTCTCCTTCTCCGGTGCAATCTCCCTGATATATTTTCTGATATCCTCGGCTAATGCAAGATCGTTGATATGAATACTGTTAAAAGTAACATTAAGCATATCCCTCAGGATTGTTGATGTCCTGTTCATCTCGCCAATGAACAGTCTGGGTGTTTTGGTCTCCTTTTTAAGTGAATGAAATGCTGACTCCCATCTGCGTACCAGTTCTCTTAGTTCGGCATCAAGAACAGCAACCTTCTTCCCCTCGGCTGCAGTTCTGACAATAACTCCGTAGTTTCTTGGCTTTATGCTCTGCACCAGCGATTTAAGACGGCCTTTTTCTTCAGCACTTTCAATCTTCGATGAGATTGATACCTTATCAGAATAGGGCATAAGTACCAGGTTCCTGCCCGCAAGCGATATTTCGGAAGCAAGCCTTGGACCTTTTGTTGAAATAGGTTCCTTGGTTATCTGAACAATAACAGTCTGACCCGAAGTAAGAACATCAGTTATTTTCCCGTCTTTGTCAATATCCTGCTCAGGCTTGAATTTATGAACAGGAGGTACTTTACCCTGCTTCTGGATGGCAGTAACATAGTATTTATGCTGTGTCCTGAACTGAGCTCCCAGATCAAGATAATGCAGGAACGCATCACGCTCATAACCGACATTGATAAATGCCGCGTTAAGTCCGGGCATGATTTTTTTTACCTTTCCCAGGTAAATATCCCCGACAGAAAATTTAACATTACGTTTTTCCTTGTTTAACTCAATTAACTGCTTGTCTTCCAACAACGCTAAAGAAACTTCGGAATCACCAACATCAATGATTAAATCCTTGTTTACCACTTCAGTATATTAATCTGAGTTAATATGTCAAAAGCAATATCCGACATACCGATATAATAAACCTAAAGACCATCAGATCTTTAGGTTTAATATAATAATCTAATGACCACTTTCTGATCGCTACTTCTTCTTATGTCTGTTCTTCCGCAAACGCTTTTTGCGTTTGTGAGTGGCCATCTTATGTCTTTTTCTCTTTTTCCCGCTTGGCATATGGAATTATTTCTTAACGTGTGATTTGACCTTAGTTATGAAAGTTTTTGCCGGTTTGAAAGCTGGAATATTGTGAGCAGGAATTATAATAGTAGTATTCTTTGATATATTCCGTGCTGTTTTCTTGGCTCTTTTCTTAACGATGAAGCTTCCAAAACCCCTGAGGTAAACGTTATTACCTTTCACCATAGAATCTTTTACAGTTTCCATTAAGGCTTCAACAGTTTTCTGTACTGTCACTTTTTCAATACCAGTGTTCTTGGCAATTTCATTAACAATGTCTGCTTTAGTCATTTTTCGTGAAGTTTAAAATTCAACAAATTATTTTGATTATGCGATTTTTTTTCAACTGTGCAAATATAAAAATATTATTTATTTAAATTGAAACACTTACACAATAATTTTTTTTTTATACTTTTATTAATGCCTTAAATACAATGAAATAGATGAACGGCAATAATTACTGCAAATATATTCAAAATTCTTGCTTAACCGACAAAAGATTACATAAATTACTGAGATTATGCTAATTATTCACTATTTAGTACCTAAGGTTGTATAAAGTGGTTTTTTTTTTAACTTTACACTCCGGGATTTAAATTAGTAATAAACACATAACTATATGTCAATCAATAAAGTTATACTTGTAGGCAATGTGGGAAAAGATCCGGTGATACGGTATTTTGACAAAGGAGTTGCTAAAGCAACCTTCCCTCTTGCCACAAGCGAAACATATACTAATCAGCAGGGAGAAACAATAACTTCAACTGAGTGGCATAATATAGTACTTTGGCGTGCCCTTGCAGAAGTAGCTGAAAAAACTATAAAAAAAGGTTCACAGGTTTATATAATCGGAAGAATAAAAACCCGGTCGTATGTCGATAAAGATGGTGTAAACAAGTATATAACTGAAATTCTTGCCGACACTCTGTTGCCTCTTGAGAAAAAGCCCCCATCAGGTTATACATCTGCTCAAAAGGACCCGGGTAAGTCTGATGTGCAAGACAAAGAAACCACGGGCTCAGATTTAAATGAACCATCGGCACCCTATACCTCATCCAGGAACGATACACCCAATGATGATTTTGGCATGGATAGCCGTCAGGGGACCGATCAGAATGAAGATGATCTGCCCTTTTAGCTGTCGTACTAATAGAAACCCAATTGGAAGCTTATCATCCACTATCATTACTTACAGTCCTTACAGGCATTACTGTTAAAAGCCCCGATTTAAAAATATTTATCGGATTTATTATACTGATTATCCTACTCCTGGGGTCAGCCCTTATGTCAGGCTCGGAAGTGGCATTCTTCTCATTCAGACCGGAAGACCTCGTAAAATTTAAAACAAACAAAAGCAAACAGGCTAAAATTGCACTCAGGTTATATAATCGTCCTGAAAAACTATTAAGTACGATCCTTGTTGCCAACAGCACAATGAATATAGCCGTTGTATTGCTTTCGGCATTCCTCAGTTCAAGAATATTTGACTTCAGTTCTGAACCAGTTCTGGGATTTATCATTAATGCCGGAATAATAACTTTTTTGCTCCTCTTTTTCGGGGAAATAATGCCAAAGGTTTATGCATCAAGAAACCATGTTTCGATGGCACTTTTTATGGCATACCCGCTTACGGTACTGGAAAAAATTTTTAATCCCGTAACATCAGTGCTGATCCTTTCTTCATCATTCGTTAAAAAAAGATCATTGGCACATCGATCGAATATCAGTATGGATGATCTGTCAGATGCCCTTGAACTTACATCTGATAATTTTGATGAGGATGAAAAAATACTAAAGGGAATAGTCAATTTCGGAAACATAAATGTCAGCGCTATAATGTGTCCCAGAATTGATGTTACAGCTATTGATATCAAATCAGGTTTTAATGAAATTGTTCCTGTTATTATCAAATCAGGCTTTTCCAGAATTCCTGTATTTTCAGGTTCATTCGATACAGTGAAAGGAATTTTATATGCAAAAGATGTGTTGCCATATACAGGCAATCCAGCTAATTTTAAATGGCAGGCTCTTCTCAGACCGCCTTACTTTGTACCTGAAACAAAGAAGATAAATGATCTTCTAAAGGAGTTTCAAACCAAGAAGATCCATATGGCTGTGGTGATTGATGAGTATGGCGGAACTTCCGGTATTATAACGCTGGAAGATATCCTTGAGGAAATAGTGGGTGAAATAACAGATGAGAGCGATGAGGATCAGGCACTCTTCAGCAAACTGGATGACAATTCCTATATATTTGAAGGCAAGATTTTACTTAATGACTTTTGCAAGATCGTCAATATCGATGAAGATATTTTCGATGAGGTAAGAGGAGAATCAGAAACTCTTGCCGGTCTTATTCTTGAACTGACTGGAGAGATCCCACAAAAAGACCATGAAATTATCTTTGGCAGGTTTGTTTTCAGGGTTGAATCTGCTGACAAAAGAAGAATAAAAGAGATACGTGTTGACATAAATAAGGATGAAGGTGAAACCAGCAAAGATTAATCTTATGACACTTTTAGCCTCCTTATGCATGTTACTCAGCTGCAGGGAGGTATCGGTTCCAAAACCTAAAGGCTATTTCAGGATTGATCTTCCTAAACGACAATATATACTCTTTGATGACAGACAGGCAAAAAATGCCAATCTTCCTTTTTCTTTTGAATATCCTGCTTACGGACATCTTACCTTCGGGCTTGAAAACGGGACTCAGCCGGGATGGTTTAATATTGAATTCCCTGCATATAAAGCAAAAATATATCTGACCTATAAAGATGTAAAAAATAATTTCGCAGGTTTAATGGAACAGACTTACAAGATGAATGTCAAGAACCATATCGAGAAGGCCGAAGCAATCAACGAAAAGGAGTTTAATAATAATGAGAACAGGGTATACGGAGTTTTATATGACTTAAAAGGAAATACAGCCACAGCTGTTCAATTTTACGCTACCGACAGTATTAATCATTATCTTAGAGGTTCTCTCTATTTTTCTTCTGAGCCGGATGCAGATTCACTGGCTCCGGTTATCACTTTTTTCAGAGAGGATATTATTCATCTGATTGAAACTCTGAAGTGGAAAAAATAAAACTTATTACTCACAAATGGGTTGTATTACAAAACATTATTTAAATGAGTCATCCATACTTGGAGTCTGGAAGATTGAAGAGGATACTGATTCACTCCTGGAAATGGTTACTCTCGATAATGATGAAAAAAAGAAATATAAAAGCTTCAGCAGTAATTCCAGGAAACTTGAATTCCTGAGCGTAAGAGCATTACTGTCAGAGCTTCTGGGGAAGGGAGCCAGTATAGTCTATAATAAGAATAATAAACCTTTCCTTAAAGATGGATCGCGCTTTATAAGTATTTCACATTCACATAAGCTGACAGCTATCCTTCTGAGTACAAATGAGAAGGTAGGTATTGACCTTGAATATATGAGCAGCAACATATCGGCTATTGCCTTCAAATTTCTTAACAGGAAGGAAAAGGTTACAAAAGCGACGGAGGGGAAAAAATATCATCTTTATATTCATTGGTGCGCAAAAGAGGCCCTTTATAAGATATGTGACAAAGAAGGTATCAATTTCAAAAAGAACATTACTATTGAACCTTTTAAAGTACAGGAATCAGGAGAGATCACCGGCCAGGTCCGAACCAGTAAAATAAATGAATCATTTGATCTTTACTATTCCAGATACGATAATTATGCAATAGTATGGACAAAAAAGAATTATGCTAATAACCAGTTTCCCGGCTAGAAAGAGCATTGCCCTGCTTTTAGACCCCGATAAAGCCAAAGGTATTTCACTTGAGAATATACTTAGGATTGCCGGGGAGAGCAAGGTCGATTACATACTGGCAGGTGGCAGCCTTACATTTAGCAGTGTTGATATTCTCATCGATGCTATAAGGAAATTATGTTCCATTCCGGTTATTCTTTTCCCCGGCAACCTTCTTCAACTCACACATAGCGCAGATGCTATCCTCCTCCTTTCCCTGATATCGGGACGTAATCCCGAATTACTTATTGGTAACCATGTTATTGCGGCACCCTATCTGAAAGATGCCAAGGAAAAACTTATTTCAGTAGGGTATATCCTTATAAATTGCGGCAATAAAACTTCTGTTGAATATATCAGTCAGACAGAAGCTATTCCCTGCGACAAACCTGAGATTGCTGTTGCCACAGCCCTTGCAGGGGAGATGCTGGGAATGAAAATGATATACCTTGAAGCCGGCAGTGGAGCTACAAACCCGGTTCCCTTAAATGTTATCAGCGCGGTGCGGGAAAGTGTATCAATACCACTTGCAGTTGGCGGAGGAATAAGAAATGAAAAAGAGGTCGAAGAAACTTTTAAAGCGGGAGCAAATCTGATAATACTGGGAAACGGCTGTGAAAAGAAACCCGGTCTCCTTAAAGCAGCCTGTAAGGTAAGGGATCGACTATTATCTGAATAACTCAAACAGCGGATTTCCCGTACATGCATTAGGGTAAGGGACCTTACAAAGTGACGATAATGTGGCTGCAACATCAGTCATATTCACTTCGCGGGTTATTACCAACCTGTTTACAGTCCAACCATACCATATTAGCGGAACATGAGAATCATACTCGTAAGGAGAATTGTAATTGGTAACATATTCTCCTTCTAATTCCACCCAGCCCGGATTAAGGGTAACAATGACATCACCTGATCGCTGAGGGCTAAAATTATTTATGATCCGTTTAAGGTTACCATTGCCAAAATCATTCGCTTCAAAGGCTGAATATGGATACGCTGCTGCAACTCCCGTAAACTGAACCAGGAAGCGCGCCACTTTTTTTTGAACATCATCAAGCGAAAGTCTTGCATCTTCAATAAGTGTTCTGTTAAGAAAAACCTGCCTGTCGGAATAACCTTTCACCCAATTTCCCTCACCATACACTGCATTCAGATAACTCCTTAATAACTGAAGAGCCTGGTATTGCTTAAAATATCCGGCCGGTATCCTGCTCTTTGCCAGAACATTTGGAATTTCCGAAATACCATGGGCAGAGGTAAAATAGACAAGAACATTCCTCTTTCCGATGCTGTCATTTACAAATTTTAGGAGACTGGAAATATCATCGTCAAGACGCAAAATTGCTTCCCCCATCTCAACTGATGAAGGTCCGAATCTGTGACCGATATAGTCTGTAGCGGAATAGCATATTGCAATATAGTCCGTTATATCATCTTTCCCTAATTTCTCATTTTGAATAAGCCTGATGGCAAAACTCGTGGTTAATGAATTGCCAAAAGGTGTCTCCCTGAGTAATGAGTAGTCATTTTTAAAAGCAGATGTACTTTTCGACCGGATCTTTTTAAGATCGTAAGGGAAATAATTTTTGCCGTTAAAGCCTGCTTCAAATACGTTCGAATCGGGTAAGCAGTCAGCATAAGTGCTGACAGGCCTCGACAGGCTCCAGCTACCGTTAAGGTAAGAATCGGAAAACTTCATCGCATTGAAATCAGTTACCCAGCCGGGAAGAGATTTTAAATAATATGTACTCGACATCCATGTTCCTGTGGTATTATCAAACCAGTAAGCAGCATCTGCTGCATGACCTGCAGAAAGTATGGCGGAACTCTCTTTTAATCCTACTCCAAATACTTTTGCACAGCCATTGCTTGCCATTTTAAGTTCATCTGAAAATGTGGATGCCTGAAGATTTACAGGGGAATGTAATCCAGACTCAAAGCTTCCTCCAACAGGATTAACATCAATATCTTTAGTGCAGTAAATAATTTCATTTTTGAGCGGCACATACCACTCGTCAGATGTAATGCCATGAAATGATGGTTCTGTACCAGTTGATATAGTGGCATGCCCGGGAGCCGACTGTGTAAGCATATATTCAAATGAAGCATTTTTGAAATAGGAGCCTTCATTAATGAGTCTTTTTATACCATTCTCTCCAAGCCTGTCGCGGAATTTTTCAAGCTGATCATATTTCAACTGTTCAACCACAATACCAATCACCAGACGCGGCTTATCTGGCGGCAGGTAAGCTCCCTGTCCGGATAAATTCAGGAAAACAGTTATCAGCAGAACAACTGATGCAAATCTTTTAATAAGAAGGCTATGATTATTCATTTTTATAAATACAATTTTTTTAAGTACACAAAAACAGACTTTCCCTGAAACAAGTAAGGTGCAAAAATACTGGTTTTAATCACAGAACCAAATGTTACAGATTATTTAACAACAACAATCCGGCCCCTGACCTTTACCTGTGAAGATCTGTTTGTAAAAACGACCGCATAGTTTCCTGACGATAAAAATCCAATATCAATAATCAGAGGTGTTCCCTTAGAGAATTCAGTATTATAATCTTTCAGCAATCGCCCTGCCTGATCAAAAAGTCGAACATTAACTGTACCAACAAGCCTGTCGGGAAGAATAGCACTGACCTCTGAAATGGCAGGATTCGGGTATATATCTGTCACAGTCTGTATTGTTGTGTCGATATTATTCATCAATGGGGTGAGCTCAACGGTAATATCAGTACGTTGACCCGAATAAACAATAATATCGTTAATAATTGTATCTCTGTATCCATTGGCAGAGAAGGTGATGTTCCATGAGCCCGGTGAAAGAAACCTTACAAAAGTTCCTTTAAGAGTATCCGCATAAACCTGTGAACTATCTTTGTCATGTCCTGAAATAAAAATTTTTGCCGGTACCGGTGCCGATGACTTTGAATCAAGAACAATGCCATGAATACCATAAATCGCGTTTTCGAGATACCCCAATAATGAATGGTAGTTATTCTGCCATAATAAAGGCAATTGTGGTGGCGGAGTAATAAATTGATTATCAAGTTCTATAGTCACTTCCCGTCCCTGGAGTTCCCAGGTTATAAAATCCTGTCTCCCTCCATAAATAATGTACCATACAGCACCACGGGTGACCCCGTTATCGAGATCGTTCATGTAAGCAGGTCCTGCATAATAATGAGCGGTATCGGCATATGCCCTGCTGATGTCATAAAACCACAGATCATCGGCATGCAGCTTCGACAGCCACCTGTCCCATGGATAATTGACAACTTCCGAGCCGGAATGGAAATTGGCAGAAAGGACAAACCTGTGTTTGCGCATGAAATTAACCATATCAATGGTCTCCTTCTGTTTCACAGTGTTAGGCGTTATGGGGTCAGGAAAATTACGGTTAAGATCATACCCGTTTGCATTAAAACGGACCGGATCACTTATAACATCGCCACTATTATAAGTGCCATCAGGGTTAGCAAGAGGGTTTATCCAAATCTGCAGATTATCCATCAGGTCCGTGACCCTGCTGTTCAGTTTATAATTTTTCAGAAGATAATCGGCCAGATGCAGCATCAGTATAAAACCACCGGTTTCATTGCCATGAATTGTTGAAGAGTATAAGACAGCAGGCTTATTCTCATCACCTCCTTCATTGCCGGTAATCTTAAGAACAAGCACAAGCTTTCCGTTTACACTTGTTCCAATTGTATCAAGCTGGCACTGCGCAGGATACTGTGAACTGAAACTCTGCATTATTGAGTCATACTGAGTATAGGTGGGATATGTATCCCAATCCTGCAGCAATTTCGTAACTGGCACTGATACAATGCCCCTGGCTTCAGCTTTCTCAATAATATTATAATCAAATTTCTGAAGGATGAACCATTCGATTGTTATTGGTGAAAGGATAACATGAACAACATTGTCTTTGACCGAAATGATTGAAACATTACGAGTAAGATAATCGATTGTCTTAAAATCAGAATACTGAACAGTTACTTCAGCCTGACCTCTGTCATTTATTATTTCACGAAGTCTCTTATCATTGCCTGCCTCCTGCGCCAGGCTGAACGACCCGTACAGGGTGAGCGCTAATATCATGAGAAGCAGGTATTTTGTCATTGATCATACATTAAACCTGATATGCAGGATATCACCATCCTCCACAATATAATTTTTGCCTTCAATATAAAATTTCCCGGCTTCTTTGCAGGCATGTTCCGAACCAAGCGAAATAAAATCATGATATTTCATTACTTCCGCTCTTATAAATCCCCTTTCCAGGTCGCTGTGAATCACCCCGGCAGCTTTTGGAGCAGTCATCCCTGTTTTTATTGTCCAGGCTCTTATCTCCATTGGTCCGACAGTAAAGAACGTCTGAAGATTAAGCATTGTATAGGCTGCCCTCACAAGCTTGTCAACACCCGGTTCTGCAAGTCCCGCATCCTTAAGAAATTCAAGCCTGTCTTCGCTATTCTCCAGTTCAGCTATTTCTGCCTCAATTTCTCCAGCAATTACCAGTATCTCAGTATCTCTCCCCTTGAGAAACTCTTTTACTCTTTCTACATATTTATTACCGGTTGCCGCTGACTTTTCATCCACATTGCAGACATAAATCACCGGCTTCATGGTAAGAAGAAAGAGATCGTCAACCCATTTGCGATCATCATCCTTAACTTCAAGTGTTCTTGCATTATTAAAGTCTTCAAAATGTTCGCGGTAATGATGAAGTACTTCAACACCACGTTTGGCCTCTTTGTCTCCGGCCTTAACAGCTCTTTGAAGACGTTCTATCTTTTTTTCAACCGACTCAAGATCCTTTACCTGAAGTTCAAGGTCAATAGTTTCAAGGTCACGTACCGGATCAACAGAACCGTCAATATGAGGTAATGCATCATTGTCAAAGCACCTTAGTACATGGATCAGGGCATCGGTATTCCTGATATCGCCAAGAAATTTATTCCCTACCCCCTCGCCCTTATTTGACCCTTTTGCCAGTCCCGGAATATCAACTATCTCAACTGTAGTATGTACAATCCTGTCAGTAACCTGGTGTTTTTCAAGCTCATAAAGCCTGGGGTCCGGAACCTGCACAACTCCCATATTTGACTTAGTTGCACTGAAAGCAAAAGCATTGGTCTCCCCTTTTGTATTGGAAATACAATTAAAGATTGTTGTTTTACCGACGTTTGTTATTCCTATTATTCCACATTGAAGAGCCATGAGATATCCGGTTTAATTGATTCGCATCAAATTTATTATATTTTGGGGGATAATAAAAACATGATTGGATATGTAGGGACATGCTATGGCATGTCCCTGCATTAATTTTCATTTCCTATCTTTAAACCTTTGATCGTTTTTGTAATCTAAGAAGAAAATCTAATCCAGAATTGAGAAGTATCAGACCCGATGATAATATATCTGAATTACTTCAGACTGATTTGAACAAAGGATTCAGCCTTGTGGTTGAAAAATACAGTTCAAGGTTATACTGGCATATACGACGTCTGGTTATTCTTCATGAAGATGCCGATGATGCGCTTCAGAATACTTTTATAAATGCCTGGAGGTCTATCGGGCGTTTCAGAAGCGAGAGTTCTTTATACACCTGGCTTTACACTATTGCTACCAACGAAGCTCTTGCATTAATTAATAAAAGAAAAAAAAATGCGGCTGTGTCTCTGGACGATGTCGGAGACATTTTTGCAAGCTCACATGAAGGCAGTACATGGTTCGATGGCGATGAGGCACAGGTAAAACTGCAGAATGCAATATTAAAATTACCCGAGAAACAACGCATAGTTTTTAATCTTAAATATTTCGACGAAATGACATATGAAGAGATGAGCAGGGTGCTTAAAACATCAGAAGGCGCTCTTAAAGCATCTTATCATCATGCTGTAAAGAAAATTGAAAAAATGCTTGGAGGAGATTAAACCTTTTTGTTCTTAATTAATCTAAATGAGTGATGAAAAAGATCAGTGAAATACCAGGTAAAAATCCGTTCAAAATACCTGATAACTATTTTGAGGAGGTGAACAGAAAAATCATTTCTGCCACTACCGGTATTAATGGAGAGTCCAAAAAGATAAGCCCGTACCACAGGTTACGGCCTTATCTGGCAATTGCGGCTTCAGTGGCAGTACTGATTGTGGCAGTTTATTTTGCTGTCAGACTGCTGAGTCCTGTAAAAACAAGCACAAGTGTATCGGAATTACTGAACAGCGATTATTCTGAATCGTATTTTAACGATATCGACATCCGGTCACTTGAAGAAA
>Ga0315542_1000930_pt1 | contig 18497 bp, 13 predicted proteins | sample SalMarSW160120MG_FD_202541 | JGI IMG/M metagenome (GOLD analysis project Ga0315542, IMG submission 202541) | Salt marsh sediment microbial communities from the Plum Island Ecosystem LTER, Massachusetts, United States - Salt Marsh Sediment SW1601-20 ...
CTGGAACCAGGTCAGCCTGCTGTGGAAGGTGCTGAGCACCTCGGTCCGGTATCCCTTCGCGTAGAGCCCGTGACGGACGGCCGCGTACAGGTGGGCGGGATTGGCGCGCAGATCATCACGCCGGCAGGCCTCGCGCATCTCGGCGGCGCCGGCCAGCAGGGCGCGGATGTCCGCGCCCGCCACGGCCAGCGGCAACAGACCCACCGGCGTCAGCACGGAGAAGCGGCCTCCCACGTCGTCGGGGATGACGAAGGCCTCGAAGCCCTCGGTCCCGGCCATGGCGCGCAGCGCCCCCTTCCGGGCGTCGGTGACGACGGTGATGCGCCGCGCGGCCTCGTCGGGCCCGTAATGATCCTGCAAGTGGGCACGCAGGAAGCGGAAGGCGAGTGCGGGCTCCAGGGTCGTGCCCGACTTGGAGATGACACAGAGCCGGGCGGCCCGGTCCTTGATCCTCAGCAGCAGGCCGTCCAGGGCCTCCGAGCAGAGCCCCGTACCGGCGAACAGCACCTCGGGCCCCTGTCCCGGGACCACGGCCTCGAGCACGGCTCGGGCTCCCAGGTAGGAGCCTCCGATGCCCACGACGATGTAGACCTCGCAGTTCTCCCGCGCCCTCTGCGCGGACGTCTCCAGCGCCGCCAGCTCCTGCTCCGTCACCTGCACCGGCAGGTCGAGCCAGCCCAGAAACTCCGCCCCCGGCCCCCGGCGGGCCTCCAGGTCCGCGGCGGCCGCGGTCACCGCAGGCCCCAGGGCATCCACTTCCGCGGCCGGCAAGAACCGCTGCGATCCCGCGACGTCCAACCTGATTCCCGGCATGGCCTCCATATTCGCCCCTCTTTCGCCTTTCCATTCCATGGGAGTCATCGCCCGGGGGCTACACCCGGCAAGCGATATCTGCTAGTATACAGGTTCCCCCGCAAGACGGGACACGGAACTGGCCGCAGCATAATAGGGCTCCGGGGTAATGCAATGTCCGTTTGGGGTGCCAACCGTATCCGGCAGGCGGGAAACTCGCGGTCCGGCGGTATGTTGCTGAGCGGGATCCTCCTGGGCCTCGTGCTCGCCGCCGGCGCTCACGCCGCTCCGGTCAGCGCTGCGGAATCGCCCGCATCCTGGCCCGATGCCGCCTGGTACGAGGCCCGGGCGCGCGCAGCCACGCGTCGACTCGAGCCTGTCCGGCAGCCTGCGCTGGATCCTCGAATGGATGCCTACGACGTGCAGCACTACGACCTCTGGTTCTACCTGATACCCGAGGCCGAGATGCTCTTTGGCCGCAACGCCGTGGTCCTGGAGGCCGTGGACGAGCCGCTCACCCAGCTCGTGCTGGATTTCCGCTCCGCCCTGGAGGTGATCGACGTCCTGGCCCCTCCCTATCCCGGGGCCGTTCCCTTCACGTGCGACGATGAGCACCTGATCATCGATCTGCCCAGCCCGATGCCGCCGGGCCAGATCGGTCTGGTCTACATCTACTTCCAGGGACATCCGGAACCCGACGGCTTCTTCGGCTTCCAGTTCCAGAACCGCCCGGATGGCCAGCCGGTGGCTGCCAGTCTCAGCGAGCCCTGGAGTGCACCCTCCTGGTGGCCTTGCAAGGATGATCCACGGGACAAGGAGAGCTTCAGCACGACCATCTACGCACCAGCGGACATGATCGCGGTTTCCAACGGCCGGCCCGAGAACCAGACCAAGCAGTGGACCGGCCTGCTCCCAGCCCGCGACGACCCCCGCCTGCAGGGCTTGCTGGCGGGAAGGGATAACTCCTACCGGTCATGGTCCTGGTTCGAAGGCGTCCCGCTCTCGACGTATCACTACTCGGTGGCGGCTAGCAACTACGAGGTGCTAGAGGATACGTACGTGGATGCGCAGGGGAACACGCTTCCCCTGCGCTACTACGTCTACCCCTATCTCGCGGAGGCGGCGGCCGCCGATTTCGCGATCGTGCCGGAGATGATGGCCTTCTGCGAGGAGCGTTTCGGGCCCTATCCCTTCCCCGACCAGAAGTACGGCATGGCCCTCTTCGAATTGGACGGCGCCATGGAGCACCCCACCGCCACGAGCTGGGGTTCGGTCATGGTCACCGGCGACGGCTTCTTCGAGTCCATCATCCTGCACGAGCTGGCTCACCAGTGGTTCGGCAACCTGATCACCCCCGCCGACTGGACGCACTGCTGGTTGAACGAGGGTTTCGCCACGTATGCGGAGGCCCTCTGGGCCGAGGCCCGCTACGGGGTGGGGGAGATGCGTCACTTCATGGACCGGCGCAGCCACTTCGAGAACTGGAACGATCCGCTCGTGCGCTATCCCGGCAATCCCAACCCGAATTACTACTTCAACAACATGGTCTACTTCAAGGGGGCCTGGCTCCTGCACATGCTGCGGCACTTGCTGGGGGACGCCACGTTCTTCACCTGCCTGCACAACTACCTGGACGATCCGGACCTGCGGTACGCCACCGCCACCAGCGAAGACTTCGTGGAGCACTGCGAGGCGGTGGTGGGCAAGGACCTGAACTGGTTCTTCGATCAGTGGCTCTACTGGGAGAGCTACCCCGTCTACCACGTCACGGTCCGCAACACCGTGGCGGAAGGCCCCGGGCCCACGGACATCATCATCCAGCAGACCCAGGAGCCGGATCCGGTCTACGGCGCCGTGCCCTTCCGTATGCCCGTGGATCTGAGGCTGCACTTCGGCGGGCGAGACACCCTGGTGACGGTCTTCAACGACCGGCCCCGGCAGACCTACCGCTTCGTGCTGGACGCCCCGGTCAGCGCCGTGGTGGTGGATCCCGACGAGTGGCTCCTGGAGAGCGACGAGACTATCCTGGTCGGCACGGGCGAGTTCCCCGCCCGCTCCGTGCACTTGCTGGCGGCGGCGCCCAACCCCTTCAACCCCCGCTGTCGCATCGCCTGGGAGGCGAACCTGGCCACCCGCGACGAGCTTTCGATCTACGACCTCCAGGGGCGCCGCGTCGCCCGGCGCAGCTGGCCGCTGCGATCCGCCGGGCTCCGGTCCTTCACCTGGGAGGGATCCGACGACCAGGGCCGCGATTGCGCCTCCGGAGTCTATCTCTTCGTGATCCACTGCCGGGAGGCCGGCGGGACGGGTCCGGGCGATGCCGGCGCATCTCACCGCCTGTCGGGCAAGATCACCCTCGACCGCTGATCCATGCGGGTTGACAGCGAGACGGAAAGGCCTAGCGTAAGGGCGTCGCGCTCCGGCCGGTCACGGGCCGGCGCCAACGCGACGGAGCCGCCAGCGAACCCGAGGAAATCGCCTTGATCCAAGCGCCGTCCGTCATCGCCGCCCACTACGCCGAGATCGCGCTCAAGGGGCGTAATCGGCCCCGGTTCCTGCGCCGCCTGGTGCGCAACATCGAGGCGGCGCTGGCCGGGGAACCGGTGACCGGCATCGACCACGTCGAGAGCCGGCTGCTCGTGCACCTGGCCGATCCGGAGCGCACCGGGGCGGCGGCCGCCAAGCTGAGCAGGGTGTTCGGCATCCAGTGGCTCTCGCCCACCGTATCGGTGCCGCGTACCGAGCCGGGCGCGGACCTGGCGGCCCTCTGCGAGGTGGCGACCGACCTGGCCCGGGCCGATATCGGTGACGCACGTCACTTCAAGATCGACACGCGGCGCTCGGATCGGAGCTTTCCGCTCCCCTCCCCGGAGATCAACCGCATCGTGGGGACGGCCGTGCAGGAGGCGGTCCGCCTGCCGGTTCGTATGCGACAGCCGGACTTCACGGTGCACGTGCTGATCATGAGGGAGCGGGCGCTGGTTTTCACGCGCCGCCTCCCCGGACCCGGTGGGCTGCCCGCCGGCACGGGGGGCAGGGTGACGGGGCTGCTCTCCGGCGGTATCGACTCGCCCGTCGCGGCCTGGCTGCTCATGAAGCGGGGCTGTCGGCCCGACCTTGTGCACTTCTTCTCCGGCCGGTCGGCGGCCGAGGCCGACGCCGGCAAGATCGTGGAGCTGGCCTCCATCCTCGCCGGATACGCCCCCGCCTCTCTCAACCTCCATCTGGTTCCGGTCTACGCCTACGAGCTGCGCGCCATCGGCCAGATCGAGAGCCGCTACGACATGGTCATGTTCCGCCGCTTCATGGTGAAGGCCTCGGCCGCCATCGCCCGCCGCACGGATTCGCTCGCCCTGGTGACCGGCGACAGCCTGGGCCAGGTGGCCAGTCAGACCCTGCCCAACCTCGCCGCCATCAGCTCCGACGTGCAGCTGCCGATCTTCCGCCCGCTCATCGGTCTGGACAAGTACCAGATCACGGAGCTGGCCAGGAGCATCGGCACCTACGAGGTCTCCATCAGGCCGTACCGCGACTGCTGCTCCATCCGCTCGCCGCGTCCGGTCCTGAACGCACGAGCCGAGGATCTGCTGCAGCTCTCGCAGGCGATGGATCTGGAGACCGCCGTCCGGGAGGCCGTGGACGCGGCGGAGCGGCGCGTGATCGAACCGCCCGCCGGGGACGTCCGTTCTCGCTGAAGGCTCGGCCCGGACGCGGCGGTCTCCCGGCCTCTTGACCCGTCCCCGGCGATTCCGTACCTATATGCGGGAAAGGTAGTCTGCCATCATCGCCTGGGCTCGGTTGGATGCCACATCACTGTCATACCTAGGATGTGCTGCTCACCCCACCAACGAGCCCGGGCTCCTTTTTGCCCGCCAGAGTCGTCGCCCGGGCCTGCTTCCCGACCCCCGTCCCCGCCCCAACCTTGGCTTGACATCGCATATGAAGATGTGATTTATTAGTAGGAGCCTGGATCTGCGTCGCCTCATCTGGACTATGCAACTCGCCCACCGACGTAGGTCCAGGCTTCTCTCTGCCCGGACTCCCCCGCTCAGGCAGCCTGCCGGGTGGCCTCTGCGCCGGGCGTCGCCAGCCGGCGATATCGCCGCCCGATGACCAGGGACAGCCCCAGCCAGACCGCGACCAGGGCCAGGTTCACCGTGGCGAATCCCTGCACCGGCAGGCTGAGCTGCACCGTTCCCACGTAGACCAGCACGCCGGAGAGAACGTCGCCCATGCGCACGCAGAAGGTGTCGATGGCCTGCTTGGCCTTGTACTTCTCCTCGCGGTTGGTGGGCAGGAAGAGCACGCCCCGCAGCGTGTTCTGCAGGGAGTAGTCGGTGGCGTTCTCGGCCGTCTTGGCCCATCGCACGAACGCCAGGACGGGAGCGAAGGCCAGCAGGGTATAGCCGCTCAGAGCGATCACCGGCAGGATCAGGATGGCGAACTTCACGCCCAGGTACTTGAGGATGCGCGAGACCACGAACAGCTGCAGCAGCAGACCGATCACGTTCACCACGGAGAAGAAGCTCGAGTAGAACTCGCCGATGAACTCCTCCTCGGTCAACCCGCCCGCCGTTCCGTTCTGCACGGCCTCCGTAGCGGCGTTCTGCACGGTTCGTCCCAGGATGTACTCCCCGGTGGTGTTGACCCAGTTGAGGAAGAGGATCATGAAGGCGATGAGCAGGAGGTAGCGATTGCGGTAGAGCAGCGCGAAGGCCCCGCTCCGGCCGACGGGAGCATCGATGTCCTTGTTGGGTTTCGCAGGCGTCGCCTCCGGCGTGACGACGCGAAGGGCTGTTCGGGCCCGCTCGCGCCGGTCCACCAGGTTAGTCAGCACCAGGGCCAGCCCCAGGACCGCGGCCGAGACCAGCAGCAGCTGGGGAATGCCCAGCGGTGCGATGAGCAAGCCCGCGATCTTACTGCCCAGCACGGCACCGGCGGAGGCCCCGAAGGCGACGATGACGAACAGCCGCTTGCCCTCCTCCTCGGTGTAGATGTCGTTGGCGAAGGACCAGAACTGAGCGACCACCATGATGTTGAAGATGCCCACCCAGAGGAAGAAGACCAGGCCCAGGCTCAAGGGGACCTTCACGAAGCCGAGGGGCAGGGTAATCAGGATCCGCGCGGGGGCGGCGCGCGCCCAGACGTAGAAAACCACCAGGCAGCCCATGAAGATGAAGGTCACCGTGTTGATCAGCGGACGGCGGGGCAAACGGCTGGCCAGCTTGGCGTAGCCCGGCACGATCAACAGGAGCAGCAGCGCCATGCCGGCCGCAGCGTAGCTCTTCACCTCGGCTCCCTCGCCCGCGATGATCAGGGCCTCGCGCACCGGCTTGATGATGTAATAGGCACTCAGCAGCAGGAAGACGTTCAGGGTCAGCAGGAGAGCGGTGGGAGCCTCACCTCTGCGGACCTCGGTGAAGATGGTCAGGAATCGCTCGAGCGGGCTCTTGCGATGGGCCGTGTCCATGTCACCCCCTCCCGGGGAGTGTCCTGCGCAGCCCTCTCCGCGCCCAGGCTGTCCGGTGCCCTTCCCGCGATCGCCGAGCAAATGGTCCCGACCGACCGCCTCACGACATAACCAGAATCCGGGAGCGCTGCCAACGGTGGACGGCCCACCTTGCCTCAGTGCACGCGGCGGGCCCCGGCGTAGCGACGCTGCCACCAGGGATTGTGCAGGCTCTCGCGACAGACGGCCCTGCCGGAGCGCGGAGCGTGGATGAACTCGTCGTCGCCCGCGTAGATGCCCACGTGGTTGATCCGTTCCCCGCCGATGCGGAAGAAGACCAAGTCGCCCGGCTCCAGCTCCTCCCGCTCCACGTGCTGTCCGGCCCGGGCCTGGCGCCGGGCCGTGCGCGGCAGCTCCAGGCCCTGCTGCCCGTAGACGTACTGGACCAGGCCGCTGCAGTCGAAGCCGCCGGTGGGGGTCCGGCCGCCGTACCGGTAGGGCTTGCCGATCAGCTGCTGGGCGAGGCTGACCGCGGCCAGGGTGGCGCCGATGTCCTCGTAGACCTCCCGCAGCTCCGGGGCACCGGCCACGTCCCGCGGGGCCGCCAGACCGGCCCGCGGCCGAGGCGACGGCGCGAGCTCGGGCGGAGTCGGCCATGGTGTCAGCTGGGAGCCCGGCAACGAGGCGTGCAGGGAATCGGGCAAAGATGGGGAATCCCGGGCATCCAGCGGGGGTTTGTCCTGAACATCCGGCGACGACGGTGGCTGGGTGTCGGATGCTGGCACGGGCTCGGCACCGTTCCGCGGCAGGTCGGGCTCCTGCATCGGTGGCGGCGTCTGCCGGGAGGGGAGGGGGGCTGCGGCTGGCGGCCGGGTCAGGACCCGTTTGGGGGCGGCGCAGCCGGCGAACGACAGGATGCTCAGGACGCCCAGCAAGCCGCTGCTGAGCCCCAGCGCCGCCGGGAGGCTGCGGGCGGTGCGGACAGGCACGGTTGCACGGTGGCGTCGGGTGGGCCGTCGAGTCGGCATCCCTCGCTCCTGGCGCGGGCGTCGGCGACGCGGTTCTCTTGACGAGCACGCAGCGCCCGGTCAGCTCGGCGCCCCGGCTCCGCAGACGGATGAAGTAAACACCCGGCCCCACGTTTTGTCCCGCGCCGTCTCGACCGTCCCCGTCGCATGCGTGCCGCCCCGCCGGCAGGGAGCAATTCGCCGGCCTCGGGGTATCAGCAGCGGAGGACCGGCGGCCGGCGGGGAGCCGGGAGGCGAGAAGCCTGGCTTTCGCGGCGGCACCGGGTTATGGTTGCGCCGCCATGAGCGAGCAGAAAGACGACATCTTCGAGACCGAGATCGAGAAGCTGGTCACCGGCGGCGCCGGGCTGGGGCGCTACGAGGGCATGGCCGCCTTCGTACCCCTGACCGCCCCGGGGGACCGCGTGCGCGCCCGCGTGCTGCAGCGGAAGCGGGGCTTCGTGGAGGCCGAGCTGGTCGAGCTGCTCGCGCGCGGGCCGGAGCGGCGCCAGCCCCTCTGCCCGCATTTCGGCAGCTGCGGCGGCTGCGACTGGCAGCATCTGCTGGACGTCACGCAGCGGCAGGCCAAGGCCGCCGTAGTGGCCGACTGCTTCCGCCGCCTGGGCGGCCTGGATGTGCAAGGGATCCTCGAAGGACCCGAGGCCGTGAGCCCGCCCTTCGGCTATCGCAACAAGATCCGCCTGATCGCCGCGCCGACGGGTCCCTACGGGCTGATGCGCCGGGGCAGCCACGAGGTGATACCCATCGAGACCTGCCCGCAGATGCCGGACGCCTTCAACACGACCATCCTGCCCTGGATCCGCACCCTGCCGCCGCAGGAGCAGCTCGTGGTCCGCACCGACGGCCAGGGGCACTGGCTCGTGCTGCTGTACGGCCACCCCGGCCGCCTGCGCCTGCTCAAGCAGGTGCTGGGGGACCACGCCGAGAACGAGCCTCCCTTCCCCGGCTGCAGCGGCGTGCTCTTCAACAACCTGCCCCTCTGGGGCCGGGACTACCTGGTCGTCCCGGTGGCGGGCAAGAAGTACCGCGTGGGACCTCACAGCTTCTTCCAGACCAACCTGGCCGTGACCGAGGCCATCGTCCGCACGGTCCGCAGCTGGCTGGAGGCGGCGCGCCCGCCGGGCGGCCTGCTGGTGGATCTCTACTGCGGCGTGGGGGTGTTCAGCCTGGCCCTGGCCGATCGCTTCGGTCGCGTCCTGGCCGTGGATGCCGACGAGAATGCCGTGCGGGACGCCCTGAACAACGTTGCCCGCGACCGTGCGGCGCGGGACAGGATCGAGGTCCGGCAGGGCCGCAGCGGCCGGTTCCTGAGCGATCCCGCCGTCGTCCGCGAACCGGGCTGGGCCGAGGCCTGCTGCCTGGCGGATCCGCCCCGCAGGGGCCTGGGCGAGGAGACCCGCAAGGCCCTGGCCGGCCTCCGGCCCCGCGACGTGCTCTGCCTCAGCTGCGACCCCGCCACCCTGGCCCGCGATGCCGCCGCCCTGGTGCACGCCGGGTACCGTCCGGAGCGGCTGCGCCTGTTCGACATGTTCCCCCAGACCGCCCACGTCGAGGCCCTGCTGCATCTGCGGCGTGCCCCGACCGCCTGATGCGGCGGAACGCGCCGGCCAGCCGCGACTCACCCTCCCTGCGATGGCCTCCGCGCCGACAGGCTGTCCCGACGGCGGGATTCGTTGTATAATTCGAGGCGCACGGGCGTGGCCGCCGCCACGCCGCCCTGACCCGGAGCGCGCCTGGATCCCCCGATCCAGCGCCCACCCCTCATCTTCCCGCGCCGGCCGCCGGTGTGGGCAACCGGGAATCGACACCATGCGCCGTTGCAACTCGCGCCTCGCCGCAGCCCGACGCCTCCTCGCCGGGCTGGCCGCCGCCCCCCTGCTGCTCGCCCTGTCCGCCGCTCCAGCCCTCACCCAGGGTCTGGATCTGAGCGGCTGGCAGATCCGGCAGTACGCATCGGACAACACCTACACCATCCCGGACGGGACGGTCATCCAGCCCGGCGGCTACCTGATCCTCAGCCGCTTTGCCGGACAGAGCGCCTTCGAGGCCTTCTACGGCGTCACCCTGGGCCCGGACGTCGTCTACCTGACCAATGCCGTGAGCAATCCCGTCGTGCCCATGATCAACGGCGACGAGATCTACGAGGTCTGGGACGCGACGGGCTCGGTGGTGGACGGCCCCACACCGGCCATCGGCACGCTGTACCAGGCCTACCACCGGGACGATCCGGAGGCCCCACCCTGGACCGCCATCGACGGCACACCCACGCCGGGCGGCGGCGTCGAGCCGCCCGACGCCACCTACAGCGGGCTGGTGATCAGCGAGGCCAACGACCCCGGCGGATCCGGCGCCTACGTCTACGAATACGTGGAGCTGTACTACGACGCCGAGGCAGGGGGGACGAACCAGCCCCCGGTCATCGCGGACCCGGAGCACAGCCCGGCGACGCCGGAAGACGGGGACGACCTGATCGTCAGCGCCACGGTGACCGACCCGGACGGCACCCTGGTCGAGGTGCTGTGCTACTGGCGCTACAGCGGCGATGTCTTCGCGACGCTGCCCATGACCGGAGCCGGCGATCTGTACAGCTGTACGATCCCCGCTCTGGTGGGAGACCAGCTCCTGGAGTACTACCTGACCGCCCGGGACGACGGTGGGGCTCTCGTTTCCGATCCTGCGGGCGCGCCGGGAGCCGTGCACAGCGTCTGGGTGCAGGGCGGCCTGCCGACCGGCAAAGTCGTCCTCTTCGATCGCGGGCACGGCCAGGACGCCGGCAGCGAGGGCAACTGGCGCATCGACGACGACGTTCCCTACCCTCTGCCGGCCGACCCGTCGTCCGAGAGCGACTGGAGCGGCCAGCTATCGGCGTGGGCCTACGAGCTGTACCTGGCCGGCCACACGCTGCGCACCACCGTCACGCCCATCGATGCCGCCCAGCTGGCGGGCGTGGATCTGCTGGTCATCGTCGAGCCGCAGGATCCCTTCGCCGGCGCCGAGATCACGGCCATCGGCGAGTGGGTCCACGCCGGGGGCAGCCTGTTCGTGGTGGCCAACCACAACGGCAGCGACCGGAACAACAATGGCTGGGACTCCCCCAGCATCTTCGGCGGCTACAGCGAGCCGCACATCAGCGTGCCGGTGGGCGACGACATCGAGACGTTCTGCGGCGCCCTGTTCGGCCTGCATTTCCACGTCAAGGACGAGGGCAACAACGGCATCACCGGTACCTTCGACAACGTCGACAGCGATCCGGCCAATCCCCTCATCAACGGGCCGTCCGGGCCGGTCAGCGCGGTCATCTATCACGTGGGCAACGTGATGTCGCTCTGGCCGGCGGCCAATCCCGACCTCCGCGACGTGGCGGGGCATATCTGGAAGGACGGCGACACCGGCAATCCCGACGTGAACATCGCCGCCTGGTCGCGTTACGGCCTCGGCAAGATCCTGGGCTACGGCGACTCCTCGAGCTGCGCCGACGGGACGGGCGCCGAGCCGCACGAGAACGACTGGACCGAACCCGGCGGCAACAACCGCGAGTTCTTCCTCAACGCCACCTGGTGGCTGCTGGACAACGATCTCTCGGCCGCCGGCGACGGCCCGCCGGGACTCTCCGGTCTGCACCTGCACGCCGCGCCCAACCCGTTCAACCCGATCACGACGATCCGCTGGCTGCAGACCGCTCCGGGCGACGTGGAGGTCGCCATCTTCGACCTGCGCGGCCGGCACCTGCGGACGCTGACCTCGGGCCGCCGCGAGGCGGGCGAGCAGAGCCTGCTCTGGAACGGCCGGGACGGCGAGGGCCGGCCTCTGCCCAGCGGTCTCTACCTGGTGCGAGCCCGTGGCGCCGGGCAGATCGCCTTCACCAAGATCACGCTGGCCAAGTAGCCGGACCGCGCGGGGGACCGAACCGTTGCAAGCAAGCGGTACGCCGCACGAGAAGGGGGCGCCGGCGGGTGCCCCCGATCTCGAGCGCATCATCATCGTCCTGAGCCACACCACCGAGCCCGCCAACATCGGCGCCACCTGCCGGGCCATGAAGACCATGGGGTTGAAGCGCCTGCGGCTGATCCGTCCCCTCAATCCCCGGGGCCGGACCTCGCGCTCGCTCGCGCACGCCTCGCAGGACGTGCTGGACGCCGCGGAGGTGGTCGACACCCTCGAAGAGGCCGTGGCCGAAGTGCACGTGGTGGCTGGCACGACCAGCCGGCGCCGGCAGCTGCGCAAGCACGCTCTGCTCCCGCCCCGGGACCTGGCGGAGCGCCTGGTGGCCCACACGGCGGACGGCCTGGTGGCGCTGCTGTTCGGCACCGAGCGGACCGGGCTGACCAACGACGAGGCCGACCTCTGCCGCTACCTCTCGACGGTCGACACGGCGGCGCCGCAACCGTCGCTCAACCTGTCCCAGGCGGTGCAGCTCTACGCCTGGGAGATCCGCCAGGCCTGGCTGCGGGCAAAGGCGGACGCCGAGGCCCTGGCCAGGACGACGGCCCGCCGTCCGGAGATGAGCGTGCACCATCCCCACCGTTCGACCCGGCTGCCGACCCAATTCCAGCTGGACATGATGTACGCCCACCTGGCCGGGGCCATGGAGGCGCTGGAGTACACGGAATTCGAGCGGCGCAAGTTCCTGACCTACCTGCGCCAGCTCCACATGCGGGCGGGGATCGTGGACTGGGAGCTGCAGATCTACCACCTGCTGGCCAACCGGATCCTCAAGGCCGCCGGTCGACCCGGCCTCGCCGAAGAGGACTGATCCGGCTTGCGAGGCGGCGGATCAACCCTTTCCTTGAATCTGACTGATGGCCGCGGTGAGCTTGTCCAGCTCCTGCTCCAGCAGCTCGATGACGGCATCGGCGCCCTCGATGCGGCCGCTCTTGCCCATCAGCTCGAGGTGCTTGCAGACGCGCGCCAGGCGCTCGGCGCCGTAGGTGCTGCCCGCTCCCTTGAGGCTGTGCGCGCTCTTGCCCAGGGCCTGGGCGTCGCCGATCCGGCAAGCGTCGCGGATTTCCTGCAGGAGCGAAGGAAGGTGGGCGAGAAACAGATCGCGGAGCTCGCCGAGGATTTCCGGATCGTCGCCGAACTCGGCCAGGAGACGGCTCTGATCCAGCACAGGGACGTCGGGTCCGAGATCCAGTGCATCGGGAGACAATTTCGGCTCCTTCACGATGTCCTGTTCCGATTGCGAGGTCTCTGCATGTTGTATCGACAGCTTCACGCTGGTCTGAACATCTTCCTGGGCGCCGCCCTGCTGGCTGCGGTGGTCGGTTGTGGCGGCCGCAGCGAGGAATCGGCGGAGGCCCGCGCCAAGCTGCCGCCGGTGGACAACGAGTACGAGGCCTCCGCGGCCCATATCCTGATCATGTACAAGGGTAGCCTGGGGGCTCCGCCCGACATCACCCGCAGCCGGGAGGAGGCCCAGGAACGCGCTTATCGGGTGGCGTTCCTGGCCCACGACCGCGGCGCCGACTTCGCGGAGCTGGCACAGAAGTACTCCGACGACAAGACCACGGCCGCGAACGGCGGCTACCTCGGCATCTTCCACCGGGGAGACATGGTGCTGCCCTTCGACGTGGCGGTGTTCGGTCTCCAGATCGGCCAGACCAGCGGCGTCGTGGAGACGGACTTCGGCTTCCACATCATCAAGCGCCTGCCGGTGCGCCGCCTGCTCGCCGCCCACATCCTCATCGCCTGGAAGGGGGCGAGCGAGGCTTCCTCGGCCGTGACCCGCACCAAGGAGCAGGCCCGCCTGCTGGCCGAGGACGTGCGCCGCCAGGCGGCCGCCCCCGGGGCCGATCTTTGCTTGCTGGCGCGCAAGTTCTCGGACGATCCGAACAACCGCACCCAATGCGGCGACCTGGGCGTCGTCGAACCCGGCTACTTGCCCAAGAACCTGGAGGAGGCGCTGTTCCGGCTGAAGCCGGGCGAGGTCTCACAGATCGTGGAGACCCAGTTCGGCTTTCACATCATCTGGCAGCGGTCCTGAGGAGCGCCGGCCAGCATGCGCGGATCCCTCGCCGGACGAAGCACAGGGGAGGCGACGGTCGTCGCCTCCCCTGTTTGCGAGGTCCGGGCTCGTCGATCACCGGGATCGTCTGGCCTGAACCGTTGCGCTCGCGCCCGCGCCGCCGCCGGGGCCGGTTGCGGGCCAGCTGCTGCGACTAGCGGTACAGCCCCTTGACCTGGCCCCAGCTCGTGGGCTCGTCGCCCACCGTGACGGTCAGGAAGGTGGTGATGCCCGTCGCCGCCGACAGATGACCGGCGCAGTCCGAAACCAGGACGCCACCCTCGGTGGGGTGATCCACCACGTGGATCTGCGCGTTGGTCATCAGCTCGTTGCCGGTCCAGAGCTGCAGGACGCAGACCAGCACGCTGTTGCCCTCGACGCCGTTGCGGCAGTCGGTGAAGCCGACCGCCACGCCATCGGCGGGCTCGCCCAGCTTGATGGCGTCGGGGTAGTCGGCGCTCATGATGAAGATCCGCGGATCCAGGGTCACGCGGAAAGCCGCGCCGCCCATCCACATCTCGGTGCCCACGGCCACGACGTACGCGGTGTGGTACTGGGTCATGCCGCCCTCGAAGACACCCACCATCTGGGTGCCGGCCTCGTCGAAGTACACGCCGATGGACCCGCCGGCCATGGCGGGGCTGGCCAGAGCCACCAGGGCCACGGCCATCAGGATGCTTTTCCAAGTCCTCATCGTTCCCAATCCTTTCACTCCGTGGTTCATGAACCGCGATTGCTCTCCCTACAGGTCTCCCGAGCTGATTCCGTTGCGGCGATCGGGCGCCGTCCGCGGCGAAACGGCCCCCGGCGAGGCCGCCTCAGCATTTTCCGTTCCGCGGACCTTGCCCTCCCGCTGGACGGATGACTCTCCATGTTCAGCCTTGCCTTCGGCAGGGAGAGCTGCGGACTTGAGGGATTTCTTGTGGACGCATGGGAAACGGCAGGGAACAGGAATGCCATGGCGGCGCCGGCCGCCGGGGCGGCCATCGGCTAGAGGGGCTTGCGCGCGGCCACGAGGTGGGCGATACCCAGGGTCTGGCGGGCCACCAGGGGATCCGTGAATCCCGTGTCGGCCAGGACACCGAGCAGCTGGCCCGGCGTGAGAAACGCATTCATGCTGCCGGCGAGGTAGGCGTAGGCGGAACCATCGCGGACCAGGAGCCGGCCCATCAGCGGCAGAACGAGGCCGAGGAGTGCGCGCAGCGGGGCGGTGGTTCCCCTCTGCTCGCCGCGGGCCCGGGGATCGGACCGGAAGAAGTCGAGGATCAGCAGCTGGCCTCCCGGGCGCAGCACCCTGGCAACCTCGGCTACACCGTGGCGCACGTCGGCGAGATTGCGGACGCCGAAACCCGCCAGCACGGCGTCGAAACTCGCCTCACGGTAGGGCAGCTGCAGGGCGTCGGCGACCGCGGGGCGCAGAGCATGAGACCCACGCTTGGCCGCGCCGATCCGCAGCATCGCGGCCGAAAGATCGGCGACGTACAGCTCGCGTCCCTTGCCGGCGGCCGCGCAGGACAGGGCCAGATCGCAGGTTCCCGCACAGAGATCCAGAACCTCCCAGGCGTCGGCATCCAGCCGTTCGACCAGGGCCCGTCGCCAGGCGCGATCCCGGTTCAGGCTCAGCACATGGTTCATGCTGTCGTACCTGGCGGTGATGCGCGCGAACATGGCCCGCACGCGGCGCCGGTGTTCCGCCGGATCGCTTACGGCCCATGTCTCCGGGGAGCGGATGTGCACTTCGTCGAGGCTCATGGCCCTGGCCTCCGAACAGGAACCGCGGGTCACCACCGGGCGACCCGCGGTCGCAGAAGTACGCCTGCCAAGCCCATTCAATCTAGCAGGCGCCTCGGACCGCGACAACTCCCGTGTATCCGGCCGGGAGGCGGGAGGGCGCGATCCCCCTTTCCCGCAGAGCACCGGCACGCTAGTCTCCAGGACAGCAGGTCCTTGCCGGTCGTCGTGCACCGCGGAGCGGAGTCCGTCATGAAGAAGATCGTGGTCGCATCGCACAATCCCGTCAAGGCCCGCGCTGCCCTGGGCGGATTCCGGCGGATGTTCCCCGGCGAGACGTTCGCCGTGGAGGCCGTCTCCGTGCCCTCCGGCGTCAAGGACCAGCCGCTCAGCGACGCCGAGACGCTCCAGGGTGCCCGGACCAGGGCCGCGCGTGCCCGCGAGGCAGCTCCGGCGGCGGACTACTGGGTCGGGATCGAGGGAGGAATCGAGGAGCTGGTCGGAGGCATGGCCGCCTTCGCCTGGATCGTCGTGCTGGCGGATGGACGCTCCGGCCGGGGCCGTTCCGGCACCTTCTTCCTGCCGGAGCCGGTCGCCCGGCTGGTCCGCGAGGGCACGGAGCTGGGCGAGGCCAACGACCTGGTCTTCGGACGCGAGAACTCGAAGCAGGACGAGGGCGCCATCGGACTGCTCACCGCCGGCGTCGTGAATCGCACGCAGCTCTACGAGCACGCCATGATCATGGCCCTGCTGCCCCTGCGCAATCCCGATCTCTATCGCGCCCCGTGCTGAACGCAGCCGGCCCCCGGCGCTCGCCGGGGGCCGTGCCTTCCTCGCCTTCAGGCCGCGGGCGGGTCATCCGGCCCGTGCCGGATTACTTGATGTCGACAGGAATCTGCCTACCGACGTACTCCGCGGCCTTCGGCATCTCGATGCTCAGGATGCCGTTCCTGTAGCTGGCCTTGACCTTGTCCGCCTGGACGCGGTGCGGCAGCTGGACGGCGCGCTGGAACGAGCCGTAAACGTGCTCGCGCTGGAGGTACTTGCCCTCCTGCTTCTCCTCGCGCTCCGCCTTGCGCTCGCCGCGGATCAGCAGGCTGTCGCCCTCGAGCGTCACCTGGACGTCCTTGGGGTCGATGCCGGGCAGCTCCAGTCGGGCGATGAAGCGTTCCTTCTCCTCGACCAGATCCATGGCCGGGTACCAGCCCCGGGGTTCATCGCGCCCCTCGTCGAATATCTCGAAGAAGCGGCGGAAGAACGGATCACGCGTGAACGGATCCACTTCCATCCTCGGGTTCCAACGGATCAGTGCTGACATGATCATTCCTCCTCTCTCGCCCGCCACCGGTCCCCACCGGTCGGCGGGTATCCGGCGCCTCCTGTTCGGAGGCCCCTCGGGTCACTCCGGATCGAGCCCTCGCTGGCAGGACCCGACCGGTACCGCTCTTGTCAGCCGGGCTGAATCAACTGCCGTGCCCGAGGCGGGCATAACGCCTAAGTGATAGTTCTATATACTGATGAATGGAGAAGGCACCATCGGGCGCGATCAGGAAAGTCCTCTAGGACGATCGCCCCTGAAGGCCTGTCATGACAGAACGCAACAACCTGTCAGGCCTGGCACGGGCAGCGAGCAAAACCGGAGAGGGGGTTCCTACTAACGCACCAGGACCATGCGGCGCGCCGGACCCAGAGGACGTCCGTCCAGGGAGAGCCGGTAGATGTAGGTCCCGCTGGGCGCCGCACGGCCGCTGCGGTCGCGCCCGCGCCAGGTCACCGCCAGGGGTCCGGCTGGCTGCTCCCCGGCGTCCAGCTCCCGCACCAGCGCGCCCCGCAGGTCGTAGACGCGGACCACTGCGCGCCCGGCCCGGGGCAGGACGAAGCGAATCTCCGTGGAGGGGTTGAAGGGATTGGGAGCGGCATGCAGATCCAGTCCATGGGGCGCCGGCGGTTGCTCCGGATCTCCGGAACCGGCCCCCACGCCCTGTCCGTACAGGTCGATATCCAGGACCGGATGGTCGGGATCGTCGCTTTCCACGGTCAGACGCGTGTGGTATTCCACCGCCTCCTGCGGGAGGAACGTGACCACGACCTCCTGGCTCTCCCCCGCCTCGAGGCTGAAGGCCACGGGATCGGCCTGGAAGACCGGATTGCCGCACCAGATGTTGGAGACCGTCAGGACGTGCGGCGCACAGCCCTGGTTGCTGACGGTCAGGATCGCGCTGCCCATCGGGATCTGACCGAAGTCGATCTCGAAGGGCTCCAGCACGATGTCGGCGGCGGCGGTCACGTTCAGCGTGGCGGGCACGTTCACCAGCGTGTCGGCCGGCGCCTGGCCCTGCAGGACGAGCGATCCGCTGAGCAAAGTGTCGCAGAGGGCGCGGGCGCGAAGGCTGACCCGGAGCGCGAGACTGTCACCGGGGGCCACCGTGCCGCCGGCCGGTCGCGTTGAGATCCAGGTGCAGCCGGGCGCGGGGGCGGCCGTGAAGGCGAGGGGATACCCGCCGGGATTGCGCACGATCAGCGTGCGGTTGGCGACGCCGCCCGTCGGGACGTCGCCTGCCAGGCTGTCCGGCTCGACCCTCAGCACCGGGGGCGGCACACCCTCGCCGGCGAGGGCCAGCGTGACGAAGGGGCGGGCCGGATCGTCGGTGGCGAAGCCCAGGACACCGGTGAACGAACCGAGACCCGGCGGCCGGAAGGCCAGCAACAGGGATTGGCTCTCGCCCGCCGGCACGATGAGCCCGCCCGGTGCCACGACGGAGAAGATCGAGCTGTCAGTCAGCGGACTGCCGACCACCAGGGGAGCGCAGCCCGTGTTCACGATCGGCAGGCTGCCCTGGACGGTGTGGCCGGGGACCGCGGGGGGCAGCGTGAAGCCCTCTTCGGGCAGCTCCAGGACGGCCGGGCCGGAGACCTCGACCCTCACCGGGACAGCCAGCTCGGGCTGGTCCGCATCATTGCTGTGCACCAGCAGGGAACCGAGCCGCTCCCCGCAAGCCAGCTCCGCGGCGTCGAGAGTGACCGTCACGGTCAGGTCCTGGCCCGCCGGAACGGCCGCCGCGGGGGGCGCGGCCGCCAGCCATCCGTCGCCCGCCGCCGGCGTCAGGACGACATCGAGCACGCCTGCACCCGCGTTGTGCAGGATCAGCTCCCGCGAAACGAGGTCTCCCTGCAGCAGGTCCGCGCTCAGCTCCAGGGGCTCGACCACCAGGACCGGCGCGCCCAGGGTGGTCGCCGTGACCACGTTGGAGAGGGGCGAGATGTTGGCCGGATCGCCGTAGGCCCCCCACTCGTCCAGGACGCGCAGGGCGAAGTGGTACTCCGTGCCGGGCTCCAGGCCGGCCACGTTCAGCATCTCCCGGCCGCCGGGCGGTCCCGGATCGGGCGGCGTCGCCACGGGGGTGCCTTCGCCGAAGTTCGCGGCGTCCAGGGGAAAGGTCGCGAAGCGGATCTCGTAGGCGCTGGCCTGACCGCTGCGGCCGTCGTCGCCGCC
>Ga0315542_1000934_pt1 | contig 18473 bp, 16 predicted proteins | sample SalMarSW160120MG_FD_202541 | JGI IMG/M metagenome (GOLD analysis project Ga0315542, IMG submission 202541) | Salt marsh sediment microbial communities from the Plum Island Ecosystem LTER, Massachusetts, United States - Salt Marsh Sediment SW1601-20 ...
GCATTCCAAATGCCTTCGTTTTTTTTGCGAAATTGGAACCGATACGGCCCGCGCCGACCACACCTACGGTCTTTCCGGTAATGTCCCTTCCCAAAAACAGGGTCGGTCCCCAGCTTTTAAATTTGCCTGAACGAGTAAAACGATCCGCTTCGACAATCCTTCTGGAAACTGCGAACAACAAGGCCCAGGCTAAATCGGATGTCGCATCATCCAAAACGCCGGGTGTGTTTGTAATGGCAATGGAGCGTTTCGTGGCTGCTTCCACATCAATATTATTGTACCCAACTGCGTAGTTGGCAAAAATCCGGCAGGACGGTCCAGCAGCATCCAAAACTTCTGAATTGATCGTATCCGTCAACATGCATATAACGCCGTCCCGGCCTTTGACTTTTTGGTTCAATTCATTCATTGAGAGAATCCGATCTTCCGGATTGGCTTCAACCGCACAATATTTCTTTAAATAATCGGTAACCGTTTGCGGGATAACCCGTGTGATATAGATATTCGGTTTGCTCAATTTTCTCTCCATGGCCAAGAAAACAGTCCGTTATTAACAGGTAATATGAAAAGCGGCGATAATACGATTGTCAGCCTCAATCAATCTATTGTATATTTTTACTGCTTCATCTGTACGTTCGGCATGCAGTGTGATCTCCTGTTTTTTCATATATCCTCTGATATCCTCCGCAATCCGCATGACTCCGAACTTTCCGGTTCCAATAACTACGGTTTTGGGATTTGCCTCTTTGATACTCTCTTGAATATCAACAAGCTGAAGAAGATGTCCTTTTTGTCTTCTCCAATTTTCCTGTACACGATCCGGCAGAATGATCACATCGTTTGTATAAGAAACACGATCAATAATGATTTGGCCGAATTTGTATCCATTAATCATGACGTTTTTCTCTGTTTTTACTTTCTCTCTGACTGAAAACACAGCCGCAGTAATGCTGACGGTACAATCCCTCTTCCCGGCTTATCTCACAACCAATTTTAAATCCGTCCTTCTTTTTAAAATCAGCAGCATAAAATGGAACTCCATACTGTTTCTCAAGTTTTTTCCCGATTGCATTAATGATATCCGCTTTTTTGTGTGGACTGACTGACAGAGTCGTTGCGAAATAATCGAATCCGTTTTCGTTGGCAACTTGAACGGTTTTCAACAACCTGAACTCGTAACAGATTGCACATCGCTTTCCTCCTTCGGCTTCCTCTTCGAATCCTTTCACAGAATCAAACCATTGATCGACATCGTAATTATCGATGATCATTGGAATGCCCCACTTCTCCATCAACATTTTCATCTCAAAAAGCCGCTGTCTGTATTCTTTCTCCGGATGAATATTGGGATTATAAAAAAATGCGGTCACTTCAAACTCGTTTTGCAGCATTCGAATCGGATGCGTACTGCACGGCGCACAGCAGCAATGGAGAAGCATTTTATTCTTTTTGACTGAATTCACGGATTTTGTTGTATGGATTGAATATCCACGAAATGATTCAGAGGACCGTGTCCTTTTCCAAGTGAAAACGCATATCGAATGGCTTCGGTGATAAACGATTTGGAAATTCGAACAGCTTCAATCATCGAATGCCCCTGTATAAGATTGGACAGAATAGCAGCAGAATAAGTGCATCCGGTTCCGTGTGTGTTTCTCGAATTAATTCTTTCACTTGCAAATTTTGTAAAGGTTGTACCGTCAAATAAAATATCGACAGCATGATTTCCCTGAGAATGCCCCCCTTTAATCAGAACGGCACGACCACCCATGTCCATGATTTTAATGGCTGCATCCTGAATATCCTCCTCCGTGCGAATCGGGATACCGGCCAGCAGTTCGGCTTCGGGTATGTTCGGCGTAACCAATGTGGACACAGGAATCATCTCCCTTTTAAATATTTCAACCGCGCTCGCTTCAAGAAGCTGATCTCCCCCTTTTGCAACCATCACAGGATCGACGATCACATGCGGGATGGAATTTTGCCTCAATTTGGATGCAACTGTCTGAACAATTCCTGCATCGTAAAGCATGCCGGTCTTTACGCCGTCGATACCGATATCTGTGAGGACCGCTTCAAATTGGAGTCCAACAAACTGAGGTTCCAGTCCGGCAATACCGTGTACCTTCACTGTATTCTGTGCTGTCACAGAAGTAATGACAGACATTCCATATACACCGAATGCTGAAAAAGTTTTCAAATCTGCCTGGACTCCGGCACCCCCTCCGGAATCCGATCCTGCAATGGTTAACGCTCTTCCAATCATCATCATCCCCTATTAACAATCCGATTATACATTGAAATGGAAAGCCTTGCAGAAAATATCTGGTACGTAATCACATTTCGATTAAAAGTCAATAAGAAAGCCAAACGATACGACAACAAAGGAAGTTCCATCATGAATTGATTCAATCATTCCCGATTTTGGATTGTATAATTCAATATCCTCGGTAAACAGATAATGATATAATCCCTGAATATAAAAAGATGTATTATCGTTTAGTCCTATTTCAAGTCCCAAACCGCCATTAATTCCAGCCTGGTATCCGTCTTTGGGATCAAATTCAAATTCATCGGCATATCCCAAAAACAGTTGCATTTTCGTTTTATGCACCCTTTTAAAGCCATAGCCACCGCCTGCTGTTATATAGAATCTGTAAGCTTTTGCATTTTCCTGAAAATATTGAAGAATGTTTAAAGAAACCAGGCCTGTAACAAATCCTTTGCTTTCCAATGACTTGACGTAGTAGGGCTGATCCAATCTGTCTTCGATTTCATTTCGTATAGTATTCAAATCCGACTGAATCGGTTGATAGGAAAGATTGAGCACGATACTTGTATGGCTCAAGAAATTAAACTTCAATACACCGCTATATCCTGTCCCTTGCCTGTAATAATCCTGAAATAAAACAGGATGTACAGGAGAGCCGAAACCAATACCCCCTCCTACTGTAAATACGCGGGCAATACTGTTATAGTAAAAAATTAAAGCAAGTAAAAGAGTTAAAAGAATATGTATTTTATTTTTTAGCATTATTTTTTTATTTGATTAAAATGTAATGTAAATGATTTCAATCACTGATGCAAGTGTAAATTAATCCTGGGAAAATAGAAAAAAGGCTTTGGTACTGTTCGCCAAAGCCTTTTAAAATAATGGATCTTAGAATGTTTTATTTAAGAGAGAACACCAGACCCGCGAAAATTCCCCAGTAGCTTGCAAAAATACCGCTATTGGACGAATACCTAGCCTCAGCAAATCCATACATTTTAGGAGAAAATGGATGCTTTACACCGCCGAGAAACTGAAAAACCAGATTAGTTGCGGATTGTGAATCATTGTAATGCGAACCATACCAACTAACTTCCCATTCTTCTTTCCAAGTTCCGATACAGAGCCCCAAACCACCACCCGCATAGGGCATTAGGGACGCACCTTTTTTATGTTCGAAATAATATTTCGCGATGGCGGAAATATATAGCTGGGAATATGACCATTTATAACCCACATAATCGTTGCTTTTGCTCCAATACAACACATCACCCTGAAGACCAATCTGGGGAGTTATCATTCCCAAGTCCACTACACCTCCTAAACCGATTGCGCCTCCAAGACCTCCTATTGAGGGACTAACGTAACCTAACTGCGGACCGACACCCTTTAGTCCTATATCTGATGCTGCGAATAAAGCTGATGTCATAAAAAGACATAAAATAATCATTCCGATTAACGCACTACGACTCTTCATTTTTTCCTCCTTCACTATACGTTTTAGATGAATTGCTTACATTGTTAATTCTGATAAAAATAAACAAAGAATTTTCGGTTCTTTCACCTCCTCCTTGAACCTGTCTACCATTTGTCAAATTTAGTTTCTTTTTTTATTAATATCAAGTTTTTTCTTTTAATCCAAATATCCCCATCATTCTTCCTGTTTTTCCACCGCTCTTCCGATGAGAAAAGAACCTATCGGAATAGCAAAACGTACATAGTCCGCTGACGGTGATATGATTAATCGAAACGCCGCTTTCAATTAAAATATTCTGATTGACCTTCCAGAGATCCAGGCAATTTCCCTGAATCACATTTTCCGGGAATTGCCTTCTAACATCCTCACCAATTTCGTAACAGCATGGACCAATCGATGGCCCTAAAAAAGCATGAAGGTCTTCTGCCCGTGAATTGTAATTTATTTCCATTGCAGATACAGCTTTTTTCACAATTTCCAGTACACTTCCTCTCCATCCTGCATGCACCATTCCGATTGCTTGATGAATCGGATCGTGTAGAAAAACCGGCAGACAATCAGCAACTTGAATAACAAGAAAAATACCAGACACATTGGTAATCAATCCATCTGTATCCGGATAGATACCTGGAGTGTTCACGGCAAGGATATTGTTACTGTGAATTTGTATTGGGATTGCTATTTTCTCAGTTTTGATTCCAAGCGATTGGAAAAGTCTTTCTCTGTTTTCGTGAACATTTTTTGGATCATCCCCGCAGCGATCTCCAAGGTTCAGTGAGTCAAATGGAATTTGACTGACTCCACCTTTTCTGGTGCTAAAAGCGTGACATACAACACCGCTGTGATAAAGTCCCGCAAAACGTCCGATGAAAAGATCAGATTTTTTTTCAAAGAACATAACCGTTACTTGATGAGAATAATCTTGCCGCTGCGATATTGCAGAAGGCGAACCATTGGATTCACTCTTTCCTGATTAAATGATATAACGCCTCGAATGCCGTCAAATTTCTTTTTCGATGACAATATTTTTTGCATTTCGACAGAAGTGAGCGCAGTTTCTTCCGTAATTTGCAATATCAGGTTTGCGGCATCATAGCCGAAAATTTCCATTCTATCCGGCGTTTTATTCATCATTTTTCTATATTCATCTCTAAATCGATAGTACTGGAAATCAGTCGGATCAATATAAAAGTCGCTGATAAACATTGCTCCGTCTATATATTTTTGATGCGTATCAAGAATTTCCAGATCGTACCAGAAGGCTCCTCCAAATATCTGTCCTCCAAGATTATAAAAGGCCAGTTGTGGAATAACATAGGGAAGATCTTCAGTATAAACAGGCAGGAAAATACCGTCAATTGTGGTTACTGCGAGACTGGTGGAATCGACCAGTTCTGATATATTTTGAGATACGTAAATTGCATTTCCTCGGCCGGCAAAATCTTCAAGTTGATCTTCATCGACCAAAATGATTAATGAATCTTTAATCATTCTTTTAATACCCACTTCACGAATTGCTTTAAACTGTTGCCCTAAATCCTTGGTCCCCTCAAAATACCACTTTTCTGCAAGAATCTCACCGTCCAGTAATTTAACTTTTTTAACAAAAGCGTCACTCATGGTTTTCCCGTAATCGTCCGCATTGTACAATACTGCAAACTTTTTCATCCCCAATCCTGAAACCGCATATTCCGCAATCATTTCACCCCTGTCTTTTAATGTGCTGTTCAGCTGAAATACATAGGGTCCGATTCCGGTAATGCCGGTTTCGGTCGCCACAGGTGCCAACAAAACAACCTCGCTGGCCTGGGCAACTGCAGCAACCGCAGCTGTAATCTCGCTTTCCAATTCACCGATAATAACAGGCACGTTTTCTTTTTCGCAAAGTTCCTGTGCCGCCTGAATAGCGCTCAGGATATTTCCTTTGGAATCCCGGATAACAAGTTCCACTTTTACTTTCCGGTTTTTATTATGCGTATTTACTGCAAATTGAATCCCATCAAGCAAAGCTTTGGCCTGATCTGATAGGGAGCCTGAAAGCGGAAGAATAACACCAATTTTCAAATAATCCTGGCCAAGCTTTTCAGATTGTGTCAGTAACTGTTGCAATTGAAAAACATAGGGACTGTTCGGGTAACTGTCCATAAAATCCAGAATAATCTTTTTAGCTTCTTGAAAATGCTGCTGGTTTATTTCACGCTGTGCCAATCGAATGATGACTGCCGCTTTCCCCCGTTCGCTCTTCACATCCTCCAATAAAAGCCTTAGATCCTCATTTCTCATCCTGTAATCCATAATCTCAGATGAAAACTTTGCTGCTTTTCGCATCAACCTGTGATCTGCATTGCCTTCCAGAAGCTCCAATAGGTAGAATACAGATTTTCGATAATCTCCCGAATAATAATACCCGGTGGCAAGTCCGTACAACGCATCATCAAGATATTTGCTTTTCGGATAATCCTGAATTAGTTTTAAAAAAACATTAATTGCTTTCTGATAATCAGCCAGGTTTAAATAACATTTTCCGCGCATTAACAAAGTTGCTGTGGTTCGGGAATGGTTTGGATAAATCCGGTCCATAAATTCAAGCATTTGAACTGCTTCTGAAAACTTTTTATCCTGATAAAGATGAACTCCTCGGTAGAAAAGGCTGTCCACTGCTGCCTCTTGCGACCGACAATTTTGGGCTATGACAGTCAGCTGAAAAATAAATGCAAATAATAGCCACTTTCTCATAGAATATCTTCCTTTCTACTCAACTGTAACACTTTTTGCCAAGTTTCTCGGTTGATCCACATTACACCCCTTTAAAACAGCAGTATAATATGCAAGTAATTGAAGAGGAATCACCGTTAAAATCGGTGTCAAACACTGGGCTGTTTCAGGAATTTCAATCACCCGGTTTACTTTTTCCTTGACTTCAGTATCCCCCTCGGTAACAATAGCAACAACAAATCCCTGTCTTGCCTTGACTTCTTCAATATTACTGAGCACTTTCTCGTAAACAGGATCTTTTATAGCAATAAAGACAACAGGCATGGCATCATCAATCAGTGCAATGGGCCCATGTTTCATTTCAGCTGCAGGATATCCCTCTGCATGAATATAAGAAATCTCTTTCATTTTAAGTGCACCCTCGAGGGCAACAGGATAATTGAATCCCCTTCCGAGATACAGGGCATGATTATGCTGAACCATTTTCTCTGCAATCTTCTTTATCTTTTTTGTTTGATTCAAAATAGAACGAATTTTATCCGGAAGCTTTTTCATTTCCTGCGCTAAAAATTGGCCTTCCTCGGCTGAAAGCGTGCCGGTTCTTCCCAGGGCCAGCGCTATGAGGCCGAGTGTCATTACCTGTGATGTAAACGCTTTTGTTGAAGCCACACCAATTTCAGGCCCTGCATGCAAATAGACCCCTGCATCCGTCTCTCGTGCGATGGTACTTCCGACCACGTTGCACATCCCCAGAGCCAGCGCACCTTTCCGTTTTGCTTCTTTGATTGCAGCCAGTGTGTCAGCTGTTTCTCCGGATTGAGTAATGGCAAGTACGGTATCTTTCTCCGTAATCACAGGATCCCTGTAACGAAATTCGGAAGCGTATTCTACTTCGACCGGAATATGGGCAAGCTTTTCGATAAGGTATTCACCGATTAATCCGGCATGCCATGAAGTACCGCATGCCGTGATAATCAGACGGTCACTGCATTTTATTCTTCTCCAAAATTTCTCCAATCCTCCTAATTTGGCTGATCCGTCTTCCAGAAGTAGCCTTCCTCTCATCGAATCAATGATTGTTTCCGGTTGCTCGAATATTTCCTTGAGCATAAAATGCGCATATCCACCCTTCTGAATATGTGTCAAATCAAAAGACAATTCTTCGACCGCCTTTTTAACTTCCTCATCCTGTAGTGTTCTAACCTGAATCCCATCCCGGTCAATAATAGCCATCTCATCATCTCCGAGATAGATCACTTCACGGGTGTGTTCAACAAGGGCCGAACCATCTGAAGCCATAAAAGTTTCACCATCTTTCACACCGATAACCAGCGGGCTTCCGCGACGCGCAGCTAAAATACGATCCGGTTCATGACTCGATAGAACCAGTATTCCAAATGTACCCTGAACCAGCTGTAGTGCTTTTCGAAGGGCAAAAGCCATGTCTCCTTCATAAAACATCTCGATCAAATGGACCAGTATTTCCGTATCCGTTTCAGAAGAAAATTTATGCCCCTTGGCAACCAAATTAGATTTGAGTTGGATATAATTCTCGATAATCCCATTATGAACCAGTGCGATTTTGTGTTTACAATCAAAATGTGGATGCGCATTTTCTTCAGATGGAATGCCGTGGGTGGCCCAACGCGTATGCCCGATACCCGCCGTCGCAGTAAATTGAATACCGCCTATCTTCTTTTCCAGATCGGTGATTTTCCCCACCTGCTTTTCAACCAACAAATTACCATCCTGGATAACTGCAATCCCGGCTGAATCATACCCCCGATACTCCAGACGCTTTAAGCCATTCATCATCAGCGGCAAAGCTGAACGTGATCCCAAATATCCAACGATTCCACACATATTCAAACTCCACAAGTATTGGTAAGGGATTTCAACCCAACGCAGTTTCTATAATATGCTTTCCTCAACGACCTATCATGTACAATATTCTACACAATCGATGCTAAGCTATATACTACATTCTATATACTAAATACGATAAACTGTTTCTGTCATTCCCATTCAATCGTGCTCGGAGGTTTGGAACTGACATCATAAACCACCCTGTTAACACCGCGTATTTCATTGATAATCCGGTTGGAAACCATATTCAACAAATCTGCCGGTAATTTTGCCCAATCAGCCGTCATACCGTCTTCGCTGGTTACAGCGCGCAAAGCAACCACATTTTCGTAGGTTCGTTCATCTCCCATGACACCCACAGTTTGTACGGGCAGCAGTACACTTAACGCCTGCCAGACTTTATAATACCACTTTCTTTTTCTGAGTTCTTCGATAAATATCGAATCCGCCTGCCTGAGAATTTCCAGGCGTTCTTCTGTCACTTCTCCAAGGATACGCACAGCAAGACCGGGTCCGGGGAAAGGGTGTCTGTCAACAATGTTTTTGCCAAGTCCCAGTAACTTGCCCACTTCCCTGACTTCATCTTTAAAAAGTTCCCGTAAAGGTTCGACAAGTGTCAGGTGCATTTTTTCAGGCAATCCCCCTACATTGTGATGAGATTTAATCCGAGATGAGGGCCCCCATGTCGATACACTTTCGATTACATCGGGATAAAGCGTTCCCTGTGCAAGGAAATCGATCTTTCCCAATCTTCTTGATTCTTTTTCAAAAATTCTGATAAATCTGTTCCCGATTATCTTTCGTTTTTTTTCAGGATCGATCACACCTTTCAGTTCCAGAAGAAATTCTTCAGATGCGTTGACAAAATGCAGGTTCATGTATTCAAAAGCTTTCCGAATTTCTTCGACTTCTCCATTTCTAAGAAGGCCGTTATCTACAAAAATAGGAATGAGACGCTCACCGACAGCTCGATATATCAAAGTCGCAGTGACCGCGGAATCGACACCACCGGACAATCCACAGACCACTTTGCCGTCGCCGATTTTATCCCGAATTTTTTGAACCGAGGATTCTATAAAATGGTCAGGGGTCCATTCCCCTTTGCAATGACAAACTTGAAACAAAAAATTCCGGATAATTTTTTTGCCTTGTTCGGTGTGAACCACTTCCGGATGAAATTGAACTCCATAAATCGATTTTTTACGATCGGCGACTGCCGCAAAAGGAGCATTTTCAGTATGTCCCAATGGAACAAAATTCTGAGGCATTTCAGTAACATGATCTCCGTGACTCATCCACACATTGAGGGATGTATTCAATCCATGAAAAAGATCCTTGTCATCATCGATTTGAAAAACAGCATGTCCGTATTCCCTTCGAATAGCCGGATCGACTTTGCCTTTCAAAAGAAATGCGATGGTCTGAAGCCCATAACAGATACCCAGAATCGGAATTCCAAGCTGGAAAATTTCTTTGTCAGGAATTGGAGCGTTCTTGGCATATACGCTGGATGGACCACCTGAAAGAATCATTCCTGCCGGCTCGATGCGCCGTATTTCTTTCACAGAGAAATTAAAAGGCTTGATTTCACAATAAACCTTTTGCTCCCTGACACGGCGTGCAATCAATTGCGTGTATTGAGAACCAAAATCCAGGATGAGAATGATTTCATTTTTTTTATTGGCAATCATCGATATTCAAAATTTTATAAAAAAAGATAATGAATTTGGAGAGGAGTCAACAGAAGACCTATCCCTGTACCAACCATGACCTGCATCGGTGTATGTTTATTGAGAATAATCCTCGAAATACCGACCAAAACTACAATTAAGAAAAGAGGCAAAATATATTGCCCGAAACAGATATAAAGAGTCATAAATGGACCGGCAACTCCGATCGCGTGAACACTCACTTTCCAAAATATGGTAATAAGCCAGATAATCAAGGTATTGCTTACGTAACAAAACATCAGCCCCAAAACAATTCCGGGAGCATTTAACAGGTACAATATGGTAAAGCCGATCGAAAAACAGATAAATCCCAATAAAAGAGGAACAATACGTTTTTTTCGGTCATCTATATCCAGACTTCGAATTTCTTTCTTCTTTTTTAGATGGAACAAATAAATCGAAGGCAGTATCGTCACAAAAAACAGGGCAATGAACCATAAAATCCATTTCTCTTTTTGCACAATATTTTTTTGTGAAAAGATTAAAGCAGAAAAAACATAGACACCAAAAAATAAGGGATTGAAGACAAACGAAATCACCGACGAGAACTTTTTCATTATACCTCTTCCGAAATTAATCTTTGAATTATTGTTTCAAATGCCACTGATCGAGTGTTTTTAAAAAATCATATCGGGTTAGATCATAATGAATCGGAGTAATGGATATCCTGTTCGCACTTAATGCCGCCACATCTACAGACAGGTCCGTTTCAAAATTGTTCCGCTGGCCCGTAAGCCAGTAATAGATCCGTCCTCTCGGATCTAACCGTTTATCAAAATTTTCTTCATATAAAGCCAAACTCATGCGTGTGATCTGAATACCCTGAATTTCATTTTCCTGACATGCGGGTACATTCACATTCAAAGAAACACCCTTTGGCAATGTTTTCCCTGCCATTTTCACAGCCAAATTTTTACCGAATTTCGCTGCGTATCGAAAGTCCGGATCTTGAAATGTTCCCAGAGAAATCGCAAACGAAGGGATACCAAGAATCGAACCTTCAGTCGCAGCAGATACGGTTCCGGAATAAATGGTATTGATTCCGGTATTTGGGCCGAGATTAATGCCTGAGATAACCATGTCTGGTGTACTGGGCAATATTGCACCGCACGCAATTTTCACGCAATCAGCAGGTGTACCATTTACCGCGTAACCGAAAAAAGATCCATCCTTTTTATGAGAATCAACACGAAGCGGATCGGACAGTGTAATGGCGTGACCTACTGCACTTTGTTCGGTAGAAGGCGCCACAACTGTCACTTCACCAAAATCTTTTAATGCCAGATAGAGTGCGTAAAGTCCCGGTGCATCTATACCGTCATCGTTTGTTAAAAGAATTTTATTTTTTTTCGGCACTCTTATGTTCTCCGGCTTTCTCAAAAAAGGTTAAAATTTTGATCAAGGTTTCCTTCATTTCTTTTCTGTGAACAATAATATCGACGAATCCGTGTTCGAGCTGGAATTGAGCCCGTTGAAAATCGGAAGGGAGGTCCTCTCCTATGGTTTGCTTGATTACCCTCGGTCCCGCAAATCCGATAAGCGCACCCGGTTCTGCGATATTGATATCGCCAAGCATGGCATAACTGGCTACAACGCCTGCAGTTGTCGGATTGGTAAGAATTGACAGGTACAATCCGCCATGATCCGAAAACCGCGCGAGGCGGGAGGATGTCTTTGCCATCTGCATCAAAGACATAATTGATTCCATCATCCTGGCACCGCCGGACGCGGATATAATAATGAGCGGCAGTCGCTTTTCGTCTGCCAAATCGATAGCCCGGGCGATTTTCTCACCCACAACAGAACCCATACTCCCGCCGATGAAAGAAAAATCCATCACGGCGAAAACAACAGGAATATTTTCAATCGTACCCAATCCGGTACGAACAGCTTCCTTTAAGCCGGTTTTTTTTCTGGCTTCCTTAAGACGATCCGCATAACGTTTGGTATCGCGGAATTCCAGAAAATCGATAGAAGTTAAATTGGCTTCTGTTTCCTGAAAACTCTTTGCATCCAGTATAAGATCAATATAGTCACTCCCCCGAATCCTGAAATGAAAATCGCACTTTGAACAAACGTAACTGTTTTGGGAAAGTTGTTTTTTAAAGATAATTTCTCCGCACGAATCGCATTTCAGCCATAATCCGTCCGGCATCTCTTTCTTTTTGTACGAAATCAGACCCGGCTTGCTTCTTTTAAACCATGCCATTATACATTCACCTCAACCTTTTTTCCTGCAGGCAAATATTTGGTCATCAGGATGGCATCTTCATTTTCCTGAACATAATACAGTTTTCGAATGCCAACCTCTTTAAAGCCCAGTTGTCGATACAAATTCCGGGCAGCCAAGTTCGAACGCCTGACTTCCAGACGGACCCATGAAAATTCAGGATATCCGTCGATGACTTTCTGCATTAAAAACATTGCAGCCCCCCGCCTTCTCCACTGCGGATGAACTGCAAGATTTGCGATATGAATTTCATCAGCAACAAGCCACCCTATAATATAAGCAATGACCTGTCTGTCTTCAACTATTGTATATGAAAAACCAAAATCTTTTTTCAACTCGGATTCGAAACTTTTTTTGCTCCAGGGCGAAACAAATGAAGTGTTTTCGATTTGCATCACCTGTTTCAGATCCGAACGGGTCATTTTACGAACTTTCCACATAATTGATCTCTATAACTATGCAACTCCCCGAAAGCGTTTCATATATATTGGAACTGCAGAATCCACATCTACTGTTTGGCCGGAAACAAGCAATTCGTGCCCCCGCATGGCAATCCCGTATCCTGAAGGCAGGGATAAAAACGGATTTAAAAATTTGGTTTTGTTCTTTCGTTTTTCAATCAGGTTCCGATACTGTACCGCAGCATCACCCAGAAAAACGATTTCTTCATTTGGAAGTCCGGAGCCTATTTTCTCCTCCGGGACAATTTGATAATCTTCATGAAGAACCCAATGATCCGTTTCTAGATGAAAAAGCCCCTGAAAAATTTCTCCTTTTCTGGCACGGATCATAACACAGATCCAATTAGACAACCCATCCAATCGGCAGGCCAAACCCTCCATGGTTGGAACAGTAATTAGAGGCTTGTCCAATCCGTATGCCATCCCCTTGGCCAAGCCCAAACCGATCCTTAATCCGGTAAAGGAACCAGGGCCGATCGAAACGGCAATGCCATCCAGTTCGTGACGGTCTATTTCCGTATCTTCTAAAATACCCGCTACAGCTTCTGCCAGCCTCTCGGCATGGATAGATCCCTGGTGAACTTGATAATCCGCAATGATGTCAACACCATTAACCAACCCCACACCGCATACTTTGGTTGCTGTTTCTATTCCCAGTACAATCATAAAGACAGCCGATCCAACCCTCTTTTTTTCGGTCCCGAAAATATAATTTTCCGGTGCATATTCAACAACCTGCCATTCTCAACAATTCGTTCAAATCGGACAGAAAAATGATTCGTAGGTAAAAACACTTCTCCACGTTCTGCCCACTCGATCAGCGCAATTCCACTTCTATCAAAATATCCATCCAAATCTAGATTTTCTATCGCCTGTATGGATTCAAGACGATAGAAATCAAAATGAACAATGGGAAACCTCCCGGAATATTCCTGTATAATTGTAAAACTGGGGCTTGTCACAAATTCACGAACTTCCAATTCATGACAAACACCCTGTACCAGTACGGTCTTTCCACTGCCTAAATCCCCATAAAGCGCGACAACATCTCCTGCCCTTAAAATACCCGCCAGACTATTCCCGTATTCAAATGTTTCCGATGGTTTGCGGGATCGTATCGTAACAACATCTTGCTCCATCGATCCGCCTATTTCTGAGCCCGAAGTGTAGCAACGGGAAGAATCATCTCCTCCAAAGAAACACCTCCGTGCTGGAAACTGTCCCTGTACAGCGCAAGGTATTTATGGTAATTCGTCGGATAGACAAAATAGTAATCTTCTTTTGCGATGAGATAATTGGTATTTACTCCCCTCGCGGGCAAACCATAACTTTTTGGATCTTTGAATTCGATCACCTGTTTATCATCACCCCGAATACCGCTTCCGTATTTATACCGTAGATTGGTAGAGGTCTCACGATCCGCATAAACGGTTGAGCCCCGCAATGCCCTAATCGAGCCATGATCCGATGTCAGCACAACATGAATCCCTGCCTCGGATGCAGAACGTAAAATCTTGAATAATGACGAATGCTCAAACCAGGTTCGGGTCAGAGAACGGTACGCAGATTCATCGGGGACAATCTCCCTGAGCACTTCTGATTCACTACGCCGATGAGCAAGAATATCCACAAAATTGAAAACCATGGCCGTGAATGGGGATTGAAAATAGGAAGCAATGTTCTTGGCCAGATTCTTCGCTTCATTCGCATCCAAGAGTTTGATATATTTGGGTTCGGATTTAAAATTGTACCCGTTCCGTTTTAATTGATCCAGAAGCAAGACACTCTCATACCGGTTCCGGCTGGATTCATCGTCCTCTCCCTTTTTCCACAAATCGGGATATCTTGATTCAATATCTCTCGGGAAAAGCCCTGCGAAAATACTGTTTCGGCTGTAAGGAGTGGCTGTAGGGAGAATTGAAAAATACAATTCACGTTCCACCGAAAAAAGATCGTATAGAAACGGCTCAATGCTCAACCATTGGTCCAATCTTAAATTATCGATTACAATAAATATAACGTGCTCATCGGAATCGAAGAACGGAAATAGAAATTTTTGAACGATATCAATGGACAGTACCGGATGATTTTTTCCCGAGATCCATTCTTTATAATGTTGTTGAATAAAACGGCCGAAACCCTGATTGCATTCTCGTCTTTGATCCTGAAGAGTTTGACGCAACCCCAGATCGTGATGCCGATCCAGATCAATTTCCCGCTCGGACAATTTCTGATGAATCTCCATCCAGTTGCCGGGTTCGATAGGACCGGTCAATGCGGATGAAATCTCACTAAATTCCATCGTATAATCACGGGTCAATCGTTCCTCATCAATACGCTCTTTTTCCAGGATGCGTTTGCACGAAGAAAGAATTTGGCTGGGATTGACAGGTTTGGTTAAATAATCTTTTATTCTACCGCCAATCGCTTCTTCCATCAAATTTTCTTCTTCACTCTTCGTAATCATAATCACGGGCAGCGAGGGATCGATTTCCTTGAGTCGGGACAATGTTTGAAGACCATCCAAACCAGTCATCATTTCATCCAAAAGAATGAGATCGAAATGTTCCTGCTTTACAATAGAAATCGCATCTTCCCCATTTAAAACAGGTGTAACTGCATATCCTCTTTCCTCTAAAAACAGAATGTGGGATTTCAAATGATCGATTTCGTCATCTGCCCACAATATTTTTCCTTTAGGCTTTTTCATTGACCAATTCATGAAATTATGATCTCAAAACTTAATAATTTTTAATCACATAGTCAATATCTTTTTCCCCATACTGAATCAGATTGGTTTGAATTTCATGCCGTAAAAAAATGTAATTCCAACTTCATTTGCCAGCTTTAAATTTCGAGATTTATTAGGTATTGCAATATGCTGAACGTGGAATTTCAAAATAAAATCACATTTCAGAAAGTCCAGCAACGGTCTTTTTTACTCCACTATCTCCATCTGACATTAATCTTTATTAAACATAATGTTAACATCATTTGTTTCAATAATGTCACAGAGAAAAAATGTTTGTCAAATTTTAAAGAATAGCTGGTATAGTATTTGCAAATTTTGATTCTCATGGATAGAAAATATACCTAAGTTTTATAATATGAATTATTTTATGTCGTTTATAATCAATAATTAACAAACAGATCCTGATATGAAGAAAACACTACTTATTCTTTTAACAATCAGTTTGATTACTGCAATAAATGCCGCCTCGCAAACCCAATGGGAAGAAAATGGCGTCTTTACTGCGACCTCAGGACAAAATTTCTCACACATGAAAGCTGTTTCTGACGGATACGGCGGCTACTTTATCACATACGAAAATGATCTATCCGGTGACATTGATATTTACGCCCAATGGATCGATGCGACAGGAACAAGACGATGGGGATCATCCGGTGTCATTGTCTGTTCAGAAGGATTGGACCAGGTCTATCCTGCTATTGCAGGGGACGGTTCCGGAGGCGTTTTTGTGGCATGGGAAGACGATTACTCCGGAAATATATATGCACAGCATATCAATGCAAGCGGTTCTCTGCTCTGGAGCCCACGAATGACAGTGTGTTCTGCGGCCGAGGACCAATCTTCAGTTGAAATGATTTCGGACAATGCAGGCGGTGCCATCCTGGTCTGGAAAGATATGCGCAATGGAGATACAGACATTTATGCACAGCGTATCACCGGTTCGGGTACTTCGGTTTGGGCTCTGGACGGTGTTCCGGTAACGACAGCGCCCAACAGCCAGAGCGCTTATGTGATTATCGGAGATGGATCCAATGGCGTCTTCGTCGCATGGAACGATTCACGGAGCGGATTCACCGATAATGACATCTATGCCCAAAGGTTGACTTCCACCGGAGCGCAAGCATGGACAAGCAATGGTATTGTTATTACAAATGCTGCCGAAAATCAACGTTATCCGGCGATTGGTATCTCGGGAACAAAAGTCGTAATTGCCTGGGAAGATTATCGATACGGAGACGGCGATATCTATGTACAGGCGGTTGATTTCAACGGCAACGTGCAATGGACAACCAACGGCGTACCCATATGTATGGGATCGAACAATCAAACCAACGCCCAGATTGTTTCGGACAATTCCGGAGGAGCCATTGTCACGTGGACGGACAACCGTTCCCAATACGACATCTATGCTCAGCACGTAAATGAAACAGGAACGGCTTTATGGACCGCAGACGGCATCGCAGTAAATGAATCAGCCGATTACCAATACGCTCCGAGAATTGTAAGTGATGGGGTCGGCGGTGCGTTTATTGTATGGACAGACGACCGTACCGGTTCCGATATCAATATTTACGGTCAGCACATCGATCCTTCAGGAACGTTACTATGGCCTGATAACGGTCTGGCTGTTGCGGCACTGGATAGTGTTCAGGAAAATCCGATTCTGCTGAGCGATCTGTCGGGAGGCGCTATTGCCGTATGGGAAGACAAACGTGATATTGAAAAAGATATTTATGGACAGCTGCTCAACGACAACTTGAATATCACTCATCCGGAGGCGGATACTCTCTGGTCAGGCAATCAATCCCAGACCATACAATGGATATTGAGAAATTCATCCGTCATTTTTGATCATTTCAGGATTACAGCATCGGAAACACCCGGTGACGGATTTCCAATTACAATCGCACAAAATGTCAGTATCTCACAAACTATCCAATCCTGGACGCCCGGCACAGTAAACGGCACCGATATCCGTATCAAAATTCAGGCTGAAAATAGTACCAACCAAAAAATTTGTGAATACGAAAGCGAGCTATTCTCAATCGATTCGGACCCACCCTATGCGTTCAATCTGACAGAACCTCCCAACAATGCGCTGGTCGACGTACTAGTTACTTTTAACTGGGAATCCGCAACGGATAATCTGTCTGGTCTGGACCATTACGAACTCTGGATCTGCGATGCGGCTTTTCAATCCAACCTCCACAATTCCACATACACATTGACTCCGGGTCAGGAATTGGAACCAGGCGAATATTCCTGGCGCGTTAAAGCTGTGGATAAAGTTGGTCTGATTCGTGAATCCGGCCCCTGGTATTTTAGGGTAACCGTCGACACATCCGGACCGGAACCGTTTCATCTTCTATCACCAGCCAATAATTTCTGGACCACACAAACTACACCTGTATTCACATGGGAAACCGCCGTGGATACCGGTGCGGGGTTATATAAATATCAGTTCTTCTTGAATGATCAACTTAAAATTGACAATCTGCCGCCGTCCACTACTTCAGTCAACACTGTGATGCTGACAAACGGTACCCATACCTGGCATGTCGTGGCTTTTGATTCGGCTATGAATTGCAGCCGTTCCGAAGAAGTACGGACGATTCATCTGGATAACATTCCACCCGAGGTCTTCGATATCACACAACCTGCGGACGATATCTGGCTTGCAGATGCCACACCCCTTTTCGGGTGGCAGCCCACATCGGATCCGGGCATCGGTACATTTGAATATCAGCTCTGGATTGACGACCAATTAAAAATCAACCATATTTCTTCCGGTTCCTCCTCCATCGAACTACCCTCAGGACAAGCGTTGAACGAAGGAATCCATACCTGGCATATCGTCGCCGTGGACGGATTGGGCAACAGTCGTACATCCACTTCCGAATTCACGATTGGCATCGATGTGACGGCTCCTCTGGCATTCGGATTGGCTGCTCCGACAAATCTGAGCTATACCAC
>Ga0315542_1000935_pt1 | contig 18451 bp, 16 predicted proteins | sample SalMarSW160120MG_FD_202541 | JGI IMG/M metagenome (GOLD analysis project Ga0315542, IMG submission 202541) | Salt marsh sediment microbial communities from the Plum Island Ecosystem LTER, Massachusetts, United States - Salt Marsh Sediment SW1601-20 ...
ATACGATTTTAGACCAACCAGATGAACAATATAATAAGAAAGCCTTAGAAAGACTGATATCTAATAAAAAAGATGTTACGTACAAAAAGTATACTTCCGCTTTGAGTAATAACGATCTTGCATTAAAGCAAAATTGGCATATACTCTATCCAAATATAGTCAAAGAAATGAATCTAAAGATAGAAAGCATGTGTTACAAAGGTGGTAGGGTTCAATATCTAGGAGATAAATTTTTAATCCGGAATGGTTTAATCCTGATTAAGGATGACATTTTCATACTAAAAGAAAGAAAAGATATCGTATTCGATGAAAAAGGAGTATTTATAAAACTAGGAGGACAATTTAAGCAGTTAAACTCGAGGGAAATCAAAAGGACAAAAAAAGTATATAAAAGCCGTGCGATTAAGGCATATGGGTATAATGAAGAGGATCTTGAAGGATTATTAATATATTTTAATAAAAATAATACAAAAATTAATCAACAAACCTATCAAGAATATCCCAACTTAATTGGTTATCTAGAACAATATAACAACCAATTAAAGGAAATATTGAAAAACGCAAGTGAGAATCCCGAAAATATATACTATCCACGTAGAGGTAGCCATATAAAACAAAAAAGTCATAAAAAGTTGTTAGATCTCGAAGAGCTGTATGATTCATACCCGAAAATTATCTTTAAATTCATCTCCCAAGAGAATGTATTTGGGTTTTGTGCTGGTGAATATTATGCTACTTCTGATACGTATTTTTTATGGCCTATACAGAAAGAAACTTACAATATCTACTTCCTTTTGGCCTATCTTAATTCAAGTGTCGTAAGATTCATTTTCAAATCTAAGAGTTTAACGTTAAAAAGAAGCAAAACAAAACTGGAGAAAGAAATACCTCTTCCAATGATAATTGGAGATTTAACTACAAAAAAAGATTCTATAGTGCCACTAATCGAGAAGATCTCAAAATGGTTAGTTTTAAACACAAATTCTGTCAATCTAAACTCAAAAAAAAAGTTATATGATATCTTTGAGATGCTTAATGAAATATTGTTAATTAAAAGAGATAAATTTTCAAAAGCTATTGAATCATTTGACATCAACTATTTCCGTTCGATTATCGATGATTTATTTTATCAATATTTTGATATTGATGGTAAAAAATTAGATTATTTAATTAAGAAATACTACACTTTCTAATCCAATATAATCTTTAATTAAATCTATTTGAAATGAATGAGTTTCCAAAATTTGATGACGTAGGAAGTTTTCCACTCCCTAACTATATTGATGGAGAAAAATTCAAGCAGTTTTATTGGAATGCATATATGGGTGTAATAAATGGAGCAAATATTTTTGAAAATAGAGGGATTTACAATTTTTTTATCCATCCTTTTCTCCAATCATTCCAACTGAAATTAAATGCTGGAGTTGAGATAATTAATTACCCCCAACACATGGATATGTATACTCAATTTTTGAAACCTATAAATGATTATGAAATCCAAACCTCTTTAATCGATCCAAAAAAAGCTTGGATTCCTGAGCTTCTAGTTTTAGAGAATTTTTCTAAAGATTACTATGAAAGATACCACAAACCACTCGAAATTAAAACCTGTATAACTGGTCCAATTGAGTTATATATCAAAAAGTTAGGCTTTACGATTTATCCTGACATAGCTTTAAATTTTGCGAAATCACTGAATTCTTTTCTAAAAAATTCAATTAAGGAAACTAAATATTTAAATTCAAAAGTTATTTCGATAGATGAACCCTCTTTTGGATATGTGGATATGTTTAATATCCAAGATGATGAACTAATAAGCACTTTTGAAAAAACTGTAGAAAATATTAAAGGAATTGTACAAATTCACCTCCATACCTTATCTAAATATCACATACCTATTCAATCAGAAAAAATCGATGTTTTAACTTGTGAATATGCATCAGATCACTCCAACGTTATCCCTAAGAAAGAACTAGATCTTCATGATAAATTCATAAGAGTGGGTATAACCAGAACGAATATTAATAGCATTCTAGCTGAAAAGCTGGATGCAGGAACACACTATGACGATTTAAAAACCTTTCAAGGTACTATGAGTTTAATTGATTCAAAAGAATTTATAAAAAGTAATTTAATTAAGGCAATAGAGCATTATGGAGATAGATTAAAATTTGTTGGACCAGATTGTGGCCTTAAAGGTTGGAATCCACCTCAAGTAGCCTATGAATTGTTGTATAGGACGTATAATGTCATAAAAGAAGTAAAAAATTCCCAATAAAATTTTTAAGTATGCAAATTCAAAATAATTCAGATATTTTCATCTTCTTTGACGATGGAGGCGTCTTAAATGACAACGAAATTAGAGGAAAACAGTGGCAAAAATATTGTGGTGAATTTTTTTCTTCTAGATTTGGAGGAGACCCCAAAATCTGGGGTGAAATTAATTATCAAGTCATCTCTCGATACATAGATATCTTTTGGAAGGATTGGAAAGAAGTATATCATGATTATCTAAATTTTTATGCAAATTATAAGATTAATTGGGTGAACGCGATGTTTGAATTAGCAGGAAGAAATGTTCCTTCTAATTTAGATATTGAACAATTATTTGATGATGTCGTTGGCTATGTTATCCCTAAAGTTCGATCAGCAATTCCAGGGATTATAAAAAGTATTAAAATCTTATATAAAAGAGGTTATTCACTTTATACTGCATCAGGAGAAGTCTCTAAAGAATTAAAGATGTATTTGGATGGAATGGGAATTAAGCACCTCTTCAAGGAATTCTATGGGCCAGATTTAATCAATACTTGGAAATATGGAGCAGAGTTTTATGAAAATATTTTAAAGGAACTTAACTTGGATTCCCAACATGCTATAATAATTGACGATAATCCAAGATTTCTTGAATCCGCTCATAAAGTAGGAGCCAATGTCATCCAAGCTTGCATTGATGGAAGATTTGAGCCTCAATACCCCAATTATGTATTAAAAATGAAAAATCTTCCCAAAATAATTGAAAAGTTATTAGATTCTCATAATTTATAGAGATTTGGCCTTCTATCTTTAAAGATGTCATTGTATGGATTTAGATGCTTATCTTGAGTTTTTGAAATGTCAATCTCTATGATATCTACTCCTATTTCATCACTTGGAGCTGACGAGAGTACATCACCATTGTATGAGGTGACTTGACTCCCTCCAGTAAAAATAAAGTTATCGTCTCCTCTAGCTTCTCTTCCTATCCTATTAGATGTTATTGTATAAACTCGATTTACTAATGATGAGGTTTGCATGGCTCTCTGACAATATGGCATGACTAAATTGGAAGGATGAGCAACTATATTCGCCCCTTGAAGAGCGATCGTGCGAATCGTCTCGGGAAAAAACCAATCAAAACATATCATAACTCCGATCTTTATGTTATTAATTTCAAATACTCCAGGCACTTTATCGCCAGATGTAAACCACTTCTTTTCTTTGAAATAAAGATGTACTTTTCGATAAGTACCAATCACATGACCATCATATACGACCAAAGACGAGTTATAAAATTTATCATGATCTCTCTCAGCAAAACCAGCAATAATTACCGCTTCTGTATCATTTGATAACTCTTTTAAAAATTTACTAGTTGTATCATTTACACTTTCGGCTAATTTAGCAACTTCTTCTTTTGACTTAAATGCATATCCTGTAGCAAAAAGTTCTGGTAACACAATGAGATCTGCTTTTATATCTTTTAGTAAGATTCTAACTTGATCAAAATTAAACTCTTTTATACCAAAAAGTGGGTTTGTTTGAACATATCCTACATTTAATATCATAATACTTAAGTACTTTAAGTAAGTGATTTTATATTAAAATTCAGTCATATTTTTTAACAAAAGGCTAAAGAATTGGTAGTAAACAATTATTTCACATAACCAAAAGATATTTATAGTTGTTTTATCATTCATTAATTGTCAAGAAAAAATTTACAAAAAAAACCTAGGGGGATTAAAATGAAAGATAATTATGATGATGATGAGTACAAAGACTTTATTGAGAAATTTAAGAAATTTTTCAAGATAGACTCAGATATATTCGATATTGACTTCTTATTTATGCCCGAATCAATAAGAGATCCAGATTTTGATCCTAGAAAAACAGATGTAAAAGGATTTAAGGTCTCCTATCATTTTGAAAAGGGAATGGATGAACCAGAAATTCGAATAGAAGGAGATGTTGATGAGGATAAGATAAAAGATTACTTAAAAAGAATGAACATTAGAAATATTCCGAATATTAAAAGAAGAATTAAAAGAGTTTCGAGAAATAAAGAAATAGATTTTGGTTCACTATCATTAGAACCTTGCAATGATGATCGAGAATGCCCAATTGAACCTCGCACAGAGATAAACGAATATGAAGATCATGTTGAAATTTTACTAGAGGTTCCTGGAATCGAAAAAGGCCATGTTATATTAACTTTAAGTCCAGATGGTAAAGAGGCTAAAATTTTTGCTGAAAATTCAATACGTTCTTTTGAAAAAAAAGTTAGATTACCCTTTAAATCATCCTTAGATGATCATAATTTAGAAGTTAATAATGGTATTGCTACAATAATATTTAGGAAAATAAAAATAAATTGAGGGATTCGATAATATGAGTGAAATGAGAGAAGATTTTAGAGATGATAAGAATAAATTAAAGGTAAAGGATGCATTTAAAGAGGACGTTGGAAGAGGGATTGTTAGAATAGATCCTGACATTGTAGAAGCATTACAATTTAAAACAGGGGACGTAATAGAAATCTCTCATCCGATTAATCAGAAAAGAACTGCTGCTTTACTCTATCCGGGTAAAAATGAGGATAGAGGAAGTGAAACCATTCGTATAGGTCCATCTCTACGACGAAACATTAATGCTTCATTAGATGATGTAATCGAAATCCGAAAGATCGATGCTGCATTAGCAAGGCAAATCACTTTCGCTGGTCTTAAAGAAACAATTATACCGAAAAAATCACAAGATTTGGCAAGGCTTTTAGAAAATAGAGTGGTTACCAAGGAAGATATTTTAAGTTTTTATGCTCCTCCTACAAATAAGAGGATTGATTTAATAGTAATAGATTATTCACCTAAAGCTGATGCTGTGAGGATTCATTTAGATACTGAAATTCAAATTAGTGATAAAACTCAGCAAGAATTAATTCAATTAGAAAAACAAAGAGTATCCTACGAGGATATTGGTGGTTTAGAAGAAGAGATTCAAAAAATCAGGGAGATGATCGAATTACCCATACGACATCCAGAATTGTTTAAGAGAATTGGGATAGATCCACCAAAAGGAGTTTTACTTCATGGTCCTCCTGGAACAGGAAAGACTTTATTGGCTCGTGCCGTAGCTTATGAAACTGATGCTCACTTTATAACAATTAGTGGTCCAGAAATTATGAGTAAGTTTTATGGGCAAAGTGAACAAAATCTAAGGAAAATCTTTGATGAGGCAAAAGAAAAAGCGCCCTCAATTATATTCATTGATGAATTAGATTCAATTGCTCCCAAAAGAGGAGAAGTCACCGGAGAAGTGGAACGCCGAGTTGTAGCACAATTACTTTCACTGATGGATGGTTTAGAAGGAAGAGGTGAAATCATTGTAATAGGTGCTACTAATCGAGTTAATGATATTGATCCTGCTCTTAGAAGACCAGGAAGATTTGATCGAGAAATTGAAATCGGCGTTCCAGATACTGATGGTAGGTATGAAATCTTATTAATTCATACTCGTGGTATTCCTATAAAGGATAACGTGGATTTAAGGGCAATTGCTGAAAGAACACATGGATTTGTTGGAGCTGATGTTGAAGCTTTGGCAAAAGAAGCCGCGATGTTAGCTATAAGGAAGATTTTGCCGAAAATCAACTTAGATAAACCAATTCCTATGGAAATTTTGAATGATTTAGAAATAACAAATGATGATTTTCTTGATGCTTTAACAAGCATAGAACCGTCAGCTCTGAGAGAAGTTTTGATCCAACAACCAAAAGAAACATGGGATGATGTTGGTGGGTTAGAAGATGCAAAACAACAATTACGCGAAGTTATCGAATGGCCTTTAAAATATCCAGAATTATATGCTCATTTATATTCAAAACCTCCAAGTGGAATTTTATTATATGGTCCACCTGGTACAGGTAAAACATTATTAGCAAAAGCATTGGCTCATGAAAGTGAAATTAATTTCATTTCCGTTAAAGGACCCGAATTTCTCTCAAAATGGGTTGGAGAAAGTGAAAAAGCAGTAAGAGAAACATTTAGGAAAGCACGCTCAGCAGCTCCTTGCATAATCTTTTTTGATGAGATAGATGCAATCGCAGGTGTCAGGGGAAGATTTGCAGGTTCAGAAGTTACTGAACAAGTGGTATCGCAATTACTAACTGAAATGGATGGCCTTGAAGATCTTAAAGATGTTGTATTATTGGCAGCAACAAATAGAGTAGATATGTTAGATCCAGCATTATTACGTTCTGGTAGATTTGGACGACACATCGAGATTCTGATGCCAGATTTAGAATCTAGAAAAGAAATATTTAAGATTCATCTTAAGAATAAACCATTGGATAAAGATGTTAACCTAAACCAAATGGCGGAACTTTTAGACGGCTATACAGGAGCCGATATTCAAGCAATAAGCGAAGAAGCTACCTTACTAACTATTAGAAATGCAATTGAAGACGTCAACATAAAAAAGATCGAGATTTCAAAATTAAATTCTCAAATAGAAAACTTGAGAAAGGAGTATAACGAAGCAAGAAGATTAAAGCAAGATGATAAAATCTCGTTACTTAACAGTAAAATAGAAACTCTAGATCAGAGAGTAGAAGATTTAAATGACGAGATGTTAAGGAATGTTAAGATTAAGAGAAAGGATTTAGACCAAGCAATTGATAAAATATTAAAAGGAGCAGACAGGGCGAAAAAAGTTCTTGATACCATGTCTAAAGGTGTAGAAGAAATGTATAGATAAAAAATGGGGTGTAGTAATTAATGGAAATTGAGGAAGAAAATTTAGAAAAACAATTAATAGGATTGGATAATTTATTAGAGTTGTTGGGAAACCCAACAAGAAGGGCTATATTGTCAAAGTTGGCAAAAGTCCCTCATTCACCACCAGAATTAGCTAATGATATTGGAATATCAAGACAAGCCATTCATAGTCAGTTGAAGTTATTATCAGATGCAGGGATAATAGAAAATATTGAATCTGATGACTATAGGGGTGGAAAGTTTAGGATAAATAGCAATATTTCTGTAAGGATAGATATTACGCCTAACTATTATAATATTAAGTATAATACAAGAAAAATTTTAACCGAGATGGGTAATCTTCAATTCGAAGATTTGAATTTTGCTCCCCAATATTCAAAAATTCAGTCTGCTGATGAAAAAATTAAATTTTTAGGTGATCAGATCGTTCAAATTGAAAAAAGCATATCTCATTTAGATGACGAGAGAAGAGAACAATTGAATCGTAAGCAATGTCTACTTTTTGAGATTAAAAAATTAATGAATAGTCAATATAAGGAAAAACTTGAAAAGTTGATGAAAGAAAAAGATAAAGACATTAAAGCGAAGAGTTTACGAGAAATCTATAATTTATCCGAAGAAATCCTTTTTACAATGTTTTTTAACCCTCAAAAATATTCCAATAAGATTAATATTAATAGATTAATGGATGATATTTTCTTAGATATGGATTATCATCAAAGAAATCAAAGATTTGGTTCAGTTCGGTCATTATTGGAAGATATGTCACGTTTAATGGGATTTCTTTATGAAGATGATGATAACTGGTTTTTTGATTTTTGATTTTATAATTTAGTTAAAGATAGGTGATGAAATGGATTTATATAAATTAAAATCTCAAATCCCTTCAATTTTTGAAAAAGTCAGAAAAGATGTAAAAAGGGTTTATCATCGACGTCGTGCGGGATTAAGTCTAGGTTTGGTGGATTTAGGTATGAGTCAAGGTGGTTTTGTAGGTGGATTGCATTTTCATCCGGGTACTGATATTATTATGAATGTAAGTCCTCTAAAACTTATTATTGAAACTCAACCTTATGAAATTATATGGGCTTATACTTATCATATACTCTTACATGAATATATTCATTCATTAGGAATAATTGATGAGCGTAGATGTCGAATTTTAACCTTAAAACTAACAGAAGAGATCTTCCAAGACTCCGATCATCCAGCAGTTATTTTAGCCAAAAATGGCATTGGTTCATATATACCAACAATGGAATTAAAATATCTACCACCCGAACAAAAACCTGATGGTATAAAAATTGAATATCTTCCCGATTTTGATAGGGAAAGTTATGAATATTATTCATAAATTGAGAATAACTAGTAAAATTTGTTGCTAAATGTAACACTAATTTTAGAGATTAATACTGAATAAAACTCAATTTAATTTTACGATTTCTTCAAAATTTTAGATCCTATAACCCATTTGAATAAATAGTCGATTTCATATACAATAGAAATAACAAATACGCTAAAATTATGAAGAAATTAGAAATTAAAACTAAAGCTGGATTCTTGATTTCGGTTTCATATTTCGAATTTTTTTCAAAGTCCAATAAACAAGCTGAAGATTATTATAATATCATACTTATTCATGCTTTTCCTTTTGATTCAGAAATGTTTATTTCAAATTTTAATGAGAAAAAGTTCATTGATAAATATAATAAAACCGCTATGAATAATAAAAGGTTGAGGATTTTCATCCCTGATTTACCAGGATTTGGAAAGAGTGATATACTTAAATCCAAACCAAAAAATCTTATACCTTATGTAGAAGCTATCAAAGAATTGGTAGATAGATGTCAAATCGAGAGATTTTATTTAGGTGGCTGCTCTATGGGAGGATATATCTCATTGGAATATTTTTCTGCATATCCAAATGACATTGAAGGCTTAATATTAATGGATACAAAACCATTTGCTGATAATGAAGATCAACTAGAAAATAGAAAAAATACAGTAAAATTGATTATTTCATCACTCCAGTCATATCCTGAATATGAAAGAACCGAAATTAGAATAGAACGATTAACAAAAGTTGATCATAAGATTAAAGATTATATTAATAGTCTATACTTTCTCATAACTTCTGAAAATACAAGATTGAATAATCCGAAGATTGCTGAAAAAATCCTTCAATTAATGAGAAAACAAAAAGCAACCTCCTATATTCACGCATTATTAGGAATGGCAGGACGCAAAGATAATTTTAATATCATTAAAACTGCAAAAATACCTATTTTAATAATCGTTGGAGAATATGATTCAATAACTCCTGTTGAAATTGCTAAACGAGTCTATAATGCAGCTGAATATGCGAATTTGGAAATAATCTCAAATGCTGGTCATTTATCAAATTTAGAAAATAGAGATCAATTTAACCAAATTCTTTTAAATTGGATCTTTTTAAAATAAAGAATTTGAACTTTATCTAGATTTTTTGAGCATTCGTCATTACTTATAATTTTGATATCAAAGATTTATATTTTTTTTACAGAAATATAAAATGAAATTGGAAGTTAATTATTCATGAATGATTCGAAATCCCCCGATGAAATAAATGTACCAATTGTTTGTCCAATATGTGGGGTTGGATGTAATACAGAATTGGTATTAAAGAATGGTAAACCAACTAAAGTAGTCGTAAAAGGCCGTAATCCTGATTTGAACGACAAATTCGTTTGTATTAAAGGCCTTATAGTTCCAGATATGTTAAATCACTCCGAACGGTTAAAAAAGCCACTTTATAAAGAGGATGATGAATTCAAGGAGGCTAGTTGGGAAAAAATTTTAAAACTGACTTCTGAAAAACTGGAAGAAATTTTAAACAAATACGGGTCGGAATCTATTGGAGTCTTAACATCTGGCAAAATATTGAATGAAGAAGCCTATTTGGCACAAAAGTTTGCCCGAACCGTATTAAAAACACATAATGTTGACCAATGTGCTAGATTATGTCATTCTCCGAGCGAAGTTGGTTTAAGGATGCAATTCGGTTATGGAGCTGTTTCAGCATGTCTAAATGATTTTGCAGAAGCTGAAATTATTGTTCTAATTGGAGCTAACACTAGATTTACACATCCAGGGGTTTGGAATAAATTAAAAAAGACTAAAAAAACTCTGATAGTCGCAGACGTCTTCGAAACATTTCCTAACGCAGATATAAAAATAGAACCTTCTCCAGGAACGGATTTAGTGTGGCTTAACGGGTTATCTAAGATAATAATAGATAATAATCTATATGATCAGAAATTTATTGAGGAAAGAACAATAGGATTTGAAGGGTTAAAACGAAAGATTAATTTATACAATGATAAATATGTTAAAGAAATATCAAATATTTCTTATGAGCAATTATTATCAATAGCACATTTAATCAGTAAAAAAAGAACAATCTTTATATGGGGAATGGGTCTCACCCAGCATGCAAATGGAACTAAAGCGGTTCTATCCGTAGGTAATTTAGCATTATTAACTGGAAATGTTGGCAAAAAAGGAACTGGAGTTGTCCCTCTAAGGGGTCAAAATAACGTGCAAGGTGCCTCAGATATGGGGTGTTCTCCTTTCACCTTACCGGGGGGATATGAAACATCAGATAATGGCGTACAAGCTCATTTTGAAGGCTTTTGGAATACTAGTTTACCGAAGAAATCTGGATTAAGTGCCACTGAAATGATTCATAAAATCTTGGATGGTAAAGTAAAATCACTCTACATTATTGGAGAAAATCCTATTCTCAGTGAACCTCAGTCAGCTTTTGTTAAGTGGATGTTTCGAAATTTAGATCTTTTAATCGTACAGGATATATTCCTTACAGAGACAGCTAAGTTCGCCCATGTTATATTTCCAGCGGCAGCATTGGGTGAAAAACGAGGAACCTTGACAAATGCACACCGTAGAATCCAATTCACGGAAAAGGCGGTAAATCCTCCTCAAGATGCAAAACCAGATTGGCAAATCATTCAAAATTTAGCAAATTCTATGGGTCAAAATTGGCATTACAAGAATACAGAAGAAATTTGGAATGAAATTAGAGAAATTGCTCCTATATTTAGAGGGGCATCTTATTCTCATCTAAAAAATTCTCAAGGATTGTTTTGGCCAATTTATAACGAAACGAACAAAGGCTCGAGACGTTTATACCTTGAACGATTTTCTTTTAAAGATGGGAGAGCAAGATTTTTTCCAATTGATCTACCCTCAACCTACACAAAAACGACTAAAGATTTTCCATATATGATGGTCACCCATAGATTATATGAGCAATTTAACACTGGAGAAATGACCTTGAGAAGTAAGATCACCTCTAAAAATGTGAAAAATGGATTTGTTGCCTTAAATGAGTCAGATGCGAATGCTTTAAATTTAGAAGAGAAATCTCTAATTAGAATTAATTCCCCCTATGGGAGTATTACATCACCCATCAAAATCCTAAAAGGAATGCGAGTTCCTAAGGGATTCATTTTTGCCCCAATTCACTTCTCTAAATTTACTGACTTTAATGAATTAACCAGTACTTATCCACTTGATCCATTAGCTCGGATGCCGTCATTAAAAAAAATTCCTGTTAATATTGAAAAGATTTAAACTAAATACTCCATTTTTAGAGTGAAAAATATGGAATTGAAAATGACAGGATTAAATCAAATTTACTTTAATAGTTTTGTCTAATAATGGTTAAGATTTTTTAAAATAATTCAATATTATAATTAGTATAAACTCAAGTTTGGGGTAATTCACAATTTCTAAGGCATCCAAATCTACAGAAGAGGAAGAAGAAATTTTAAAAGATTTAGAGATTAAGGACAACGAGATAGTTTTAAACTGGAAATATAAAGATGTTAATAAAAAATTAACATATGATATTAAGAAATGCGTTGGTTGCAGCTTATGTCAACTTGTATGCCCAGTTGATGCGATAGAGCTTGGTCCCATTCCAGAGATTGCTCAAAACATAATAGATGAGTCTAATCCTAAAATCTTAATTGATCATGAAAAATGTTGTTATTGCATGTTATGCGCGATAGTTTGCCCTAATGATGCATTTCATGAGAATTTAAAGCCAGAAGGACACATCGATTTAAGTGAATATCCTTCTATAGCTAAATTTTACGAAATTGATATGAACAAGTGCATTGAGGATGAAAAGAATGAGGTGTGCCAATTATGCCTAAGAGTGAGAGAAAGAAACAATATTAAGGATTATTTTAAAATTGAGAAAGAGTGTCCCACAAGTTGTTTCCATATTAACAGCCCTATTGAAGGAGAAATAATAATAAAAAAAAATATGCTTTACAAGTGTGATCCTCAAGGATGCAAAGCATGCGTTAATATTTGCCCAGTTGAGTCTTTCTTCATACCAGAAACAGCAGAAGATGTTGTAAAATATGGGAAAATTGCGTGTAATGAGGATCAGTGCTTTTATTGCGGTGCTTGTGAGAATAGTTGCCCAGACGATTTGATAAAGGTTAATAGAAAAAATATTAAAATAACTGAACCAAAAAAACAAGGTAATTATCCATGGGTTCAGGGATGGGTAAAACAAATAAAGCTAATACTACGTAAAGCATTAATTGAGGGAAAGGAGCAATTTGAAATTCCTTCTGTTGAAGAATACATAAAGAAAATAAAAGAAGAGAAACTGGAAGAGGTACCACAATTAACTAAAGAAGAAAGACAAAAATTAAATGAATTAAATGATAAGATTCAGAATTTCTTACATTCTTCCAAAATAAGATATTGGATTAAAGATAAAAAAGTGAATAAAATAACCAAAGAATTGAATAAATATTTAAAAGCTTCTTGAATTTGATGATCTTCTTTTAGATTCTATAGAAATTTCCCTCAAATAACAATCTATTTTTAGTTTATTACGCAAATTTTATAAATTGAGGTTGATATAATGAAAACGAGGTGAAAATCATAATGGGTGAAAAATTCTCAAGAGAAAATGAAGATTCTGTTCAAGAGCGATACAATTACAATAAGAAAGTCAAAATTAAACGGTTGAAGATTGGGATGATTTTAGCTCTTGTCGCTGGTGCTTTATTTATCACATGCGAATCCTTTTTTGCTATCAATCAAAATTGGTATAACGCTGAAAAACAGCTCGTAACTAATAATTATAATCAAGACTTGATTACTTCTGAAGAGTATAATGATATTCGTAGACAACAAGATCTTAATCGGTACCTAAATATATGGCTAATCTCAATTTTTAGTACAATTTCAAAACTAGGTGTATATGGCGTGTCTATTTTCATAATCATCAGTTTGTTATCAATTATACTCGATGAATCTTTTAATAAAAAGATGCGAAGAATATCTTTAGGATTGGCGGTATTAATTGTATTATTCTTGTTGTATCCAATAATCGCAGGTGCGAATACAATTAATAATTATTATTACGGGTATTGGATTTAATTGATTTTTTGAAAAGCTCAGATTATATTTAAGGGCAATAATTTTCCTAAAAAGTATAAAATAATCGGCTATCTATAACTATAATTATGAAAGATGAAACAGATTCATTTATTCGCTTTTTTTTAGCTTGTAAATATCGGTTTAAAAAAATGGATAGAAACAAAATTGAACTGCTACAATTAAGGAAAGCCCGTTCGATTGTTGAATTTGCATCTCAGAATTCTCCTTTTTTTAATAAACATTATGAAGGTTATGATAAAAATGATGTCTGGAATTTGCCATTAGTAAATAAAAGAATTATGATGGAAAATCTATCAAGATACAATACTTTAGGGTTTAAAAAAGAAGATCTTATCAATTTTTGTTTAGAAGTAGAAAAAAATAGAGACTTTTCCAAGAGATACCAAGGATATAATGTAGCAATGTCTTCAGGAACAAGTGGTAATAAAAGCATTGTAATCACAAGTCCGCAAGAAGAGAAATATCTTCAAGCTGCATTTTTCGCTAGATTTCCTTTCCCGCGTGTTTTAAAAATAAAATGGGCTTTCATCTTACGAATCACAACCCCAGCGTTTAATGTTTCAAAATTTGGCCAAAAATTAACTTATATCAGCTTGCTTGATTCGTTAGACAATATTATTAAACAACTTGAAGATCTCCAACCAAATATTTTATCTGCTCCCCCTTCTTTATTGATTCAATTGGCAAAAGAGGTTAATGAAGGAAAATTGGATATTAATCCGAAACGTATTGTATCATATGCTGAAATACTAACAAAAGAAGCTAAAAAGGAAATTGAAGAAATTTTTAACATTAAGGTATTTCAAATTTATCAAGGTAGTGAAGGTCCAATTGCGATGCCTTGTAAATATGGAAATCTACATATCAATGAAGATTTAATATGGATTGAAACTATTGATTCTAAAGGGAATCCAACAAGACCAGGAAAACCATGTCATAAAATGATTGTCACTGATTTAAATAAAAAGTCCCAACCTATCATAAGATACGAATTGGATGATAGTATTATTATCTCTGAAGAGTCTTGTGACTGTGGCTCTCAATTTAGAATAATTGAGTCAATACAAGGAAGAACTGATGACTTATTTTGGGCTAAAATGAAAGGTTCTGAAAATTTGCAAACTATCTTTCCTGATTTTATAAGAAGAGCTATCATTTCGAGCTCAGAAAGCATTGAAGATTATCAAGCAGTCCAAAAAAGTTTTAGTGATATTAAAGTAAGAATAATCTTGAAATCAGAAATTTTAGAAAAAGAAAAAATCGTTTCGAATATTAAAGAGAATATTAAATCTGTTTTTGAACAACTAAATTGCGTGATCCCTCAAATTGAAATAAATTTTGAAAGACCAAAACCTAATCCTAACTCTAACAAGCTCATTAGGATAATTAGAGAATTTAAAGTCGATATTTAGGGAAATTTCAGTTCAGTTTTTATATTTTGAGGTAGAAAAGACTATAATTAAATATACTGGGAAATCAAATAGGATGCAATTAAAATTAAGAGTATCCAAGTGTAATAAAAAGGTTAAAAATAAGCTTACTGTTTGGATTCAGAGAAACAAGATCTTCGAAACAGATATGCTTCAAGTATTAAAATTCTTTAAAGATCAAATTCAAGTATTCAAAATCAGAAGATTTTTACCTTACTTTAAAATCACTTCAGATAATCCTGCAATTATTATCTCACTTTATTCTACACTTCTAGAATTAATACCTGAAATTTTTTTTAATGAAGAAAATAATATAGGATCAGAAGAAGCATTAAATTCAGTATAAGCTGGTCAGATTATCTCGATTTTCTCTGAATTTTAAAGAAATATATATTTTCATTAATAGTTTTAGAATGGGAGGGGAGGGATTTGAACCCCCGACCACCTGGTCCCAAACCAGGAATCATACCAAGCTAGACCACCCTCCCTATGAATCGTAAAAGGGATATCACAAAATTATACTTTTTTAAAGAGCTTGGTAAATCTTCGTAGGTTAAATATTATCTTTATTTTATAAAAGATATAAATACCAAAAATAAGTAAGCTAAAAAAATTTTTGCAAATCAAGCACTAATTAAAAAAATAAAAATTTTGAAGGCTATTATATTAAGAAACCTTATTTATATTGTTATTTTTTATGAGAAAAATAATATTTCTGCAGAAGATAGGACCAGTTGATGATTCAATATTATTAAAATTAAAAAAAAGTCTGAAATGGGCATTCAGAAAATATGATTTGAATGTTAAAATCCTTTCTTATGAACTGCCATTATTATACAAAGAATACAACCAATTTAAAAAGCAATATAATGTTGATCATATATTAAATCGATTAAAAGTCTATGCTGAGTCCAAAAAACTTTTTCGTATTTTGGGAGTAATTAACCGGGATATTTTTTCAAAACTGGTGGATTTTCGTTTTGGATGTGCAAAATATTTAGAAGATTCACCTTATGGAGTAGCATTAATCTCTACCTTTAGACTGAAGGAGAAACTCTATGATCGGACAGAAGATAAATCACTTTTCGACTTAAGGGTGCTAAAAGAGGCATTACATGAATTAGGACATACTTTTGGATTATCTATAAATGAACATTGCAAAAATCATTGTGTAATGAACTTTTCTCCAACGGTTAGTAAAATTGAAGAAAAGCCCCCATTTTTTTGTGAAAAATGCACTGTAAAGATAGAAACCTATTTGAGTGCTGTAAAATGATTTTTTAAATATTTTTCTTCAAATCTGAAATATAGTTCCTGAGCAATTTCCAGAATATTCGACTTTTTCTTCACAAGGTTCACTAATTCACTGGAAATGTTTTCAAATCCAAAATATGCTCCAGTAAGGCTCCCTCCCACTGCTCCAACGGTATCAGAGTCTCCTCCAGCTCCTGCTAAAGCGTAAATACATTTTTCAAAAGATCGGAGAGTTCTTAAAAAGATAAATAACGCACAAGCAACCGTACTCATGGCATAAGGATGAACGAATGCTTTTCCTAAATATTGTTCTATGAAATATGGGGATTTTACTCCTGCTTGTGAAAATTTAATAATACCAGATTCGAGGGAAATACCAATACTATTTTCAACTTTTTTCAATATTTCAATAAATTCATCCCAAATTGAATCATTTGAATTTGAAATGGATTCTACAAGAATTTTCATGAACTCATGTGTATCAAAACCATTAGATGGATCAATTTCGATTAGATAAGATATGGCTCGAGCAATAACAATTGCACCTGCAGAAGCAGCAGGGTGTGAATGAGTTATTATGCTCGAATTATATGCTGCTTTTTTCAATTCTGAAATGTCTTTACAATAAAATAATCCGATTGGGGCAACTCTCATTACTGTACCATTACCTCCAGAATTAGAGGCTGCCTGTTGCCAAGAAATTCCATATTTTAACTTTTGGATTGAACTAAGGCATCCATAACCTGGACCAATTGGAGGATCATCTAACCAATTTACATATTCTTTAATTAAATAATCGAAATCGAATCCCGAGCCTTCAATTAATGCACGAGCAGTATGAAGAGTGAGTTGGGTATCATCAGTATAAGTTTTAAAAATATTTTTATTTGTTTTTAAGAAATTCTCAAAATTATGAACTCTTGAGGTAATTCTTTCTCGCAACCATCCTTCAAATGGTTGGCCAAGCGTATCCCCTATAGCTACACCAAATAATGTTCCCTTGAATTTATCAAGATAATTTATATTTTTCATAGCTTAATAAACTAAAATTGATTGAAATTGGTAATAAATCTTATATAATATCATATCCAATAAATAAGTTAATAATTTGTTAAAAGAATTGATATGTCAAAAATTAAAGACCTTAAAAATGTTATAACAGCAATGATAACACCGTTTAAACAAGATCTCACGCTTGATGAAGCCAAGTATCGAGAATTCATACGATTTCAATTAGATAATGGGTGTAATATACTTACTATGGGTACAACTGGAGAAAGTGCGACAATGTCACATGAAGAACATCATCAAGCAATGGATATTGCGGTAAATGAAGTTCGAAATTATAAATCTAATAGCATCATTATGGCTGGAACGGGAAGCAATTCAACAAAAGAGTCCATTTCTCTCTCTAAATATGCTGAAAATGTGGGGATTGACGTTTTATTGTTAGTTGTCCCTTATTATAATAAACCAACTCAACATTCTCTTATTGACCATTTTTCAGCAATAGCAGAATCAGTCTCTTTACCAATATTTTTATATAATGTTCCAAGTAGAACAGGAACCAACTTGGAGCCATCTACAGTAGAAAAACTCGTATGCAAAAACGAAAATATCATTGGGATGAAGTGTGCTAGTGGAAATATAGATCAAATTACAAAATTAATCTCAAATACGCCAGAAGATTTCATTGTTTTTAGTGGTGATGATGCTCTTACCTATCATATTATGGCGTTAGGAGGAAAAGGTGTAATTAGTGTAGCTTCGAATATAATGCCAAGACGATTAGTGGAATTCACTACTACAATGAATGAGGGAAATTGGATCAAAGCAAGAGAAATTCAATTCGATCTATACGATATGTTTAAAGTTCTCTTTATCGAAACTAATCCTGGACCGGTGAAATATGCTGCAGAAAAAATGGGTATAATGGACAAAAGAATGCGCCTTCCACTTACTCCTCCTTTAAAAGAAAATGAGGAGAAAATTGATGATGTATTGAAATCTTTAAACCTGATTTAGGAGATGATAATATGATAAAATTACTAATTCTTGGACCATCTGGGTTTACCAGTAAACTGATTGCATCGATGGCTTTACAAGATGAAGACATTGATGTAGTTGCTGCATGCGACGTAAATAGGATTGGAGAACAATTAGGGCAAGTAGTTGGTGGAAATGATAAGAATAAAGTTAAAATACAAGATGTTAAGAATCTTGAAAAAATAATTAAGGATACAAAAC
>Ga0315542_1000936_pt1 | contig 18435 bp, 17 predicted proteins | sample SalMarSW160120MG_FD_202541 | JGI IMG/M metagenome (GOLD analysis project Ga0315542, IMG submission 202541) | Salt marsh sediment microbial communities from the Plum Island Ecosystem LTER, Massachusetts, United States - Salt Marsh Sediment SW1601-20 ...
GGCAGGATGGGAGTGCCGCCGTGGACGAAGGTGCGGCCTGGGAAGAGCTGTGGTCGCCTCCCCGGCTGCGGCCCGCGCAGCTGCTCATCCCACCCAGGCGGCAGCCCGTGGTTTCCCAACCGTTGCTCGCCACCTTCCCGGGGCTCGAACCGGTCGTCGAGGAGGTGGCGTCCGAACCGGAGCACGCCATCGACGAGGACACCTTCCGCGAGCGGCTCGCGCAGGTCCGGTACCGCGACGAGGTGGCGCGACTGCTCCTGCGCCTGGCGGCCGGCTACCTGGGCCGGCTCTGTCTGTTCGCGGTCCACCGGGGCACGGTCGTGGGGTGGATGGCGCGGGGGCAGGGCGTGGTGGTGGACGACGTCCAGTCCTTCTCCCTGTCCGTGGCGGAGCCGTCCCTCCTCAGGGAGCTGCACCGGCGGCCCGAGCCCTGGCTCGGGCGGATTCCCGAGGAGGGCGCCGACGCCCTCCTGGGAGGGGCCCTGGGAGAGCCGCCCCCCCGCCAGGCGCTGATCCTCCCCGTCCGGGTGCGCGACCGGACGGTCGCGTTCCTCATCGGGGACAACCCCGGGGAGGAGGAGCTCGCCATACCCGTCGACGGGCTGGCGGAGGCCGCGCGCAGGGCGGGCCTGGCCCTGGAGATGCTCATCATGCGCAAGAAGATCCTCTCCTGAGCCGCCGCACCTTGTGAAGGTGGGAACGAGGCCCGGCCCGACTGTATCTTGGGCGAGGGCGAGCGTATACTCGCCGCACTGACGGAGGTGCCGATGAGCCAGCTCGAAGCGTACACAGAGACCTTCGTGGAGCTGATCCGAAGGGCGTCCACCGAGCTCCCCGCCGACGTGGTGGAGGCCCTGCAGAAGGGCCGGACCGAGGAGGCGGACGGCAGTCTCGCGGCCAAGGCGTTGGCCACGGTCCTGGACAATGTGGGCCTCGCCGAGGACGGGTCCGCTCCCATCTGTCAGGACACGGGAACGCCGGTGGTGTGGCTCCATCACCCGCAGACGGTGAGCTCCCGGACGCTGGAGACGGCCTTCAAGGAGGCGGTGCGCGAGGCGACCCGCCGCACGTTCCTGCGGCCGAACGCGGTCTCGACCCTGACGGGCAAGAACACGGGAACCGGCGAGGGGCGGGGCATTCCCTACCTGCACTTCGAGGAGTGGGACGAGAACCACGTCGAAGTGCGCATGCTCCTGAAGGGTGGAGGCAGCGAGAACGTGGGTGCCCAGTACAAGCTGCCGGAGCCCCGGCTGAAGGCGGGCCGCGACCTGGAAGGGGTGCGGCGGGCGGTGCTGGACGCAGTGGTCGATGCGCAGGGCAAGGGCTGCGCTCCGGGGGTGTTGGGGGTCTGCATCGGTGGCGATCGGGCCTCCGCCTTTGCGGAGTCCAAGCGACAGCTCTTGCGACCGCTCGGCGACGAGAACCCGGTCGCGGAGTTGGCCCAGCTCGAGAGCCGGCTGCTCCGGGAGGGAAATCTGCTCGGCATCGGGCCCATGGGCTTCGGCGGCCGGACCACCCTCCTCGGGGTGAAGGTGGGTGTGCTGGATCGCTTGCCGGCCTGCTACTTCGTGACCGTGAGCTACATGTGCTGGGCCGACCGGAGAGCCGGGGTGAGGATCGACGCGGGAGGAGAGGTGACATGGCTGAGCTGAAGCTACCCGTCAGCGAGAAGGCGATCCGCGAGCTGACCGTGGGCGACTACCTGGAGCTCAGCGGACGGATGATCACGGGTCGGGATGCGGCCCACAAGTGGCTGGTGGAGGAGTACCGGGAGGAGGTCGCCCCCTATCTGGAGGGCTCGGTGATCTACCATTGCGGACCGGTGGTGAGCCGCGGGGACGACGGCGCCTGGGCGTTCGTCGCCGCCGGGCCCACCACGTCCATCCGCGAGGAGCCCTACCAGGCCGAGGTCATCGGCCGCTACGGCCTGCGCGGCGTCATCGGCAAGGGCGGCATGGGGCCCACCACCCTGGACGGGCTGGGGCGTCACGGCGCCGTCTATCTGCACGCGGTGGGTGGGGCCGCGCAGGTGCTGGCCCGCGCCATCCCCAAGGTGGAGCGGGTCTTCATGCTCGAGGAGTTCGGCGTGCCGGAGGCCCTCTGGGTCATCCAGGTGGAGCGCTTTCCGGTGATGGTCACCATGGACTCCCACGGAGGATCGCTGCACCGGGAGGTGGAGGCCTCGTCGCGTCAGCGTCTGGAGGAGCTCCTCGCCACCTGACCGCAGAGCCCGGCAACGGCGGTAGCGGCATCATCGTGCCTCAGCGACGCCGAGGCCGGTGCCCGATACCCCGTCGAGACATGTCGTGAAATCAAAGCCGGTGCCTGGCACGTCGCCGGCCACCCCTGCGCCAAGAGGTGCATGTCACCGACTCGGGCCCCCCGCCACCAGACGAGCCGTGATCGTCGTAGCATGGGGGGGTGTCAGGCTTCGATGAGGGATGTGCCCGCCCACCTCGGCAGGCAGGCTTCAGCCTCCTGGAGGCGGTGGCGGCCCTGGTGGTGTTCGGGCTCGCCCTGCTCATCGCCGCCAACGCGCTCACCGCTCAGGCGGCGTCGACCAGGCGGCTGGCGGCGCGCGGCGAGCTCCTGCGCACCTGCGAGATCGTGATGGAGAGCCTCCGCGGGGGCATGCTGCCCCTGGTGAGCGGCCCGGTGCGGCTGGACCGCGACCTGGATCCATCCGGCGATCTGGAGGTGTACAGCTTCGTCCGCGTGGACCCGCGGTCCACCCCGAACCTGTACGAGGTGAACGTCCGGTCCTGGACCGAGATCCGCGGTGTGCGCGAGGAGGTCAGCCTCGCCACCATGGTGTGGCGGCCGTGAGCCGTCCGTCCGCCCGTGGCTTCTCGGTGGTCGAGCTGGTGGTGGCGCTGGCGTTGACGGCGGTGGTCGCCGCGGCCGCCGCCGAGCTGATCATGGAGGCGGTGCGGATCGCCGAGGCGGCGGGGCGCTCCCTGCGCAGTCCCTCACTCGCGCTGGCAGTGGTCTCCGTGCGTCGTGATGTGGAGGCCTCGATGGGGCTGCTGCACCCGCCGTCGGTGGGTTGGACCCAGGAGGACCTGGAGCTGGTGGGGTGGGACGGCACGCGCATGCGCCTGCACCTGGAAGGCCGTGACCTGGTGCGCGCTGCCACCGATGAGCTGGGACGCTGGAACCGCCGGCGCGTGCTGGCGCGGGGCGTCGCCTCGTGGTGGTGGCGAAGCCCTCGACCGGGGGTGATCGACGTACGGATCACCGCGTTGGTGCACCCGGCCCCGGGCATCGCGGCCTCCTCTCAGAGGGCTCGACGCACGGAGGTGCGCAGGTTCGCCTTCAGAGGATGGCCCGGGGGACGGTCGTGGTGAGCGCGCGGGGCGAGGAGGGCGCCGCCCTGGTGGTGGCCCTGGCTGCAGTCAGCCTGATGGCGGCCACCATCCTGCTCCTGGCGGTGATGGTGGAGAGTCGGCGGGATACCGCCGCCTACGACCGCCGCGGGCTGGTGCTGTCCGAGCTCGCGGACGGCGTCGTTGCGGAAACCCTGGCCGAGCTGGCCGTCCAGCCGTCGTTCCCCGGCGTGGCGGAGCGGCGCTTCGGCGCCGGCACGATCCATTCCGAGGTGGGGATCGCGACCTCGGGGTTGACGGTGGTGACGGGGGTGGGCGCTGCCGACGGCTGGCGCTGCGTCGTGGTGGTCGACGTCCTCATGGAGGGCGGTCCGCGGGTGGTGAGCATGAACCGCCGCTTCCTGCCGCCGCGCGCCGGCGACGGTGATGCCTCCGTAACGGTTGACGGGGCCGTACGCCGGGGCCGACGACCGACGGCCGGACGCTGATGGCGGGAGGTGGCGCCGAAGGTGTGTCGTCGGCCTGGCGTCACCGCCCGAAAGGAGGGTCCAGGGGCGCGCCCGCGGGGATCCAGATCCCGCGCCGCAGGAGGCGCTCCATCTCCTGAACAGCCCGCGCGGCGTCCGTGGCGGGCACCTGCGCGACGAGGGTGTGGACGTCGCGGCCGACGGGATCGATCACGGTGAGACGGATCTCTGCGCTGCCGCCGACGTCGCGGATGGCACGCAGGGCGTGGAACGGTCCGACCTGGACGTCCTGTGAGCCCGGGCCCATCTCTGCGCGGATGCGGGTCCGGGCCGCCTCGACACCCTCGAAGGCCAGGAAGGGACGGGCCTCGACCCACACGGTCAGGCCGTCGCGTCCGAGCCACCGCGAACGCTCGCCTGGCTGGCCGGCGCCGCCGCCAGTCGCTTGGACACGGTGACCCACCCAGGTGAGGTCCGGGGTCAGGAAGGCAAGATCCCAGCTGATCCGACCATCCGCCGCCCCCACGAAGGTGAGGGGCGGCACGAGGAGGGCGGCGACAAAGAGGGGCGTTGCCATCGCCAGGAGTCGCCACCTCCTGTGGGCGGCGGGGCTGGCGGGTGTGGACCGCGGTGCGAGGAGTCGGGCCGAGGCCACCGCCTGCAGCTTGAGAAAACCCAGCACGAGGGTGCCCGCGACCAGTGCGAACACCCCGTGAAGGAGCGTGTCTGCGGTCAGGACCGCAGTCGTCGTGACGGCGTAGGCTCCGATCTCGAGGGCGGCGTGGACCAAGGCGGCCATCCACCGACCCGCGTAGAGGTGGCCGCCGCCCGGCAGGCCCACCGCCAACCAGGCCGCCAGACGTGGCGATCGTGGTTCCATGGCGCAGCGACGACAGGCCTCCCCCGAGGAGGGACGCTCCGCGTGGCAGTGGCCGCAGTGCTGGAAGGGCACCGAACGCTGGGCTGCCGACCGAAAGGTGGACACGGCCAGGTCCACCTGGCCCCGGAGGAGCTCCTCGACCTGCCCATCCACGAGGGAGCGGAGGTACCACCGGAAGGAGACCTCCGCCCAGGTCTCCACCTCCAGCCAACGCCCTCTCAGCCGCAAGGCCGGCACCCGGTCCCAGGGGAACGACCGGATCCGGCCCTGGGGGTGTCGGCCCAGAAAACCCAGGGCGATCTCGATGAGCCTGTGGTCGGTGAAGACCAGGGCCACCCGGTGGGTGGCCGGCCACAAGGCGCCGTGGGCCGCCCGATCCAGGAGGCCGCCGAGCTGGACGCCCTCGGTGAAGGTCAGCACCTTCTCATCGGGCTCCGTGATCCGGGCGAGCACACCCTGGATCGCACGGGCGATCCGCCGCTGGTGGTGGGTGTGGGTGTGGTCAACGCGCAGCACCGCGCCGACCGCCGGAGAACGCTCCGCATTCTCCTGACGCCCGTCGGGTGCGTCCGTGTCGACCATGTTCATGTCCCGGCGGCGCCGTCGCGATCCAGGGCGACGGTGTAGCGGAGGGCGGGCCACGCACCCTCAGGGAACGGGTTTGGCTCGAGCGCGATCACGACCTGGCGACCGGCGATGTGGCACACCCAGGTCCCACCCGTCACCGGGTCGGGCCAGGCAGCCGGCGACCCATCGATGCCGCCGCCCCCATCCCGGACACGCCGCCGGACGTCGAGGGTGTGCCGCGTCAGGTCGAGGGCCAGGGCGGCGTGCACGCTGCGCGGCCACGACTGCCAGCTCGACGGCATCGCCCGTCGGGCGAGTGCGTTCCAGCGAGGGATCAATCGGTCCAGGTCGGCGGCGAAGGCACCGCCGTCGAAGGTCGCCACCTGTGCCGGGTCGAGCCGCGTCACGGCGTCGACGACGGCGGTCTCCTGGGGCATGGTGGCGAGCACGGCGAACGGCTGCACGATGAAGCGCAGCTGGCGTTGTCGACCCCACTGCATGCGCTGCGCCCGGTGTCGCGACCTGCGTGCCTCGAAGAGATAGGCGCCGCGTACACCGGCCACCGGATCCACCGACGCCAACTGTCGCTCCGACACCGGGGAGGGATCCGGTGCGAGGCGGAGCATGGGGAGGAGGTCTTCGAGGACGGTCATGGCCGTCTCCTGTACGACGAGCTCCGGGCTCCCCAGGAGGGACTCGTTGATCCGCCATGAGGCATGCAGCAGGCGCGAGGCCGCCCGTGACCGATGCTCGACGATGGCGATCCACGCCTCGCTGAGGAGGATGTGCTGGAGCTGGAGCATGCCACCGAGGTCCACATCGGGTGGGGTCGGACGATCGGCGTCGATCTGCCACCGGGGGAGATCTCCCCGGAGGGCCACCGCCACCAGGTCGTCGACCTGACGGCTCGCGGAGGTGTGCCACGCAACATAGCGGGCGGCGTTCGGCCATGGTGACGGCCGCCGGGGATTCACGAAGGTGTCGGCCACCTCGGCCAGGGCCGCCGCCGTCTCACTGTCGGGTTGCACCCTGTGCGGCGACTGCAGGGGAGCCAGAGCGACACCGAGCTCGGCGGCGGCGGTCTCCAGCTGAAGAGCGGCGGAGTTGCGGGGGGTCGTGTGGTCGGTAGGCGCAGGCACGGACACGCCCTGGAGCAGCCGCGCCTGGCGGCGGACCCGACCGTCCTCCAGGCGGGGCAGCACGCCGCCCAGGACGAGGGAGGCGACGACGACCAGGACCAGGAGCGTCGCCAGGATCACTCCGAGCCCGCCGATGCCGAGGACGAGCGCCTGCTCGCAGGCTCCCCTGGCGCCCCAGCGCAGCATCCGCACCTGAAAATGCATGTCTCAAAATGATAGCACCGCGGGGTCAGTGTGCGCGACGCTGGAGCATCTGGTTCCGGGGGTCGCGGCTCTCGCCCACCGACGACACCCGGATGGCGGCCCGCTCGCCTACGGGGCAGCGGTTCTCGCACAGGCCGCAGCCGGTGCACATCTCGGGCTGGACGTGGGGTTTCTGCACGACGACCGGGGCGCCGTTCCGACCGACGACCTCGGTGTCCTCCAGCCAGACGGCCTTGGGAGAGGTCGGGCACATCTCCTCGCACACGATGCAGGGCGTGTCCATGGCCCACGGCAGGCAACGGCCGCGATCCAGGAAGGCAGTGCCGACAGTCACCTTGGCGGGACCGCCGATGGCCTGCTTGGCGGCGGGCTCGAGGGTGGCGATGGCACCGGTCGGGCAGACCTGACCGCAGCGGATGCAGGAGGGCTCGCACCAGCCGCGGCGCGTGTCGAGGACGGGAGTGAACAGCCCCTCCACGCCGGTGCGTCCGAGGTCGGAGATGATCACCCCGGTGGGGCAGGAGGCGACGCAGGCGCCGCAGGTGACGCAGCGAGCCAGGAACGCCTCCTCGTCCAGCGCGCCCGGGGGGCGGATGGCGTCGTGGGCTCGGGAGCCTCCTCCTCCGCCCGCCGCCCGCAGCACCGGGGCGATGGCGGCGGCGCCGACGACGCCGAGGAAGAAGCGACGGCGTCCCACGTCGAGGGCCGGTGTGGCCGGGGCCTGCTGTGCTCCCGGCAGCCCGTAGCGGAGGCTCGCTTCCCGGCACACGGGGAGGCAGTTGAGGCACACGTGGCACTCGCTGACCCGGTGCGCGCCGAGGGGCTCGTCCGCGCCCTGGCAGGGGATGACGCACAGGGTGCAGCCGCTGCACTCGGCTTCGCCGCGGCGGATCCGGAACGGGGCGAGGCGGGCGGTGACGCCCAGGAGGGCGCCGAGGGGGCAGAGGGCACGGCAGAAGAAGCGCGGCATCCATGCGCTGGCGAGGAGCACGGCCAGCAGCAGCGAGAAGCTCAACCAGCCGCCCGGGGCGAGACCGCCGTGCCACAGGGGGCGCAGGCCGCCCGCCGCGGCGCGGTGCAGGAGGGGGATGGGTCCCAGCCAGCCGAGGTGATCGGCCCCCAGGACGGCCCACGTCAGGAGCACGGCGAGGAACACGTACTTGGTGGCGAACCAGGGACGGTAGCGATTGATCTTGGGGCGCTTGCGGCGTTCGGGCCCCGCGATCCAGGAGGTGAGGTGCTGCAGTGTCCCCAGGGGACAGATCCAGCCGCAGAAGACGCGCCCTAGGAGCGCTGTGACGGCCAGGACGGCCAGGCCGGCCCAGGTCCAGCCGCTGATGGTCCAGTCGGCGAGTGCAGTGCCCACGGCTGCTGTGGGGTCCAGGGCCAGGAGCGCCGAGGCCAGGGCGCCCGGCACGAGGCTGACGGCCAGGCCCACGAAGAGCAACGCGAAGACGACCAGGAACAGCCCCTGGCTGGCGATGCGCACATGGCGGGCGCGGATCTTCACGGGGCTCACACCTGGACCAGCAGGGAACGCCAGTCGGCGGTGCCGAGGCCGAGTCGCTCGGCGATGGCGAGGTGCTGGAGCTGGTGGCGATCCAGCTCGAGCAGCGATCCCCCCCAGGCATCGGCGGCCACCGGATCGGTGGCGATCGCCACCAGGTCCGGCGAGGAGACCAGGTCCAACGAGCCGCCGGTCGGGCCGCCCCGGGCGAGCACCCGGGTCGCGTCCACGACGGTGAGGGTAGGGCGGAAGGCGGCCCCGAGCTCGGCGCAGACCTGGGGGGCCCGCTGATGGAGGCTGGAGCGGTTGCCGACCACGACGCCGAACCAGTTCTTCATGCCCAGGGTCGCGCGGGTGAGTGAGTGCTGCTTGACCACGGGGACGTTGATGACCCGGTCCGCCTCGGCGACGGGACGGAGCACCTGCCAGGGCCCCAGCCTGGTCCCGCCGAGGGCCATCCGCACCGTCCCGGCGGTGCGCTGGTGGGCCACGCTGGCGCCGGCGGCGCGGGCGGCGGCGGCGATCCCGGACCGCGCGAAGGTGCGATCGGGGTCATGGCAGGTGTTGTCGGCCACCACCACCGAGGCCGCCCCCGCCGCCAGGCACAGCCGGACCAGCTCCGCGACCACCTCCGGGTCGGTGTTCGCCGCCTGCTCCGGCGTGCGGTCCCAGGCGCAGTTGGGCTTGATGAGGACCCGCTCGCCGGCCCTCACGAAGGCGCCCATGCCCCCCAGGGCCGCCACGGCGCGGCGGACGTTGAGGCGAGGGCCGGAGGCGCCGGCAACCGCCACGCGGCCGGGCCGGTCGGTCTCGATCCGCCAGTCACGGGGAGGGGGGGCGATGGCCGCGGACGGCGGCCGATGGCGGCCGGCACGTCCATGCAGGAGGGTGCCGACTCCCCCGAGACCCACCATGGCCAGGGCCGCGGGTCCGAACACACCGAGCAGCTCCCGCCGGCTCGCGAGACGGTCCTTCGCTTTCCTGTCGTGGCTGTCGCCGCTCACGGCGCCCCCATGACGACGAGAATACGTGGTCCGGTGCGGGACTGTAAAGATTCCTGCTCCAGGTCGAACGCCCGATGTCGGACCATCTCCAGATGACACGGAATCTCAGAAGGGCGCGCGCGGTTCCTCTGACCGATAAGGGGGAAGCTCGTGTCGGCTCTCAGAATCAGGCTGGTTCGTATCACCCTGCTCACGCTCGGCGTCAGCGCGGTCCTGGCCACTCCGGTGGCGGCCCAGACCGCCGCGGATCAGCTCCCGTCGCAGCTCGAGCAGGTGGGCGTGGATGAACACCCGAACGCCACGCTGCCCCGCGATCTTACTTTTGTCGACGAGACGGGTCGTACGGTGCGGCTGGGCGACTACTTCGACGGCTCTCGCCCCCTCATCCTGACGCTCAACTACTACGAGTGCCCCATGCTGTGCGGCCTCCAGCTCAACGGCCTCGCCGAGGGCCTCAAGCAGGTGGACTGGACCATCGGTGACGAGTTCGACGTGGTCACCGTGTCCATCAATCCCCTGGAGACGCCGGCGCTGGCCCGCCAGAAGCGGCAGAACTACCTCTCCTACTACGGCCGCAGCGGCGCCGGCTCCGCCTGGCACTTCCTCACCGGCCGCGAAGGCGACATCCGCCGCCTCGCCGATGCGGTGGGCTTTCACTACGCCTACGACGCGAAGCAGAAGCAGTACGCCCACCCCGCCGTGCTCTTCGTGTGCACCCCGGACGGCCGCGTCGCCCGCTACCTGTACGGCATCGAGTACCCGGCCAAGAACCTCCGCCTGGCACTACTCGAGGCGTCCGAGGGCAAGATCGGCGGCGCCATCGACAGGATCGTCCTCTACTGTTACCACTACGATCCCGCCAGCCACCGCTACGCCCCGGTGGCCATGAACATCATGCGCGTGGGCGGCGGGGCCACCGTCCTCCTCCTGGGGACCGCGCTGGGCCTGTTCTGGGTTCGGGACAGCCGCCGCAAGCGGGGCGGCGCCCCCATCAAGCGATGACCACCCTGGCGCTGACCTCGCTGCTCGCGGCCGGCCCGGCGGGGGCCGACGGCGGCTCCTTCTGGCTGCCGGCCGCGCGTTCCACCACCGCCGGCGAGGTGGACTCGCTCTTCTACCTCATCCTGGGCATCTCGCTCTTCTTCTTCGTCCTCATCGTCGCCGTGATGCTCGCCTTCGTGCTCCGCTACCGTCACCGTCGCGAGCGGCCGGCGGAGCCGTCCCGGGACCACAACCTCCCTCTGGAGCTCACCTGGACGCTGATCCCGGTGGTGCTGGTGGCGGTCATCTTCTTCTACGGCTTCCGGGACTACCTGGACATCACCACCCCGCCCCGCAACTCCTACCAGGTCCAGGTGGAGGCCCAGCAGTGGAGCTGGAGCTTCACCTATCCCAACGGCTACACGGACTCCGTGCTCCACGTCCCGGTGGCGCGTCCGGTGGAGCTGGTCATGACCTCTCGAGACGTGATCCACAGCCTCTACATCCCCGCCTTCCGCATCAAGCGCGACGTGGTGCCTGGACGCTACGCCAAGGTCTGGTTCGAGGCCACCGAGCCCGGCGAGTACGACCTGTTCTGCGCCGAGTACTGCGGGACGAACCACTCCAACATGATCACCAAGGTCGTGGTCCACCCCACCGGGGAGTTCGAGACCTGGCTCGGCAAGGCGTCCAACTTCCTCGAGCAGATGACCCCCGTGGACGCCGGGCGCAAGATCTTCCAGGTGCGGGGCTGTCAGCAGTGTCACTCGGTGGACGGCACGGCCAAGGTGGGGCCCTCCCTGCGCGGTGTGTTCGGACACCAGGTGCGCCTGGCGGACGGGAGCACCGTGACCGCCGACGAGAACTACATCCGCCAGTCCATTCTGGAGCCCGCGTCTGAGGTGGTGGCCGGTTTCGACCCGGTCATGCCCACCTTCCAGGGCCGCCTGTCAGACCAGGAGATCACGGCCCTGATCGCGTACCTGAAGTCCCTGGACGGCAACTGAGGAGGTACCGGACACCATGGCCGTCTCCACCCCCGTTCTCCCCCTGACCGACCGCGCAGCTCCCGCGGGCGCGACCTACCTGAACGCCGAGCGCGGTCTCCGGTCCTGGCTGTTCACCCTCGACCACAAGCGGATCGGGGTGATGTACCTGGTCGTGATCCTGGCCTCGTTCCTGGCCGGGGGGATCTTCGCGCTCCTGGTGCGGACCGAGCTGCTGACGCCGGGCCCCACCATCATGGGTCCGGACACCTACAACAAGATGTTCACCCTGCACGGGACGGTGATGATCTTCCTCTTCATCATCCCCGGCATCCCCGCGACGCTCGGCAACTTCGTGCTGCCCCTCATGCTCGGAGCCAAGGACGTGGCCCTGCCCCGCCTCAACCTGGCCTCCTTCTGGATCTGGGTGACGGGCGCTACGGTGGCCATCTCCGCCATCGTGCTGGGGGGCGTGGACACCGGCTGGACCTTCTACACCCCCTACAGCACCACCACCAACACCGCGGTCATCCCCATGACCCTGGGCGCCTTCATCCTGGGCTTCTCCTCCATCTTCACCGGCCTGAACTTCATCGTCACCATCCACAAGATGCGGCCGGAGGGCATGACCTGGATGCGCATGCCCCTGTTCCTGTGGGGCATCTACGCCACCGCCATCATCCAGGTGCTGGCGACGCCGGTCCTGGGCATCACGCTGCTCCTGCTGGTGGCGGAGCGGGTGCTGGGGGTGGGCATCTTCGACCCCGCCCTGGGCGGGGACCCGGTGCTGTACCAGCACTTCTTCTGGTTCTACTCCCACCCCGCGGTGTACATCATGATCCTGCCCGCCATGGCCATCATGAGCGAGGTCATCGCGGTGTTCTCGGGCAAGCGCATCTTCGGTTACCGCTTCATCGCCGCGTCCAGCATCGCCATCGCCATCCTCAGCTTCCTGGTGTGGGGCCACCACATGTTCGTGAGCGGCCAGTCCAGCCTCGCCAACCTGGTCTTCTCGGCCCTCACCTTCGCGGTGGCCATCCCCTCGGCGGTCAAGGTCTTCAACTGGGTGGCGACCATGTACAAGGGCTCGGTGCGCCTCCTGACGCCCATGCTCTATGCCCTCTCCTTCCTGTTCCTGTTCACCATCGGCGGGCTCACCGGCCTCTTCCTGGGCGCCCTGGCCACCGACGTCCACCTCACCGACACCTACTTCGTGGTCGCGCACTTCCACTACGTGATGTTCGGGGGCACGGTGATCGCCTTCCTGGCCGGCCTCCACTACTGGTGGCCGAAGATGTTCGGCAGGATGTACAGCGAGCGCTGGGGCCGGGTGGGCGCGCTCCTCATCTTCGTCGGCTTCAACCTCACCTTCTTCACCCAGTTCGTCATGGGCTCCCACGGCATGCCCCGCCGCTACTTCAACTATCTGCCGCGCTTCGAGGGCCTGCACCAGGCGTCCACGGTCGGCTCCTACGTGCTGGGGCTGGGCTTCATGGTCGTCGCCGCCTACCTGCTGCACTCGCTGTTCCGCGGCGCCCCGGCGCCGGCCAACCCGTGGGGGAGCGCCACCCTGGAGTGGGAGACCAGCTCGCCGCCGCCGCCGCACAACTTCGACGAGGAGTTCGATGCCTCGGACCCCTACGACATCGAGTCGCTCGAGTACGACCCGGCCGGCGGCGGCTACCGACGTCACGATCCGTCCGCGATCCGGCTCCGTCCCGCGGGGGCCCCGTGATGGCCAGCCCGGCCCACACCGGCGGGCCGCACCTGGCCCATCACTTCGCCAACCTGGACCAGCAGTACCAGTCGGCCAAGCTCGGCATGTGGGTCTTCCTGGCCACCGAGGTCCTGTTCTTCGGCGGCCTGTTCTGCGCCTACGTGGTCTACCGGGCCAACCACCCCGAGGTGTTCCTCTACGCCCACCAGTTCCTGGACAAGCGGCTGGGCGCCCTGAACACCGCCGTCCTCATCTGCAGCTCCTTCACCATCGCCTGGGCGGTGCGGGCCGCCCAGCTCAAGCAGGTCCGCCTGCTGATCCTGCTCCTGTCGCTCACCTTTCTGCTGGCGTCGGGATTCTTGGGCGTCAAGTACATCGAGTACCGGCAGAAGTGGGAGCATGGCCTGCTGTGGGCGCGGCGCTACCACCCGGAGGTCCACCTGGTCCAGGAGGGCCCGGGCCACGACGTGGAGGTCCCCGGGGCGGCCCCCCCAGGGCCGGGCGCGCAGGCCGCGCAGGAGGCGCCCGTCACCCCGGCCGCCGACGGCGACGCCGACCGGTCGCGCATCGCGGATGCCGCCAGCGGCCCCGTGGGTCTGGCCGAGCCCATGCCGGCGAGTGGCGAGCACAGGGTGGTGGCCGAGCCCCACAACGCCCAGGTCTTCTTCTCCATCTACTTCCTGATGACCGGGCTGCACGGCATCCACGTCCTGGTGGGGATGGGGCTCATGGTGTGGCTGATCGCCCTCGCCTGGCGGGGCGCCTTCGCGGGCGGCAACTTCACCCGCGTGGACATGTTCGGGCTCTACTGGCACCTGGTGGACCTGATCTGGATCTACCTGTTCCTGCTCCTGTACCTGGTGCACTGAGGAGGCGTGACATGAGCGAGCGGACCGCGAGCGGCGTCCACATCACCTCGTTGAGGACCCTGGTGGTGGTATGGATCGCCCTCCTCATCGGCACCTGGCTGACGGTGACCGCCACGTACTTCGACTTCGGGAGCCTCAACCTCTGGATCGGCCTCGCCATCGCCACCGGCAAGGCGCTCCTGGTGGCCCTGTACTTCATGCACATGCGCTGGGACAGGCCCTTCAACGCCTTCGTGTTCCTGACGGCCTTCGCGTTTCTGGCCCTGTTCATCGGCCTCGCGCTCATGGACAGCGCCCACTACCAGGACGTGGTGATCCCCGGCTACGCCCCGGCCCTCCAGCAGTGACCTCTCCCCGCCACGTTCCTGGGTTCGTGGCCGCCGAGGTGGCGCCGCCCTCCTCGCACCGGCGGGCGGGGGGGATCTCCGTGCGCCGCCTGGGCATGCGCCTGTTCTTGACGTCGGTCTCCATTCTCTTTGCCGCCGCGCTGGTGGGGGTGCTGGTGGTCCGTTTCCGGGCCGCCGCCTGGCCTCCTCCCGGCACTCCCCCTCTTCCCCGGACACTGTGGGTGAGCAGCGGCATCCTCGTGGTGCTGAGCGTCCTCCTGGTGGGCGCGGGGCGGGCTGCGCGAAGGGGCCCGCGTCGCCGACACCAGGCGCCGGCTCGCGGCGGCCCTGGCCCTCGGTGTCGCATTCCTGCTCTCGCAGACGGCCGGTTGGCTCCGCATGCTGGAGGAGGGATTCGCACCCCGCCACAGCCTGTTCGCCTTCGCCTTCTACCTCCTGACCGCGCTCCATGCCCTGCACGTGGCGGGAGGGCTGGTGCCCCTGGGTCTGGTGACCGTTCGCGCGGGCCGCGGCCGCTACCTGGGCGATCCCGAGCCGGTGGAGCTGGTGGTCTCCTACTGGCACTTCCTCGCGTTCTCGTGGCTGGGCATCTTCCTGATGCTGGAGCTGTAGCCCCCCGTCCGCGTCCCCGCCCGCGCCCGCGTCCGAATCCGCGATCAGCGTCAGTGGTCAGCGGCGGTAGCAGCGGGCAGCGACCAGGAGTCGGCGTTCTGGCCCACCCGGAAGGTCTCGCGTGCTCGCGGGTCTCTAGGCGGCATCGCGGCGGCGAGCGGTGCGCCACTCCCGCCAGGCGTCGGCGCCGAGCAGCCCGCGGTGATGGAAGAAGACGAGCTGGGCCGCCCGTCGCAGCAGCGGGCTGCCCAGCGCGGCGTCCAGCCAGCGGTCGGGCGGGTGGAGGTCTGCCAGCCACCGCAGCCGCCGCTTGAACGCGAACGACGGCACGGCCCGTCGCACCACCGTCGCCGGGTGCGGGCCACCGTCCAGGAGGTAGTCGGCCACCGCGATGCCGGCCAGGCGGCCCCAGGCGAGGGCGCAGTGAATGCCGCCCGCCGTCAACGGCGACACCCAGCCGGCAGCGTCGCCGACGAGCAGGACCCGCTCCGAGGCGACGCGGCGGAGGGGGCCGCCGACCGGGATGAGGCCGGCCCGGTAGCCGAGGATGCGAAGGTGCTGGAAGTCGAAGACGGTCCCAAGCTTGGCGAGCAGCGCCTCGAGGGGGAGGCGGCCGGGACGGCTCGAGGCGAGGCCGATCTGGACCGCCTCCACCCCCGGTACCGCCCAGGCGATGTAGCCGGGAGCCAGCTTCGAGTCCAGGAAGACGTGCAGGTGGTCCTCGTCGATCCCGGCGACACCCGCGCACTCGGCCTCGAGGCCCGTGAGCAGGCGCCGGTTGAGGTCCAACCCCAGGCTTCGGGCGACCGTCGAGCGGGCTCCGTCGGCGCCGATGAGGAAGTCGCACTCCAGGTGGTGGGCCGGGATGAGGACGCGTCCGCCGGGAGCGGGGCGGCTGCCGGAGAAGCCGTGGCCCCACCGGATCTCGACTCCGGCATCCCTCGCTGACCGCGCCCACCAGTCGAGCAGACCGGGCGTGTCGGTGGCCAGGAAGTGGTAGCCGGGCCGGGCCAGGTCCAGTGCATGCAGGGATGGGCTGTAGAGCCGGACGCCGTGGATCTTGCGGGTCAGTCGCCGGGGGACGTCCCAGAGATCGGCGACCTCCTTGACCAGGATGCCGGTGGTCTGGATGGAGCGGTCTGCGGCGGTGCGGCGCTCGAGCACCGTGGTGGGCAGGCCGCGCAACGCCGCCGCGCGGGCGCAGGCGAGACCGGCGAAGCTCGCGCCGACGACGACCAGGTTGGGGGAGGACATGGTGTCACCTCCCCTCCATTGACGCCGCCGATCATGGCTCGAACGTGGCCGTCCTGGGGCGTCGTCGCGGCCTTTTCCCGTCGAGTCTGGGGCGAGGGCTCACGGACGTCGTGGTGCTCCCCGCCGCAGGCTGACCAGGACCGCCGGAATCGCCGCCAGACAGAGCAGGCCGAGGCCGCCCGCGGTGGCGACCATCCCCGCCCAGGGGAGGGCCACGATGCCCACCAGGAGAGCGGCGCCCGCGGCGCCGGCCTCGTCGGCGGCGAAGGCGATGCCCGCGGCCTGCCGGCTGCGTCCCCGCCCGACGAGGTCCGCCACGCCCGGGAAGGCCGCGCCGGTGAGGAAGCCGCCCGCAGCGAGGAGGACGGGCACCAGCAGCAGCGGGTGGAGCACCGGCGTCTGGCTGGCGATGAGCGCGGACACGACGATGCCCGCCCCCAACAGCAGGGGAACGCGACGGGCGGGCCGGTCCCACCGGGTGGCCGCCAGGGCGCCCCCGCCGAGCCCGGCCATGAAGACGGCGGTGAGGGCGCCGACCTCTGCGTACACCGAGCCTCGGCTGGCCTGCCAGGACGCGATCAGGAGCAGCCACCACCCCATGGAGGTGAGACCGATGACCGCAGCGGTGGCGCTCGCCGGCGGCCGCGGCAGGAGGGCCAGGATCAGGAGGAGAAGGCACGCGGCCGCGAGACCGACGGCGAGAGCGGTGGGCGGCCGACCTTCCAGCCAACGGGACAAACCGAGCAGAGAGCGGCCGGACCGGGCCTCCAGGAGGGCGGCCGCCAAGGGCACGGCCCGGGGCCGGGCCGTGGTGTTGAGGGAGGCCCTTGCCGACTGCACGAACTCGTTGAGGGCGGTGGCGCGGCCCGGGTCCGCGACCAGGGCGAGGGTGTCGGGGCTGAAACGGGGATCGGCGACGGCCCGCGCGCGCCACCTGCTCTCCAGCTCCACCGGATCGAGGGTGAGGCGGGCCTCCTCGCGCCCCGCGACCAGGAGGATCTCCTCGCCCGGGATGGCCGCGACCTGCGGGAAGACCGCGCGCAAGGTGGAGGCCAGCACCGCCACCAGGGCGCCGCCGCCACCGCCGAGATAGGTGTCGGAGACCTCGACCCGCAGCACCAGGACCCCGTCCGGCCTCAAGCTGCGGCGGCAGGTGCGGAAGAACTCGACGGTGCGGCTGCGGTTGTGGCGGATGGTGGTCGGGTTGCCGTCCAGCAGCACCACCATGTCCCAGGGGACCGGGGAGGGAACGGCCCGGAGGGGATCCGCGGCGACGGCGTGGACCCGGGGATCGGCCAACGTCCGTTGCAGGTCCGGTCCGTACCAGCCGGGAAGGAGGCGGACCAGCTCCGGGTCCTCCTCCACCGCCACCAGCCGCCGGACGGGGTGACGGGCCATGGTGTTCACCGAGCCGTCGGCCAGGCTTCCCAGGGCGATCACACGCCGGGGGGCGGGGTGGAGGAGCATGATCAGGTGGGCGCGGGGCACGGTGCTGTAGGGGTCGGGGAAGGTGGCGACGAGGCGGCCGTCGGCGTACAGGGAGGACGGCGGCCCGGCCCCCAGCTCCAGGCGTTGCTGCCGGGTCTCCCGCCACGCCGCCAGATGCCCGGGATGCTCCCCCCAGCCCCAGCCGGCGCTCTCGAAGAGGTCCGCCGCCGGGGCCGCCAGGAGGGCGCCGGCGGCCGCGACCGCCACGGCCAGGACCGGCCTGCGATGGACGAGCTCCAGGGTGGCGACCACGGCGAGGCTCAGGACCACCGCGGCCGCGGCGCCCAGGGGGGCCAGGAGGATGCTGAGACCGACGCCGCCGAGCAGGGACCCGACGGCTTCGAGCCCGTAGGCGCGTCCCGGGCCCCGCGGACCGAGCCGGTGGGCCAGCAGGGGGAAGGCCATGCCGCCCATTACGGCGGGGGGAAGGACCGCCGCCGCCCACAGCCACAGGGACCGCCAGGTGGTGATCGCCTCGCCGGGGGTGGCGCCCAGGAGCGCCGGGGCGGCCCGGAAGAGCACCACACCCGCGCCCGCCAGGACGAGCACGAGGAGAGGGAGGGCTGCCGTTGGGACGCGGTCCCCGCGGAGCACGCCGATCCGGGCGCCGGCGCCCATGCCGAGCAGCCACAGGGCCATCACCGCGCCCCACGCCAGCTCGGAGCCGCCCATGGCCGCCATGGCCTCCCGGAGGAGGACGGTCTGTGCGATGACGGCCGCGAAGCCGAGAAGGACGACCCTGGCGCCCGCGGACGGTGACTGACGGAGGATGTGCACCACCGCCATTATCGCGGACCGTAGCCCCCGACACGAAGCTCCCGGCGAGATTCTCGGCAGACACGGTGCCAGGCGCCTCCTGGCGTTGGGTTGCCAAAGCCGGCGCCAGGCAGCATCCGATTGAAGCGAGATCCGTGCTATCGAAGCAAGACGGGGTGCCTGGCACCGGCCGTGACGTCGCATCGTGCATCGACGGGGTGCCTGGCACCGGCCGTGACGTCGCATCGTGCATCGACGGGGTGCCTGGCACCGGCCGTGACGTCGGAGAATCTCCGACTCCGAGCAGAACCCGAGGGGGCCGATTGCCGTT
>Ga0315542_1000937_pt1 | contig 18434 bp, 12 predicted proteins | sample SalMarSW160120MG_FD_202541 | JGI IMG/M metagenome (GOLD analysis project Ga0315542, IMG submission 202541) | Salt marsh sediment microbial communities from the Plum Island Ecosystem LTER, Massachusetts, United States - Salt Marsh Sediment SW1601-20 ...
AGCCACACCCTGGAGACTGCCCAGGACGTGCTCCGAGATCTCGCCCAGCTGCTCCTGACTGCGCCGGCTGAGGTGGAAGAGGCGTCGGATGCTCCACTGCAGGGCAACCATGCCCGCGGCGATGGGCAGCAGGGCGATGGCGGTCAGGCGGGGCGACAGGCTGATCATCTTCCAGCCCGCCATGGTCACCGCCAGAGTCACGTTGACGACCTGGAGGCCGCCGTAGCCGACCATGGTCCGCACCCAGGAGATGTCGTTGGCCGCGCGGCTGACGATGTCGCCCCGCTTGTGTCGGGCGTAGAACGACGGCTGCAGGCGCAGCAGCTTGGCGAAGAGGTCCTGGCGGAGCTGGTACTCCAGGTCGCGGCCGGGGTTGAAGATGAGGATCCGAGACAGCGTGCGCACCACGATCACCGCCACGCCCATCACGGCGATGGCCATCACGTGGCTCGCCAAGGGGTTGCCGGCGCGCAGGGCGTCGATGGCGCGCCCGATCTCGCCGGGGATGCTGACGGACAGGAAGTTGGTTCCCGCCAGGAAGATGCCGCCGGCGAGGTAGCTGTAGCGGTAGCGCCAGGCGTAGTGGCGGAGCAGACGCCACAGCATCGGCGGCGCCGCCGCACCATCTCCTGCTCGTCCCTCGCCCGTCCTTCGCCCCGGCATCGCTCGTCCCCTCCCCTCAAACCCCGGGGCATGGTCGCATGTTCCACGCCGGCCCATGGTAGTGTGACCGCGAACGGAGGAGACATGACCACGGCACGCGCGATGGGTGACCCAAGGGTGTTGATCAGCGAGGAGGACATCCAGGCCAAGGTCCGCGAGCTGGCCACCCGCATCTCGGAGGACTACCGCGGCGTCGAGGACCTCAGGATGGTGGGCATCCTCAAGGGCGCGTTCATCTTCCTGTCGGACCTTTCGCGCCGGCTGACCATTCCCTGCTCGGTGGACTTCATGGCCGTCTCCTCCTACGGCGACGGCACCACCAGCAACGGCTCCGTGCGCCTGGTGCTGGATCTGCGCCGGTCCATCGCCGGGGCCCACGTGCTGGTGGTCGAGGACATCGTGGACACCGGCGCCACCCTCAACTACCTCCTGCGCCTCCTGGCGGCCCGCCGACCCGCTTCGCTCAAGACCTGCGCCCTGGTCCACAAGCCCGCGCGGCGCAAGCTGGAGACCCAGGTGGACTACATGGGCTTCGAGATCCCCGACGCCTGGGTGGTGGGCTACGGGCTGGACTTGGCCGAGGAGTACCGCACGCTCCCCTACATCGGCGTCCTCGACGTGGAGGAGTGATGGGGCGCTGGCTCTTCGCCGCGGGCTCGCTGCTCGGAGGAACCGGGGTGGCGCTGGGCGCGTTCGCCGCCCACGCCCTGCGCGCCCGCCTGAGCGCTGAGCGGCTGGTCACCTTCGAGACCGGCGTGCGCTACCAGATGTACCACGCCCTGGCGCTGCTGGCCCTGGCCTGGGCGGTGGCGAGCTGGCCGGAGCGCGGCCTCGCCCCGGCCGGGTGGCTGATGGCGGCCGGCACCGTGCTGTTCTCGGGCAGCCTCTACCTGCTGGCAGTGTCCGGCGTCCGGTGGATCGGTCTCGTCACACCGGTGGGAGGCGTCCTGATGATCGCGGGATGGGGCGTGGCGGCGTGGCGCACGCTGGCCGGTGGCTGAGGGGACGCCACGGGCGAAGCTGAGAATCAGGATCGGAAACAGGATCTGATGTGATTCAGCTCACACCACGATCCAAGCATTGGAAGTACATTAGTTACGGACGCACCAAGCAATCTCCTCCTTCCCAAGCCCCCCGCGGGCTTGCTTTTTTTTGTGCTCGTCTCGGGGAGCCCTCATGCCCGCGCTCGCGGCAGCGGCAGTGGTCCGGGTCAGTGCGGATTCGTAACGCAGAGGCGCAGAGACGCACCCCCCCCGCTCAGAGGCGGCGGTCGGCGACAGTGATCGGCGGCAACGGGCGGCCCACGTGGGCCAGCAGCGGTCCAGAGAAGGGCCCGTCCCCCGGGCGTGCCACTGGTGACACTTTTCGGAGCAGCTCGTCCCGGCAGTGCTTCGCCTGGAGGCCGGAAAAGTGTCAGCGGTGGCAACCTCGGGGAGCGCATCGACAGAATCGGCCCGTCGCGAGAGGCGTCACTTCGGATACGCCAGAGTGGGTGCCAGGCACGCTTTCGAATGACGCGATCCGCTTCCTGTCGAATCAAGACGGCGTGCCAGGCACCCTCTCTGGTTCTCCCGAAGCCTCTCGCCATTGGACGAGCGCGGTCGCGGTTCGCGGTCGCTGACGCGGTCGCCGGCCGCTGGTGACCGCGACCGCCGCCGGATCCTGTTACTGGCCTCCGCGCTGGTCGCAGGCCCTCGCGGCGGGGGACGCATTCTGAGCTATCCTCGCCACGAACGAGCCGCAGCACCCTGGAGCTCCCATGACCGACACGCCCACACCCACCGCCGGGGTCCCCCCGACCCGGCGCATCTACGCCAACCGCACCCTCAACCTGCGCGCCATCGCCGCCGTCGGCTACGACATGGACTACACCCTGGTGCACTACCGGGTCTCGGAGTGGGAGCGCTACGCCTACGACCACGTCCGCGGCCACCTCGCCGACGAGGGCTGGCCGGTCTCCGAGCTCACCTTCCAGCGGGAGCTCGCGGCCCAGGGACTGGTGGTGGACACGGAGCTCGGCAACATCGTCAAGGCGAACCGCTTCGGCTACGTCATGCGGGCGGCCCACGGCAGCCGGCTGCTGAGCTTCGACGAGCAACGGACGACCTATCGGCACACGCCGGTGGACCTCTCCGAGCCCCGCTTCGTCTTCCTCAACACCCTCTTCGCCCTCTCCGGCACCTGTCTGTACGCCCAGCTGGTGGATCTCTTCGACGAGGGCCTCCTCAGGCAGGTCGCCGGCTACCGGGACCTCTTCCAGCGGATCGACGACCGTCTCGACGAGGCCCACCTGGAGGGCCGCATGAAGGCCGCCATCGCGGCCGACCCGGAGCGCTTCATCGAGCTCGACCCCGACGCACCCATGGCCCTGCTGGACCAGCAGCGGGCTGGGAAGCGGCTGATGCTCGTCTCCAACTCCGAGTGGTCCTGGGTGCGGGAGATCATGACCTTCGCCTACGACCCGTTCCTGCCCCCGCGAACGACGTGGCGAGATCTCTTCGATCTGGTGGTCGCCGGGGCCCGCAAGCCCGACTTCTTCAGCCAGAACCTGCCCCTCTTCCGGATCGTGGACACCGACCGCGGTCTCCTGGAGCCGGTCCCTGGCCACATCCCGGGCCCTGGGCTCTACCTGGGCGGGGACGCCGCCAAGGTCGAGGAGTACCTGGGCCTCTCGGGCTCGCAGATCCTCTACGTGGGCGACCACATCTTCGCCGACGTGAGGGTGTCCAAGAGCGTCCTGCGCTGGCGCACGGCCCTCGTCCTGCGGGAGCTGGAGGAGGAGATCTCCGCTCTGGAGGCCTTCCGTGATCGGGAGCTGGAGCTCAGCGCCCTCATGGCGACCAAGGAGTGCCTGGAGTCCGAGCAGAGCGGGCTGCGGCTCGCCCGGCAGCGCCTCGAGCTCGGTTACGGGAGCTCACCGGGGGCCGACGCCGCCACCGTGGAGGCCCGTCTCGAAGAGCTGCGTCGCCGCCTGGAGGAGCTCGACGGGCGGATCGCCCCCCTGGCCCGAGCCGCCTCCGAGGTGGTGCAGCAACGCTGGGGCCCCCTCCTGCGGGCCGGTAACGACACCAGTCACCTGGCGCGCCAGATCGAGCGCTCCGCCGACATCTACACCTCGCGGGTCTCCAACTTCCTCCACGTCACCCCCTTCGCGTACCTGCGCTCCAAGCGCGCGAGCATGCCCCATGACCCGGTCATCGTCTCGCGGCCCCTCGAGGATTCTGGCGACGAGCAGGAGTGACCCGCACCGTCTTGTCGTCGGCCTCTGTTCCCCACGAGGGGGAAGCTGCTCGCCCATCCCTGTTCGCCGTGCCTGATCGCCGGCACGGCCGTTGACAACTGCCGCCGATCGCTGACGGCTGCGGAGGTTCGCCGCCGCTGATCGCCGCCGCCGCTCGCCCGGGTGGGTGGCTCTGCGTCTCCGCGCCTCTGCGTTTCTTCCTCCCCGAGGGTGGGTGGGGGCTTCGCACCTTAGCGCCTTGGCGTCTTTGCGTTCTCTTCTCGGGCGGGTGGGGGCTCCGGGTCTCTGCGTAGCTGTTCGCGGTCGCTGATCTCCGCCACCGGATGCTCACGACACCGGCAGGACCATCTGACCCAGGGTCAGCACGAGCACGGTGATGACCACGGCCCCGGCGAGGTTCAGCCAGATCCCGGTCCGGAACAGGTCCTGGGTGGAGACGTGACCGGAGCCGATGACGATGGCGTTGGGCGGGGTCGCCACCGGCAGCATGAAGGCGCAGGAGGCCGACACCGTGGCCGGGACCATGAGCAGGTAGGGGGGCACGGCCAACACCCCGGACAGGGCGGCCATCACCGGCATGAGCAGGGTGGCGGTGGCGGTGTTGGAGGTGAGCTCGGTGGCGAAGGTGGTGATCAGGCAGATGGCCAGGATGATGAGCGGCAGCGGCAGCACGGCCAGGCCGTGCAGGCTCTCCGCCAGCCAGCCCTCCAGGCCCGACGCGTGGACGGCGTCGGCGAGGGCGAAGCCGCCCCCGAACAGGAGCAGCACGCCCCACGGCACGCCGTGCCGGATCTCCTCCCAGCTCAGCAGGCGGGTGCCCGCACCCTCCCCCGTGGGCAGCAGGGTGGCGAGGAGGGCGGCGGCGATGGCCGGTACCGCATCGGACACCAGCTTGGGGTCAGACAGCAGGGAGCTCCAACCAGGAACCTTCATGACGCCGAAGGAGAGGTCGGATCGGGTGACCCAGGCCAGGGCGGTGAGGGCGAAGAGCACCGCCACCCGCCGCTCCCGCACCCCCATGGGGCCCAGCCGCGCGCGCTCCTCCCGCAGACCGGGGTCGGCCGCCACCCGCCGTGGCAGGCCGCGCCCCAGCAGCAGCCCCACCACCGGCATGAAGACGAGCACCAGGGGCACGCCGAACAGCATCCATTGGCCGAAGGTCAGAGGCGGCAGGTCCGGGACGAGGGACGGCGCCATGCCCGCCAGCACGAGGTTCGGCGGCGTGCCGACGAGGGTCCCGATCCCCCCCACGGACGCCCCGTAGGCCACGGCCAGGAAGAGCCGGGTGGGCACGCCCTCGTGCCCCACCTTGGCGGCCACGCCGCCGGCGATGGGCAGCATCATGAGCGCGGTGGCGGTGTTGGAGAGCCACATGGACAGGACCGCGGTGGCGATCAGGAACCCCCACACCAGGCGCCGCGGCGAGGCGCCCACCCCGGTCAACACGGCCAGGGCCAGACGCCGGTGCAGGCCCGATCGCTCCACCGCCAGGGCGAGCACGAACCCTCCCAGGAACAGGAAGATGATGTGGTCGGCGTAGTTCGGTGCGACCATCGAGACGCGGCGCACCTCCAGGAGGGGGAAGAGGACCAGGGGGAGCATGGAGGTCGCCGCCAGGGGCACCGCCTCGGTCACCCACCAGACCGCCATCCACAGGGCGGCCGCCGCCACCCGCTTGGCGTCGCCCTGCAGGGCGCCCGTCGGGGCGACGAGCACGAGCACGAAGAGGCCCGGCCCCAGCCAACGGCCCAGGCCGGCCCAGCTCGACGCCGGGTCGGCTCTGTGCGCTTCAGCGGTCACCATCGCTCACCCTCCGTCTCCCGCGCACCGCAGGGGGCCGCCAGCGGTAGTGATCGAGGTCCAGGGTCCCGTTGACCCGGAACCGGACCCCCTCCGCCTCGAGCATGGCCCGCTGCAGGCCCTTGGGAAAGTCGGGCAGGCGGTCCGTGGAGCATGCCCCCGAAGCGTTGACCACCCGCTGCCAGGGCACGTCGTCGGGACAGCGGTGGAGCATCCACCCCACCGCCCGCGGCGACAGCCGGCTGGCGAGCTCCGCCGAGATCTGGCCGTAGGTCATCACCCGCCCGTGGGGAATCCGCCGCACGAGATCGAAGACCGCCTCCCGGGCGCCAGGGCGCTCGCCCTCCACCTCGCCGTGGACCCGCCTCGTCCCCCGCATCGTGCCTCCAGCGTAGCAGCGCCGGCGGCCGACCGCCGACCGCGGGCGCTGCCCACTGTCCCCGGTCTCTGCTGCCGTCGCCGCCCCTGATCCCGGCCGCGGCGCTGGGACGCGGACGCGGACGCGAGCACGGGATCGGGAGGGAGGTGGGCTAGGATGTGGCGGTGTTCGCCGAGGTCGCCATCCCCCGCTCGAGCCCCGATCCCCTGACCTACCGCGTGCCGGCGGAGCTGGAACGCTTCGCGTCCCCGGGCGTCCGGGTCCGGGTCCCGGTGCGGAAGCGCATGGCCACCGGGGTGCTGGTTGCGACGAGCCCCGACACGGACCTGGATCCTTCCATCGTGCGGCCCATCTCCGAGGTCCTCGATCCCGAGCCCCTGCTCCCCCTACACCTGTTGGAGCTGGCCGCCTTCATTTCCTCCTACTACCGATGCCCCCTCGGCGCCACCCTCGGCGTGATGCTCCCGTCGGGTCTGCTGCGCACCGACAGTGAGGAAATCCGCCTGACGAGAGCAGGCGCGGCGGCCGACGACGCCGCCCTCCCGCCGGGTCGAGCCGCGGTCCTGGCGGCCCTCAGAGAGCAGCCGCGGATCCGGCTCACCACCCTGTTGGCCCGCTCCGGTGCGACCGGCCGCGAGCCGGTGGACGCCCTGGTGGAGGCCGGCCTCGCCACGCTCACGCGTCGCCGCCGGGACCACGCCCCGCGCACGGATGTGGGCGCAGTGCGCCTCGCCGAGCGGCCGTTGGAGGACATGCTCGCGGAGTGCCGGCGCGCACCTCGCCAGCGGGCGGTGGTCCAGTGGTTGGCGGAGCAGGGCCGGCCCGTGCTCCTGAGCGAGGTCCAGGCGGCGGTGGGCTGCTCCGCCGCCACCGTCCGTGCCCTGGCCGAGCGGGGCCTGGTGGCGCGATTCAGCCAGCGGCCCCAACCCCGCCCGCGATGGGCACTCCGTCCCACCGAGGAGCCGATCTCCCTCACGGACGAGCAGGAGACCGCGGTGTCCGCGGTTCGGCCCGCGGTCACCGGGGGGCGCTACGCCGCCTTCCTCCTCGTGGGCGTCACCGGTTCCGGCAAGACCGAGGTCTACCTCCGCTGCCTCGAGACCGCCCTCGAGTCCGGACGCAGCGGTCTCGTGCTGGTGCCGGAGATCGGTCTCACCCCCGCTGCCTCGGGGGCGGTGGAACGCCGCTTCCGTGGCCGGGTGGCCGTGCTCCACTCGGCCCAGTCCGAGGGGGAGCGCTACCGGGAGTGGCAGCGGGTCCAGGAGGGCGAGGCCCGGATCGTGGTCGGCCCCCGTTCGGCTCTCTTCTCCCCCCTCACCGACGTCGGGCTGGTGGTCGTGGATGAGGAGCACGACGCCGCCTACAAGCAGCAGGAGGCGCCCCGCTACCAGGCCCGGGACCTGGCCCTCGTCCTCGGCCAGCGCCTGGGCGCGCCGGTGCTGCTGTGCTCGGCGACCCCGTCGGTGGAGGCGGCGGCCCTGGTGCTCCGGGAGCGGGCCACCGAGCTCCGGCTGACGCGGCGCGTCGCCGGCGGCACGCTGCCCGAGGTGGAGCTCGTGGACCTGCGCGCCGAGGCCGGCGAGCCCGGCGAGCAGGGGCGCACCCTGTTCTCCCGCCGCCTCCGGGAGCGGTTGGGGGACGCACTGGAGGCGGGCGATCAGGCGATCCTGCTCATGCAGCGCCGGGGGTGGGCGCCGGTGCTGCTGTGCCGCGACTGCGGGACCCGCATCCAGTGCCCGTCGTGCTCGGTGTCCATGGTGGTGCACCGCGCCTCCCACCGGCTCCGCTGCCACTACTGCGGCCACCACCAGCGCCTGCCCGAGGCCTGTCCGGCCTGCTCGGGACGGCTCCTCGACGCGGTGGGCGCCGGCACCGAGAAGGTCGTCCACCGCCTGCAGGAGCTCTTCCCCGACGTGCGGGCGGCGGTCCTGGATCGGGACACGATCAGGCGTCGGGACGGGCTCGCGCGCACCCTGGGCGCCTTTGCCTCGGGCGAGGTCCAGGTGCTGGTCGGCACCCAGATGGTGGCCAAGGGGCATCACTTCCCCAACGTCACGCTCACCGGGGTGATCTCCGCCGACGCCATGCTCGGCCTGCCCGACTTCCGATCGGGTGAGCGCACCTTCCAGCTCCTGACCCAGCTCGCCGGCCGCTCCGGCCGCGGTGAAAAGGCGGGGCGGGTGGTGATCCAGACCTACTACCCCGACCATCCGGCGGTCCTCCACGCCTGCCGCCACGACACCGCCTCCTTCCTGGCCGAGGAGCTCACCTACCGGCGGGCCTTCGCCTACCCGCCCGTGGTGCGCATGGCGGTGGTGCGCTTCGAGGCCCGGGCCGCCGACCTTGCCCGGCGGGCGGCCGAGGAAGCGGCCAGGAAGGCCCAGCCGTTGCCGCCCGGGGTCCGCCTCCGGGGCCCGGCGCCGGCCCCCCTGGAGCGCATCCGGGAGCACTGGCGGTGGCAGCTCCTCATCAGCGCGCCGGACCGCGAGCTTCTCCGCGCGACCCTGGCCGCCGTGGAGAGCGCTCCCATGGCGGCGCAGGTCCGCAGGGTCATCGACGTGGACCCGCTGTCCACGCTCTAGCTCTCTCCGACCGCCGAGCAGCTTCAAAGGGGCGAGGCGAGCCCATCTCCCGACAGTCCGCGTCTGTGCCCGCTGTCGGCGGAACGTCTGCATCCCTGCGCGGATTCGGATGGGGACACGTGAGGGGCCCCTCGGCGGCCGTCTCTTTGAGCTGGCCGCGGCCCGCCGTGCGGGTTGCAGGCTGACCCCACATCTTCCTGATACTGATATGCTTGCAGCACCATGGCAGGCAGGCGGTCGGAACGCGCCGACCAGGATCGGGCATTCGGGGAGTACCTGGTCAGCACCGGCCTGTTGAATCGGGAGGCGCTGCGCCAGGCGAGGGACACCCAGAGCCTCCTGGGCGGCCGGCTGGACACCGTGCTCCTGGACCTCGGGGTCCTGGGCGAGAACGCCCTGCTGCACGCACTCGGGCGTTTCAGATCCACCCGGACCGTGTCCTCCTACCAGCTCGCCCGGATCTCCCCCGAGGTGGCGCGCGCCATCTCGTCGCGGGTCGCCATCCGGCTGGAGGTGGTGCCGTTCCGCCGCGAGGGCCGGATCCTGAGCGTCGCCACCCTCAACCCATCGGATCTCCCCGTGGAGGACGAGCTCGCCCAGCTCACCGACTGCATGGTGGCCAGCTTCGTGGCCCTGGAGGTGCGGCTGTACGAGGCCATGGCGCGGCTCTACGGCGTCCAGCCACCCATCCAGGTGCAGTCGGTCTTGGAGCGGCTGGAACACGCCGCCCGTGTGGAGGCGCCGTCGCGTCAGGACCGAGCCTCTGCAGGACCCCAGGCGGGGGATGAGCGGTCCATCACCACCCCCGCACACCCCCCGCCACGCTCCTCGGTAGCCGACGACGCCGACCCCGAGCGGCCCCAGGTCCTGGAAATCACCCGGGAGGAGCTCCGGCAGTTCCCTTCCCTCGCCGATGAAGCCCGGAGGGATCTCAGGCTCCACGGAGAACCGCCGAACCGGACGGGAGGCCCCTCCGCGGACGAGCTCCTGGAACGCGCTGGCGAAGCGCTTGAGAACGCTCAGAGGCGGGACGACGTCAGCGATGCGGTGCTGACGTTCTGCGCGCCCCTGCTCGCACGGCGCCTCCTCCTGGCGGTGCGTGGTGACACCATCGTGGGTTGGCGCGGCGCCGGCGAGGGCGTCCGCCCGACAGCCGTCGAGGCCATCGCCATTCCGGCCACCGATCCTTCCGTGTTCACCGGCCTCCTGCAGGGCGCCGGCCTCTGGTTGGGGCCGCTGCCACGCACCCCGTCGAACGACCTCCTGGCGCGCGCGCTCGGGGGAGCGTCGCCCGCGCCGTGCATCGTGCTGCCCCTGGTGGTGCGCAGCAAGACCGTGGCCTTCCTGTACGGGGACAACGCCGGGCGCAGCCTCGCGCAGGTGCCGATTCCGCACCTCAAGCGGTTGCTCGCCAAGGCCGGTCTCGCGCTCCAGATCTTCCTCCTGCGGAGCAAGATCCGACATCTGTAGCAGCGCACCGTCCTTAACGGAATCACCGTACTCGTTAACGGCGGCGCCGTGGACGCAGGTGTAGACTACGCGGCGACCCTGGCGAACCTTTCCGACCGACTTGCGTAGTTGGGGGATGAACCGGAGCGATGGGAGGTTGCACCGTGAAGCTGACCCGGATGGCCGCACTACTCACCCTTTGTCTGGTCCTGCCGATCTGGGCGGCAGTCGCCGCCGATCTCCAGGTCCCGGCCCTGCCGTCCGCCATCCCAGGGCCGCCATCGGCCCCGCAGGGCGTCCTGGCCCTGGATGTCGACACCGCCTATGAGATGGCCCTCAACCGCAACCTCAACCTGCAGGTGGGCCGTTACAACATCGCGGCCGCCAACGCGGGCATCCTGTCCAGCGTCGGCATCTTCGACCCGGCCCTGCGCTTCAGCCTCAGCGGCAGCGGCAGCACCGCCCCGGCGGCCACCCAGCTCGCCGGCGGTCTCATCATCAACAACCGCAACACGACCTTCGGCCTCGGCATCGATCAGCTCCTGCCCACCGGTACCATGCTCAGCGTCGAGTCCTCCGCCGCGCGGTCGGAGACCAACAACACCTTCGTCTTCGTCAATCCCCGCTGGGACACCGACCTCACGGTGAGCTTGCGCCAGCCCCTGCTCAACGGCTTCGGCACCCTGGTCAACCGCTCCGGCATCGTGATCGCCCGCAACGCGCGCGCCCAGAACTCCGAGACCTTCGAGATCAACGTCGTCTCCACCCTCCAGCAGGTGGACAGCGCGTACTGGAACCTGGTGGGGGCCCGGCGCGCCGTGGAGGTGGCCGAGCAGTCCCTGGAGCTCGCCCAGCGCCTCTTGAACGAGACCCGGGAGCGGGTCAAGGTGGGCACCTCGGCCCCCATCGACCTGGTGCAGTCGGAGGCCGGCGTGGCCACCCGCCGCCAGCGCCTCATCGCCGCCCGCAACGCCGCCTCCAACGCCGAGGATGTCCTCAAGGGGATGCTCGGCTTCAACGAGCCGGCGGAGTGGACGCGCAAGATCGAGACCACCCAGACCTATGAGTTCAAGCCCCTCGACGTGGACCTGCGGCAATCCATCGAGACCGCGCTCCAGGAGCGGCCGGAGATCCGCCAGCAGCAGCTCCAGCTCGATCTCCTCCAGTTCCAGGTCAAGGTCGCCCGCAACCGCACGCTGCCGGGCCTCGATCTCACAGCGACCTACGGCTACGGCGGCCTCGGCGGCAACACCCTCAGCGAGACCCCGAGCGGCGAGCCGCTGCCCCTGAAGGGCGGGTTCGAGGACGCCGGCCAGCAGATCTTGAGCCGCGACTTTCCCCACTGGACCATGGGGGCCCAGTTCTCCCTCCCCATCGGCAACAACGAGGCCCAGGGGCAGCTCGCCGAGCAGCGCTATTACTTCAGGCAGGGCGAGGTCTCCATGGCGGCTCTGAAGCAGAGCGTCATCCAGGAGGTCCGCTACGCCGTCCGCTCCCTGTCCGACGGCGCGGCCGAGGTGGACGCGGCGGTGGCGTCGCGGGACCTGGCCCAGCGCAACCTCGAGGCCGAGCAGACCAAGTTCAACAACGGGTTGTCCACCAACTACCAGGTGCTGCAGATCCAGGATGACCTGGCCCAGGCCCAGCTCAGCCTCATCCAGGCCTCCCTCGCCTACCGCAAGGCGCTGCTCGCCTACCGCACGTCTACCGGCACCCTGCTCGACACCCTGAACGTCCAGATCGAGGACCCGGGATCACCCGAGGTGCCCCACGACTACTGGAAGAACGTGAAGTGGCTCCAGTTCGACGGCTTCGGACGTGCCACCCCGGCCGAGGCTCCCGAGGGGCCCGGCGAGACGACCGCCGCCACGGAGTAGCCCGAAGGAAGGTCGCAGCCCCGCGTCGATTGACCGCCGCCGCCGCTGGCCGCGGTGACTCAGTAGGGCGGGTGGGGGCTTTGCGTCTTCGCGCCTTTGCGTTTCTTCTTTCCCCCGGGCGGGAGGGGCTTCGCGTATTGGCGTCTTTGCGTTCTGTCCCCTTCTTGGGTGGGCGGGTGGCTTTGCGCCTCTGCGCCTCTGCGTTTCACCTCTTCTGGGTGCGCCCTCGGTCGGCTGCGCGTCTACGCCTCGGCGGCGACGGCGGTGGCCACCTCCCCCATGAGGGCCAGCTCGCCGGCGGCGGTGGCCATGGCCTCCTCGAAGCGAACCCGCTCGCGGTACGACGCGATCTCCTCCTGAGCCACCCGACCGCTGCCCGTCAGCAGGCGCACGCCGGTGACCGCCACGTCCCTCGCCGCCGCACCGCCGTGCAGGCGGGCGGCCGGAATCAGCAATGACTGGCTCGGCCCGCGGCTGGTGGCGGCCTTGCGGGCCAGGGCCACCGCCGTCTCCACCTCGGCGGCCAGGCGCGCCAGCTCGAAGAGGACGTACTGCTCCCGGGGCAGGCGGTGGGCGTGGCAGGCCAGGATGGTCTCGGCCAGGCCCTCGGCGGCCAGGGCGGCCGCCTCGCCGGTGCCCAGCTCCCGCAGGGAGCGGGCCATGTCCGAGTAGAAGGCGCCACCGGTGCGCACGGTCTGCCGCCACCGGTGGGTGCCGATGATGTTCTGCTGGATCTCGGAGGTGCCCTCGTAGATGGTGGTGATGCGCACGTCGCGCCGGATCTTCTCCACCTCGTACTCGTGGGTGTAGCCGTATCCGCCGTGGGCCTGGATGGACGCGTCGGCGGCAGCGTTGCCCGCCTCGGTGGCGAAGAGCTTCGCCACCGCCCCCTCCACCTGCAGCCCCGGCTCGCCGCCGTCCAGCCGCTCGGCCACTTCCTCGCAGTAGGCGCGGGCCGCCTCGAGGCGCACGGCGTGGGGCACGATCAGCTTGTGGGTGAAGCCCTGCTTGTCATAGAGCGGCACGCCGAACTGGACCCGGGTGAGGCCGTAGCGCACCGCCCGAGCCAGGGCTTCCTCGCCGGCGCCGAGGCCGAAACCGGCCACCATGAGGCGGGTGAAGCCGAACACCTGGTTGGCCTGCTCCAGGCCCTTGCCTTCCTCCAGGCCGAGCAGGTGGTCTGCCGGCACCTCCACGTCCTCCAGGATGATCTGGGTCGTGTTTGAGGCCCGGATGCCGTGCTTCTTCTCCGGCCCGCCCACCGAGAAGCCCGGCGTACCCCGCTCCACCACGAAGAACGAGGGGCCGCCCGGGGCGCGGGCCAGCACCGTGTACACCTCGGCGACGCCGCCGTTGGTGATGAACTGCTTGGTGCCCGTGAGACGATAGGCGCGGACCCGGTCGCCATCCATCACCGGCGCCGCCTCGGTCTTGAGCCGGGCCACGTTGGAGCCGGCCTCGGGCTCGGTCACCCCGTAGGCCACGATCAGGCCCTCCTCGGCGATCCGGCCCAGCCAGTGCCGCCGCTGCTCCTCGGTGCCGCCCACGATGATGGGATCCACCCCGAGGGCGATGGCCAGGAACGCGGTGGCCACCCCGAGGTCGATGCGGGCCATCTCCTCGGAGACCCGGAACAGGTCGCGGCCACCGCCGCCGAGGCCCCCCACCTCCTCCGGCAGGAAGAGCAGGTGCAGGCCCAGCTCCGGCCCCAGCATCTCGCCGACCAGCTCCGCCGGGAAGCGGTCCTCCTCGTCCAGCGCCAGGCGCTCGTCCTTGCCCAGGCGGCGCTCGCTCACCGTGCGCAGGGTCTGCAGCACCAGGTCCAGGCTCTCCTCGTCCAGTCCGCCACGTGTCCGCACCGCGCGCCCTCCTCTCCAACCGACGCCGGATTATGGCATGCGCCCGACCCTGCCGACGGCTGAGTCGATTCCGAGAGACTTGGGGAGCACCGGAGAGAGTGCCAGGCACCCCGTCTTGACTCGACAGCCCCCAGATCGCCAGATCCGAAAGGCTGCCCGGCACCCACTCTGGTCTATCCGAAGCGCTCCGTCTCTGGCCAACCCGAGGTGAGATATGCCGCGACGCGCCGATTCTGCAGACGCGTTCCCCGCGGTTGCCACCGCTGACACTTTCACGACTCCATTGCACGCTCGATCGGTCCGGCCCACCTCGAGAAAGTGTCACCAGTGGCACGCCCGAGGGATGCGCTGTTCTGTCGAAGGCCGCTGTCCAGCGCGAGTGGAACACTGCCCGCCGAACGCTGCCTCGGAATCGGGTGGGTGGGTGGCTCCGCGTCTCCGCGCCTCTGCGTTCCTTCTTCTCCCCGGGCGGGTGGGGCGCTTCCCGTCTCCGCGTTCCCGTTCGTCGCCGCTGATCGGACGCAGGCGCGGGCGCGGGCGCGGGAGACTCGCCCTACTCCAGCTCCAGGGAGAGGTCCAGGGCCGGGGCGCTGTGGGTGAGGGCCCCCACCGACAGGAGATCGACCCCGGTGGCCGCCACCGCCGCCGCCGTCTCCAGGGTGATGCCCCCCGAGGCCTCGCACACGGCGCGGCCGTCCACCATGGCCACCGCGCGCGCGAGCCCCTCCGGGCTCATGTTGTCGAGCAGCACCGCGTCCACCCCCACGGCCAGGGCCTCCTCGAGCTGCTCGAGGGTGTCCACCTCCACCTCGACCTTCACGGTGTGGCCCACGACGGCGCGGACCCGCTCCAGGGCGGGGCGCACGCCGCCGGCCGCCAGGAGGTGGTTGTCCTTGATGAGGACAGCGTCGTCGAGGCCGAACCGGTGGTTGGCACCGCCGCCGCAGCGCACGGCGTACTTCTCCAGAGCGCGCAGGCCGGGCGTGGTCTTGCGCGTGTCCGCCACCCGCGCCCCGCTTCCGGCCACCGCCGCCACATAGGCGCGGGTGAGGGTGGCGACCCCGCTCATCCGGCCGAGGAAGTTCAGGGCCGTGCGCTCGCCGGTGAGCAGGCAGCGGGCGGTGGCCTCGATGCGCAGGATCTCGTCACCCGCCGCCACGTCACCGCCATCCCGGGTCGTGACCGTGACCTGCGCCTCGGGGTCCAGCATCCGGAAGACGGCGGTCGCCACATCGACACCCGCGACGCGGCCGTCCGAACGGGCGATGATGCTCGCGGCCGCAGCACCCCCCGGGGGCACCAGGGCGTCGGTGGTGAGATCACCTCCCCTCCCCAGGTCCTCCTCCAGCGCCCTCCGCACGGCGTCCTCGATGAGCACGGCGGGCAGCGGTGGAACGGCGATCGCCTCCGAGGGCGCACTCATCCCGCCACCGCCACCGGATGGGGCTCGAGACGGCACAGGCCCTCGAACTCCACGTCCTGCCGCCAGTGGGGATCGGGCCACGGGATGTCGGAGCGGAAGTGGGCACCGCGGCTCTCGGTGCGCGCCGCCGCGGCTCGCATCACCAGGCCGGCCACTAGGAGCATGTTGGCGAGCTCGCCGAGCCCGGGCTCGAGCTGGACCTCCAGGTCGCCGAGCTCGGACAGGGCGCGGCTCAGGCCGCTTGCCGAGCGCTCCAGGCCGGCCCCCTGCCACATGATGGTGCGCAGGCGCTCGACCGACGCGGCGTGCGCCTCGCCCAGCCACGGGCGGGCGTCCACCGCAGCGCGCAGGGCGTCCGGGTCGGGGAAAGGTTCGCGCCGCCGCGCCTCGGCCCAGCCGCCACGAGCCAGGGCCTCCCCCACCCGCGCCCCGTACACCAGTGCCTCGAGCAGGGAGTTGGAGGCCAGGCGGTTGGCGCCGTGCAGCCCGCTGTGCGCCACCTCGCCGCAGGCCCACAGGCCGGCCAGGGAGGCCCGGCCCTCGTGGTCGACCGCCACCCCTCCCATGTGGTAGTGGGCGGCCGGCGTCACGGGGATGGGCTGCAGGCGGGGATCCAGACCCCGTTCGAGGCAGAGCCGGAGCACCGTGGGGAAACGGCTCGCCATGCGCTCACCGAGGACCCTCGTGTCCAGCAGGACCTGCCGGCCCTCCTCGAGGTTGCGCCACACCGTCCGCGCCACCAGGTCGCGGGGGGCGAGATCGCCCAGGGGATGGACGCCCTCCATGATGCGGCGGCCGCTGGAGTCCACCAGGTGTGCGCCCTCGCCGCGAAGGGCTTCGGTGAGCAACGGCATGGGGTTGCCGCCCATCGCCATGGCGGTGGGGTGGAACTGCACGAACTCCAGGCCGGCGAGCCGCGCCCCCGCTCGCGCCGCCATGGCCAGCCCGTCGCCGGTGGCCTCGGCCGGGTTTGTGGTGCGCAGGAAGAGCTGTCCGCTGCCGCCGCTGGCCAGGACCACGTCCCGGGCCCTGAAGACGACGATCTCGTCGCGCCTGGTGAGGGCCACCACCCCGCACACGCGGCCTTCCGACTGCAGCAGGTCCAGGGCCAGCGTGTCGTCCACGACCTCCAGGCCGGGCTTCGCCGTCGCGGCCACGCCCAGAGCGCGCATCAGCTCGGCGCCGGTGGCGTCGCCCGCGGCGTGGAGGATGCGGCGCCGGCTGTGGGCCCCCTCCCGCCCCAGCGCCAGGGTGCCGCGCCCGTCGCGATCGAAGCGGGCACCGAGGGCCAGCAGCTCGCGGATACGCTGGGGGGCTTCGTTGGCGACCATCCGCACCACCCCGTCCACGGCCAGCCCGCAGCCCGCGGCCACGGTGTCGGCGGCGTGGCGCTCGGGGGAGTCGTCCTTCCCCAGGGCCGCCGCCACCCCACCCTGGGCACGAGAGCTGGAGCCGCCCTCGGCGAAGGCGGTCTTGCTGAGCATGGTCACCCGCCGGCTGCCGGCGTGGAGGGCCACCGCGAGGCCTGCGGCGCCGCTGCCCACCACCAGCACGTCGGCGGTCCGGGTCGTGACGGATCGAGGCGCGGCGCCCATCCTCAGCCCCGTGCGCCGCGCCCGACCTCGAGCATGCGCTCCACCGAGCGCCGGGCGCGCTCGGCCACGTCGGGAGACACCGTCACCACGTGCTGGCGGTTCCGCAGAGAGGCGGCGATGTTTGCCAGAGTGATGCGCTTCATGTGCGGGCAGATGGTGCAAGGCCTGACGAACTCCAGATCGGGAAACTCAGCCGCCACGTTGTCGCTCATGGAGCACTCAGTGACCATGACCACCTTGGAGGGCCGCTCGGCGGCCACGTAGCGGATCATGCCGGAGGTGGAGCCCACCATGTCCGCTTCCGCCAGCACCTCGGGGCTGCACTCCGGGTGGGCGATCACCTTCACCCCCGGGAACTGGCGGCGGTAGGAGCGCACCTCCTCGGCCGTGAACGTCTCGTGCACCTCGCACCGCCCGCTCCACAGGATCACGTCGACGTCGGTGTTGGCGGCCACCCAGCGCCCGAGGTACTCGTCGGGCAGGAAGATCACCCGCTCCGCGCCCAAAGATTCCACCACCTCCTTGGCGTTGGCCGAGGTGCAGCAGATGTCCGCCTCCGCCTTGACCTCGGCCGAGGTGTTGACGTAGGTGACCACCGGTACCCCGGGGTGCCGCTCCTTCAGGGCCTGCACGTCGGCGCCGGTGATGGACGCCGCCAGGGAGCAGCCGGCCTCCAGATCCGGGATGAGGACCGTGCGCTCGGGGTTCAGCACCTTGGCGGTCTCCGCCATGAAGTGGACCCCGCACACCACGATCACCTCCGCATCGCTGTCCGCGGCTTGTCTGGCCAGGGCAAGGGAGTCGCCGGTGATGTCGGCGACGCCGTGAAAGATCTCCGGCGTCTGGTAGTTGTGGGCCAGGATCACGGCGTTGCGCGCGCGCTTGAGGCGCTCGATCTCGACGATCAGGAGCGCGTGGGCGGCCCACTCCACCTCCGGGATGAGGTGCCTCACCTTCTCGTACACCCCGGCCGTGGCCCGCACCGCGTCCACCACGGCATCCGGGGCCGAAGTCGCCATGTCGTTCATCTGCAACCTTTCTCAGTTATACTCAAAATGAGTATTTTAAGGTCCAACAAACAACCGGCATCGCCGGTCTCAGCTTGTTATGCTAACGCTGAGCATTAGCCCTGTCAAGGCTGCCGTCGGGTGCCGGGGAGACCCACCCCGGGAGCATGCCGTTCCAGCACCACCTCTCTGCGGAACCGAAACAGCTCGGCCGGTCTTCCCCCGGTGCGGCTGTCCTGGGTGCCGGTGCCCTCCACCAGCCCGCCCTGCTCCACCAGGCGCCGGAAGTTCTGCTTGTGGAGCCTCACGCCGGCCAGGGCTTCTACGGCCCGCTGGAGCTGCAGCAGGGTGAAGGTGGGTGGCATGAGCTCGAAGATCACCGGCCGGTACTTCAGCTTGCCCCGCATGCGGCCCAGGGCCGCGGCCAGGATCCGGCGGTGGTCGTACGCCATCTCGACGCCGGTGGCGCCCTCCAGCTCCACACCGGCGGTGGCGGCGCCCAGACGCAGGCGGTCCCGGATCGCCTCCGCGGCCAGCCGGAGCTCATACAGCAGCTCGT
>Ga0315542_1000939_pt1 | contig 18425 bp, 25 predicted proteins | sample SalMarSW160120MG_FD_202541 | JGI IMG/M metagenome (GOLD analysis project Ga0315542, IMG submission 202541) | Salt marsh sediment microbial communities from the Plum Island Ecosystem LTER, Massachusetts, United States - Salt Marsh Sediment SW1601-20 ...
TGATTTTCCTCGAATCGGCCATGCTTTAGGCGTTTTAGCTGAATCACCGATTTTTATTGATGATTATGCTTCAGCAAATATTATGGAAATCAGAACCAAAGCCAGAAGACTGCAAATGGAACATGATCTAGGTTTAATTGTGGTTGATTACCTGCAATTAATGGAAGGCAGGACCAGAACAGATAATCGCGTTCAGGAAATTTCAGAAATTTCCCGCGGTTTAAAACAAATTGCTAAAGAATTAAATGTGCCAGTTCTGGCGCTCTCTCAGCTAAACAGAAGTGTAGAATCACGCACGCCGCCTATACCTAAATTATCTGACTTACGCGAATCAGGTTCTATTGAACAAGATGCTGATATTGTTATGTTTATTTACCGTGAAGCAGTATATAAAAGAGACTTAGAATTTGACCGCCGCCATTTAGCGGAGATTCATATTGCCAAACACAGAAACGGCCCGACTGGCATGGTAAAATTATTTTTTGACGAACAAAAAGTAACTTTTAGAAATTTGGATAAAGAATTCAAATCTTCAGCGCCCAGTGAACTGCCTGAAGTTTCTGATGATGAAGGCTTGCAAAGTTCTGAGATGCAATTGCCAAAATTTGGCTAAAGATACAAATATACTAATTTTATACAAATCTACAAATCGTAAAGATATAAGAACATATGGCCTTTTTTAAATTTTATTATTCTAAACATATTCTGCCCACCCTAGGGTTTGGGGTGGCGACTAAGCGCCAAAAACAATAACACGAAATATATTATTTGCACTAGCGCATTGAGCCACCCCAAAACTTTTTTGGTTCTTTTTTAGTTATAAAAAAGAACGATAGATTAATATTAAAAAACCCAGCGCCATTATGGTGCTGGGCTGTTTTTAGCCTTGTCCCCTAATAATTCAGGGTGATTTTTAATAATATAATTTGCCACAAGGACTAAACCTGTAAACAGGCATACACCTACTACTGCCAAGACAGCAATCAAAGTATCCATGTTTCGCCTCCTTATTAAATTTAATTATAGCTTATTTAAAATCCTATCTGCTGTCAAATGCTAAATTCTTGTGTTTATCATAAATTTCCGTTAAAATAATCAATATCCTATCACTAATCACCAATCACCAATTACTAATTACTAAAACTATGTTCAACAAATTAAAACAATTTAAAGATTTGCGTAGTCAAGCCAAACAAATCAAAGACGTACTGGGCCAGGAAACTACCCAAGGAGAAGCTGACTGGGGCAAAGTTAAAGTTAAAATTAATGGCAACCAGGAAATTTTAAATATAGAAATTGATCCTGAATTATTATCTCCAGATAAAAAAGAAAAGCTAGAATCTGCCATTAAAGAGGCAACTAATGACGCCATTAAAAAAGTCCAGCGTATTATGGCTGAGAAAATGCGTGAATCTGGATTCTCCTTACCAGGCATGTAGAATGAAAATTTTAAAATTATAAATTATAAATTTTAAACCAATTTTAAATTTTTTAATTATAAATTTAAATATTTAGGCTTCAATTAAAATTTCAAATTAAAAATTTAGCCTATAAGAATGATAAAGTTCCCTCAATCAATCCAAAACCTCATAGACCAATTCACCAAACTACCGGGCATTGGCCCTAAAACAGCTGAGCGTTTAGCTTATGCTTTTTTAAAATGGTCAAAAGAAAACAAAGAAGAGTTTGCCAAGGCTTTTTCTGAAATCAATGGCTCAATTACCCACTGTGAGATTTGCCATAATATTTCTGAAAAAAGCCCTTGTTTTATTTGCGCTGACAAAACTCGCGACAGATCAAAAATTTGCATCATAGCTGAACCCCATGATTTGGCTGCCATTGAAAGTACTGGCGAATTCAAAGGCCTTTATCATGTTTTAGGCGGTGTTTTAGATCCTTTGCATGGCATTACGCCTAATTTATTAAAAACAGACGAACTGGTTGCCAAAATCCAGAAGGATAAAATCTCAGAAATAATTTTGGCTTTTAACCCTGACATGGAAGGCGAAGCTACCATGATTTATTTAAAAAACTTGCTCCAGCCATTTAAAAAAATTACTATCACCCGTTTAGCCCGCGGCATGCCAGTGGGCTCTGATTTGGAATATACAGATGAAATCACCCTTTCCAATGCCTTTAAAAACAGACTAGAAATATAAAGCCCCGAACCATTATGGTCCGGGGCAACTTGTCCTTGCCTATTTTTGCGCTGGAATAAATTCCTTTAAATCCAGGGTTTCAATGTCCATATTAAATCGGGCTAGAACCTTTTTCAGCGTTTCGTGATGCTCGGGTTTAGAACTGCTTATTCTGAAATACGGCTGCTGCTTACCTTGCGCATCAATGCAGAAATCATCACACAAGGTAATGACAGCAATGTCTTTGAGTTCTGGCGCCTCCTCGCCGATAGCCTCAAAAACCCGTTTTGCCAGGACAGAAGAATCAGTCCTGCTTAGGCCGTGCACCTCTACATTCGGCATGCATTTCCTCCTTTTTGGGTTGGCAGACATTTAAACTTAGCAAAGAAAATAAATTTTGTCAAGAATATAAAAAATCAGCCTGTAACTGATTTAATCTTTTAGGCTGATTTTTTTATCTAAGCTATTTTTTCAATTTTGACTAAAGTCTTATGCTGGCGATGGCCCAATTTCCTTCTATATCTGACTTTGGCCTTATATTTTATAACTGTAACTTTTTTATCTTTGTAATGCTTTTCTACCAGTCCGGTTACTTTAGCGCCTTTAACTAAAGGATCACCGATCTGAATATCAGTTCCTTTTTCATCAGCCACTAATAAAACTTCTTTAAAATCAAAGGTCTTGCCTTCTTTACCATCAATTGTTTCAATTTGAATTTTATCGCCTTCGGCAACTTTATATTGTTTACCGCCTGTTTTAATAACTGCGATTTTCATTACTTTAGAATTAAGTATTAAGAATTAAGTTTAAAATTAAAAAAGATTAGTACCGAGCTAAATCTTGATTAATATCTTAACTTATTTTTAAAAATCTGTCAAATGAAAAAGCCGCTTGGAGAACCAAGCGGCTATCACTGATTTAGCCAGTGGGCTGGTTAAAATATTTTTTTCCTTTGGGCGGAGAAAAGATAGAGATGAAACTGCTTTTAAGCGACCTTTCCCCGGGATGAACATGTCTAACAAAAATAATTTTCTCTACAGCCTCAAAATGTTCATTGATCTGAGCCATAATAATCTGCTCAAGCGTTAATTCACTTAAAAAAGTGCGGAAGCTATAAGCTGGCAGATCAATCAATCTGATTTCATGAATGGATACATCACTTCCATAAATATGAACGACTTTTAAGTAAATCCCATCCACTTTTTTATAATCTATTTTGGTTTGCAGGAAATCTTCTTCAGCTTGAAAGAACCTTATGGCTGTAGAGTCTTTATCCCAATGAGCATTGATTGCCCAAAGCCAGGGACACTTTCGCCAGAGATTTTTTAACTCTACAAACTTGTTTTTGACCATCTTTAATCCCTCCCATTTAACACTTATAAAAAAGAACCTATTTCTCTGCCCGAGCAGGAAATCCTATGTATTGTTTAAAATCTTAAGTTAACAGCTATTTTTTGTCAAATAAAAAGCCCCGAACATGATACCGGGGCAACTTTAAGATTGTTTTATTGTTAAATTAACTGGACCAGCCAGTGCCAGATATCCAGCAGGAAAAAGGATAAGACAATAATGGCAGTTCCGCCGGCTAGGTTGGCGAACATGCCTTTGTCCATGATGCGGATTCCAGCTATGGTCAGCCAATTTTTATGCCATTCAATGTGTTCCGGAGCATACTTTTCCGCGCCGAACGCTGGATTAACAAAAAAGTAAAAGGTATCTTCCAACGACCAGATGAGCATCAGGGTGGCAAAGGCTCTGATTTCCAGCAGCCAAATCGGGGCTGTCTGATAAAAACAGAGATAGATCATGAGATGAGCGACAAAAAGCTGCAGCACATCGACATTCCGATGATAATAAGTAAAATCCTTACCGCCCAGCAACGTGTTGATATAAAAGTAGTAAAAACTGCCCGGCCATTTCGTGTGATCCACCTGCTCGTAAGAATTGGAGCCAAAGGGCTTAAAAAACATCTTGCCCTCTTTAGGGTCCCAGATATACTTGCTAGTCGGCAATTCTTTGGCCCAACCGTTTTCGCCTTCGATTTCCGCCTCAAGCCTGGCGAAAATCAGACACCAAGTGACCAAAAGCACAAGAAACCAAATTACGTTGATCATTTTCCCCTCCTGGCTGGTTTGTTTTTAAATATCAACACCGTTAAATTAGTTTAACGAAAAAATAACAAAAAGTCAAGAGTTGATTGACAAGACCTAAAACTTCTGATAAATTCATATAATATCGCTCATTACAAGGAGGAAAAATGCCGCATATAATTGAATCTTTGGAAAACGCGCTCAGGCTCTGGGAAGATAACTGTTTGATTGTTAACCTCTTAAGCCGGGCTGAAAACAAAATGGGCAAAAAACAATCTTTTCCGCTTCAAGGTCCTTTTGCTCATTTTTCAGAATTCAGAAAGTATATAATTCAGTCATTCCAAAACTTTGACTCTGCTGATTTTTGCCAAAAATTCATTGAAGAAAGAGTGCCGGACAAACCCTCCCTGCTCGGTGATCTAGCAGAACTGCCTTTTGAGCTTTGCCTTTGGTCGCACACCTCAAGGCGAGCTTACCACTTAAAAACCGATTTACAACTAATGCTCAATGCAACGAGCATCAAAAATGTTTACTGGCACAATGTCAGACTGCCTTTTGAATCATTTGCAGTCATACTTGATGAACCAATCATTGGCACAACAGTAGAACAAGATTATGACTGCATTTTAGTCAGTAGCTATGAAGCTTATGGTCATCAGATCATTGTTTTCCGACTGTTTAGCTCGGAAATCAAAAATTATGAACCGCTCTCAGAAGAAACAAAAAAACGGCTACAACAATTGCTAAAAAAAGGCCAGTTTGATAAATTTTTCAAGGCATTGAATAAAGCTGCTCAAGCCATTCCTAATAATGTTTACATTCCCCATTTTGAATTACCGCTTACCGAGAAGATCAAAGGAACAAAAGTCACAGAATCAGTAATAAAACTGGCTAAAGATTTTGTCAGAGAGCAAAATGTAAAAGGCATTCCCCTGCAAATAGCTGATGGAGTAGTAATGCCTGATGAGGGCAATACAGCAGTCCGGCTAGTCGTAGGTTTGTGTCTTTTCCTGACAACCAAACATGCCAGAAATATTAATTCCTATCGCTATAAGCCGCAGAAAAAAAATCGGCAAATAATATCTTCGCCGATTACTAATGAATCAGATATTTTCAAGCTGACATTAAACCGAGTCTTAAGCCTGAGAGAGAAAAACAGTTTTTCCAGCGGCCTAAAAAGAACAGGCGGCTATACAATAGACACACATTTTCGCAATGGCACTTGGCGTTTCCCTGCTAATAAAGCTACTGATCCAAATGCTGAAAAAAATATTTGGGTCAGTCCGAGTATTATTAACCCTCATCTCTGCACTGAGGGGTTACCTAATGGTTCTGACACTAAAATCAAGCCCTAGCTTTTGCTAGGGTTTTTAATATTCATAAATTACTTCATCGCCTATTCGTATATTATTCTCCTGGACAAATCCAGACTTTACTTCCAAAACATAATCAACTTTTTGGCTGGGCTGATAAAGCGGTAAATCTTTTTGCCCTTTTTCTGGCGCTGGAATATTTTCAGTAATATCGACTACATTATTGCCATCAAGCCAAATTATATCAATGGGAAAATTCATGTCCTTCATCCAAAAAACCGGCAGATCCTTATTAGAAAAAATAAAGAGCATGCCTTCATCATCAGCTAATTCTGCCCTGCCACCCAAACCTTTCGCTTTTTCTTCTGATGTTTGCGCCAAATCAACCCAGATAACTTTATCTTTAATTTTTACTTTTCCTTGCGCCAGCCCAGGACTATATTGATAAATGGAAAAAGATGTACTAATAAAATAAACTAGTAAAGCGATAAAAATTACGCCTAATGCTAAAAAAAATAATTTATTTTTATTTTTGATCAACATAAGCCGATTTTCTTTTATATAAAAATACTAAAGTAACAGCTAAGACTAACATAACAATTATTAAAGCCAGTAAGGCTATAAATTTGCCAAAAGTTTGCAAGACCAAAGCCAAAGAGCCAAATAAAGCCGTTAAAAATATGTAAAAAACAACTGCCCATTGCTGAGATAAGCCGACATCAAGCAGCCGAAAATGCAAATGTTTTCTGTCAGCCAGACTAATTGTCTTTTTGAAAAAAAATCTCCTGCCTATTACCCAGATAACATCTAAAATTGGAATGCCCATAATTAATAAAGTAGTTGCTACTTTTGAGCCGGAAATAATTGCCAAAGTACCTAGCATTAAGCCAGCAAACAAACTGCCGCCTTCGCCCAAAAATATCTTAGCCGGATGCCAGTTAAAAATTAAAAAGCCAGCAAATGCACCGGCCAAAATCAGAGCAATTAAACCAGTATTAGGCTGAGCAACATTTTTACTCATAGCAATACCAAAAATTATAAAGGCGCCAACTATAGTAATGCCAGATACTAAACCATCAAGCCCGTCCAAAAGTTTAGTCGTATACATCATGCCCAGGAGCCAAATAAAGGTAAATAAATCTGCGATCAAAGTTATTTTGTAAGGAATGCCCTGAAGATAAAATAAAATATATTGCCAATTATTAAAGCTGATTAAGCCGCCAAAAGGATTGCGAATGCTAGAAATCCCAATACCAGCAGCGATTATAATTACAGATGCTAAGACAGGAAAAATTAGCTGATATTTGGGTTTAAGGCCATATTTATCATCAAAAAAACCGCCGATCATAATTATTATTCCCGCCAAAATAATGCCCCAGATATATTTGCCTAAAATAAAATCTTTAATAATCAAATCAGTAAAAAAACTATAGTAAATTAAAACTATAGTAAAACTTAAAAAAATCGTCAAACCGCCCAAAAGCGGAATTGGCTGTTTATGAATTTTTCTCGGCTGATTAGGCAGATCAACAATTTGCAGTATAAAAGCAATTTTTCTAATTATTAAAGTAAAAACTACTGCTAAAATAAAAGCGATTATAAAGGCAAAAAAATATAACATAGTTATAACTGTTTAGCTTTTTCAACACTTATTTTACCTCCTTTTTCTAAAATAGCTATATCCCGCCTGCCGATTTTTCCCTGCAATAAATAATCTGCCAGCGCATTATCAACTCTTTCCTGAATCGCCCGACGCAAAGGCCGCGCGCCATACTGAGGGTCAAACCCAATTTCTGCCAATTCCCTAATTGCCTCATCAGCGGCTTGAAAATTAATGCCTTTAGCTTCCAAATTTTTAGCCACGTCTTTCAAAAGCAAATGTGTAATTTTAACCACATCCTCAAAAACCAATGGCTTAAAGACAATAATATTATCAAAACGGTTTAAAAATTCTGGCTTAAAATATTGTTTTAATTCTGTTTCTAAAAGCTGTTTTTTAATTTCTTCCAAGGAGACTCCAGCTGCTACTTTTTGCTGAATAAAATCAGTTTGGGCATTGGAAGTAGCAATCAAAATCACATTGGTGAAATCTACTGTCCTGCCCGTAGCATCAGTTAAGCGGCCGTCTTCCATAACTTGTAAAAAGATATTTAAAATATCAGGATGCGCTTTTTCTAATTCATCAAGCAAAACAATAGCAAAAGACTTTTGCCTGACAGCCTCAGTCAGCAATCCGACTCCGGCCGGCGGTGCGCCGATTAAGCGTTTAATGCTGTCAGCTTCCTGATATTCTGACATATCCAGACGAATCATATTTTCTTCACTGCCGAAATAAACAGCAGCCAAAGTTTTAGCTAATTCTGTTTTACCTACGCCAGTCGGCCCTAAAAATAATAAATTGGCAATAGGGCGGTCAATATCGCGCAATTCAGCACGGGCTCTTCTTAAACTGGAAGATACAGCTGCCACAGCTTCTTCCTGATCAACAATACGTTCATGGATGATTGCTTCTAAATTTAATAATTTTTTGCTTTCTGTCTCTGTAACTTCAGTCACTGGCATTTTAATTTTTTCTGAAACTAAACTGGCCACATCATTGCCTGTAATCATGGCTCCGGCACCTTTATTTTGCTTAGCCCAAACAGCCACTTCTTCAAGCAAAGTAATTGCCTTATAAGGCAGGAATAAATCGTGAATATATCGGTCAGTCAGCTTAACGGCCTGTTCTAAAGCATCATAAGAAAAATAAACATTATTTTTAGCTTCAATAAAGCCAATCTTGCCTTCTATTACCTGAATTGCACTATTTAAATCTGGCTCAGGAATTTCAACTTTCTTAATAATATTGCCTAAGCTAGTGTTTTCAATACTGCGACTATAATTAAAAGGATTAGTGCTGGCAATTAAAATTATCAAATTTTTAGAAAGAGCTTCAACTAAAACTTCTGATAGATCTAAACTTTCTGGTCCGCCAGCTGAAATGCCCATAATATCATGAATATTATCAATATATAAAATAACGTTACCAGCTGAAATAGATTCATTTAAAGAAATCAAGAGCCTTTCTTGTGCCTCGCTGGCTGAAGCGCCAGAAACTAATCTAGGAATACTTAAACTAACCAAGCGTTTATCCCTTAAAAATTCAGGCACATCATCAGCTATCATTTTTTGGGCTAAGCCCTCAACAATTGAAGTTTTACCAACGCCTGGCTCGCCGACCAAAACAATGCTTTTGATTGAACTGCCTTCCAAAATTCTGAACATTTCAGTAAATTCCTTATCCCTATCAATACATAATTCTAAATGCCCCATTTTCGCCAGCATAGTCAGATCCTCAGCAAATTGGTTTAAAAAAGGAGTCTGAATAGCTGTCATGGCTCGATCAATGCCAGTTTTAGATTTTAATCTAGCTCCAGTCCGGTAAAGCTGCCACTGTTTCTGTAATAATTTTCTGATTCTAAACCATAAAATCACATTATTCAATTTTTCCAGATTTATATTTAAATCAAAAAAGACTTCTTGAACCATCTGATCTTCTTTAACAGCTGCTTGCAGAATGTCTGTCACGTCAACCTCATTCTCTTTATTAAAATAAGCTAAACTATAAGCCTTTAATAAAATTTTCATTGAATTGCTGGAAAAAGCTGTGGCGCCCTCGCTTTCTGGATACTTAGCAGCCACCCGTCCTATTTTACCTGCCAAATCATTCAAATCAACGCCCAGCCGCACAAAAATACTTTCCACTTTTTTTGAAACAAGCAAAGCGCCAATCAAAAAATGCACAGGACCAACTTCCAGCGCTTTATATTTTTCAGCCACAATAAATGAACGCTCAACAGCTTTTAAAGCTTCCTGATTTAAAGCTTTAGAAATATCAATTTGATATTTATGGGCAAAACTTTTTACCTGCTGCCAGTCAATTGGCGGCGGCGCAATAACTTGTTTTTCTCCTTCTGATCTGTATTTTTTTACAATAACTTTTTCCATTTTATCTTTGGCCAATGAAGAAAAATAAATTAAATATAAATCAGTCAAAATTGTCAGCCAAAAAATTAGATGATAATTATTTTTAACTTGCCAAAACTTAAAACTAAGAATAATCTGGGGATTAAAATTAACCAGATAAAAAGAAAAGGCCAAGCTGGCTATGCCCAGAAATGCCAAAATAAGAAGAAAGCCAATAGTAATTTTATGAATAATTGCTTCTAATTGGTACAACCTCAAATATTGGGAATTTATCTTCTTGCCCCAATATAAAATATACCCAGCTAAATAGCCAATAATCCCCTTGCTCTGGCATTGGCTGCATGTTTTACTGCCAATTTCACCCAAGCCATTACACTGGCTGCAGACTAAAAACTGCAAATTGTCATTGTTTCCCGCCATTTTAAATATTAATTACAATCTGATAAATAATAAAAAACGGCAAAATTAAATAAATGCCGATAAAAATAAGGTTTAGTAAAATTAAAACAAGTAAAGCTATGCCGCGAAAAATTATTTGCACTAACCTTAGAAAAAAGCTAATTAAGCGTCCAGCGAAATCCCTTTGGCCAAACATGGGCACAAAAAGATTTTTTAGCCAAACCATAAAGCCCAGAGTCTGTTCAAAATCTTTAATAAAATTCCAGCTGCCTTTAAGAGTTTTTAACAAGCCCCGAGAATACCACCATAAAGGAAAATAAAAAATATCCTTAACCCCTTCAATTAAGATAAAAATAATCAATTTCCCGGCTGAAATTTGGTTCATATATTAGTAACTTTATTAGTCATTAGTAAATCCGCAGCCTATTCGTAGATTCGTATCGTTATAATAATTTTAGCATAAAAAAGAAAATAAAAAAACTCCTAATTCCAAAATAAATTAAGGGATTAGGAGTATTAATTTAGCTGTTCTAGCAATTGGTCTTTCAAGGCCGGAAGCCCTTCGAAAATCATGTCCAATTGCGCATCCGTTAAAGGTTCACTGTCTGCCCGGTAAATCCCGAGCAACCGGCGCAAAAGAACACTTTTTTGCACGTCGCGAATATCTAATTTTTCAATAAAATCTTCAACTTGCTCGCAAGTGGGCATATTTTCACCTCCTTTTTTATCCGCTATAGCTTTAGCGACGGCGGATTGTTTGATGTTTTAACTTATCATATAATGCCAAATTTGTCAATAAATTTAAAAACCTCATTTATCGTCAAGACAAATGAGGCTTTACTCCTGGGCTTGCTTTTTTAATTGCATTTTCAGTTTTGTCAGTTCATTCATAGTACAAGGACTGATATCCTCAAAGCCAATCAATCCTCGGACTAAAAGGAATTCCACGTCTGCAATTTGTCGCTGCAAGTCTTGAGGTGGAAGCTTGCCTTGCTGAAATGCCTGCCAGCCATCAACAAACTCTCTGGCTTTTGACTTGTGGGCAATTTCTTTTTCCAGAAAATTTAATTCTTCTGGATTAGTACCCAAATCGTCCCAGCTGACCTCCTCAGCCTCAACAGCTTCAATGATCCTGCCAATTAAGCAACTACTTGTCTCCGGACTATGGTTTAATGACCTCAAGCTGTTTAAAGACGCCTTCAAAAGAACCAATTTTTCTGGATTTGAAAACATTTTCCCTCCCTTCGACCTCCGAAGCTCACCAAAGGTAAGCGAAGGCAAGCTTGTTGATTTTAATTTAATTATAATACTTTTAAAAAATAATAAAAGCCGCGCAATGCGGCTTTATTGATATTTGATATTTTCAGTTCAGGGTATTTTGTTCAGATTTGCTTCCACGACCATTTGGCCGGTCTGAGGATCAAAAGAAAGAATCTTGAAAGAACGGCCTTCCATGCCCTTGGCTGTTAAGACTGCCTCCACGTAGGCAGACAAAGGCTGATTTTCCATGGCCTGATGGCTAGGTTTACCATAAGACCAGCCACTGGGATTTTGGAACTGGATCTCCAATCCACCAGTAAATTTCATATTCGGATCAACGGCTTGATTGGACATTTGCTCCTCCTTTTTAATCGAATTTGACCCTTAAATCGTTTGCATCACCCGTTACTGTAACGGATGTGGCTGATTTGCTTTCCAGCTTAATTCCCTTTTCGCTGGATAAAGCTGACCCTATATTCTGCTGCTCGCCAGAAAGTGAAACCTCAACTTTCACGCCTTTGGCTAAACCGGATAACTCCAACTCGCTGATCATACTTTTCTTAATCTCAATGCCACGCTGACTGGGATAAATCACACCAAGCACGCGATTCCCCATTTTTACATGTACGACAGGACCGCCAAAATAATTGGGGTCAGTTGCTAATTCAAAACTAATTCCTGGCATTTTCATCCCTCCTTTTAAATTAATTATTTCAACTTAGCAATTTTTTAAAAAAATGTCAATTAGTCTTTAAATTTCAGAGCTTAAAATTCCAGCTCTTATCTTTTTCATTAATTCCAAATAAAATTCCAGATTGTTCATGGTTGCCAAGCGCAAGCCCAAGCCTTCCTGCGTTTTAAACAAATGGTGCAAATATGCTTTGGTATATTCCCTTAATAGCTTAACCTCTGAAGCTTTATTAATCGGTTGAAAATCAGTTTTGTATTTTTCATTAGTGGCGATCAAAGTTTTGTATGCTAATTTGCCAAAGAGCTTAATTGCGCCTTTTTCTTTCTGAGTACAAAATTGATACAAACGCCCATGGCGCGCTTCCCGAGTCGGAATCACGCAATCGAACATATCAACACCTTGCTTAACTGCAAAAACAATTTCTTCAGGCCGACCCAAGCCCATTAAATAGCGGGGCTTATCAGCTGGCATTTGCGGAGTTATGTACTCTAAAATTTTAAACATTTTATCGCGCGGCTCACCGACTGCCAAACCGCCTATCGCATAGCCAGGCAAATCCAAGCTGCTAATCTGAGCCAAACTTTCATCACGCAAATTTTTAAAAATCCCGCCTTGAACAATTCCAAATAACATTTGCTTTTTCTTAGCTTTTGACCAGGCAGCTTTACATCTTTGCGCCCAGCTAAAAGTTATTTCATTAGCCTGCCTGACTTCTTCAAATTCAGCCTGGCCAGGAGGGCAAACATCCAGCGCCATCATAATATCTACGCCCAAATCCTGCTGAATTTGAATTGATTTTTCCGGAGTTAATAAATGCTTAGAACCGTCTAAATGGGATTGAAATTCCACGCCTTCAGGCTTTATTTTCCTAATTCTAGATAATGAAAAAACCTGATAACCTCCAGAATCAGTTAAAATCGGGCCAGGCCAGTTTAAAAATTTATGCAACCCGCCGTGCGCTTTAATTATTTTTTCGCCTGGCTGCAAATATAAATGATAAGTATTAGCCAAAATTATCTGGGAATCTAAATCTTTTAACTCTGCAGTAGAAATATTTTTCACTGCCGCTTTAGTAGCAATAGGCATAAAAAACGGGGTTTTAATTTGACCATGAGCAGTTTTTAAGCTGGCCAAACGCGCCAGTGATTTTTTCGATTTTGTTATTAGTTTAAACATAATAATTTACAAAAATAAAGAAATCTGATACATTAATATTGGTCTAAATGACCGATCCTGTCAACAATGTTGACTTAACCCAATGTTATAAAATTCCATAAGGAGGAGGAAGATGTCAGAATCAAAAGTTCTTTCAAACGCTGAAGGTCGGGAAGGAAAGCCGAAAGTCAAAAAAAGCGACTATTTTTTCTATTGCGTGTTTTACCCGGTTTTTAAGCTACCTTTAGCAGTCACGCCAAACCATATTTCCTATGCCAGACTCATCCTCTGTGTGCCGCTCAGTTACCTGATGGTTACCGGGCATTTAAAAACCGCCGGCGCCCTTTTTATTTTCATGGCGCTCATGGACGGACTGGACGGATCAATGGCCAGGATGCGCGGACAAATCACTTCCAAGGGCAAGGTAGTTGACCCTATCGCAGACAAAGGCCAGACCATAACTGTGCTTGTTAATTTCAACTTGCTCATTCTGGTCGTCTCATACTTCTGGCTAAGCTTGCTGATGATAGGAATCGACATAACCCTTTTGCTGGTAGCCCTGCTGCAATACCTTATCCATGATGTGCTGCCAAAAGCGGGTCCGAATCACTGGCTGGCAAAATGGTTAAGCCCTGGATCAATTTTACGCAAAATAAAAGTCAAAGAAACTGGCGCCAATAATTGGGGCAAAGGCAAAATGGTTGTGCTGGTAATCACCTTATCAGCCATGTTGCTTTTTCATCCCAATGCTGATTACTTCATTTTTTCCAGCCTCAAACTGCCTTGGCATCTGACCATGTATAATATTTTTTATCAGCAGCTGCTGGCAATCTGTGTTGTTTTGGGATTAATGAGTCTTCGGGGACACCTAAAAGTCTTCAAATTCCAAAATTAAACTCCGCAACTGACACAAAAGCCCGGACTAATCAAAAAAGATAGTCCGGGTTCTTTTTTATCTATAATATATTTTTTAACGGTTGATTGCCACTGAAGTGCCATTAGGCCGCAGGTATTCAACTCTGGCTACAGCCACCATTTCCAAATTTTCCACTTCACGGCTTATTCTTTCAGTTGAACGCAATTCTGTTATCTCTAATTCTAAAGATTTATTTTTAGTGCGCAAATCAGCGACTCTTTCTTCTAAATCTTTTATTTTATAGCCTTTTGTAGCTAAACTATTAACCTGAACTAAATAGCAAAGTCCGATTGCTACAGTCAATATAAAAACAAATATAACCAAATTTTTAGAATTCACTCTACAATTAAGCAAAAAATTCTTTTTATAAAATTTTTCTTTGAGTTCATGCAATTTTGCACTAATCATGAATTTCGACATATTTTTATCTTTATTTTTGTTATTTTATTATTTAGTTGATTAATTAACAATCTTTATTACTGCTCTTAACTTTGCACTTCTGCTGCGAGGATTTATCGCTATTTCTGACTGCTGCGGCCTAATAACTTTTTTAGTCAAAATTTTTATTTGTGGCACATGCTGACATTGGCATTCTGGTAATTCCAGCGGGCAAATACAGCCTCTTGATTCTTTCTTGAAAAATTCTTTAACTATTTTATCTTCTAACGAGTGAAAAGAGATAACTACTAATTTACCGCCTTTAGCTAAAACTGCTAAAGCATCAGGTAAAACTTTTTTTAAATTATCCAGTTCATCATTGACTTCTATTCTCAAGGCCTGAAAAACTTTTGTAGCTACATTAATCTTTCTGGGCTTAGGCTTATTTTTATAAACTCTTTCAATTAAATCAACTAATTGATCCGTAGTTGTGATCTTATTTTTTTTACGTGCAGTTATTATTTCTTTGGCAATTAATCTGGCGTGTCTTTCTTCGCCATATTCTTTAAAAATCCTGGCTAATTCTTCTTCTTTATAATGGTTAATAACATCAGCAGCAGTTTTATCTGTACTGCCAAACCTCATGTCTAGAAAAGCAGATCCTTTAAAGGAAAATCCCCGAGATTGATCTTGCAGCTCATAAGAGGAGAGACCAAGGTCGAGTAAAATACCACTAATTTTATTAATTCCTGCATCATATATTATTTTTGCCAAATTTTTATAATTATCACTGACTAAGACCATGCGGCTTTTAAATTCTTTCAAGTTTTTTTTGGCCGCTTCAATGGCCTGCGAATCCAAATCAATGCCTAATAATTGTCCATTTGGTGAAGTTCTTTGTAAAATCTCTTTGGCATGCCCGCCGCCGCCCAAAGTGCAATCAATAAAATTTTCATTAGCTTGCGGCTTAAGATATTCCAGAACTTCATTAATCATAACTGGCTCATGTTTAAACTGCATTGATTTTCCTTGAATTGTAAAATATTTAAATATTTATTTTTGTTTTGGGGATAATCGCTTATCCCCGGTTGCGGAACTTAGGCTGCCTGTGAACTGGCCATCCCGTGTTGTCTGGCCAATGCCAGGAGTCCGTCACCGCAGGTTCTTTGCTGTCGCCTGACTTTCGCCATGCGAGCAATGAACCTTTCAGCTGGCGTGCCAGGAGGACCTTGCCCAAAAGGAACAGACAAGGTCAATGCTCCAGTTGCTGATCCTGCCAGCGCTAACTCGCCTTTGCCGTTTTGCATGTCTTGCAATGCGCACCCCCTTTTCCTGGTTAGAAAACAAATGACTCGCTCTGGATCTCTTTTGGCCCTTGCTTAACAATTTCTTCCCAACGTTTCATTGCCGCTGCAAAGCTTTCTTTGCTCATGTGGATAATTATTTTTTCCAAATCAGCAAGGAAATCACTGGCCTTTTGATACCAGTCTGTTGCCTGATCTTTGACTGCCTCGACTAAACTCTTCATGTGGCTTAATATCCGTAACCTTTCATAAACTGGCATGGCTCACCTCCTTTTTGATTTTTCAATGTTTTAAAGTTTTTACAGGAGAGAAACAGAGCAAAATAATCTTTACAAACCGTTTCTCTCCTGAATAAAACCCTACTTGTTTATCAAATTTTAATATGATTTTGTAAGGTACATAGGAGATACCTCGAAAAAATGATAAACAAGAATTTTTTGATATATGTAAGGTGCTCGTCAGCGACGAGACTATCCTTTCTTAATTTTTCAAATTAGACATCCAAACCTTCTAATGCTTCGGCAATATCACCGCTTTGCTTTTCTGTACCCTGTTTATATTTGTTCCAATTATCTTCATCCCAGATTTCTAAACGGTTATATAAACCGGCGATAATGCTTTTCTTTTTTAAACCAGCATACTTTCTTAAATATTCTGGCAAAACAATTCTGCCTTGCTTGTCTAATTGAACATCCATAGCGCCAGCTAGCATTAAACGGGAAAACGCTCGGGTATTGGCTTTGCTTATTGGTAAAGCAGCTAATTTAGTAGCTAATTTTTGCCATTCACCTGCTGTATAAACAAATAAACAATTATCAAGACCTTTAGTCACAACTGCGCCTTTGGTTAACTTAGCTCTGAATTTAGCTGGCACAGCTAAACGGCCTTTTTCATCTAAATTGTGTTGATATTCGCCTATAAACATATTAAATAAGCTTATTTTGGGTTAAATTGGGTTATCCACAATTATATTTAGTTATCCCCACTTTCATCCACATTACTATCTTATATATCCATTATACCCCACACAACAAAACTCGTCAACCACTTTATACACAAGCTAAATTACGCTGAATATAAAGAAAAAAATTAAATTGTGCATAACTTAATATTTTAAAATAAATATACTGTGTATTCCTCACTCTAATATATTTCCACAAATAAAAAAGACCGCCTCGTTAAAACGATTTGGTCCTTATGTTTAAATACTGATTTCAGCTATTATTCATATTTAATCTGCGCGCTGCAAAACAGATCGCTGCATTTCATCATTAGTAGCTCTAAAAACGGATTTTTACTGATCTGCGCAATTTTTTGAGCTTCGGAAAAAGTAATCCAGCGGAAAACCAGCCAGATAACCAAAGTAACAGCTTCATCACCATGCTCCACCAAGCCGGAAACAGCGCCGATTAAGTCCCTGCCATCTTCAAGCCCTTGGCCGTCAGATGGAGCTGCGATCGCTCCGCCGTATTTTTTGTTTTCAATGTCACGGCTTTGCCAGCCGCTAAGATGGCCTGAACCCTGCCAGGCTGCAAGCCGTATAACTTTTTCCTGGCAATAGCGGAAGCATCCTTCAGCCAGATCAGCTTTGCAGGTTCCCAGCTCATTAACAAAGAGCATCTTTTGACCGTCCGTAGATTGATGCAATACAGCCATAAATCCGCCTGTCCGCTCCGGCTTGGGATTGCCCGGCAAACCCACGAAGTGAGCCATTACCTCTTCTGCTACAGCTAGAAATTCCACTCTTGGTACTCTGCCTATTCTTTGCATCCCTTCCTCCTTTTTGATTAAACAAAAGTTCCTTTGCAGATATCGGCCAAATCAGGACCAACAGCCTCTCTCATTAATTGGTCATGTTCAGGCAAAAGTTCCTTTATCGCTTCCGTTGCCGTATATACCTGCTTTGCATTACCTAAAACTTTAACTACGGCTCTGCCGCCAAAGTAATACCAATCAACTTTTTGGCCTGATCGCCTTGCTACTTTTTTCACCCATTTATCAAATTTTTTAGCTGGAATGCTATGGCTAGTAAAGATATGATGTCCCTTCCTCCAAATCTTTTTATTGCAAGGTTTTAATCCCATTTATTTCCCTCCTTTTTAAGTGGTGTTTGGTTCCTGATTGTAAAAAGGCAAAAGATATTTATTAGCTTTTGCTTGCTTTAATTTGCTTAAGCCTAACTTAACCAATTTTTCATTATTTGTCAATCCTTGTTTATTAGTCAGGCCAGCAACCGGAATTTTTAAAGCATAAGCCAAAGTATTAGCCACAGCCACCCCAATTCTTATAGAAGTAAAAGGGCCAGGACCAGTAACTGCTATAATGCCATTTAGTTGTTTAATGTTAAGCTTGCTTTTCCTTAAAAGCTTATCAATGGCTTTAAGCAAATTTTCAGAAACTTTAAAATCACCCTTGCGAATAATTTTATCAGTTATTTTACTTTGTCTAATTAAAAAAACATCTAACTGTTTATCTTTAGATGCATTAATAAATAAAACCATAAGCTTATTTATTCATTTTCTGCCTCATTAGAAATCGGCTTTAAAGTATTCATTATTTCATCTATCATAACTATTTTCTCTGAATCTAAAATAGAATATAAAAACCTATCAGCTACGCTGCGTCGATATTCAAATTCATCTTTATCTAAAAGCGTATAATTTATTTCGCGCCTAAAATATTTTTCGAAATTTTTTAGCAGCTTTTCAAATTTTTTCTTATTTAATTTGCCTACCACTAACATATCAATCGGTACATTTTTATTGCCCACAAAAAGTCCGGTTAGCGCCAAATAATACACCTTGCCGATTTTCTG
>Ga0315542_1000940_pt1 | contig 18412 bp, 14 predicted proteins | sample SalMarSW160120MG_FD_202541 | JGI IMG/M metagenome (GOLD analysis project Ga0315542, IMG submission 202541) | Salt marsh sediment microbial communities from the Plum Island Ecosystem LTER, Massachusetts, United States - Salt Marsh Sediment SW1601-20 ...
GCAGCTCTGGACGGCAGGCTGGAGAAAAACTCTCCGGAAAAGGTAATTGATGAAAATCCGTTCCTTGTTCGTGACGGCACCCTTTTTAAAGTTCCAAATACAGATCATGCCCTTGAAATTTCGGCAGGTCTCCGTGGAAATAACGGAATAGGAGGAAACTACCTCATTTCCGGTTCCTATTCATTAATTAACAATATGTTGTTTTATTCAAATTATGTATTCCCTGACAGTCTGCCTAACCCCCTGGTGGGCAATCTATTTCTTCCTGTAGCTCATGATGTGGAGCTTCTTAAAATTCATGGCGAGATGAGCGGTTTGATAACAGATAAGATCTCCTATATGGGTTCTGCCAATATGTATCGTTATACTCTTGGTACCGATGAGTACCCATGGAACAAACCTTCATGGGATGGAAAGATAAGCGTTAAATATAACCTGAGGAATAAAATCCTTGCAGGGATCGACATCACTGCTCTCGGTAAACGCAAGCTGGCTGCTTACGAATTTGAACACTTGATGCCGGTAGTCCTGACAAAATTTTCTGAACCGGTACATTTTAATATTAACCTGAGCGCAGAGTACAGGTATACTAAAATATTGTCTTTCTGGCTTAAAATCAACAATATATCATTTAACAGGTATTACGAATGGGCCTATTATCCCACTCACAGATTCATGTGCCTCGTGGGATTCACATATAGTCTTTAACCGGCACCCGGCTCATGGTCCCCTTTAGAAAGGGAAGTCCTAACTTAGTCTTGAGCCCTGAGCCCTGCTTTGTCAGCCGTAGCTTTAGCGGAGGCTGGAGCCCTGAGCCCTGTTAATTTCTAAATAAAATTGTGCATAAATTATAACATATCCTTAACATAAAAACAGTTTTATTTCGCTATATTTGCGACAGTAATTAAAATTCATAGAACCAATTATTTATAACAGGTTGAGAGAGGTTTGAAGAGATGACAGGAGGTTGTAAAAATCTATGCAGGTTCTGCTCCCGAAAAACGTGTTAAGAATCATAAAATAGCAAATAAGATTTTAATCTCTTTTCAGGCCTTTTAATTATGTGAAGTACGGGGATTACAAAAAAGAAAAAATAGTGAAATATGAGTGAAAGAAAGAAAGAATTGCAGGATGACGACAAATATTCCGCAGGGAGTATTCAGGTACTGGAAGGGCTGGAAGCTGTTCGAAAGAGGCCTGCAATGTATATTGGGGATATAGGTGTTAAAGGACTGCATCATTTAGTTTATGAAGTTATTGATAATTCGATTGATGAAGCCCTTGCAGGATACTGCAGCAGGATCGATGTTGTGATCCATGATGATGGCTCGGTGAAGGTTACTGATGATGGCCGTGGTATTCCTACGGGTGTGATGGAAAAGGAAAAGAAATCGGCCCTGGAAGTTGTTATGACTGTTTTACATGCCGGAGGTAAATTCGACAAAGATTCTTATAAAGTGTCAGGAGGACTACATGGTGTTGGTGTTTCATGCGTCAACGCTCTCTCATCGAAACTTACTGCTGAAGTTATGCGTGAAGGGAAGCTTTTCATGCAGGAATACTCCAAAGGCAAACCTGTTACAGGTGTTGAGGTAATGGGCGCTTCTGAAAAACATGGTACTATTATAACATTCAAACCCGATGATACCATTTTCCAGACGACCGATTATAATTTTGAAATATTATCTGCACGTCTCCGTGAACTGGCCTTCCTGAATAAAAGTATTCTTTTAACGCTCAAAGATATGCGTGAGCTTGTAGAGAACGGCAACGGAGGAAAACCCAGGTATGAGGAGTTCCATTCTGAACTTGGCCTGCTGGAGTTTGTTGAATATCTTGATGCAACACGGGAGAGAATTATTGAACATCCTCTACATATAACATTTGATAAGACCGAGATCCCTGTCGAGATAGCACTCCAGTATAACAGCTCCTTTTCAGAAAATGTCCATTCGTATGTTAATAATATAAATACAATAGAAGGGGGCACCCATCTGGCTGGTTTCAGGAGAGGACTCACAAGAACGTTGAAAAAATACGCTGAGGATTCAGGCGCCACAACAAAACTGAAGTTCGATATTAATGGTGATGACTTTCGTGAAGGTCTTACCGCGATTATCTCAATTAAAGTTGCTGAACCTCAGTTTGAAGGTCAGACCAAAACAAAGCTTGGAAACTCGGAAGTTATGGGCGCTGTCGATCAGGCAGTCAGCACTATGCTGACAAATTACCTTGAAGAGAATCCAAGGGATGCAAGAGTGATAGTGCAGAAAGTTATCCTGGCAGCTACTGCACGCCATGCAGCACGAAAGGCCAGGGAACTTGTTCAGCGTAAGAATGAATTTTCGGGATCAGGATTGCCTGGCAAGCTTGCTGATTGCGCTGACAGGGATCCTTCAAAATGTGAAATATACCTCGTTGAGGGTGACTCGGCAGGCGGAACCGCCAAACAGGGAAGAGACCGTAAATTTCAGGCAATATTGCCGCTGCGCGGTAAAATTCTGAACGTGGAAAAAGCTATGCACCACAGGATTTATGAAAGTGAAGAAATAAAAAATATGTTTACCGCACTGGGTGTTAATATCGGTACTGAGGAAGATAGTAAAGCCCTCAATCTTTCAGGTCTGCGTTATCATAAAATAATAATAATGACCGATGCCGATGTAGACGGGTCGCATATAACAACTCTTATTATGACATTCTTTTTCAGGTATATGCAGGACCTGATCAGGGGAGGCAACCTGTTCATTGCTACTCCTCCGCTTTACCTGGTAAAAAAAGGTAAATCGGAACGTTATTGCTGGTCTGAGGAAGAACGGGAGGCAGCTGTTGCAGAAATGGGACAGGGAAAAGAATCATCTGTGGGGATCCAGAGATATAAAGGCCTGGGAGAAATGAATGCAGAACAGTTGTGGTCTACAACCATGAACCCGGAGACAAGAACTTTGCGGCAGGTAACCATAGAAAGCGCTGCAGAAGCCGATCATATATTCTCGATGCTGATGGGCGATGAAGTTCCTCCACGCAGGGAATTTATTGAAACACACGCAAAATACGCCAGAATAGACGCTTAGGTTATCATGTTCAAAGGATGATTTAGCAAGGTTATATACTTCATGGATATAATATTCTGCACATTCCCTTACAGCTACTCTGGTATTCAAACAATTATTTATTCAATATTACCTCTTTAAGTATGTCTTCTATTGGTGAGACTATGTTCTGTGTCGTGCCGGTAAAATTATTTACTATAATGCAGAATATAAGGTTGTTGCCGGAATGAGTCGTAATATAACCGACGTAGCTTCTTACCCTGGTCATAGAACCACTTTTAGCTTTCATCATGGAATCAAATACCGGATCTTTGAACAAGGTCGACAGTGTTCCTTCCTTGCCGGCTTCGGGAAGAGAAGCATAAAACTCATTAAAATATTTTCCCTTATTCTTTAAATAACAGAGAAGACTGACCATTGCTTTTGCATTTACTGCATCAAGAGGGGAGAGTCCGCTGCCATCTTCTATGAACATTCCCCCGGTATTAATACCTGCTCCTGCAAGAAATTCTTTTATAACCTCTAAGCCTGCTTCTGTGGAGCCTTTGTTTTTATATACCTTCCCAAGTTGTTTTACAAGATGCTCGGCATAAAGGTTCACGCTTTTTTGGTTCAGGACCTTAACAATATCTTTCAAAGGAGGTGAAACTATGTCAGCAACAGGCACTATATCTTTAGTTATTGTCGTCTGCAACAGCCTGGTTGTGACTGGTTTTCCGCTGACTGCAATACCAGCTGCCTTTAGTTTCTGATCGATTAATTTTGCCATTATCAGCGGAGGATCTGCAATCGATGCATTCAGTACAAAATCTTCAGCATTTGCCGGTATCGTACCTGCAAGCCATCCATTAGTACTGTAAGGAGCAGCAAAAACATATCCTTTATCGGCAGTGCCTGCTGCAACCAGCCAGTTTGAGAATTCAAATCTGCACTCTATGGGAGTTATCCCGGTTATAACCAGATCTGTGCTGTCTGAACTGGTCCGAAAATGAATTTCATATGTATTGTCAAACACTGAAAGGCCATAAGCTCCTGCTCCATAGTAATTCCCTGCGTCTTCCCAAAGCCATTTTGCAGGTACAGGAAGATAATCATAATAAGAATCATCAGTGATTACCCTGCCATCTATAAGTTTTATCCCCAGTTTTTTAATCTCCTCTATCCACCTGTCTGCAAATCCTGAATATATTTCTTCAAAATTCTTTGATCCAAGCACAGGATCGCCGCCTCCTTTAATTATAATATCTCCTGAAAGACGATCTGACCCCTTCCTGAATGTTCCGGTATACCCTATCGTTGTGGTAAAAGTATATTCGGGTCCAAGTAATTCAAGGGCAGCAGATGATGTAACAGTCTTTAATATTGAAGCAGGTGTGAGGCTTTTTTCCGAATTGTATTCAAAAACAATATTGTTGCTGTCGGGATTAACCAGGCAAAAAGAAACGGTACCATATTGCATCGATGAATCTGACAGAAATTTATTAAATGACTTCTCCTGCGAAAAAGACAGAATCGACAATGTAAGAAACAGGCTTAAAAGAACTCTTTTTTTCATAACGCCAGGGATTTATTTTGCTCGATTGTCGAAAGTAAACCGCAGGCTGCTCCGATATCTTCGCCTCTTGATGCCCTTATCGTAGTCAGAATACCTTTTTTATTAAGCGCCTCTTTAAAACGAATTGCTGCTGTCGGATCCGGGCTCTTGAATTCTGATCCCGGGATATGATGAAAACGTATTATATTTATCCGGCATTTTATACCGTTCAATATTCTTGCAAGTTCTTTTATATGGGCAGGCGTATCATTCACTCCCTCAAAAAGTATATATTCAAAAGAAACCCTTCTCTGACTGTTGAAGTCGAAATTCCTGATTATATCCAATATCTCTTTTACTGTGTTGGTTCTTTGAATAGGCATCAGCTTTCTTCTTTCCTCATCAAACGGTGAATGCAAACTGACAGCTAGGTGACACCTGCTTTTTTCCAGGAACTCTTTAATATTGGTTTTAAGTCCGACAGTACTGACTGTAATACGGGTCGGGCTCCAACCGTATCCCCATTCACTGGTTAGTATTTCAAGGCTTTTTAGAACTTCATTAATATTATCGAGAGGTTCACCCATACCCATATAGACCATATTTGTCAGTTTCCTTAATTCGGGCAGGCTTCTGAACTGGTTAAGTATCTCATTTGATGAGAGGTTTCCCTGGAAACCCTGTTTTCCTGTCATACAGAATATACAGCCCATTTTACAACCTGACTGTGATGAGATGCATATTGTTGCCCGGTCATCGTCAGGAATATAAGCTGTTTCTATGTATTTGTTATTAAGTACTTTGTAAAGATATTTTTTTGTTCCGTCGCTGCTCTCGGCAACACCCGAAGGGGCCGTCAGGCCTATCTCGTAATCTACGGAAAGAGTATCTCTCATCTTCTTTGAAAGATTGGTCATCTCATCAATGGTGTCTGTCTCCTTCCTGTAGAGCCAGTCGGCAATCTGCTTTGCAGCGAATCCCGGTAAACTAACCCGTTTAGTGACAGCAATAAGTTCGTTGAGAGTTTTACCGTATAACTTTTCTTTAACCATGTTTTACATTAATGGTCAGGTCTCTTTTAGTGGTAGCCCGGATATTTGCACTGTCATTGCGAGAGCAGCGAAGCAATCCTTTTCTTTTCCCTGAATGCCCTATCGCCTTTGCGCCTTTAAATACTAATAATCCCTTCAAAAACGAACGTTGCCGGACCAAATAGCCAGATATTAGTAATTTGTTCATTGGCGATTTTAAATTCCACCTTCAAATCCCCTCCCTTTACCTTTACGTTGACAGAACTTGTGTCAAAATGTCCTTTCAGAACTGATGCGATGGCAGAGGCAGTGACCCCCGTTCCGCAGGCAAGTGTCTCTTCTTCAACGCCTCTTTCGAAGGTTCTGACATATAAGCCATTATCTGTAATCTGGACAAAATTGACGTTTGTGCCTCCGGGTGCAAATTTATCGGACCATCTTAATTTTTTCCCTTCAGTTGCGACATCAATCTTATCAATATCTTTACTGAATACGATATAATGTGGCGATCCGGTATTTATATAGTAATTACCACCGATAATTTTATAGCCGGATACATTACTCATCTGCAGATTTACATGATCGTCATTAACAGCTGCCTCATGGATCCCATCATAAGCCTGGAATCGTTGTTTTGTACCTGCAATACCGGATTTCCAGGCAAAATGAGCTGCGCACCTGCCTCCATTTCCGCACATAGAGCCAAGCTTTCCGTCGGAATTGAAATACTTCATCTCATAATCCCCCATTTTATGTTCTGAGATAAGAATAAGGCCATCTGCTCCAATACCGAACCTGCGATCGCAAAGTCTGTTAATAAGTTTTGAATCATCAGGATTAACCAGGCCATTTCGATTGTCTATAATAATGAAATCATTTCCTGCACCCTGGTATTTGTTAAAAGTTATAATCATCTGTGTTAAATTGAAGTTAAATCAACGTAATATCTTGAAGGTCATTGAAAAAATGCATGATCTTTGTAAAACAAAAGGTCATAAAAATGGTTATAAAGATATTAATTTATTATTAGCGACCAGAAGATGAAAAAGAATGACAGTTTTAATAAAATTTAATTAAAAATATTCTAGTTATGAAAGGAAAGTATTTATTAGGTGGTTTATTTATGGCTATTATAGGAGCCGCTATTGCTTTATTTGCGTACACAACTATAATTGACAAACCCGTGCCGGTTACAGTTCAGGATAGTTCTATGGCCGGGAACCAGGGAATTTCTCAGGCTCTTCTTACATCATTTCAGGCTCAGGAAGGGCAGGTTGATTTTACATATGCAGCAGAACAGACTGTTCATGCAGTGGTAAATATTCATACTAAAACAATGGTTAATCAACCGAGTAATCCAATATTGGAATATTTCTATGGAAACCGTGGAAATAGGCCACAGGAAGTTCAGGGAATTGGTTCGGGTTGCATAATTTCTCCCGACGGTTATATTATAACAAACAATCACGTTATTGAAGATGCTGATAATATTGAAGTGAAACTTAATGATAACAGGGTATTCACTGCTCAACTTGTTGGCCGTGATCCGAGCACTGACCTGGCTCTTTTAAAAATAAAAGCTGACAATCTGGCTTACCTTAAATATGGTGATTCTGATAAGCTTAGGGTAGGAGAGTGGGTTCTTGCAGTGGGTAATCCTTTTAATCTTACCTCAACTGTTACCGCCGGTATTATAAGTGCCAAAGGAAGGAATCTGCAACTTATTAACTCTGATTACAGCATCGAATCTTACATTCAGACCGATGCAGCTCTTAATCCGGGAAACAGCGGCGGGGCTCTTGTCGATACAAAGGGTTTGCTTCTGGGAATTACTTCTGCAATATATTCACCAAGTGGTGCTTATGCAGGTAACTCGTTTGCGATTCCCGTAAGTATCGTTAAGAAAGTGATTGATGACTTACGTCAGTATGGTACGGTGCAGAGAGCGATTATCGGAATAAAAATGAATGAAGTAACACAAGATGATGCTGATAAACAGAATCTTACAGAACTGAAGGGTGCGATCATAAGGGAGATTATTAACGGAGGTGCTGCTGCTGAAGCAAACCTTAAGGTTAATGATATAATCACCAAGGTTGATGGAAACGATGTTGATTCACCATCAGAGTTACAGGAACAGATCGGAAAACATCGTCCGGGTGACAAGACAATGGTAACCTATTTCAGGAACGGAAAAGAAAATACTGTTCAGGTTACACTGAAGAATATTGCAGGAAATACTAATGTGGTTACCAAAGGTATGGGTGTCGATGAAATATTCGGTTCACGATTTGAAAGCCTCAGTTCCAGCGATAAAAGGTCATATAATCTGGGTAGTGGAGTGAGGATAGCAGACGTTGGGGATGGCATTTTCAAGGAAATGGGACTCAAAAGAGGAACTATAATAACTTCCATAAATGGAAAAAAAGTCAACAGCTCTGATGATATTCGACAGGCTGTTGGCAGCGATGAAAGTTCTTTGAGATCAATCGAAGGAATCACTCCTGATGGCAGGATCTTTAGCTACAAGTTTGGTAATTAATTTGTAAATGTTTAAGTAATTGAATATAAGGGGTTTAATAAAATAGACCCCTTTTATACAACAATAGTAATTATATTTTGTTATTATATAAATAAGCAATATCTTTGCGGAAATTTTTTAAGACGGGATGAGACAGCTAAAGATTACCAAATCCATAACAAACAGAGAAAGTGCATCACTTGACAAGTATCTGCAGGAGATTGGTAAAGAAGAGTTGATATCGGTAGAAGAAGAAGTTGAACTGGCTCAGCGTATCAAGAAAGGTGACAGAACTGCTCTCGAGAAACTTACCAAAGCAAACTTGCGTTTCGTTGTATCTGTTGCAAAACAGTATCAGAACCAGGGACTTAGTCTCCCGGACCTTATTAATGAAGGAAATCTTGGCCTTATTAAGGCTGCTGAAAAGTTTGATGAGACAAGAGGATTCAAGTTTATTTCGTATGCTGTATGGTGGATCAGGCAGTCAATCCTTCAGGCACTTGCTGAACAATCCAGGATCGTAAGATTACCTCTTAACCAGGTAGGATCATTAAACAAGATCAATAAGGCTTTTTCAAAATTTGAGCAGGAGTATGAACGTACACCTTCCCCTGAGGAACTGGCTGATGTTCTTGAACTTCCCAAGGAAAAGGTAACTGATACCCTTAAAGTTTCAGGAAGACATGTCTCTGTCGATGCCCCTTTTATTGAAGGAGAAGATAACAGCCTTCTTGATGTGCTCACAAACTCTGATTCCCCCGTTGCTGATAAGCTCCTGATGGACGAGTCATTGTCGAGGGAAATATACAGGGCGCTTGCAACACTTACTGAAAGAGAGAGAGATATTATTCGTTTCTTTTTCGGAATAGGATGCCAGGAGATGACACTCGAAGAGATCGGAGAGAAATTCGGACTTACCCGTGAGAGAGTGCGTCAGATAAAAGAAAAAGCTATCAGACGGCTCAGACATACCTCAAGGAGCAGACTGCTAAAAGGATATTTAGGCTGAAAATTAAGCAATTATGATGCAAAAATGAGCCCCGTGGATAGGCTCATTTTTTTTTAATGCCTGTAAAAGATCTTCGCAGACCGGGGGAAATCTGAATGAATTCCGAAAAGAAAATTAATTTTGATTTTAGTTTGTTATAAAGAAATGAAAAAATCAATTCTGCTAATCGGGTCCTCGATTAAACAGATCCCTGGCAGAATTGTTGCTACAGTAAATAGTAAATCATTCTGATATAGATATGGATTTTACGCTGGTATCAGATTTTGTTCCTACAGGGGACCAGCCTGAAGCGATTAAACAACTTGTGGATGGACTTAATAATGGCGTACCCTTTCAGACACTGCTCGGTGTGACCGGTTCAGGAAAAACATTTACCATAGCAAATGTAATAGAAAAAGTAAACCGACCGGTTCTTGTCCTCAGTCATAACAAAACTCTTGCCGCACAGCTCTACGGGGAGTTCAGGCAGTTTTTTCCTGAGAACAGGGTTGAGTATTTTGTTTCGTACTATGATTATTATCAACCGGAAGCCTACCTGCCTGTATCAGATACATATATCGAAAAAGACCTGTCAATAAATGAAGATATCGAAAAGCTGAGACTAAGTGCGACTTCATCTCTTCTTTCCGGACGCAAAGATGTTATTGTAGTATCTTCTGTATCATGCCTTTACGGTATTGGCAATCCTGATGATTTTCATTCCAACACCGTTCATGTAAAGTGCGGCCAGAACACCGGGCGAAACCAGTTTCTGAGGAAACTTGTTGACAGTCTTTATTCCAGGAATGAGATGGAATTCAGGCATGGAACCTTCAGGGTCAGGGGCGATACGGTGGACATCTTTCCTGCATATGCAGACATAGCAGTCAGGGTGGTTTTTTTCGGAGAAGTAGTTGAAGAAATCTTCACATTTGACCCTCTCAGCGGCAGCAGGATGGAGGTACTCGATGAATACATAATCTATCCCGCGAATATTTTTGTCACTACACGCGACAGAATTAATCAGGCTATCAGTCAGATACAGGATGATCTCGTTCGCCAGGTTACGCATTTTAATGATATAGGTAAAGGGGAAGAAGCCAAAAGGCTGGAACAGAGAGTCAACTATGACCTCGAGATGATAAAAGAACTCGGTTACTGCAGCGGCATAGAAAACTATTCACGTTATTTTGACGGCAGAAAGGCAGGGACAAGGCCATTCTGTCTTCTCGATTATTTTCCTGATAATTTTATTACCATAATCGATGAGAGCCATGTCAGCATACCACAAATAAGAGGAATGCACGGAGGAGATCACTCACGTAAGCAAACTCTTGTCGAATATGGTTTCAGGCTGCCTGCAGCGCTCGATAACAGACCTATGCGCATTGAGGAATTCGAATCACTCACCGGTCAGATCATTTTTGTGAGTGCCACGCCGGCAGATTATGAGCTTGAAAAGAGCGAAGGTGTTTTTGTCGACCAGGTTATCAGGCCTACGGGTCTTCTTGATCCGCCGATAGAAGTAAGACCCAGCCAAAACCAGATCGATAACCTGATGGACGAAATAAGGGAAAGGGCAAAATCCGGAGAGCGGACACTTGTTACTACTATTACCAAGAGGATGGCTGAGGAACTGACAGCCTACCTGTTGAAATTTAATATCAGATGCCGGTATATCCATTCTGATATTGATACACTTGAAAGAATTGAGATAATGGAAGGCCTCAGGACAGGTGCATTTGATGTACTCGTTGGGGTAAATCTTCTGAGGGAGGGACTGGACCTCCCCGAAGTCTCTCTGGTTGCAATCCTGGATGCTGACAAAGAAGGATTTCTCAGATCATCCAGGTCGCTTACGCAGACTGCAGGAAGAGCAGCCAGAAACCTTAACGGAAAGGTTATTATGTACGCTGATACAATAACCGGAAGCATGCAGATAACTATCGATGAGACAAACAGGAGAAGAGAAAAGCAACTAAAATATAATGAACAAATGGGAATTACCCCTGCTCAGATAGTGAGGAAAACAGGCGCTATCCTTACCGGTCTGAGCAAAAAAGGTGTTTCACTTAAAGCATATATAGAGCCTGATCATCCCGACATTGCTGCTGATCCTGTTGTTAAATATATGAACAGGGAAGCTCTTGAAAAAGCTATTGAAAAGACCAGGAGAAGTATGGAAAAAGCAGCTTCTGACCTTAATTTCATTGAAGCGGCAAGGCTGAGGGACGAAATGACTGACCTGCAAAAACTACTCAGAACAAAAACCTGATCAGTCCAAACTACTTTACACTTCTTATTGCCTGCCAGTCTCTTTTATTTCCTTCAGCATCATTAGTGGCGGTGCCAAGCATTTTATCGCCGTCGACATTCCCGATATATAAAGTGCCACCTGCCTTAAAGGTTATTTCATTTCCGCTGAGCCTTCCGTCGGTGATCGCCAGCAATTTATCTCCTGAGGTAAGAGTACCGCGTACGATCTGAAATTTCTGCTTAATTATAAGTATATCCTTTCCTAATTTCCATGTGCCATTAACCCTGGCGGGGATAATCCACAAATAAGCAGTATTCCAGCTGTTCCAGTTTTCATCGGTAGTAACCTCATTATCAGGTTCCCACTCGCCCATAGTAAATGTGTTGGAGACGATCCTGGTCCCGGGCTTAAGCTCAAGCAGATGTGGCCTGAGCTTTAAATTGATTTCAGGGAGGAGAAACATAGTTATTACTGTTGCTTTTGAAAGATCGCATTCGAAAAGGTCGCCCTCAATGAAATCCACTTTTCCGCTTACTCCTGCCATCTGAGCATTTCGTTTTGAAAGAGCTACCATATCGGGATTATATTCAATGCCCATTGCATGAGCACCTCTTCTTGCCGCTTCAATAACAGTCCGTCCGTCTCCCGAACCAAGGTCAATAACAAAATCCGCGGGAGTAACCTTTGCTATAGAAAGCATTGTGTCTACCAGTTCCTGGGGTGTGGGAACCCATACTACATCCTTCCCTTTCTGTCCAACCTCAGGAATATAGCCATTGGCGGTGGAGACTTTTTGTGCATTCAGATCATGTAACGAGAGAATGATTATAAGAGCAGGGATTAAATAGCGTATTTTCATTTCAACCTCCTTTTTAAAAGCAGTTCCTGAATAAAGATTAAAATTAACAGTTTTTTAATTATGGCTACATTTTTTAATTAGTCCGTCTACATATTTGGCAATTGCAATACAGGAAGTCAGTCCGGGCGATTCCATACCTATCAGATTTATGAGGCCTTTAAAGCCCCTTTCACTCTCCTCCATAATATAAAAATCCCTGGCAGGATCACCTTTCCTCTGTGTTTTAGGCCTGATACCTGCCATATCAGGTGCTATGTCAACAAATTCAAGGAAAGGGAGAAATTTCCTGGCAGATCTCCAGAATGATTCCTGTTTTGAGGGAGTGGTCTTATAATCATATACGTTCGAATCAAGAAATTTTACATCAGGACCCAGCTTTACACCTCCTGCCATGTCTATTGTTACGTGGATCCCTATCCCTTCCATATTAGGATGTGGAACAGGATATACCAGGCGGTTTACAAGGTGGTTTTTTGGAGGAATGACTCTGAAATACTCTCCCTTGCAAAAATGAATTCTCAATGCTTCATCACTTATCCCGGCCATCTCTGCAACCTTGTCGGAAGCCAGACCTGCAGAGTTTATGATAATTCCGGTTGAGAAGCTGTATGGATTTTTATCTGTATCGAGGAGAGTGATCTCATATCCTTTATCGAGCTTCCTTATGCCCGTTACTTCACTTCCGTATACTATCTCTCCTCCGTTATTCCGGGTATTGGTCTCAAACCGTTTCATTAAGGAATGCGTATCGATAATACCGGTAGAAGGGGAGTATAATGCTTCTAAAGCAAATATATTCGGTTCAAGTTCTCTGATCTTTTCCCCGTCAATTAGTTCAAGATCAACACCATTTCTGGAAGCTGTCTCCTTAATTCCTTTTATTACACCGATCTCTTCGTTTGTTGTGGCTACTATAAGCTTCCCGCAATTTTTGTAAGGGATTTCATACTTTTTGCAATAATCATAAAGCAGACTCTTACCTTCAACACAAAGCCTGGCCTTGAGGCTTCCCTCAGGATAATAAATGCCGGCGTGTATAACCTCGCTGTTACGACTGCTGGTCTCCTGACCAAATGTCAGATGTTTTTCAATTACAAAAAGATTTCCGTAATTCTCTGATATTTTTTCTGCAATTGCCAGCCCGATAACACCTGCTCCGATGATAGTAATATCTGCATCCATATGTCAGTAGTTTCTTCACCGGAGGGAATCTTATCCCGGATAAAAACAAGGGAACCAGTGTCCGGTTCTCAAAAATAAGAGAAAAAAGTAAACACTCTCAGGTATTAAGAAATTTTATTCCCTGTTACATTCGCACCTGTTTACAACAATAAAAATTGCTATGGTGATAAGAAAAAAGCTGTTAGCGATGTGGAAGCAGTTTACAATATGCGTAACAGGCAGAAGTTTTGAACCAATTATTCCTGCTAAAATCCCCAGCAGTATTATTAAAACTCCTACACCAAGGGATATCCATCCGACAAGATTAAGTGTTTTCATAACTTTGAAGTTTAATTATTTACTAATCTCAAACCTTCAACCAAAGGTATTAATTTGTTAAGCAGAAGTCAATAGTGACCTGATATCCAATTTTTATACGATCCTGATTTATTTTACAATATTCATTAACTTTAAGATTTTATCAGAACCTTAAAATAAAGAAATCCCTTCATACTCTTTTTATTATATCTGTCCTGCTTTCCATCTCTGCCTGTAAACATGCTCAGGAGATTGACAGATTTGCCCTGGTAACAAGACACAACATCCATAATACTTCAATTGACAGCCTTAATTCACTTTCAGTAGATAATGGTGAATTTGCTTTCACTGTAGATTTTTCAGGTTGCACCGACAACAGGGCATTTGAACTTGAAAGGGGGGTGATCCTCTCCGAATATCTTACAAAGATCCAGTGCAGCGGTTCTCTGCCGCCTGCAGAAACAGGTCTTACATATAATACCTGGTACGGGAAATTCCATCTTGAAATGCACTGGTGGCAGGCAGTACATTTTGCTCTCTGGCAGCGGGAAGATATCCTTGAGAAACAGATGGAGTATTATTCAAGGATCATTGACAGAGCCCGCCAGACTGCTGAACATCAGGGATATGACGGAGTGAGATGGTCTAAAATGACAGATCCCGACGGATGAGTTTATTGAATATCCTGAATTTCGTATTTGTCATCCGTAAGGTCAGAAGTGCAATCCGTTAAATCAAAATTGAATTTCAGAGTCAAATATAATATCTTTATATCGTTATTGAACCTGATCACAAAGTGCGGAATTGAAAAGGGATGAAAATGATTTCAGATTATCTGTATTGGTATAATCATGCTAAAATTTTGCTCTGATATGAGGAGTTTAATACTGCTTTTAATTTTGTTATGTCTGTATCCCGGGATACTTTCTGGAAGCACATCATTGACTATAACAACCGGCATTTCTGCTTTTGCTAATTCATCTTCTTCTCAGCAAGATACTGCAAGGATTAATTCACTGGTGAGGGCAGGATATCATTATCTTGGGAAAACTGATACTAATATCGAAAAGGCAGACGAAATTATTGACAGTGCACTGACCATCTGTAAAAAGCAAAAGATAGATATTCCCGCATCGCTTCACCTGCTGCATGCCGAATTTTATTCAATAAGAGGTGATTATAGCAATTCGGAGGAAGAAGCAAAGTTTGCCAGGGACAAGGCTGAAGAGGAAGGCGAATTTTTGTTAATGGCAAAATCCCTGCTTTTCCTTGGTGGTTACTACTTGCATACTGGCTTTTTTCAGGAGAGTATGGATAGTTACAACAGATGTATTGAGCTGGCAAAAGAAAAGGGGCTGAAAGGTATTGTTACAAGAAGCCTGGAAGGTGAAACAGCCCTGTTGGAAACTGTAAATGATCTTAAAGGGTACGAAACAAAGTACAGGATGCTGATTCAGGAAGCGCAGGCTGAACATGATACAACATATATTGAATTGGGTCTGCTGAGACTGGGTTCTTTTTATGATGAAAAAGAGAGAGATTTTCATCTGGCCGATTCGATTCTTAGAAAATGTATTGAGATATCCCTGGCAGGAAACGATTCATATTTTGCTGCTCACGCTTTAGCCAATCTGGGCTGGAATTATTACCTGGCAGAGAATTACGATTCTTCTACAGCTATTTACAAGCGATCGTTAAAATACAGTATTCCCGGAAATCACTACGGTGTATCAGGCAACTCATTTGGCAATTTGGGTACCATATACCGAGATCTTGGGAAGTATGATCTGGCAACACAATATTATCTAAAATCTATACAGGAAGCAAAAAAGATAAATGACTGGTATGGTCTCTCCTGGGTCTACAAGGATATGAGTCAGCTTTATATAAACACTAAAGATACCTCCAAAGCTTTTGTTTATTTTGTACTTTATAAGCAATACAGTGATTCTTTACTTATCATGCATAATACACAGGGACTGGCCGATGCAAGGATAAGATATGAAGCGGATTCACATAAAAAGGAAGTTGCCTTTCTCTCACTCAAGTTGAAAAATAACAGGATCCTGAATATTGGTTTTACAGTTTTGATCATTCTTATGATAACGATAGGATTGCTTATTATAAGAGGATCAAAACTTGAAGCAAAACGCAGGATAAGTGAGATGAACCGGAGGATATCGGAGATAACCCAGGCCAACCTGCGACAGCAGATGAATCCTCATTTTATTTTTAATACCCTGAATTCAATACAATATTATATGTATCAGCATGATAAGCTGGCTACAAATAATTATCTGACAAAATTTTCCAGCCTGATGCGGAAAGTACTTGAAAACTCGCATTATACTTCTGTCCCTTTGCGCGATGAGCTGGATGCATTAAACCTTTATCTTGAGCTTGAATGTCTTAGATTCAAAGATAAATTTGAATACAGGATCACTGTTGATGAAGAAATAGATCCGCTTCTTTTTAAGGTACCGACAATGCTTATTCAACCTTATGTGGAAAACTCTATCTGCCATGGGCTTATGCCGGCTGAAGGTAAAGGATTCATCGGAATTGATCTTAAGCTGAAAAAAGAATATATTTTATGTACTATTGAAGATAATGGGATCGGACGTGAAGCTGCCCAGGAAAAGAAAAAGAAAAGTTCAGATAACCATAACTCCCTCGGTACACTGATCACCAATTCAAGACTTGACCTCGTTAATGCACTCTACGGCACAAGCCTGAAGACCATTTATACGGATCTGAAAAATGAAAAGGGAGAACCCATGGGAACTCGTGTTGAAATACATATTCCGATAATTACATGACAAAAAAGCTAAAAACAATTATTATTGATGATGAAGTTAACGCGGTGGATTTCATCAATACAATAATCGGGGAGTATTGTCCTGAACTTGAAGTTGTCGGTAAAGCTCATAATGTGACCGAAGGCGTAAGCAAGATAATGGAATCAAAGCCCGATCTGGTATTTCTAGATGTCGAAATGCCAAACGGAACCGGCTTCGATCTTCTTGCTCATTTTCCTGAAAAAGAATTCGATGTTGTATTCATTACTGCATTTAATCATTATGCAATAAAGGCAATTAAATTCAGTGCCGTCGACTATATTCTCAAACCCATTAATATCAACGAATTTATTGAAGCCGTAAGCAGGGTATTACAGAAACGGTCGAGTACCTCTGTCAGGGGTAATGACAATTTTAAAATCCTGATGGAAAACCTTAAGACTTCCACTCCATCAAGGCTTGCCATTCCAACAGCTGACGGCATGGAATACCTTAACCCCAAAGAGATACTGCGCATTGAAGCCGATAGAAGCTATTCCTGGTTTTTCCTTGCCGGGAACCGTAAAATACTTGTTTCAAAAAATCTTAAAGAGTTTCAGGATTTGCTTGGTGACCGTTATTTTTTCAGGTCCCATAACTCTCATCTCATAAACCTTAAATATGTACGCAGATTCATCCGCAGAGAAGGAGGATATATTGAAATGCAGGATGGCGCTCATATTCCAATATCAAGAAACAGGAAAGATCTTTTCCTTACACATATGGCCAGATTTAAAGGATAGTGATCTCTGCCGGAGAATCATGAACAACAATACAGAAAAAGGGGCTGTTGGTAGCCCCTTTGTTAACTAAAACCTAAAATGGCAGGATTGCCTTAAAGAACTTACCTGATGGCGGTCATACTTTCGTTGGTATTAAGGAGAAAAGGGAAATATGCTGCAATGATCTTTGTTGCCTCAAGATCGCCCTGCTGCCCCGGACCCAGTACTTTCTGATGGAAATACTCGACTTTGTTCAGTTCCTCATCGGCTGTTTTATAGCCCTCTTTTTCAAAGGATTTTTCAAGTCTTTCAACACCAAAATAGGTAGGGTTGCAGACATACTGAACCGAAAGTTTGTCGGATAATACAACATACTTCTTGCATCTTTTATCTTTACAAATCACAACAGTGACCTCCATTGAGGAGTTTGCGTAGCTGATTGTGTAAGCCTTACAATCATTCCCTTTTAACTGGAAAGGATAATCGGCTGTCTCAATCTTATAGTCTCCAAGTGCTGAAAAAGTATTGCCCCTGGCAACTGCTTTTTGTCCGAATGAAACAGTACTTACAAGTGCTATGAGTACTGTTACTAAAATCATTTTTTTCATGGCTGGAAGAATTAATTAATAAATACTAATTTTAAAAACTTTTACTGTCTCTTTAATCTTTTCATTTAAATTGAAGGTTCTGTCCTACCTTCATCATCGAAATTATACTATTATATGATACCACAGAACGAAAAATCTACCAATGGTTGTTCCTGATTTACGGTTAGCAGGAAAATGATAAAATTCTATTATATTTCAACACTCATTCAGGAGAAAATCAGTACATGGAAGGAATTTTTAAAGCATTAAGCGATGAACTTAAAAGAAAAATATGGTAATACAGCCCTGATAGCTGGTGCTTCTGAAGGAATAGGAGAAGCTTTTGCAATCTTCCTGGCAAGGGAAGGACTGGATCTTGTTCTTGTGGCCCGCCGGCTTCAACCGTTAAAGGAACTGACTGACATATTAGAAAAAGAATATAATGTTAAAGTTAAATGCATCTCCTGCAACCTGGCAGGTATAAATGCCGCCAGGGAAATTCAGGAAGCATTGAATGAACTGGAAATCAATCTGCTGGTATACA
>Ga0315542_1000941_pt1 | contig 18385 bp, 13 predicted proteins | sample SalMarSW160120MG_FD_202541 | JGI IMG/M metagenome (GOLD analysis project Ga0315542, IMG submission 202541) | Salt marsh sediment microbial communities from the Plum Island Ecosystem LTER, Massachusetts, United States - Salt Marsh Sediment SW1601-20 ...
CCACGCGCGGGCAGTGCGCCATCAGGGTCACCCGCACGCACACCTCGCACTCGACCTGCTCCCGTTCGCGACGGGTGCGACGGGTGCGATCGGGCACGACGCCGCGCGGCAGGTCCATGGCCAGGCGTGCCTCGAGGGTCCCCCGCAGCCCCGTGTCCTCGACCACGCGCAGTCCGCCGTCCATGCCCAGGGAGGTGATGATCTCCGGATTGTCCGTGGCGCAGTGATCGTACTCGTCGCCGATGTCCTCGACGTCCTCCAGGACGTTGAGGCCCCGATACAGGTAGTTGCTGGTCTTGTCGAGCACGTCGAAGGTGCCGTCCGGGCGCAGGTGGACCCGGAAGAAGGTGTTCTCCAGCAGGTTCTCCGCCACCAGCACGGAATCGGTCAACTCGGTCGGCGAGGTCGGCACCGGCGCCGCTGTCTCCGGTGGCGCCGGGGGGGCGCCGTCGGTCAGGTGGAAGAGCGCATGCCCCAGCGGGGGCAGATCCCGGGCCGCGAACTGGATTCGCAGGAAGGTATCGTGCCGGCCCGCCTCCTCCTCGCCCTTCAGGATGCGGGGGCCGAAGTGCTCGCGGTATGCGGCAAAGGCGGCCTGCTGCTGCTCCGCGGTCAGCTCGGTCCGGTAGTCCACCCCCCAGAAGCGTTCCACGACCAGGCGCTCGACGACCTTGAACGGTACCGGCCGACCGGCCTCGTCGTAAAGCTGCAGCTTCTCCATGTCGTAGCCGAGAGGCTGCAGGACCACCGTGCGTTCCAAAATCGCCGTGCGCGTGATCGGCAGCGGATTGAAGACGCAGAGCACCGTGCCGCGATCCCCGGCCGGCTCGCGGCCGAAGGTCGGGGCGAGGGAAGTCAGGGCATTGCGGGCCATCTGCTCGCCGGCCGCCGTGATCCCGGCGAAGCGGGCCATCATCTCGCGATGCACCTCGTCGGTGCTGCAACCGCAGATGGAATCGTGGGGGTGGTTCTTCAGCAGGAGCTTCCAGGCGTCCCGGAGCAATCCCTGCGGATAATCGCGACCATGGGCGAAGCGGGCATAGGCCAGCAGCGGCTCCACCTGGTCGGCCAGCAGCGTCTGACAGACGTCGTTCAGCTGCTTGAGCGGCATGCGCGCCGACCAGACGCCCGAGAGGATGGGATGCTCGCGCCCGCCCCGCAGCTCGCCCGTGTAGACCTTTCCCGCGCAGCCCGACGCCCGCACGGCGGTCAGGAACTCGGCCAGGCTGGCGTGCCGGAACTCCTTCTCGGGAAAGGCCTCGCGCAGCGCCTGCATGACGACCGCCAGATCGGCCTGCGGCGGCAGGTGATCGCAGCCGTTGCAGAGGAGCCAGATGTTGCCGTTGCTGCGATCGTACATCTCGGCGAAGATCTCGCGCACGCGGGTCACGGCGCGCTCGGGATCGACCGCCCGCTGCGTGTGGGCGTGCCAGAGTTCCGCGTGGCCCAGGCTCCCGGCGTTGCAGTACCCCTCGCACTGGTGGACGGCCAGCACCTCGCTGCCATCTGGGGCCCGCCAGGTGAACTCCAGGCCCAGCTCCGCGGCCTCGTCCCCGTGGCCGCGGGTGAAGACGAAGCTGTCGATGCCGGCCCGCCGCAGGATCTGCGGCAGCTGCGCGATGTGCCCGAAGGAGTCGGGCAGGTAGCCGACTTTCTGGCAGGCGCCGAAGGCGTTGGCGATCCGGTGGCCGGTGAGCAGGTTGCGCACGGTGGCCTCGCCGCTCACGAGGAACTCGTCCGGCAGCACGTACCAGGGACCGACCGCTAGCTTGCCCGCCTGCACCAGGGCCGCCAGCCGCCGGCGGTCCTCCGGCCGCACGCCGAGATAGTCCTCGAGCAGGACGGCCTGGCCGTCCAGCAGGAAATGCCGGAACTCGGGATCGCTCTCCAGCTCCTCGAGCACCTGGTGAACCACCCGTTCGAGGTTCACCCTGAAGCGACGGAACGGCCAATACCACTCGCGATCCCAGTGTGTGTGGGAGACGATGTAGACGGGGGCGAGATCCTTCGGCAAAGGTGTCCTCCCGGGGCACTTCGATCCATCAAGCCCGACAGGCGGCCAGCAGATCGGCCACGGTCGCCGTGGCCAGGGCCACCACGCTATCGGCTGCACCGTAATAAAGCCAGGCGCGGCTGTCCAGAGGCGCGAAGCCCGCCGCATCGGCGCGGTCGGTGACCAGGCCGCTGGGAAAGACCACGTTGGGCACCTGGCCCACCAGCTCGTAGGTCTCCCGTGGCTCCAGGATGTTGTCCCGCGTGCGGGCCAGCACCCGCAGCGGGTCGTCGAGGTCCAGCAGAACGGCTCCCGCCTGGTAGACGGGGGCGCCCGCGAAGTGAGTCGCGACGCCGTGATAGACGAGCAGCCAGCCCTCGCGGGTCTTCAGCGGCGGCGGTCCCGCGCCGATCAGCTCGTCCCAGAAGTGCGGGCGGCCGCTCATGACCTCGCCGATCCGCCGCCAGCGCTCCAGGTCGCCCGAGGCGGACAGAACGATCCGGTCGCCGGTGAGAGCGCCGCCACCGGGCGGCCGCACGGTGTTGGGGCGGGACAGCAGCAGGTAGCTTCCCCCCACGCGCTCGGGGAAGAGCACGCCGTTGCGGGCGTTCTCCTTGCCGAGCAGGCCCAGGAACTCGAACCGCCGGAAGTCGTCCGTGCGAGCCAGGGCGAGGCGGCCGCCGGCAGCGGTATCCAGGGCGAGGGTGATGTAGTACCTTCCCTCGAGCGCCGTGATGCGGGGATCGTAGACATGAAAGACCGTGCCCGACACCTTTTCGAGGCCGCGCAGCTCCACGATCTCGGGCAGGATCCGGAAGCGGAGACCCTCGTCGCTCACCGCCTGCAGGAGCAGGCTCTCGCGCCCGCGCGTCTGCACGCGCAGCAGCAGGCGCGTCCGGCCGTCGTGCCGCACCGCGCCCGGATTGAAGACCGAGCTGGCGTCCACGAGCCGAGGCGGCAGTTCCGGCACGTCCTCACGGCTCAGCACGGGATTGTTGAGGTACCGCTTGAGGGTCATCACCAGCGCCTCCAGCCGGCCAGGTATGCGGAGAGCCGCCGGTGGCCTGGCCCTGGAACTCCGGCTGATCCCGCGGCCAAGAGTCTACGTCAAGCCCGCGGACTGGCCAGCCCTTTCTGATGGCCGGCCAGGCCCATATTGATACGCAACGAGGCACGCCATGGCGCGGGGAAGCTGATCGGCATCGTGCACGGGAGGACGCCATCATGGACCAGATCACCCGGCTCGGCGAGCTCGCCCTGGCCACGCGCCTGAAGCGCCTGGGGGATCGCCTGCAGCGGGACGTCTCGCGCGTCTACCGCGCACTGGATTTCGACTTCGAGGCGCGCTGGTTCCCCCTGCTGCGCGCCCTGGCGGATCGTTCGCCGCAAGCGGTCACGGAGCTGGCCCAGACGCTCGGGATGACCCACCCGGCCGTCCGTCAGATCGCCGGCCCGCTGCTGCGCCGCGGCCTGCTGCGCGAGCAGACGGGACCGCGGGATGCGCGCCGGCGCTTGCTGGCCCTCACCCGCCGCGGCCAGCTGCTGGCAGTGCAGCTCGTTCCGGTCTGGCGGGAGATCCAGCTGGCCAATGCGGAGTGGCTGGACGAGGCCGGCGTGGACCTGCTGGCCGTTCTCGAGCGTCTCGAAACGTCGCTCGATGAGCGGTCCATGGAGGAGCGCGTGTGCGAACGGCTGGAGCTGCCCCGGCCGACCAGGCTCCGGATCGTCGACTACCGCCCGGCCTACAAGAAGCACTTCCGTACGCTGAACGAGAGCTGGCTGCGGGAGTACTTCACCGTCGAGCGCGCGGATGCGCTGCTGCTGGCCGATCCCAACGGACGCATCATCCGCAGGGGCGGCCGGGTGCTGTTCGCCCTCTGGGACGGGGAGGTGGTCGGCACGGTCGCCCTGCTGCGACATGGTGCCGACGTCTGGGAGCTGGCCAAGATGGCCGTGGACGCACCCGTTCGCGGCCGCGGGATCGGGCGGGCCCTGGCCCGTTCCGTGCTCGAGCTGGCCCGCGAGGAGGGTGCCGTGCGTCTCTACCTCCAGACGAGCCCTCGCCTCGAGGCCGCGATGCGCCTCTATCGAGCGCTCGGATTCCGGCGCGTGCGAAAGCATCCGCTGCCCGGCGATCCCTACTGTCGCTGCACGATCACCATGAGGCTCGATCTCGTCCCCGGCCCGGATCGCCCCGCGAGACCGGCGGTGTGACGGTCGGGCGCAAATATCTTCATCGGATATATTTTTATCACTATTGTAATAACACATGAACCGGCCATGGCAGCCCTCTCATGGTGGGCTTTTCATATGAGGGGACCCGGACGGGAAAAAGAGACGATTCACTCGAGATTCGGCACAAAAACGGCGACAAGGAGTCCGTTCAGGCTGTATGCTGAACGAAGTGCGTCTCTCGTCCGTCGGGGGACGGGGTCCGGCATGGGGCCGGACTGGTTTCGAGCCCAGGGGTTCTCCTGGAGTAGGCTGGCGTTCCTGCGGGCTCGTGTTGGCCGGCGAGGCCGGCGGTTGGAGTGAGAGGAAATGAAGAAGATCTACGTGGGAAACCTGCCTTTCAGCGCTAGCGACGACGCCGTGCGGGACCTGTTCAGCAAGCACGGCACGGTGCACTCGGTGGCGCTGATCAACGATCGTGAGACCGGTCGTCCCCGCGGCTTCGGCTTCGTGGAGATGGACGACGACGCGGCCATGGCCGCCATCCAGGCCCTCGACGGGCACGAGATGGATGGGCGTGCGCTCCGCGTGAACGAGGCTCAGGATCGTCCGCGCGGTGGCGGTGGTCGCGGCGGCTACGGCGGCGGCGGCGGCGGCGGCGGCCGGGGTGGCCGCGGAGGAGGTCGCGGCTGGTAGGTTGCCCAGGATCAGGTGTCGGCAGAAACCCCGCCTTCCCGAGGAGGCGGGGTTTTCATGGTGCACGTCGCGCTCGCGCGTCGTAACCTGCCAGTTCACTCGCTCCGTGGATGGGGAATAGCATGGCGAGTTCGTGTCCGTTGTGTGGCCAGACGGAATCGCTGCTGGTCGACGAGATCGATGGGAACCTGCTGGGCCGCGCCTACCGGAGGCGGCTGGGCGTCGAGCTGGCCGGCACCGCGGGCCTGCGCATCCGCCTGCTCGAGTGCCGTCACTGCACGCTCAGGTACTACGACCCGGCCCCGGCCGGTGGAGAAGGGCTGTACGAGCAGCTGGGGGTGGTGCCCTGGTACTACCTGCGCGAGAAGGAGGAGTACCGCATCGCTGCCGGGTACATCGGCCAGGGCGACAGCGTCCTGGAGATCGGCGCCGGGGAAGGCGCATTCGCCACGCTCATCGACAGCCGGGACTACCTGGGCCTCGAGCTGAACGCCGCCGCGGCGCAGAGAGCACGGGAGCGGGGGATCGACGTGCGCAAGGGTTCGGTCGAGGATCACGCGCGGAACGCGGGCCGGCAGCATGATCGCGTCTGCTTCTTCCAGGTGCTCGAGCACATCCCCGAGCTGCGCTCCTTCCTGTCGGCCTGCGTGGCCTGCCTGAAGCCGGGCGGGCTGCTCATCCTGTCGGTTCCGAACGAGGATTCCTTCCTGGGTGTCGAGGCGAACAACGTCCTGAACATGCCGCCCCATCACGTCACGCGCTGGAAGGAATCGGCCCTGGCGAAGCTGGGTGAGCTCCACGGGCTCGAGGTGGTCCGGATCTGGCGCGAACATCTGTCCGACGGGCATGTCAAGCCGTACGCGCGGTGCATCGGGCAGGCCGCCACGCGGAGCTGGCTCGGGCGGAGATGGCGTCTGCTCGATCCCCTGTTCGAGAACATCCTCGGCCGCAGCCTGGCCTTCCTGCTCTCCAAGCCGACGGAGTCCAGCCTCGCCGCCGCGACGGCCCTGCGCCCGATCGGCCACACCATCGTGGCCGTCTATCGCCGGTGACACCTGGCTTCCACGCTACACGGGGAATGATCCACGTGAAGTGAGCTCGTTTGAGGACGGCAGCGGATCTTGAATGGACATCCAAGGGTTGCGTCCACCGCTCGCGGGCATCCTGTGCTAGTATGCCAGACATCCGACCTTGCTTGTTCTCGCCCGGTGAGACACAAAGAGGAGGCTGCCATGTTCGGCCGGAAATCCCTGCTTGCGGCCACCTTGCTGGCCGTTCTCGCGCTCGGGTCCGTCGCCGCCGCCCAGTGGCCGGATGATCCGGCCCAGAACCTCGTCATCGCCGATCGGCCTTCCGAGCAGGTGGTGCCCAAGGTCGCCGCCGATGCGGGCGGCTGCTGCTACGTGGGCTGGTTCGATCTCAGCTCCGGCAACTACGACGTGTACCTGCAGCGCCTCGACGGTGAGGGGGTGGAACAGTGGCCGCACGGCGGCATCCTGATCAGCGACCACCCGCAGCTCTCTTCCCTGGTGGACTGGGATTTGATCGCCGATAGCGGCGACAATGCGGTCCTCGTGTTCACCGACGCGCGCGACGGCAGCGATCTGGATGTCTTCGCCTACAAGATCGCTCCCGACGGCTCTTCCGTCTGGGGGCCCGACGGGGTGACACTCTCGAGCAACGACGACTACGAGCCTTCCCCGGTCGTGGCCGAGGCCTCCGACGGGGATCTCGTCTTCGTCTGGGCCCGCCTGCCGGATTCCGGCGGCGGCAGCCTCATGATGCAGCGTCTTTCCCCCGCCGGACAGGAGCGCTTCACGCCCGGCGGGATCCCCGTGGAAGCGCCGCCCGCCGAAAAGCCGGCCTTCGTGGACATCGTGCCGGCGAATGACGGCGATGTGATCGTGTCGTGGGTCCGGGACATCAGCACGTTTCTCAGCTACCGGCACGTGCGGGCCAACAAGTACTCCTCGACGGGCGCCGCGGTCTGGAGCGGCCCGGTGAGCGTCTACGATGCCGCCTCGGTGCCCATCGCCCACCTGCCGCGCCTGACCGCGGACGGCGCCGGCGGGGCCCTGGTCTGCTGGCACAGCAGTCCCGCCAGCATGTTCAACTCCTACGTGCAGCATTTGGACGCCAGCGGAGCGGAGCTGTTCCCGCACAACGGCGTGGTGGTCTCGACCACGGCCAGCATGCATCACCTGGATCCCTCGCTGACCTACAACCCGGACACGGGCGAGGCCATCGTCTTCTGGAACGAGCGCAACAGCAACCAGTCCCAGTGGGGCATCTACGCGCAGAAGCTGACCGCCGCCGGCACGCGCGCCTGGGGGGATGGAGGTCTGACGCTTTTGCCGGTGAGCACCATCTACCGGTCCTTCCCGCGCAGCCTGCCCGCCGGCGCCGGCGCCATGGTCTTCCTGATGGACGAGCCGACCGGCCTCTACGGCGAGGATCGCATCATCGGCATGCGTCTGGACGCCGCCGGGCACCAGGTCTGGCCCGTCTCGCCGCTGATCGTCTCGTCGCACCTGAGCGACAAGGCCCGCCTGCCGGTCGCCCTGGCCGGCAACGGCATGGCGATCCTGGTGTGGGAGGACGATCGGCAGGGCACGGTCGACGTCTACGGGCAGAACGTCAATCCGGACGGTTCGCTGGGCGCCTCGCTGTCCGCCGCCGGGGAGGCGGGAACCGCGCGCAGGTTCCTGCTCGCCGGCAACCACCCCAACCCCTTCAATCCGCGCACGACCATCAGCTACGAGCTGCCCGTCGCGGCCCACGTGACGCTGAGCATCTTCGATCTGGCGGGGAATCTGGTGCAAACGCTCCTGGACGAGAGGCAAGGCCCCGGAGAGCACTCGGCCAGCTGGTCGGGCCTGGACGAAGGCGGCCGGCCGGTTCCCTCCGGCGTCTATGCCTACCGCCTGCAGGCGAACGGCGTCGTGGAGACCAGGAGCATGGTCCTGGTGCGCTAGGGAGTGGATCGCTGAGAGCGGCTAGTCGGCGTAGAGGGCCTTGATCGCCGACCAGGTGGCCTTCTCCACGGGCAGCGAGGGCACCAGGCCCAGCGTCCAGCGAATGCTGTCATCTCCGTTCACGACCTGGACCACCGCCCCGTCCGTCTGGGCCTCGAGAAAGTCGAAGGCCAGACCGCCGTTCAGGTTGCCCGAAGGGGATTCGTCCATCACCGTGCCGACCGGCGGGGGGCAGACCATCAGGAGATGCTCGGAGAAGGTGATGTTCTCGTTCACCTCGATGTGCTGCGGCGGGCCGACCCGGTAGTAGCCGTAGGGCGCGAGGTTCCAGGTCCCGGTTCGGGTGTAGGTGCACTCGCCCGGCTCGGTTCCCCCGTAGTTCATGGTCGCCTCCGAGACGGTCACGATGCCGTCGATGGTGACGTGCACGTCCATCTGGGCGCTGCTCTCGAACTGCGGATGGGAGCAGGTGAAGAGCACGTGCAGGAAGCCCTCGTAGGCCCGGTCCAGCACCGGATCGCGCGAGGGATCGGCCGGCGCGTTGCCGGGGCCGACCGCCAGCAGCGGGAGCGCGCAGAGGAGAACGAGACCGACCGGTCGAATCCGGCGCCAGGAACGTGGATGCAACATGGTGTCCCTCCTGCAGGGCTTTGCCAAGAGATTATCCCTGTTTATTTTAACATGGGAGCGCTCGGCAAATACAGGAGTTTCCCCGGCCGGCCCTGGCCGGGGGCCGGGCGTCCCGGTTGCCAGGGAGTGGGGCCCGAGACCATAATGGAGTCCACCTGATGATGTGGGAGGACATTGCTGCCGTGGAATCTTGGCGGGACGAACTGAAGCATTGCAGCATCTGTCCGCGTGACTGCGGCGCCGACCGGACCGCAGGGCAGCTCGGCTATTGCCGGACCGGTGCCGACTTCCGGATCGGTTCGCTCTGCCTTCATCGGGGCGAGGAGCCGGCGCTCGGCGGCGCCAAGGGTATCTACAACCTCTTCTTCGCGCACTGCAACCTGCAGTGCACCTACTGTCAGAACCACCAGATCAGCCGCAACCGCGGGACGGAAATCGCGGAGCGGCTCGAGCTGCCCGTCCTGATCGATCGCATCGCGGAGATCCTCGCCGGTGGCGTACGGCATCTCGGCTTCGTCTCGCCCGCGCACTGCATCCCCCAGATGAAGGCGATCATCGCGGGCGTCCGCGCGCGGGGCCTGCGGCCGGTGACGGTGATGAACACGAACGCCTACGACCGGCCCGAGACCCTGCGCGCGCTGGCCGAGCTGATCGACGTCTACCTGCCCGACCTGAAGTACCTGGACGGCGCCCTGGCGGCCCGCTGGTCCGACGCCGTCGATTATCCCGTGGTGGCGACCGCGGCCTTGCGGGAGATGCACCGCCAGAAGGGATCCTACCTCTTCTGCGACGCGAGCGGCGACGCCGAGGCGGGGCTGATCGTGCGGCACCTGGTGCTGCCCGGCCAGGTGGCGGACAGCAAGCGCTGCCTGCAGTTCATCGCCGAGGAGCTGTCGCCCTCGGTGCACGTCTCCTTGCTGGCCCAGTACGCTCCGCCGCCGGACGTCGCCGCCGACCCGCTGCTGGGCCGGCGCGTCACCGCCGAGGAGTACGCCGAGGTGGTCGCCGAGCTGCACCGCCTGGGATTCCGGCATGGCTGGGTCCAGGAGCTGACCAGCCCCGGGAACTACGTCCCGGACTTCCGCCGGGCCCACCCCTTCGAGCCGTCCCGGCGGTCGCCGGGAAGCGTGGCCGCAGCTCCCAGATGATGGTATTCTTCTGACGGGAAGACAAGCTGGCCGGGCACCGCTGGGAGGAGGAACACGCACCATGTCGGCCGGAAGACGTCGCATGCGGCGGCCCCGTCCGCCGAAGAAGCCGCTGAGCAAGGAGGACATCGCCAGGAAGGTCAAAGAACTCAAGGCGATGGCCTCGCCGGACTACAACTATCGCGAGCGCTCGCTGGCCATCCACGGGCTGATCTGCGCCAAGTGTGCGCGGGAGTTCAGCTGGCAGGATCGCCACCTGCTGACCGTCCATCACAAGGACGGCAACGACCAGAACAATCCCCCCGACGGCTCGAACTGGGAAAACCTCTGCATCTACTGCCACGAGGCCGAGCACAGCCGCGGCCTGCTGGGCGATTACCTCCGCGACGAGGACGAGTGACCCTCCGGCCACGCCCCGGGCGCGCCGCTGCGAATCCGGCTCAAAATGCCCCCATGCCCTAATTTTTTAACAGATTGTGATATTGGCGGCTGGACTTCGCGGCCCGGCTTGTGGTACAATGCCCCTGGCTACTTCCAACCCTTTTCGCCCACAAGCCGCTGAGAGGAGGTTCCTCCGAGCACCCATCCCGAGCCAAGCTTCCCTGTTCACTCGCCATGGACTGTAAACACCCGAGGGGGATGGATATGAATGGTAAGAGCTACCGCATAGGTGTCGCCCTGCTGAGTCTCGCCCTGATCGCGCTGGCCCTGCCCGTCTTCGCCCAGCCGTCGCCCACGCACCTGGACGTGCAGATCTCGCCCACCAAGGATCTGACCATTCCACCCAATCATTCGTTGTGGCACGAGCTCGCGCCCACCTTCTGCCGCATGCACGAGCAGAGGGGCTACCTGGACAACGGCGACGGCATCATCAGCATCTGCGACTGGTTCAACCTGAAGGATCCCGACACCGGGATCATCTCGGGCTTCCACATCGAATGGGTCGGACCGACCTTCTGGCTGGATGTGGACGGTGACGGCGCCTTCGATCCCGCCTTCGATGCGGTCTACGAGCCTCATAATTACAGCGACTTCGCCTTCGATGAACTGCCGCTGCCCGGGGACGCCTGGGACGAGATCTACCCGATCATGGAGCCGGTGACGGTGGTGGAGTACCAGGACAACGGCAATGGCATTCCCGACTTCTGTGACTACGTCGACGTCGGCACGGGTCTGCTGCATGTTCTAGACGTGACCACGAATGTACGGGTCAGCCCGCCGGGACCGCCCGTGGCCAGCGGGAGCACGACCTGGGGCCGGATCAAGAGCATCTACTAGCAGGGCTATTCCGCGCTGCGGACGCGACACGCAGCCGCCCGGCCGCCTCAGCGGCCGGGCGGTTTGCGTGCGGGAGCAGGTTGTTGCCGCGCGGCCCGCGCCGATCCCTGGACCGGTTCGCCCAGCGCGTGCCAGGCCGGCAGGCCGCCGAGGAACCACTCCAGGTGCAGGAAGCCGCGCCGGGCCAGCTCCGTGGCGGCCGTGCGGCTGCGGATGCAGTCCGGCCCCCAGCAGTAGACCACCACGGCCATGCGGGCCGGGTCCGCCGCAGGCCAGTGGCGCTGCAGCACACCATCCAGGGAGTCCGGCAGCAGGGAGGAGAAGAGGTTCACGGCGCCCGGCAGGTGCTCCTTGGCGAAGGCCGCGGGGTGCCGGACGTCGAGGAGGATGAAGTCGCGCGGCGGGACGTCGGCGGTCAGGCCCGGGTTCTCGGCCTGCAACCGATCGCGCAGCTCGGGCGCGCTCAGGATCCGCACGACCGGCAGGTCGGGCTGAGCGGACCAGGCCGCCCAGCCGCCGGGATAGTAGTGCACGGACTCGTAGCCGGCGCTGCGGAGCAGGAGGTACCCCAGCATGCCTTCCGCGGAGACGCCGTCGTCGTAGATCACGCAATCGACCGGCTGCTGCCGCCGCGAGCGGAAGCGCGGATCCAGCCCGGACAGATCCTCGCGCAGGGCGGCGCTCGTCGGCAGGGTGCCGCCGGGTCCCAGCCAGGAGCGGAAGTCCACCGGCAGTGCGCCCGGCAGATGCCCCGCTCCCCAGGGACCTTCAGCGGCGTCCAGGGGCGCGACCGGATTCCCGCATCCTGTGCTTCGTGCATCCAGGATCACCTGGTCCGGCTGATCCAGGCGGTTCAGGAGCTGCTCGATCGTCGCCAGGACATTGCTGTCCGCGGCGGCGTCCCAGGCCATCGACGGCGGAGACGCCGGTCGGGTCACAAGCGCTTGCCCGCTGCCGGTCCAGGCCTCCAGACCGCCGTCGAGCAGGCGAACCCTCTCCACGCCGGCCAGCTCCAGCAACCAGAACAGGCGCGCCGCGGCCTCCGGCGCACCCGCAGCGGCGTAGCAGACCGGGCGCTGGCGCGGCAGCAGACCATGCCGGCCCAGGGTCGCGCCGAGCCCGGCATCCGGATCCAGCTCCGCGACCGGCAGCGAGATCGCGCCCGGCAGGTGGCCGCGGGCGTAAGCCTCCCGGTCGCGGGCATCGACGGGGATCAGATCGGCCTCGTGCCGGTGCTCGAGCAGCCAGGCCGCCGAGACGATCACCGACGGCGGCGCGGGCGGCGGCGGCGATTCCGCCCTGAACCCGGCGGCCGCGGCACCGGTCCCGGCGCCCGTGGCCAGCTGGACGACGATGCAGAGCAGGATGCTTGCCGGCCGCAGCAGAACTGGTGGAATCGCGAAGCTGGCGGTTGGTTCAGGGAGCATGGTTCGCTCGCAATGTTTCGAGGTGTCGCCCGGGCCACACGGTGCGAGTCGTGGTTTGGCAGGTTCCGAACTCGCGCGTCGTGGCCGGACTCCGGCGGCCTTTGTACCCCCTCCATTCTAGGGAATTCCCGCCGGGGAAGCAGCAGGGACTTGCGCTGGTTCGCCACGAGGGCGAATGCAACCCGCGTTCACCCGAACTCCCCGTGTTCATCCGAGCGGCCGGCGTTCACCCGAATAGCCCGCGTTCACCCGGGTGAACACGGGCCACGGGGCTGCCGGATCTCCGAGCGCCGCACTCAGATCCTGATCCGGCGGGCGAAGAAGGTCTTGCGCAGAGTGTCCACAAAGACCAGGAAGGCTCCCAGGATCATCATGCCGTCGGGTAACAGGCGGAACCACATCCAGCCCTTCACGGGCTCCACGGCGGCTCGCTGGCGCGCCGCCCAGTAGCCGAGGTCATGGGCCACGTGAGCCTGATGGAAGCCGATGATCAGGGTGGGCACGGCGAAGAGCAGCACGCCGCTGGTGACCAGCCAGAAACCCCACACGCTCGGCCGGTCGCTCCAGACCAGGCCCTTGGCCAGGGCGTTGGCCCGGGCCGTCAGGTAGATGAAGGCCAGCGCGATGTAGCCGAAGGCGCCCAGCAGGGCCACGTGGCCGTGGGGCATGATCAGGTAGGTGCCGTGGGCGTAGTAGTCGATGGTGGGGGTGTTGATGACCATGCCCAGCCACCCGGCGCCGAACCAGTTGAGGAAGGCGCTGCCGGCCAGCCAGAGGAAGGGTACCTGGAAGGGGAAATCGGTCCCCTGGCGCTTCAATTCCCGCTGCTGCTTCCAGGCCTCGATCATTAAAACCACCAGGGGTAACGGCTCCAGGGCCGAGAAGATGCCGCCGACGGCGATCCAGTACTCGTCCAATCCCTGCCACCAGAGATGATGGCCCACTCCTAGCGTCCCGCTCATCACTACCAGGGCGATCTCGAACAGCATGATCCGCTCGGCGGTCTTGCGCGGAACCAGTCCCAGCACCACCGTCAGATAGGCCAGTGCGCCGGCTGCAAACAGCTCGAAGGTGAGCTCGACCCACAGGTGCACGACCCACCAGCGGAAATAATCGTCCACGGTGAAGTTGGGCATGATCTTGTGGATGGGCATCATGCCGGCCAGGTACAAGGTGGCGATGCCGAAGGCCGCCCAGATGATGGTGCCGACCAGGACATTGTTTTCCTTGGCCTTGCGGATCGTGCTGAACACCATCAGGAACCAGAGCACGAGACCGACGACAAGACCGATGTCCCACACCCGACCCAGATTCAGGTACTCGCGCCCCTCGTTGCCGAGCCAGAACCAGACATCCCGCAAATGGCCCGTGGCGCCCAGGTAGATGCCGACCAGGCCACCACCCCCGACGATCAGCAGCGCGACCCAGAGCACGTCCACCAGCCAGGGGAACCGCAGATCCTGGCGGCCGACGAGAGGTGCGATGAACATGCCGCCGACCAACCAGCCGATGGCGACCCAGACGATGGCCAGGTTGATGTGCAGCGCGCGCATCACGTTGAAGGGCAGGATGGACTGGGGGATGAGAAAGTTCCTGGCCGGTTCGGTGTAGATATGGGCCAGGTAGCCTCCGAGGATCATCTGGAGAAAGAAGAAGAGTCCCACGACCGGGATGTACCTCATCAGCTTCTGCTGCGAGGGGAAGAGGCTCGTGATCCGGAGCGGGCTCTCCAGGGGCTCGCCGGACGACGGCTTGATCAGGTACTCGTAGGAGAGCACGAGCACCACGATCGTCAGCGTCCACAGCAGGAGCAGCTCCCAGAGGGTGTAGAAGTGGTTGGTCCAGGAGGCATCCTGGTCCACCAGCGGCTCTGGTGGCCAGTCGTTGCTCCAGGTGCGGTCGGTGCCGGGCCGCAACGACGAGGCGACCAGCTGGCTCCAGTCCACGAAGGCCGCGATGGTCCGGGCCTCCTCCGGGCGGATCACGCCGCCGGGCCAGGCCAGTTCCTCGTCGCCACGGGCAAGGAACCGCCCCAGGAAATCGCGATTGGACTTGAAGGCCGCGGCCGACGCATCGGTGTAGGTCACCACGCCCTTGCTCAGCTGGGTCTGGCCGCGGATGTCCTCCTTGGCCCTCTCCTTGACTTGGCCCCTTTCTGCGGCGCTGATCTGCGCATCCGATCGGCCGAAGATCTCGCGGGCATAGTTGTCATAGAGGAAGGTCACGCGCCGGTGGAAGAACTCGGTGCTGAAGTCGGGACCGAGATAGCCTCCCATACCGAGCAGCGTCCCGTAGTCCATAAGATCGAACTGCTGGAAGAGCGCCTTGCCGGCAACAATGTCATCGTGAGTGTAGAGGAGCTCGCCGCTGGCCGAGACCACCTCCCGGGGGATGGGAGGGACCTCCCTGGGCAGATTGGCCGTGAAGATCATCAGGGTGGTCACCATGATGATGCCGACCACCCAGAATGCCGTGTAGAGACCCTTGCGGCTCATCAGCCGGTCGAGCCAGGATCCGTTCATCATCGCCTCCTCGCTCCCGTCGACCTTCCCGGCAGCGGGCTGCCGGGCCTGCGGTGGGCGACCACTAGGTGGTCATCTGGACCCATAGATCCAATTATGGGAGAAAACTAGTCTTGTATAATAAGGATGTCAAGATCCAGTTATCCGATATTGGACCTGAGCGTTCTGCGAGCCGGCTCCTCGTCACTTGCCCCCCGCCCACTCTCCGCCCTCACTGGCTCGCCACTTGGCCTTCACTCGGCCGCCGCGCCGCCGTCCGGTTTCAGGCCGTGGTTGAAGGCCCAGTGGGAGTGGACGATCCGCCAGGCACCATCGATGCGGGCGTAGACCTCCGTGGTGTTCCAGAGGGTGCCGCGGGTCGCCTGTCCCTGATCGTCGCGAACGGTCGAACAGTAGCGATAGGTGAGCACCGCCGTCCGGCCGTAGACGTGGACGCGCGGCTCGAGGTACTCGGAGCCCTGGTAGTGGATCTTGCCGGCCAGCGAGGCCATGTACGCCGTGAAGGCCATGCGGCCCACGATCGGGGCATCGAGGGAGGGATCGAAGTAGGTGATGTCGGGTGCGGCGATCTCGGCCCAGCCCAGGGGATCACCCTGGCGCCAGCGTTCCATGGCGGCGTCCTCGAGGGACATGATCTCCTCGGCGTCCGACTTCCGATCGACCGGGATGGCGGCGACCGTCCAGACGGCGGCCAGGATGGCACCGATCGCCCAGGGGGTCGCTCCCATCGCTAGTCCCCCGCCGCGATCTTGAGGATCAGCTCGTAGTCGACCGCGTCGGCATAGGCCTGCAGATCCTCCTGGCTGACGTCGCTGCCGTTGACCGTGACCAGGACGTTGTTGCCCACGACGATCTGCACCTCGCCGCTATGGTCGCTGGCGTCGTACTGCAGGAGAGCCTTCTGGCCCTTCACCTTGATCAGCTTGTTGCCGCTGCTGGCGGCGATCATGGGATTGTTCATCATCATGGCCAGGCCCTGCATCATGGGGGAGTCGCCCATGATCTGGACCTCCACCGAGGTGTCCCCCTTGGTGTACTCCCGTGCGGCGGTGGAGCCGCCGCCCATGGCCATGCCCGGCATGGCGCTGGTCTCGACGTCCTCGGCCTGCCAGCCCGGCAGCGGCTTCGGCAGGGCGTCGGCGATACGGCCGGCCTGCATCTGGCGGATCTGCATGGCGGCGAACTCCAGCTCCGAGGCGGCGCCGGCATAGTCGCCATCCTCGTACAGCTTGAGGGCGCCCCGGATCTGATCCCCGATGTCGTCCGCCCGGACCGGCAAGGCGGTCGCGACGACCAGGCAGAGCACGACGGCGGCCAATCTCCAGAAGTTCCTCGTCACGGCAACCTCCCGGTTGGAAACCCAGGTCGACCTGCGGCGCAGGCTCACCAGACGAGGTGCAGCATAGCAGATCCGGCCGGCTCCGGAGGAGTCGTTCTTGCGCCCGCCCGGAGCCCGCCGGCCCGGATGTTCCTCCCCGGCTTCACTTGACGAGGGTCAGGCGCCCGACGGCCGATCGGCCATCGCCCTGCAGGTGGGCGAAGTAGACGCCGGAGGGAAGGGGGCGTCCCCGGGCGTCCTCCCCGGCCCAGGTGATGGTGTGGCGGCCGGCGGTGCAGGGCGCGTTGCTCAGCAGCACGCGCACGAGGCGGCCGGAGATGTCGTAGATGCGCAGGTCCACGCGGCAGGGTCGGGTCAGCTCGAAGGAGAGGTCCGTGATCGCGTTGAAGGGATTGGGCGCGCCGGTCAGCAGGAGCGAACCCGCAGCCAGCGGCCGCCCGTTTCCTGCGCCCGGGCCGGGCGGCTCGGTGACGGCCGTGGCTACGGGCATGTAAACCTCGCGGTCGGGCCAGTCTTCCTGCGTGAACTGCGACAGGATCTGGATCTCGGAGATGCTCAGGCCGCGGTCCGGGAGGGGCACGAAGCGGCACTCGACGTAGCGGGCCGTCACCGGGGTCGCCAGGGGCAGCCAGAAGGCGTGTGCCAGGTTGCCGCCGGCGGGCAGCCCGGCGAAATCGGGCGAGATGCCTCTTTCCCAGGGCAGCTCGTCTCCCGGCGGCGACCAGATGTCGTCGTGGAGGATGGTTCCCAGCGGCGTGTACGTCACGCCGTCCGCCGAGCAGGCGACCTCGATGCGCGCCGCATGGCAGTATGTCTGGTCGGGCTGGTGGGTGGTGACGCGCAGGGCCGCCACCGGCTGCAGCTGCGCCAGGTCGAGCGCGACCACTACGTCGGCACCCGGGTCCCAGAGCGCCGTCTGCACCTGGACCCGGTCGCTGTCGAACTCGACCGTGGGCGGGATAACGCAGCCGTTGGTCAGCTCGCGCCCGTCCGTGTCGGGATTGGAAGCCGCCGCCGGCCGGCTCACCACGTAGCTCCTGTCCCGGGCCACGTCGTCCAGCCAGGCGAATCCGTAGCGCCTCTTGTCGTAGCCGGCGCCGGGCCCCACGTCCTGACCGTCGGCGTAGCCGTAGACCGTGTTCTCGCCGTCCGGGCCGTACCGCCGCAGGTTGAGCCGTACCCAGTTCATGGTGGGATCGCGGAAGCCGCCCACGTCGATCGTCCAGCGCTGGTCCACGCCGGTAACGAGCTGGGTATGCTCGCGCACCACGTCTCCCTCCACCCGATGCTCGGTCCAGCAGTAGGTGACCTCCACCGGCTGCCGCATGGGATCGCGCGGCTCCCAGCTCACCTCCATGAGGGCGTCCTGGAGGCCCGTGCTGTTGTAGTAGGCGTTCTGGCTGCAGCCGAACTCGTAGCGCAACCAGGCCGCGCGGGCTCCGGGTGGCGCACCGGACACCGTGGCGTAGAGACGGCCGTCCCGCGTCGGGGCACTGACGCTGGTGAAGACGCCGTCCTCCTCGAACGCGCCGCCGTCCCAGGAATGCAGCAACCGCACCCGGTCGTCCGAGCCGCTCAGGTCGGCGTAGAAGCTGCCTCCGTAGCGCAGTCCGACGATCTCGGCGGGGGCGGTGAATCGCCAGGTGACCTGGGCCGGGATGCCGCCCTGCAGGGGGCGCAGCACCGCGCGCCAGAACTCGTCCGCCAGCGAGCCGGCGAAGACGTTCTCCCAGGAGTCCGCCGAATCCCGGTAGCGGGGCGCGCCGTCGTCGTGGAGCGGCGGCCAGAGCACGTGCGACTCTACCTGCTCGCCCAGGCGCAGGCGGACGCGGTTGGCTCCCCGCACCAGCCGGGGCAGGGCCAGGGCATTGACCTGGGTCACCGTGCGGATCTCGAGAACGTCCAGACCGCAGTCCCGGCGATCGCTCGCCGCCCGGCAGCGCAGGCGCACCAGGTACTCCGGCGCGCCGCCCAGCAGGGTGGAGGATAGCGGCACGTCCGCCACCACCGGCCCCGTGGCCGTGGCGCTCCAGACCTCCTGCCAGTTGATGCCCGCGTCCCGCGAGATGCTCAATCGAAGGTCGTCCGCACCGGCGGTCCGCAGTCCCTCGAGGTGGAGGGCGGCCGAGGTGATCGCGTTGGCCCCGTACACCTGGAAGACGACCTCTCCGGCCACGCCCGCGGCCGCGGGGTGCAGGTTCGGTC
>Ga0315542_1000942_pt1 | contig 18372 bp, 19 predicted proteins | sample SalMarSW160120MG_FD_202541 | JGI IMG/M metagenome (GOLD analysis project Ga0315542, IMG submission 202541) | Salt marsh sediment microbial communities from the Plum Island Ecosystem LTER, Massachusetts, United States - Salt Marsh Sediment SW1601-20 ...
GTCGCATCGCGTTTCTTTGCTGACGCCTGTTGCGGATTTTGACCTCTGTGGCCTTTATGAACCTACTTTTTCCCGGAGCGGCGCCTCGCCCCCTTCCTCACCTCCTGCCTGGTTCTGGTAATTCACGCTCTCCTGGCTGGGTTCCACATCGCTGAACTCAATTTTCGTTTCTCTTGCCCCAAACCCCTTCGCCAGGAGTTCCAGGGTCTGCCGGGCTGATTTCTGCACCTCGGACTGCATCTTCTTGACCAGTTCATTTGCCATTTGGGAGGCCTGATTCTTCGCCTCCAGGACAAGCCTGTTTTTTGCCTCTTCACTGAAATTGTCACTGAAGGCATTGCTCAAGAGGTCGGGCAAGAGCCACGGCAGGAACTTGGCCTTCTGTTCATCGTAGAAGCTGATGCTCTTGATGTGGGATTCATAGAGGCATTTCGGCATTTTCAGGAGATAAGAACCAATACCTACCGGAGCTACGGAGAATTCCGGACTGTGCAGGTCATACTTGAAGTCGATATCGAATTCGAAAATCATGGCCATCTTCTTTTCCGAGGCCAGCCAGCGGAAGTACTTCTTCCCGGTTTCACCAAACCAATGGTCAGAGGTGGTTATGATCTCCTTGGTAAAAATCTTGAATACCACAAGTTCACCCACTGATTTGAATCTTTCAACCGTAGAAATAATGTCAACCTTACTTGGCTTCCTTGTTTTTCTCAGCCTGGTAAACCAGAACAGCAACAATATCCCGGCACATAGTGCAAAACCCACTAATCCTGCAATAATTGTTGTTTCCAATTGATTTTCCCCTCTCCGTTCAAATGGGTATCATTCAGTGCCTGGCAAGGCCTTCTTTTTCTGAAGGAATTGCACCAGGAGCTGTACATGTCGGTTTTCCTCTTCTATGATTTTGACAAGCTGACCCGCAATCTTGTCATCGTCAATGAATCCGCCGAGTATTTCAAAGAAAAGTATCGTATCCTTTTCAAATTCAATAGACAATTCGAGAAGATTGTTCAAGTCCTCGATCCTGGAAAAATCGACATCCTCGATCGAAAAAGCCTGGCTCCCCAATACACCCTGGAGGATACGCTTCCCCATTTCCTCCAATCGGAGATCCACCTTTGTCGTCTCGACCTCTCCCTTGAACCGGGTGAACCATTTCTCATGTTCGACCTCTTCATCCGCCAACCATTGAAGCATGGATGCGAGAGAAGTATCTGATGTCTTCGCCTGAGCTTTTCTGTAAACCTCCTCTCCATTCTTCTCGATGCGAATGGCAAGATCAATGATTTCGCCCAGCGTGAACATTTCATTCCCCGGCGAATAAAGATTCAAAGTGCACCACGGATGGTCTTACAAAGGGCTTCAAATGACTTCTGCCTATTTTATCATCGTCCATTTTGACTCCCAATGCAAGATGTTCGTTGATTGCTTGCCTGTGGTCCTGGGTTGAAGGAGGTTTTGAAATATACGGGAGAAGCTTTCAGAGGGAAGGTGTGAGAGTGGCCCCCCGTCCCCTTCCCTCTTGAGCAAGGTGGTGTTGATAAGCGAGGGACTCGGTATGCCCGAATCCAACGGTATGGTCCATTACCAGTATTCCTTCCGCGAATCCTTTTGGGTATAAAATAGAGGAGATTTTCATTGTCCCCTGAAGCATAATCCACGGATCGTACACAAGGCAACCCCTTGGAATCGATGGTGGTGATGCTTATCAGGTTGTGGCTGTTGATTATTGCATGAGGGATTTCATGCCGGCCAACTGCCTGTTTAACGCTATTGATGGAGTTTTTTCCTTTCCATCAAGTCCCCGTAGTGCTCTTTCAGGCAATCGGGACAGATACCATGGGAGAATAGAATGCCTGTATGCGTGGTGATATATTCTTCAATGTTCTCCCAGTATTCGCTGTCGTTTCTGATCTTTTTACAATGGGAGCAGATGGGCAGCAATCCGCCCAAGCCCATTATTTTGGTGACGTCTTCGATGGCCAAAAGGACCAATAATTTGCCTTCATGATGGAATGGAGAGGCCGTGATGAGCATATGAGCCTTTACAGCTCCACCTTCCTTTTCCAGAAACATGACCTCTTTTCTCCGGATGACCTTATTCCCCTCCCAGGCCTCCACAGCCGAATTCCGCACCACGCATTCCTTACAACCTTGGGTCGTGCCGCATCCCTCTTTCGACTGTCTCGCAATGATACAGCCGAGTGCTTCCCCGCACAGCTTTCTCAAGATCAGGTCTGTTCTTTTTCCTGTAAGGCTTTCAGAGGCCATGTTAAAATCTATGATTTCCAAATTCTTATCCACCACGAACACCGCGGAAGGAAATGCGTCCAGTATGGTTCTCAAAAGGGTTTCTTTCTCTGAAAGCCTGCTTTCCATTATTATTCCCCTTGTCTTTGGGCCCTACTTTTTTCTTTTGTCTTTCAGGTAAATGGCCTTCGATGGACCCTCCCCCACTACCCTTTCCTCGATATTAAAGAGCTTTGTTGCCGCGACCAGGTCACCCAATTTCTTGTATCCATAATTTCTGGGATCGAACTCAGGGGCCTGCTTGGCAATATTGCTTCCCACAGATGCCAGGTGCGCCCAATCGCTTTCGTCAGAGGAGGCCTCAACCGCATTTCGCAGTAAGTTAACCACCTTCGTGTCCTGTTTCAACTCGGAGGTAGTTTTTCGCTTGATCTTCTCCGTATCATCGTCTTTGGAACGAAGCACTTCGGTGAAAATGAATTTGTCACAGGCTGAAACAAAGGGGCCGGGCGTTTTTTTCTCACCAAAGCCATAAACAAAAAGCCCGGCCTCCCTTATCCTAGATGCCAACTTGGTAAAATCACTGTCGCTCGATACGATGCAGAATCCGTCAAACCTGGTGGTGTAAAGCAGGTCCATGGCGTCAATGATCATCGCGCTGTCCGTGGCGTTTTTCCCGTAGGTGTAGCTGAACTGCTGTATGGGTTGGATGGAATACTGCAACAGGACTTCTTTCCACCCCTTCAGATCGGGAGCCGTCCAGTCGCCGTAAATCCTTTTCACGTTGGCGGTCCCAATGGATGCGATTTCTGCAAGAAGCCCTTCTATAATGGATGGTTGAGCATTATCAGCGTCTATCAGAACGGCCAGTTTTTCGGTTTTTTCCTGTGTCATCTTTATCCTCCTCACCTCTTTCCGGATCCAAAGGGCAATACCGGCTGCCGATATTCCCCGTAGGCCCGACATCTGCAATTCCATTTGCATGAGCGGCAGACATCAACATGTTTTCGTGGCAGGTTCTTGTATCTGGGGCAGGATATAAATCCACTAGAGCCAATTTCAAAACGCCCCATTTTGCCCAATCTCCGCGTCACGTTCAAATCCTAATCCTCGAAATACTCAATGCATTCCTGGGGTTAAGATTTTCGCCTTTCTTGACCTTGAGCAAACTGAGGCGTTTTGAAAATGCCTCACACTTATCATACATCAGCTTTCCGTTTCATCCAAAGTAAATGATGCTGAAAATTCCGTAGATCCTGTCTGATATTTCTACTTTCCCTTGAACTCGGGCGCGCGTCTTTCCATAAAGGCCTGGAAGGCCTCCATCAGGTCTTCCGACGGCAGTTGGGCTGCGTTCTTCTGGGCCACATATTCAAGGCCCGGGTAAACGCCATTGTCTCGGCTGAAAAGGATCACATCCTTTACACCCTGAACCGTCAGAGGCGGACACGCGGCGATCTCCCGGGCAACGTTCCGGGCCGCCTCATACAGGGAGTCCCTGTCCTCACAGACCCTGGTGATGAAACCCATTTTCAGGGCCTCTTCAGCGGAGAAGTCTCTGCCGGTCAAGGCCAGTTCGCGAAACCAGCCCTGTCCTATAATATGGGGAAGTCTCTGCAGGGTACCCAGGTCCGCAATGATGGCGAGCCTGGTCTCCCGGATCGAAAACAGGGCATCCCTGGTGGCCATACGGATGTCGCAGGCACTCAGGAGATCAACACCTCCACCGATGCAGTGGCGATGCACTGCCGCAATGACCGGTTTCCGGCACCTTTCCAGCGTATTCATGGCCTCCTGAAATTCAAGGATGGTTTTCCTGAAATCCTCCCTGAAGTCCGCACCGTTTCCCTGGACCAGGGGTGCCATTTCCGCAAGGTCTATGCCTGCGGTGAAGCTCTTCCCCTCCGCCCGGATGATGACCACCCTGGTATCCGGATCGCGGTCGAATTTCTGAAAATACCAGGTGAGACCCTTGAAAAACGTATTGTTCATGGTGTTCCGTTTCTCGGGCCGATCCAAAATCAGCCAGGTGATAAACCCGTCTTGTTCCACCCGAAAAAGGCCGTCATTGTCTTTCATCCTGTCGCCCTCCTCTGTCAACTCATCATTCAACCCGCCTTGAAACGGTTTCGCGATTTCGATCGTTCATTATGCCACAAGGATCATCCTGTTGTCCAGAAATTGGGCAGGAATGAAGGCAGGAGCCGGCAAGAAAAAGACAGGCTTTTGAATGAGCCTTATAAAAAAGAAACCTGTCAGAAAAGGTTGATGGCTTTGTAAAAAGCAAGGTTTATGCCGCGAGCGGCAGCCTATGAGGTACGAAGTGGAGCCGAACCTGACACTCTTTTCCCGCCCCGTTCCAAACACTTCGGAGGGGATGGACGCCCATTTGGGGTTTAGCATAAATTCATAGAAGCGCGTGGGGTTTGGGAGGCATAAACCCCAAATAGCCGTCCATGTCGGCGTGTGGTACCAAGTGCACTATGAGAAAGGGTCTGAAAAAGAGTCTCACGCCCTGCTCCTTGACTCCGGCGGATGAGACGACTTCGTTGGAAGTCATCATCGTGCCCATGGAGGGGCACGCAAATCAATGGGGTGCCTTGCAACCCGTTGGTTTGTAAGGAAACCGAAAATCACACTTTTCGGTTTCTGTGAGTAAAAAGTCCTGAGGACCGGACTTTTTACGGTTCCATCAAAGGTTCGCTCATGGTAAAATGGAAACCAAATCGAAGGGAGATATTTCCGGTGAAAATAACCCCGCTTTTTTACCATCAGGAGACGAGTTATGACCGAAACAGGATGTCGGGGCACTCCCTGGACTGGGAAAATCAACCCGATGTCTTCAAAACCTATCCAGGGGAAGCGCCTCTTGAACTTCCAAGGGATGTCCGGTTTCCCCGAACCACACTCTCAGCGGTTTTGGAGAAAAATGAGCCGGACAATGATATCCGGATACAGTCAAGAAAAGACCTGTCTCGCCTCCTGCTCCAGACATACACCCTGACGGCCAGGGCCCGCCATCCCGGAGGTGACTTCACCTACCGAAGTGCCGCCTCTGCCGGCGCCCTGTACCCCACTGAAATATACATGGCCCTTCGGGGATTCAAAGACCTTGAAGACGGCCTCTATCACTTTTCCATCGCACATCACGGCCTCGTGCTCCTGCGCCCTGGAGATTTTTCCGGCGCAGTGGCAGAGGTGACGGGAATGTCTCACAGTGGCCTTTCCTCTCTCGTGTTCTTTTTTTCCGCCATCTTTTTCCGCAGTGCCTGGAAATATCGGGAGCGATCCTACCGCTACCACCTGCTGGATACAGGGCACGTGATCGAAAACCTCTTTCTGGCTTCCAGGGCGATGGACCTTCTCCTGAGGCTCTCTTTTGACTTTGACGACCGTGAGGCCAATCAGTTTCTGGGGTTGGACGATTCAAGAGAGGTCTGCCTCGCCGTTGCCAAGGTGGCAGGGGACGACCGGCTGGCCGAAGCGCAATCCGCCACGCTCCCCCCGAATCTGCCCCAAGAAATCCAACAGGCTTCGCGTGTGGCCTCAAGGGAGACGGGCTACCCGTTGATCCGTGAGATGCATTGGGCAGGGCTTGAAAGGGTGGGAGGGACAACGCCGGGGATGGACATGACCAAGGAGATAGGGCTCCGGCCGCGCCAATGGGCAAAGATCGCCCCTTTCGCCATCCGGCCTGAAAGCACTCATTTCACCGAAGCCGTCTTTGGCCGCAGATCGAGGCGAAATTTCGTTCAAAAAGCCATGCGGGCGGATGATGCGCGTGTATTACTCCAATTGCTCATCAATACCACCGATTCGGCATCTTCCCACTATGGGGCATCCATTTGCACCGGCTTCATCAGTAAAGGGGTGGATGGTATTGTGGACGGTTTCCACCTTCTCAACACGGGGACAGAAGCCTTTGGATTGGTTTCACATGACGTTCCCATGGAAGCAATGGCGTCCATTTGTCTCGATCAATTGTGGCTTGCCAATGCCGGGATCCATTTTCTGTTCATGACCAATTTACAGGCACTGGATCGAACCTGGGGTGGGCGGGGCTACCGTTACGCCATGATGACTGCCGGCAGGATGGGTGAGCGGCTTTATCTGGCAGCAGAATCCCTCGGGCTCGGCTGCTGCGGAATCGGTGCTTTCTACGATAACGAAGCCGCCCGAAGCCTCGCGCTCAACCGGGACTCAAGGCTCCTTTATCTTGTGGCCGTCGGCCAGGTTAAGAAAAAGCCCTCCTGAAAAGTGTAAATGGCACCCGGCGTCTTTGCGAGGCTCATGCGGCATCGCCATCGTCATCCTCATATCTCTCCCGCCTTTTCTTGACCATTAGGCGAATGAACGCGTAAAGGGTTATCAACGCGGCGAACGCGAAGAGGATCTCATAGAGTTGGTAGCTGATCTGGACAAGCCAGGCCATGGCCGGCCTGATGGAATGATGCCACTCTTTTTCAAGTTCCTCCAGGGATCTGGAAAACACCCTTTGCACAGCCGCCCCTGTTTCAGTACCCTTTCCCAGAAGACTCAAGAAGCTCAGGACTCTGGTCTCTCCAAATTGGTTGAAGAGGTAAGTGACAAAGCTCTTGCTCTCCTGGTAGGCCAGGATAATGCCCCGTTCGTCCCGGGGAAACCGGTATCGCAGATCATTCAAGGGTAGGAATTCCCTTGTGAGGGCCGCCCTGTTCAAGACAGTCCCTTTTTGATCCATCATGATTTCATCAATCCCGTCGCTGACCCATTGGCAGAGGCCTTCATCCAGCCATCTGGGCAGCAGCTTGTCCCTTATGTGCTGATGGAGCAGGATATGGCCGAGTTCGTGCTTGAGGGTGACCTCCAGGCTAAAGGGATGAACGCGCATTCTGGAGTAATCTATGACCACGAGGTTTTTTCGGGGCACGGCAAACGCTACGGCAAGGGAGCTTTCGGCCATCCTCAGGAAGAGTTCCCTTTTCATTACCAGCACGATGGAGGGTCTGCCGGCTATCTTCCATCGAAAAACGTTTGTCAGATCACCCCGGATTTTCGGATACAGCTCCAGAACCTCTCTTGCGGCTGAATCCAGCGAGGAGTCATAGTAGATGGTCACATCTTTCGACTGCAATACGGCCAGATCTTCCCCGAATGCGCTCATCGCCATTGCCAGGAACAGGGTGACAAGGCAAACACAAACGCTCCCCTTGGCGACAAGTTTTCCAGAAAACCCTCTGCCGCATCTTCGCATCATGCGGTGTCAGTCCATGCCTTTCATCAGGCTGTAGATCTCATCGCCAAAAAGGTTCTTTTGCCATGCCCTAAGGGTATCGACCTCTTCCAGCTCTTCTTCCCTTCGGGAATGTGCCAGGGCAATGGACTGTATCTGTGCGGTGGTGCATATGAGGGAGGGATCCAGGTTCATCTCCCTTGCCCGCTTGTCCCTCCAGTGCTTCAGGGCCTCTATCCTCCTTGATGCCCGCACGCCGATACGCCGGCGGGTTTTTCTGGGAAATGCCGGCAGTTGGTTTTCCTCGAGTGCCAACCCCTCTGCAATATTCTTCAATAAGGCTTGTCCTAACATCTTGACCTGCCTGACGCTCACCCCCTTGATTTCCCGGAGGGCCTTTTCGGTTGCCGGTTTCCGCTCCACCATCTCTATGATCGAAGCGTTGCCCAGGATCTTGAAGGGTGGGCGGTCCCTTTTCCTGGCCAACTCGTCCCGCAGGTGCAGGACGGATTCCAGAACCGCCAGATCCCTGGGACCAAGCCTCCTGGCCCCCTTGAATTTCAGGAAGAGTGGGTCGTCTGTTTCAGAATTCGGGCGGACCTTGCTCAGAAGTTCACACTCCTCCTCGACAAAGGTAAGCCGCTCTTTTTCCCGCAGTTCTTTTTCGAGCATCCGGCACAGGGAAAGGAGGTGGCAGGTATCCTGTACCCCGTAGGCAAGCATGGCATCGGGCAACGGCCTCTGTGACCAGTCTTTTTTCTGGTACTTTTTCTCTGCAATGACCCCCATGTATTCTTTGAGAAGTGCCGCAAGCCCCGTTTCCCTAACCCCGACGAACCTTGCGGCAATCTGGGTGTCGAAAAGTCCACACACTTCGATATTGAAATCGCGGTAGAGGGAACGCATGTCATAGTCTGCCCCATGAAAGATTTTTCGAATATGAGGGTTTCTGAAGACCGGGGAAAGGGGTGAAAGGTCATCCAGCGCAAGGGGATCCACCAGGATATTCTTTGAAGGGGTGGAAATCTGGATAAGGCAGACCTTTTCCCGGTAGTGGAACAGGGAGTCCGCCTCGAGGTCCACGCCTATAGCGGTTTCCGCTTCAAGGCACGCGGCTGTGCCCTTAAGATCATTCTGGTCCGTTACCAGGGAATAAATCGGGGTTTTTCGTAACATCTTCTCTCCTGAGTTGTCGGAAGGGTCGGCCATGGGCTCTCCTCCATTATTGTCGGCCTGACAGAAGGCTACGAGGTGGTTATCTCAAATACGGGCGGGTCCATCATGTGTTTTTTGACTGCGCAGAGGTCCATGGACCTGATGATAGCTTTTTTGTATTTTTCTGGAAATCCCTCGGGAAGGGACAGGTGGAAGGACATCTTTGCGTACCTTTTTTTTTCATCGTCCCACTCGCATGCCATACCCAAAGACATGCCGTCCGTATGGATATCGCGGGCCAGGCAATAGCTCAGGGCATAGATCCCGGCACAGGTCCCGAGGGAGGCCAGAAACAACTGAAAGGGTTCCGGGGCGGATTCCCGTCCCCCGAATTCGACCGACTGATCCGTATTGATCAGGAATTTCCCCACTCTGGCATCGACCCTTTTGTCACCGGGGAAGCTGACTTCGACAAGCGCTTTCTTCATCGTTTCCTTTCCTTTCTAAGGCTTTTTGCCGTCATTTGCCGGATTTCACTCACGAGGATGTGAGCCTTGTGAGCTTAGCATTCCGGACAATAAAAAACAATGACGTCTGGGTTTTTTTCTCATTCTTAGGACCCTGGATTCTGAGTCAGGGCCGGATCTCTCCAAGCACGGACTGTCATTCCCGTCTTGACAGGGGCACAGCGCAAATGATAGAGCTTTTCAGACTATCTTCGCACAACTGATCTTCACTTCACCCACCCCAATCCAGAGGATACCATGACCGATGAACCCTTAAGAAAAGCTCTCCGCTATCGATGGCTCATCTTCTGGATACTGGCATTCAGTTATGTCCTCGTTTACTTTCACCGTCTCTGTCCCGCAGTGGTGGCAGTGGATATGATGCGGGATCTCAAGGCAGGAGGGGGTCTGATCGGTCTACTGGGAGCCGCCTATTTTTATCCTTATGCCCTCATGCAACTCCCCGCAGGTCTCCTGTCGGATTCCTGGGGACCGCGAAAGACAATTACCCTTTTTTTCTGTGTGGCCTTCCTGGGATCTCTCCTCCTCGGCTTGGCTCCAAGCCTCTTCTGGGCCATCGTGGGAAGAACGCTCGTGGGTCTTGGTGTGGCCATGCTTTTCGTCCCGACTATGAAGATCCTGGCCGAATGGTTCAGGGTCAAGGAATTTGCCTTCATGACCGGTATCCTCATGGCCATGGGCGGCATCGGGTCTCTCAGCGCGGCCTCACCCCTGGCCTTTCTCAGTTCCTGGATCGGCTGGCGCATGTCTTTCGTTGTGGTGGGTGTTTTCACGCTGGTGCTGAGCATCCTGATCTGGGTCTTTGTCCGGGATCGTCCACAGGACAAGGGATGGCCCTCACCCAGGGGGACACAGAAATCCGGAAACGCCCCATCCATCCGCCTCGCCGAAGGCATCAAGATGGTCATCTCCAATGCGGCCTTCTGGCCTCTGGCCACCTGGTTCTTTTTCGATTGTGCGGTTTTCTTTTCTTTCGGTGGGCTGTGGGGGGGGCCTTACCTGATGCAGGTCTACGGGCTTACCAAGGCCCAGGCAGGCCAGATCCTTTCCATGCTCGCTATCGGCATGATCTTCGGAAGCCCGTTTCTGAGTTTCCTTTCCAATAACATCTTTCGGGCAAGGAAACCGGTTGTGGTCCTGTCCGCCGCGATACTCCTGGTTCTCACCGCTATACTTGCCTTCTATACTGAAAGGATCCCCACGACAGGCCTCTATCTCCTCTGCTTCGGTCTTGGGGTCTTTTCCAGCGCCATAGTGGTGATCGGTTTCACCACGACCAAAGAGCTTTTTCCCGTCCAGATGGCCGGCACGGCCACCGGGCTGGTCAATCTCTTTCCCTTTGCCGGAGGCGCCGTGTTCCAACCTCTCCTGGGCCATATCCTGGAAAAAAGCGGCCGGCTCGCAGGAGGAGCTTTCACCCTGCAGGGCTACAAAAGCGCCTTTCTGATCCTCTTCTTCTGCGGCATTGTAGCGCTGATAGCCAGTTTTTTCCTACGGGAGACCATGAGAAGAGATTAGCATCGCACCTCTAACCCGGCACCGATAAGGATCGTTTGGGTCGGGCTCCGAACGTCAGGCCGGACGTCTTTGTCTCTTCATCCTGGCTTCGTATTCCAGAATCTTCGTTTCCAGTTCAGCCAATCTTCTTTCCAAATCCAAGATCTTCTTCTGCATGATCGCATTCCCGGCCCTGCTCTTGCCGTTTTTCTTAACAGATTGCCCGTTGGATTTCTCCCTGATGATCCTGCCCACACTCGTTGCACTGATCCCAAACCGCTCGGCGATTTTTCTCATCGACAGCCCGGTGGCATGAACCTCCAGAACCTTCTGCCTCATGTCCGCATCAATTCTCTTTCTTGCCATTCTTCCGTCCTTTCATTCTTGCCACATATCCCGTTAAAAGCTGATTTATACCGCTACCGGCAGCCTATGAACAATGAAGGGGAACTCAAGCTGATATTGTTTCTGAGTGCTCACGTATCATATGACGTTACCTATCGTATTTCAAGACATTCTGGCAGGTTCCACCACAAATTCGCCGAATCAGGTGGAAGTCCTCTGGCATTCGTGGTCCACATGGCCGACGCAATCGCTTTGATGAGTGGGGTGGGTATGGGTCTTGACGGGTTGCAATACGATCTGGACCAGGAGGCCATGATTCAGCCGGCTCTTGAGGAGGATGATATCAGCGAGATCACGCAACAGGTGGTTCAATCTGTTCAAGAAATAACTGAAGCTATGTAAACTCACCAATGTTAAGGTCCAAAACCCCAAGGATCTATTCCCCCTGTCCTGCCTCCCCCAACAACTACACGCCTTCTACCGCAATGCGCGTCTGTGTGTCAAAAGGGCTCTTAGGATCTGCAGTGAAACGGGCATCTTCTGTCTTATACTCGAGCATATACCCCTTTTTGGCCATGTAGTAGGTGAACAGGCCATCTGATCCATTCACCCACAGGAGAAGCACAGCCGCTATCGCCATGTTCACAGCAGCACCTGTCAGAAGCAAAGAGACAATGACGAACCAAACTATGGCAGACCCCATCATTTCCAGAATACCGAGGGATCTGTGCCCCAGATAATAATCGCCCAGGCCTGGCAATATGAGTGACCTCAGAAGGGCCTTTCGTGGAACCTTGAAGCCTGCCCAGCAATGCGTGCAACGGACCAAGCCTTGTTCCAGGGGAGAAAAGCAGGACGGACACAATTCTTCAGGCTGCCCTCTCTTGGGCTTGTCCGGAATCCCGATTCCTATCTTTTCGGACACATACTGCTTGAACCCTTTCGAAAGCCGGGATCTGACGCCGGTGAAATGGCGCCGCCTTCCCTTCAGTTTGTAAAAAGTGAGGCTGCCGCCGAATATCCCTCGCTTGACCTTCTTGATGTCCTGGAAAGGCAACTGAAAAAAATAGTGGGTCGGTTTCTTCAATCGATAATTGGTATTGATGAAAAGAAGCCTGCGGTCAGTGGCCGCCATTGCATAACGATTGTAGATCATGGTCAGAAAGCCGTTCCCGAAAATGATTTCCAAAGGATAGTAGGCTGTCCCCCAGCAGATTTTGCTGACCCTTTCACCATCCTCCAGCATTTTTCCCAAGGGGAGATGAATGGATTTGAGAATTTTTGCCACCTCTCTATTCCTTCGCCCCTTATAACCACCCTTCTTGTCTTTGAAAAAAATACTCCCCAGCTCATATTTTTCTAAGGTAATTTCATTCAATTCCGGGAATTCCCGGATCAAGTTCAATTCGACGATTCCATCACGCCGAACAGACGAGACCTCTGGGTCCCGGTTTGCCGCAACGGGACTATTGGTAGGGGTCTCTGATGCAGGTCCGTTGTTTATCGGAACGCCCCCATCCCCATGAATAATCATCTTGTAACCGCATTTCTTACACGTGGCTGCGCCCGTTTTTCCCCAGGGGATTCGGTTTTTCGGGATACGGTAGGCTGTATTGCAACTTGGGCAAATGATCTGCATGATCTGCTCCTTTCCCACACAATCCTAAACGCGACCGCCTCTATTATTTTCACCGAAATTACGCCCGCCGCAAGGTGCCTGTTTGAGGTCATTGGCGCTTCTGCTTCGAACGATCTCAGTGCAAGACCCTGACAGATTTGTCCGACGAATACTTAATTACAATATCGGACACCGTTGGATAAAACTTAAGACCAATTAAGCATCATAGAGGGTTTCCTGCATGAAAAGGAGAGATTTTCTGAAAAATAAATGTAACAACTCAATATGGATGGCTTCGTAAAAAGCTGGTTTATGCCGTACGCGTCAGCCTATGAGAAACGAAGCGGAGGAAAAACTGACGCTCTTTTTCAGACACTTTCTAAACACTCCGGAGGAAATATACGCCCATTTGAGGTTTAAGGGTAGCTATTGGAGAGCGCCAAGCTTCCGGAGGCATAAACCCCAAATAGCCGTCCATGTCGGCATCTGGCGCCAAGTGCACTATGAGAAAGGGTCTGAAAAAGACCCTCAGGTTCTCCTTAGGGTTTCGTATAAAGAGCAGGTCACGACTTCGTTGGAAGCCGACGTATGCACGAGCGGCAGCCTATGGACAACGAAGGCGATAGGGGCGGCGTTGAACCGAATCTGAAAAAAGCGTCGGATTCTTGTGTGGTGGGTCGGTGGTGAGAACCGCGGATCAGGAGTTTGGTAATTCCTTGAGGCGCTTGATATATTCCTTCAAAGGCTGCCCGTCCGGGGCCTTGGCGGACGGGTTCAGATGGATAAGATCCTCCCACGCCCGGAGTGCGCCCTTCCGGTCGTTCAAATCGTGCAGCATTACAATACCCATATTGAACCGGGCAATTTCGTGTTCAGGATCAATCTTGACCGCTGCCTGGAATGCCTTGAGGGCTTCTCGAGGTTTTCCCGATCTGCGGTACATCACCCCGAGGTCCGTCTGCACGTCGGCATTGTTCGGTTTCAGGGCGAGGAATTTCTTGTAGGCGCGAATGGCATTCTGATAATTGTTGGTATCGAAATAGAGATTTCCCAGGCGGAGCCAGGCGCCGGCATTGGCCGGATTGTTGCCCACTTCTTTTTCCAGGGCAAGCATTTCCCCGGCCTGATCTTCGGTGGCTGATTTTTCCTGAGTTCCCTCTTGCTGGGCTTGCTGTGGAATCAATCCGGGAACCTGGACGGCGGAACCGGATTTATAGGCGGTGTAAACCACTCCCCCAAAAAAACCGACCGCCAGGCAGATAAATGATATGAGAAGCATGGTGTTTTTCTTGACATATTCTTTACGCGTGCCCTGATCTTTCGGCTCTCTAGTCATCTCTCACCTCAAAAAAAACGAGCAGGCCAGGACCGCAAACACCACACCGGCTGCATCGGCCGTTAATGCAGCGGCCAGCGTGTGGCGAATGCGGCGCACTTGCACGGCTCCAAAATAGACGGCCAGCACATAGAACGTCGTTTCCGTTGACCCTTGCAGCGTTGAAACCAGATAGCCGGTGTAACTGTCGGGTCCGATGGCCGGATCGTTGATGATGGAGGCCAGGATGCCGTATGCACCGGATCCTGAAAGGGGTCGCATCAGGGCCATGGGCAGGGCTTCGGCGGGCAGCCCGAAACGGGCCGTGGCACTGCCAAGCGTATGGACAATGGCATCCATTGCGCCGCTGGCTCGCAGCATGTCCACAGCCACCAGGATGGCCACCAGATAGGGGATGATGCGAAGGGCCACCTGGAACCCATCTTTGGCGCCCTCAATAAACACCTCGTAGACATGTATGCTTCGCATGAGCCCGAAACCCAGAAATCCGACCATGAGGGCGGGTATGATCCACGGTGAGATGGCGGGACCATAAAGTACGGCAACGGGTAACAGGGCGACCAGTGTCCCAAGCGCGGCAAGACTGACCCACAGAGGATATCCCTCGTAAGGGACTTCCATTGCATCTGCTTTTTCAACTCGGTCTGGACACGTCTCTTTTGGGACGGCACCTCCATCGACCCTGATCACAGCCAGTCTCTGGTAGAGTTTGGCTGCAATAATAGCCACCGTTGTGGAACCGATTGTGGCAAAAAGGGTGGTGGGCAGGATAGCGGCCGGGCTTGAAGAACCCGCCGCCGCGCGCAGCGCTATGACACCGGTGGGCAGCAAGGTTACACTGGATGTATTGATGGCCAGGAACAGGGCCATGGCATTGGTAGCCGTGCCGTGCCGGGGGTTGAGCTTGTCAAGCTCCTGCATGGCCCGGATGCCGAAGGGTGTAGCTGCGTTTCCGAGCCCCAACAAATTGGCTGCGAGGTTCAGGATCATGGCGCCCATGGCCGGATGATCCGCCGGCACCTCGGGGAAGAGCTTCACCATGAGTGGTCGGATCAGTCGGGCCAGGATCCTGAGCATTCCCCCGGCTTCGGCCACTTTCATCAATCCCAGGAAAAGGGCCATCACGCCCACCAGTCCGATGGCCAGTTCCACCGCTCCCCCGGCAGATTCGATCATCGCCTTGGAAAGGGCTTCCATAGGTGAAAGCGTACCCTGCACAGCGATAAAGACGATCTGGTGCCAGCCGGCAAAACAGAAGGCCGTGAGAACAATAATAACGAATATGATGTTCATGGGGTTTCTTCCATTGGGTAATGGTCCTCATCACTTTTATGCCCGATAGGCATTTCAGGTCTTTTCAGCCCCATCCTGTTGTATAGTGAAACCGATACCGTTCAGAGTCAAGGCTTCTTTGAACCGGGTTTGAGCATGGACATCAATGTCCTCAACTCATGGGCCCCCAGGACTCGAGCCATCAACAGATAGGTGCCGGCTCCCAGCAGGACGAGCCCTGTCAAACTCGAGACGTTGTGCCAAAGGCCCAATGAGGGAGCAAAGGTCAGCCACCATTCCTCGGCGTAGAACACGACTCCCGCCATGATCAACGACGCCAAGACACCCCTTGCAGCAGACACTATTATCGGTCTGACGGCGAGGTTCGGAAGCCGTTTGACGAGGAGAAAGGCGAGGAGGCCGAACTGGACGCTTGAGGCAATAGAGAGAGCAAGGGCAAGGCCGCCGTGCCTCAAGGGTCCCATCAGGGCCAGGCTCACTCCCACATTAACCACCAGGGCCACGGTGGCCACCTTAACGGGGGTCTTCGTATCCTGAAGGGCATAAAAGCCGGATACCAGGATCCTGATGCCGGAAAACGCCCAGAGTCCAAGCGTGTAATAGAAAAGTGCCTGGCAGGTCATCAGCATGGACTGATGAGTGAAGGCTCCCCTTTGGAAAAGGACGTAGACGATGGGCTTTCCGAGGACAATAAGCCCTGTCATCGCAGGCAGCGTGATGAAAAAAACCAGGCCGAGGGCATGCGCGAGCGTCTCGTTAAACTCATGAAGGTCTCTCCGGGCAGCATGACCGGAGAGGGAAGGCAAGGCCGCTGTGCTGATGGCGATGGCAAAGACCCCCAGTGGAAACTGGACCACCCGGTCCGCGTAGTAGAGCCAGGAGACACTCCCCTCGGGCAGAAACGTGGCGAGAAGGGTTCCCATAAACTGGTTGAACTGGTATACGGCCGATCCGAAGACCGCCGGGAGCATGAGTCGTCCGATCCGATTCACCGCCGGATGACCGGGAAACCAGTAAGGAGTCAATCTCATCCCCGATTTAATAACCACAGGGATCTGGAGCGCCACCTGCAGCACCCCTCCGATCAAAACCCCGATGGCCACGCCTACAATGGGTTCTCTCAGGTGGGGGGAGATGAGAAAGGCCCCGCCGATAATACCGACGTTCAGAAAGATCGGTGCTGCCGCCGGCGCGGCAAAGTGTTTCAGGGAATTCAACACTCCCATGAAAAAGGCGACCAGGCTGATAAGAAAGATATAGGGAAAGGTGATCCGGGTAAGCCATACCGTGAGGTCGTACTTCATACCCGCGCCCCCGAATCCGAAGGCCTGGATTCTCACGATCCACGGGGCCAGGACAATGCCGAGCAGGGTCACAACGACGAGCGCAAGGGAAAGGAGGGTCAGGACAGCCCGCGCCATTTCAAAAGCCTCTCTTTTGCCCTTGCGGGTCAGATATTCCATGAACACGGGAATAAAGGCGATGGTCAAAGACCCTTCGGCAAAGAGACGCCGGAGCAGATTGGGGATCCTGAACGCCACAAAAAATGCGTCCGCCGCCATTCCCGACCCAAAAAGCCCCGCCACAACCATGTCACGGACCAGACCCAGAATACGGCTCAGGAAGGTAAAAAAACCGACAACGCCTGCGGCCTTGGCTACTTTGGTCCCTTCAGATGGATTCATTGGACTATCCAAACAAAAGTCTTGACAGATTCTTTAAAAGTTGTTTAATTACTTTTTTAAACAATTTTCGGAGGTTCAGCGTTGGCAAACCATAAATCGGCCCTCAAGAGGGCCAAACAGGGCGAAATCAAAAGACTCAGAAACAAGGGCTACAAAACAAGAGTCAAGAATGTTTTCAAGAGCGTTGAGAGTGCTGTGGCCCAAAATTCCCCTGAAGAGGCCAAAGCCGGTTTTACAGGTGCGGTCTCTCTCATTCAAAAAACCGCGTCCAAGGGGATCATGCACAAGAACAAAGCGGCCCGAAAGATCTCCCGCCTTGCCCGCAAGGTTAATCAGCTAGAGGCATAAAGCGATCACCAGGTTTTCAAGGACACTCCGCTCAGCTGCCCCTCTTTTCAACAGGCCGTCCGCCCTGTAAAGGTGCGCCACGGCGGCTTCGAGTTCTTCATAACGCCATCGGCCCGCCTGGTCGCTTAGTTTTTTGCCCAGGAAACCGGGAAGGCCGAGTTTCCCCGGTACATCCCTGACCGTCCCCCCTTCTTCGAAGACCTTTTTGGTCAGGCTGATCAATTTGATCTGTCTGTTGATCATCCCCAAAATTCTTAGTGGGCCGCCTCTGTCTTCCTCTTCCAGGAAGCGTTGCAGCGCGACGAGGGCTTTCTCAACACGTTTGAAAGACAGTTCGTCCATCAATTCGAAGACCGTATAGACCCGGCTGAAAATAGCCGAATCCTTTACTTCCGTCATGCCCACGTGGCCCTTTCCATGACGCAGGGAAAGCTTTTCCAGTTCCGTGTAAAGGTCCTGCAGGCGGTTACCAACCATCTGCACAAGAAATGCACAGGCTTCCCCATCCAAATCAATGCCCAGATCGCCTCCGACCCGTTTCAGCCATGGGATAATCTGCCTGTCGTTCAGCCTGTTGAAAGCCACACACCCGCCCATTGTCCTCAGCTTTTTGTAGAACTTTCTCTTGAAATCCGTTTTTGTGGAGACAAATATGAGACACGTGGTGGGTGAGGGGTTTTCAAGGTAGGGGAGAAAAGACTCAAGGGCGGTAGGGAAAAACCCTTCCGTTCTGCGAACAATGATCAGCCGGCAGGGAGACATGAACGGCAGCGATCTTGCAGAATCCATTATCCCCGAGCTTTCCGTTTCGCCTCCATAGAATATCTGCACATTCAGATCCCGGGCCGTCTCCGGCACAAAGGTTTCGCGAAATCGTGAAAGCAGTCTTTCGAGCATGAATTGGTTGGGACCGTGGAAGAGATAAACAGGAAGGAAGTTCCCCTTTTTCAATTGCTGCAGGACGGCATCAGGCTGGAGGTCCCCTGCCATTAGAATCTTTCCATGGTCATGGCAAAAAGCCGATTGGCAATATTCAGGGCCATGCTTTTAACGGCCACCTGCCGGTTGTATCTCGTCTCAAGGGGGTCTTCACTCACGGCAAAATC
>Ga0315542_1000944_pt1 | contig 18350 bp, 9 predicted proteins | sample SalMarSW160120MG_FD_202541 | JGI IMG/M metagenome (GOLD analysis project Ga0315542, IMG submission 202541) | Salt marsh sediment microbial communities from the Plum Island Ecosystem LTER, Massachusetts, United States - Salt Marsh Sediment SW1601-20 ...
TCATAAGCTTTTTTTCAAGCTCAGGGATACTTTTAGCCAGACAATTATCATTGTTACACACGACAGGCAACTGGCAAAAATGTCGGACCGGATACTGCAGATTAGAGACGGACTTATAATTAATGAGTCTTAAAAAATTATACAACGATATTCCTGCCGTTGAAATGAAGCAGTTCCTTGAGGGAAAATAACTTCTTTATAATAATACTTCATTTATTGATTATGACCCAATATCCCGCATTATTTTTCAATTTTCATCGATTTTTTTTGAGAAATAAAACTGCCTTTTTTGGTAACACCCTGAACAATGATATCATAATCCATCATAAAATCAGAGGTGTTGAATTCCATTGTGTGTTTCTTATCTGAAATAGGTAATTGCAGGCTATTCCAGTACATGGTATTCCTGAAATCAGGTACATGGCTCTGTTTGTTTTCGCTTAAGGAATAGTTGGGGAAGCTGAATTCTCTTTCGGGTTCAAAAGCCCTGTACCTTATCCTGACGGCATCCCCGGGAAGGGTAATATTACCCATATCAACCTTGGTGGTAATAAGGTTAACCAGGCCTGCGAAACTGTAATCACCCACAATATAACCAGTCTTTATCACATCGATTTTCTGAATAAGCTGTGGATCAACTCCTGCTATTAATGCCGGATCCCTGATCACAACACCATCGATCAGCAACAAGGTATTATTATGAACCCTTGAGTCAAATGAACCCCTGATGGTTACCTGGTACTTGTCATTTCCGGATCTTAATGAAATGCCCGGTAAAAGCTCAAAGAACACTTCCTCCATTGTGGGCAATTTTATATAATCCGCCATAATAAGTTCTATATCAGGTTTGCCATAAAACCTCCTGGTCCCGCTCGTCAATTTTACCTGGTCTCTCACAGGTTCCGGCTCAAAAAACCTGTAAATATTAGTTACACGGTAGTTTAAACCCACTTGGGGAACGATTTTAGGCAGGGGTGTCTCACTATGGCCCCGGCCATTTTTATCCGGATACCTGTCGGAATAGGATGATGCAATAATGATCTTGTTATCTTTCCCCTGTTCATTAGATTGTATCACAACATCTCTGGCATTATCATCTGCCGGAAGGCTGAAAGAGAAGCTTCCATCAGTTGCGATATGCGAATACTGAAAGGTTGCATTCTTCCCGGGAATAGAGAGGAAAACGTAATGGTTCCGGGAAATGTCAGTTTCAATAATGTTGAATGTCTTTCCATAAAGGTAATGATACCTGGTCTCTCTCTTGTACTTAATTTCCGGTTGCCGATCTGACAGAATAATGTCCCAGTCAAGCCAACTACTTTTTACTGAAGAAAGAAAATCATTCATTAAGCTGTCAGGAATATTATCCAGTAGAGTATTAGTAAAAAGATCTGGCATTTCCCCGAATTCGGATGCGAATACCATGTAATCGGCAATACCCGAAAACGTTTTTGTTCCTGCAGGTATAACCGAGATGGCCAGGAAAGCAGTATCGTCTTGTGAATATGGGGCAATGGACTCCAGTCCGATTGATACGGGTTCCCTTGTCCTGCATGTATCGGAGGAAAGCACATTAAAATGTAAAAGGCCACTTTCACTCCTCGGATTATATGAATATGCTTCGCAGACAGGCTTCCCGGATGAATCGAATAAGGTGAATTGATTTATTCCAGGAATAATGTTGGAGGCAGGTATCTCAACCCTGGTTAGTTCACCGGCAAGAATGACTTCAGATTTAAAATTAATTACCCCGTGTGTCTGAACAAACAGGTAATAAATATTATTCCTGGAGAGGTATTTTTTATCAGCATCTATTTCGGCTTCCACAATTCCCTGCCTGCCAGTGTTGATAGTGATGTGTAACCCAATTTTAATTGAGTCTTGCTTTTGACGGTTTTTTAGTGGTTCTTCCGGAACATAAAAATTCTTATTACCTGTAACGCTATATATTTTAAGTTTCCTGCTGAAACAGTTGCCGGGCATGAAATTCTTCATCCAGTTTGTATAAGCACGAAGAGTATATACTCCCGGGCTTAAAGTATCAGGAAGGACGGCCCGTCCCGATCCTGTTCCTCTGTCAAGCCCAATTCTTTTCTGCAGAACAGGTCTGTTAGCCGGATTAAGGATCTCAAAATAGGCAATCCTGCTTTCCCCTGTAAGTGTCTCGTTTTGCCTGTTGAAAAGGAAAACGCTGAACCAGATTTCTTCACCGGCTATATAAATCTCCCTGTCCGTTTGTACAAATATCTCTTCACGAGGAAATGATGTACAGTAATCTTGAAACCTCCGGGTAATATTTTCAAGAACGGCATTTTCAACCTGGCAGTAAATAACGGAATTCATGATTATAATTAGAACCGATGTCATCATCAGGTTCACCTTTAATGAAGAAAATTGACGTATCATATCACTCCTCATGCATACTGTTTCTTAGTGATTCTTTTTGATATTTTCCCAGGCCTCTAACCAGAAATCAGGCTTTACTATTGTTCCTCTGGCCGTGCAATCTACACACCCTTTATCATCAGTTAAAATCAGATATTGGGGATATGATGTTGTGTTTAATTCAATAATCCAGTATAATATCCCTTCGTAATCAATGATGCTCTCAGGTGGAAATGGTGCATCAGGTTCCTTGCGAATTGTATCTTTAACGCAATGTATATATGGATCTACCAATCCCTTAAAAAGTTCATCAATATATAGAACCTTCGATTTCTTTGCCGATACGCTGAAATAACCGAGAACCTGGCGGTCAGTATTGCCCGGGCTGTGTATATTGCCCGAAACCGATGATGGTATTCTGTCGTAAAAATTCCCTGATTGTTCAGTGATCTTTTCAAGATCGCTCCAGTAATTATATTCCTCTTCATTCACAGAATATTGGTTTACCTGTACCCTGTATCGTTCTGAAAGCCTGTCCGATCCATTCGAGATGAACTTAACCTTTAAACGTTCGATTCTGTTTTCATTCAGGCCGGTAACGGTTTTTGCATTTATATCGTCAGAGTTGTTGGTTATCCAGCATATTCTATTGATGGACCTCTGGTATAGAGGAGTCACTATTTTCCATGTTTCAGTATAATCCCACCTGTAATATCTGCATCTTTCAGTTGGATCGGCAGTATTGAGAAATATCTGGCAACCCTCACCCGGGAACGGGAATCCATTTTCTTCTCTTATTTGGACTTTTTCGTAATACAGGCTGTCAATATCCGGTACTGCCAGCATTTCAACGGGGGAGGATTGTAATACCAAATCAACAATCCACCTGTTGAAACGCTTGTCATAACGCATTACTTCAATATAAAGGGTGTATTTCCTTCCTACAATCCCACTGAAATCCGCATTTGTTAAATATGTCCCATTGAGGGATTCAGTCAGCTGGTATCTGGTTCCAATGTCATCTGTAATCCAGACATGGCATCCTCTTACCGGATTAAAATCTGCTTCGATGCCCAGTGGTATCGATCTTGAAATCTTCACTGTATGCGCACCCGGTTGGTCGGTTATGAGCCCCTCCACAACAATTAAATCAGGGTCGACACCTGTTTCCGGCACGAACTGTTTTACACAGCCGCTGATGACAACGATCGTTAAGAAAACAGATATGCAACAAAATATCTTCATTGTTAAAAATCGAAATTAAAACTCACTGACGGGATTGCCCTTCCGAATATGGAGAGCTTGTAACCATAAAGAATATTTTTATCATTCCTGAAGTAGACAGAATAGACATTTTGCCTGCCTAGGAGATTATAGACAGACAATACAAGATGAGGATTGGCGATCTTGTGCGACCTGAGATTACCATTAATCGTACACGAAACATCGAGGCGGGCATAATCGGGGATCCTGTACTGGTTTCTGTCGGAATACTGGACTACCAGCTTATTCCCTATGTAATAAGATGTAATAGGATATGTTACCGGACGACCTGTGCTCCATGTATAATTGGATGAAAAGCTTAATCGTCTTGAATACAGAAAAGTGTAGGTAAAGGTTAAATTATTAGGCTTGTCATAATTTGCGGGGAACCATTTTCCTGAGTTAATGATCTCATCCCTGAAATTTCCGGTTGACTGCAACAGGGTCTTTGCCCAGGTATATCCTAAGTCCCACCTGTTACGACCTGTACTCTTCCTGAACATTAATTCAAAACCATATGCTTTCCCTCTTACCGGTGCAAGATCCATTTCAATATGCTCGTTCATTACAAGGTCTGACATCCCCTTGAAATCAACCATGTTCTTTACCTTTTTATAATACAGCTCAAATGAAGCTTCAATCTTTCCGTCTGAAATGAGTTTGTAAATACCTGCTGCATACTGGTCGCCAACCTGCGGTTTCAGGTAATAATCGCTTAATTTCCAGGTATCGGTGGGAGATATGGCGATGGTATTTGACAGCAGATTGAGGTACTGTCTCATGTGGTTATAGTTGATTTTCAAAGAACTGTTATCCGACAATCTGATATTCACTGACAACCTTAATTCCGGGCCGGTATAATGGCTGATAACACCGCCCCTTTTAAAATGTAGCGTATCGGTTACCGACGACTCCTGTTTTGAGAGTTCGGGATTGTATACCAGTACAGAGCCGGGACCAAGTGAAAGGAAAGTTGAAAACCTCAATCCTGCATTTATCGAAACGGATTCTGATAAAGGGTAACGTTCATCAATATATACAGAAGTTTCAACTGCTTGTTCTTTTGGTATCCTTTTGGCTAATATTAACGAGGAATCATTTAAAGGGAGGAAACGCCCCGGTAAAACGGAGTGATGAATCAGATCGAGACCGTACCTTATTTCATGTTTGCCCTGGTATAAATTGAACTCGGCCCTGATTCCGGTACTGTTTATCCGGTGAGACATAATAAATGCTTCAGTGCTCCACTTGTTGCTCGATATGATGTAACCGTAGTAACTGTTGTAGAGGCTTACAATACCATAGTGCCTGCTGCTGAATGAGTGTCTCCACCGGACCGAGACAATATTGTTATTAAAATTGTACAGGGTATCGGAATTCAACCTGAATGCATCATGGCTGAAGTATGAAGAAATATAGATTTTATTGTTATTATTAATATCATATGAAATACCCGCATTTAGGTCATAAAAAGAGACTTCGCTGTTTCGTATTGCAGGATCGTCAAGTGACCTGAGCACCCAGTTTGAATAGGTGGTTCTTCCCGCAAGGATGAATGAAGCTTTGTCCTTTTTTATCGGACCCTCAACCAGTATATGAGTGGTAACTGGGCTTATGCCGGCATTCCCTGTCAATTCCCGTCTGTTGCCATCTTTTGTATTTATATCGATAACTGATGAAATTCTTCCTCCGTACCTGGCCGGCATACCCCCCTTTAGAATTGTGAAATCCTTGATTATATCCGCATTAACAGATGTAAAGAAACCAAAGAAATGAGAAGGATAATAGACGGGAGCGCCATACAAAAGCATAAGGTTCTGATCTGACGATCCGCCCCTGACATTGAAACCGACCGATCCCTCACCTACAGAAAGGATTCCGGGGACCAGCAGTATACTTTTGATAATATCCGGTTCGCCCAAAGAAGTGGGTTGGAACTTCACTGATTCAATATCGATCTTGACCACTCCTGATTCGTACCGTTGGAGAATTGCGTTTCTCTGGCCATAAACTACTGTTTCGCGAAGTGGTATCAATGCACTGTTCATTTCAATGTTCAGCTCCCCGGCACCATAAACATTTACATAAACCCGTTTTTCCTTCATACCTATAAAAGAAAACTGTATCAGGTGGGCCCCCCTGGGCAGATTCACGTTAAAAAACCCATACTGGTTTGATATAGTACCAGCAGACAAATCCTGGATATATACTGTAGTTCCTGACAGCGACTCCCGTGAATCACTCTCAATGATATACCCCGATATGTTAACATTACCTGGAAGATCTTTTTCAGCCGGATTTCCTATATCGAGGTGGATACTTTCTGTAGTCTTTTGTTTCTCCTGCTCATAGGAATATTCCTCCAGGGTAAATAAATTTTGTTTAGTTGCCTTATTATCAATATGTTCAATCTCATGGTCTTTAGTAATTATAAAATCACCATCGTTATCCCGGTATGAATAAAGAAACTTGCCTTTGAACATTTTATCCAGCAGTTCAGAAAGGGAAGTTATCCCCGGATAATCTCCCGGCCTCAAATCCTGAACCCAATCGTCCCTGAAGAAAAACCTGATGCCTGTTTTTTCCTCTGCTGCAGCGATGAACTGTTTGAAAGTCAGACTATCATAATTCCAGGTGATACTAATGTCCTGCTGCGCATTCAGCAGGTTTGCCGAGAGCAATACAATTGCAGCAAGTAACATTTTTATTTTCAATGCCCGGGGCTTATTTTGTAATTGTCTCATAATACTCAATCACACGTCTGAAAGTTCCGGGATCATTCCTCGAGATCCTGATATGATTACCTCTTATATATTCCTTTATCATCAGCTTCTCTGCCCTTATCCCGAAAAGATTCAGAAGATCTTTCCTGTTATTCGTCACGTGAATCTGACCATCCTTAATAATATATATTTTATTAACCTGATTGAATCTTGGCTGTCCGTTGGTAATTGATGCGGGCAGGATCTCCTTCCAGTATCTGACATATATCCTGATCCCGGCATCATAAAGAATATTCCAGTAACCGTTAAAAGTACCATCTGAGTCATTATCAAAATTTTTAAAATTTAAAACTTCATTATTGAGACTCAGGAAAAAAGAACTTATCATCTCCTTGTTGAGCTGGACAGTGACACCGTCTTTTCTCTGTATAAGAAGCTCGTCATTAACAATGTCATATCTGATCCTGACATTGTCGAATGTGTAATCATCAATTTTTACAATCCCAGGTAAAAAATCTGTTGAAAGAAGGAATTGATGCCCGTCGATTCCGGAATACGGATTCCTCCATATTCGACCATTGTACAGTATCTGGTATTCAAGGCTGTCTGTAAAGTCCGATCTCATGGAGGTTAAAAAATCTCCATGAATCGTTCGCAATCCGTAACCATCGATTGAAAAGATTAGAAATATGGATAGTAGAATCGTTTTTGTCAATCGTCAGGTCTTTTTAGTTATTTCTGATAATAATCCGGTCACGCGTAATAAAATTTTCATTAACGACGGGTTTTTAAAGTCTGGTTATTAATACATTCATGTTTTCACATGATTATTTTATCAACGGATATTCCTATTAAAAATATAAAATTATCTACAACTTATCGTAGTCTGTAACTCTTTTATATGAATATTCAATAAAAAGATGTGTATATTCCAGTTTGCATAATTGCCGTATAAATTTACTTCCGGGAAATAATAATATACTGATGACCGGATCAAATATCTAATAATAAACCTTATTCTACAAACAGGGGCATCAATGATCAGGTTAACCGGGTAACCAAAATATATTTCTATTTTTGAAAGCAACATAAGTATAATATGATAATTATTAGATCTGAGTTAAAAGAATTCTTAGAAGAGAAGGCTGATAAATATAATTGCCCTGATTTTATCACGGACGATCCTATAAGTATCCCCCACCGGTACTCAAGAAAAGAAGATATTGAGATCTCCGGCTTTTTAGCTGCTTCAATTGCCTGGGGAAACCGGAAAATGATACTGCAGAATGCTAACCGTATTATGGAAATAATGGATTATTCACCTTACGATTTTATAATTAATTCTGAAATGACAGATATTGAAAGGGCTAAAGGCTTCGTTCATAGAACTTTTAACTCAACAGATCTGATTTATTTCCTGAAGGCATTGAAATATATTTACAAAACAAGAGGCGGGTTAAGAGCAATTATTGAGCAAAATATAGCAGAAGATTCATTAAAGCCAGCCATTCATAAGCTATTTACAGTCTTTTTTGAGCTTCCGCATGAGAAAAGGACTGAAAGGCATATTTCTGATCCCTTCAAGGGTTCGGCGGCAAAAAAGTTGAACATGTTTCTGAGATGGATGATACGTAAAGATAACCGGGGAGTTGATTTCGGCATATGGAAAAGAGTTGATCCATCAATGCTTTTTATCCCGCTTGATATTCATTCAGGAAATACCGCACGACGTCTTGGATTATTATCGAGAAAAATAAACGACTGGAAGGCTGTTGAAGAACTGACATCTGTGCTTCGTGAATTTGATCCGGCCGACCCTGTTAAATACGATTTTGCGCTGTTTGGACTGGGGGTGAATGAGAAATTCTGATCCTTATTATGGCTAATGATTATTTCAATTTCAAACATTTCACGGTTTTTCAGAATCGATGTGCATTTAAGGTGGGGACCGACGGTGTTCTGCTTGGAGCTTCTGCAGATATTTCTTCAGCCAGGACCATTCTTGATATAGGTACCGGTACAGGTCTAATTGCCCTAATGCTTGCACAGAGGTGTGACGCATGGATAACAGCCATTGAGCCTGATATTGATTCATACGGACAGGCATCTGAGAATATGAAAAGGAGTAAGTGGAATGGCAGAATTAAAGTTGAGAATATTGATCTGCAGAGTTTTAGTTCTGAGATAAGGTTTGATCTTATAGTATCAAATCCTCCCTTTTTTACTGACTCAATGAGGAATCCTGACCAGAGAAAAGCAATTTCACGACATAATGTATCACTTAGTAATGAAGAACTTCTGAAAGGTGTTTCACGTATGATTTCAGATAATGGCAAATTCCAGGTAATACTTCCATATGCTGAAGGACATGTATTTATTGCTGAAGCCCAGGCCTATGACCTTTATTGTAATAATATATTGAAAATAAGGCCATTACCTACAAGTGGAATCAGGAGGATGATACTTACATTTTCAAAACAGCGATCAAAGGCCCAGGAAAAATTCCTGACAATTGAACAAGGTAAGAGGCATGAATTCACAGAAGAATATGTCAACCTCACAAAGGAGTTCTACGTGAAGTTTTAAGAATTCTACTATGACTATATATTTATCAGATATTCAATTTTTATCTAATTAAGAGCTTACGCAGAGTTTCACAGAGGATTCACAGAGAATCACAGAGATTTTTCCTCTGTGCGGCTCTGTTCTTGCTCTGTGTGCCTCTGTGTAAGTTCTTCTCGTTTCTTATTATATCATCTCACTTTCCGGAAGACCATATTCCTCTTTCATTTCAATTCCAAGTCTTTTTAATTCATCAAGTATCGGGTTGTAAATCTCCGGAAACACGGGTCGTAGAACACCCTTAAGGTGTATTTTATTCTCAAGGATAAATTTCACTGCTACAGCTGCCGGTAATGCAACTGTCCTTGCAATGGCAGTATTGGTTGCCGGAGATCCGAAATCCCTTAGCGACGATTTAATAACTTCTCTCTTTCCTCCAGGATATGATGCAAGAAGGATATGTTGCATAATGATCATATCCTGCTCAGAATCGGATAGAGACATTTTGAAGATCATCCTGTCGGAAGTGATATCAAAGGAGGATGCTTTGCTATAATTCATTTTTTCATTGCTGAAGAATCCCAGCCATTCAAGCGACTTGATTGCAACAGACGTTCCTGCCATACCCGGTCTGTTCATTAAATGATCCCTGAGATTTTCAACTCCGGTTCCTGCTCTTTCGGCCATAAATTCCACCCAGGACATCCCGCTGTAATCTCTAATAGAATCATCGAGCATCCTCAGTTCTTTCATTACGTCAAGAGTCTCGCACCAACCTTTAAATCTGAATGTTCCGCGGTACATAGTCTTAGTCTCATGTATGCCATATATATCAATATAAATGATAGAATCCCTGTTCGGGTATACTTCAAGCTCACCTGTTCCCGGGAAAAGATAGCTGAATCTGTCTTTAAATAAATTCTCCGGTTCAACAAATATTATTTTGCCTTTTTTCAGATACGAAGCGCTATTCCGACTCGCCAGGATGACTCCTTTCGGGCTCCATGAAAACTTATAGCCTAAAGGATTATCTGCAGCTTCCGGAGCAGGAAGTGCTCCGCATAGCGAATAAAACTCTTCCACATGTCCACCATTATTATGGATATGATCAATTATTTTCATTGCCGACATATGGTCAATACCGGGATCGAGGCCAATTTCATTCAGAAAAATCAGACCGGCATCTTTAACTTCCTGGTCCATGACATACATCTCAGGCAGAACATACGATGTTGTTACCAGGGACTTATGGTGTTTCAGACACACTTTTGCCACCTCAGTATGGAATTTGTAAGGAAGCAGGGAGACAGCTATATCAGATTCATTTATAATCTGTTCAAGTTTATTTGATTCTTCCATTGACCACTGGACATGAAAGCCATTTGGGTGACCATTTAACATAGCTTCAGCCCGGTCTTTCTTCCTGGATGCGATCACCACAATGAATTTATTTTCAAGCAGGTATTCGACCATCGGTTTAACCACCAGTCCTGCTCCAAGAATAAGTACCTTATTCATAAATAATTCCAAATTAGTTTCTGAAAGGTAAAAAAACTAATTGACTGAAAATATGATTTTAATTGTGGTTTTTAACCACTGAGTCACACAGAGTTTGCACGGAGTAACACTGTTTAATTCTATTAATGCATCACTCCGTGATTAACTCCGTGTAACACAGTGTAACTCTATGGTTAATAGTTTTATACTAGGTTTAATAAATAATTTTAAGACCTCCGGAATTCTATTAAATGAGTATAAAGGTTTGCATGCTTAAAGTAAAGATTCAGAGAGCAGGTTGGAAAAATAATTATCTTTGTTAATGATCTACAAATAATAGTCTTCGCCTTACTTATTCAAATGTCAGATACCCCCAAATATGTTGAGACACCGCTGATGAAGCAGTATTACAGTGTTAAGGCCAAGCATCCTGATGCGATACTTCTTTTCAGGGTTGGAGATTTCTACGAGACCTTTGGGGAAGATGCCATCAAGGCATCCGAGATTCTGGGAATAACTCTTACGCGTAGGGCTAACGGGTCAGCATCATTTGTCGAGCTTGCAGGATTCCCATACCATGCGCTGGATACCTACCTGCCGAAGCTGGTAAGAGCCGGGCAGCGGGTTGCTATCTGTGAACAGCTTGAAGATCCCAAGCTGACTAAAAAGATAGTAAAGCGTGGAATAACCGAGCTGGTGACGCCGGGAGTTTTGCTAAACGAAAATGTCCTTAACCATAAGGAAAATAATTTTCTGGCAGCTGTTCATATCGACAAAAAAATAGCCGGCGTTGCATTTCTGGACATTTCCACCGGCGAGTTCCTTGTCGCGGAAGGTACTTTAGAATATATAGATCAGATGCTGAGTAATTTTCAGCCCAAAGAGGTTCTGTTTGAAAAAATGAAGAAAGATCTTTTCATTGAACAGTTTGGCACAAAGTACTATACCTTCAGGCTTGATGACTGGATATTTACTTCTGACGCCGCAAATGATCGTCTTCTAAAACAATTTGAAACCAGTTCACTGAAAGGTTTTGGTATCCAGAATTTGTCATCCGCAATCATTGCGGCCGGGGCAATCCTTTATTATCTTGATATAACGCAGCATGAACAGCTGGGGCACATAACGAATATCTCAAGGATAGAAGAGCAGAGGTATGTATGGCTTGACAAATTCACAATAAAAAATCTTGAACTCTTTTATACTCCGTATGAAGGAGCCAAAACTCTTATAGACGTCGTGGATTGTACCATCTCTCCTATGGGAGGAAGGCTTCTAAAGCGCTGGATTTCACTTCCATTAAAAGATATACAGCCAATTAATGAGAGACTGGATATAGTACAGCATATGGTGGTTAACACTGCTTTCGGAGATGAGATCAATGGGTTGTTAAGACAAATCGGAGACCTTGAAAGACTAATATCAAAAGTTGCTGTCAACAGGATTAATCCAAGAGAGGTATTACAGCTCAAAAAAGCTCTCAGGGCTATCGAACCATTGAAATCACTCTGTAACAACAGCGGTTGCCAGCCTCTGGTTCAGATCAGTGAGCAGCTGAATACCTGTAAAATACTGGCCGACAGGATAGACCACGACCTGGCCAGCGATCCGCCTGTTCAGCTAAACAGGGGTAATATCATTGCCAAAGGAGTTTCGCCTGAGCTTGACGAACTAAGAACTATACTCTACAGTAGCAAAGATTATCTTGCTGATCTTCAGGTACGCGAAAGTTCCAGGACCGGAATAAGTTCTCTTAAAGTGAGCTATAACAATGTTTTCGGTTATTACATAGAAGTAAGAAATACCCATAAGGACAAAGTACCGCCGGAATGGATCCGCAAGCAGACACTTGTCAGCGCTGAACGGTATATCACTGAAGAACTTAAAGATTATGAGAATAAAATACTCGGTGCTGAAGAAAAGATACTTGACCTTGAGACGAAACTGTTCAATGAACTTGTTCTGGCTATGCTGACTTATATTCCGCCGATCCAGCTGAATTCTGCTCTCATTGCTAAACTGGATTGTCTTCAGTCATTTGCCGTTCTTTCTCTGGCTAATAATTATATCAGGCCCGTACTGGATGAATCTTTCACAATTGATATATCCGACGGCCGGCACCCTGTTATTGAAAAACAATTGCCTGTTGGCGAATTATATGTCCCGAATGACCTTTTGCTTGATACCGAAGATCAGCAGATCATTATTCTTACCGGCCCGAATATGTCAGGTAAATCGGCTTTGCTCCGACAGACAGCACTAATTGTGCTTATGGCACAGATCGGGTGTTTTGTTCCTGCAAAAGCAGCGCGAATAGGTATTGTCGACAAAATTTTTACCAGGGTTGGAGCATCCGACAACATAAGCCTGGGCGAATCGACCTTTATGGTTGAAATGAACGAAACTGCCAGCATTCTTAATAACCTTTCCGACCGCAGCCTGGTACTTCTCGATGAGATCGGACGGGGAACAAGTACTTATGATGGAATATCAATAGCATGGGCCATGGTTGAATACCTGCACGAAAACAAGCTGAGAGCCAAGACCCTGTTTGCAACTCATTACCACGAGCTTAATGAGATGGAGAATTCATTTTCGCGTGTGAGAAACTATAATGTTTCAATAAAAGAGATGAATAATAAGGTAATATTCCTTCGTATACTTAAAAAGGGAGGTAGTGAACATAGTTTTGGCATCCATGTTGCAAAAATGGCAGGAATGCCCAGAAGCGTTGTCAGGAGAGCTGACGAGATACTGAAAGAACTTGAACAAAGTCATGATAAGCAGGAACTTGCCAAACCTATTGCTGATATTGCCGGGCACAGAGAGGGTTTACAGCTGAGTATTTTCCAGCTCGATGACCCGGTTCTCAAACAGATCAGGGACGAAATACTGGAGATAGACATTGATAACCTGACACCTATGGAAGCTCTGAATAAGCTTTACAATATCAGGAAGTACCTTAAATAGGAAGATAATTTCAATTAATATCTTTCTGGCTATGTGAATTAACAAAAATAACCGTTCCAAGATCATCGTATCCGGAGAGTATATTTTCCCATGAATGTTTGAGACCTTCACTCTTGAATCCTATCATTGTGAGGGCAGCCATTGATGATTTTTCATTAATTATAACCTTCTCGGGTGTCCCTGGTTCCTCAAGTATTATTTCAATGTTCTGTTGAGTAATAGGAAGCCTTCCGGTCTTTACAAGTTCATCCAGATCGTTCCTGGTATCTTCGTAAGTTTCCGGTTTACAAATTTCAAATATTTTGATACTTGATTTCTTCCAGTCTGGATGTCCGGATATTATAAAACTGAGGAGAATCAACAGGCTTGAATTTTCGCTTTCGGAGCCTTTTATCCATACATGTATGCCATTTTTGAATATGAAATCTTTCCTGCTGCTGGCTAACAGGCAAATATCGAATCGGCCCGCTTTTATCAACCCTATATTTTCTACAATCTCTTTCAGATTATCCGGATTCTCCTTGTCGTACTCAAAAATTACCATATTGTTCTCCATACCGGATATTCCGGGGACCTGTATGGCCTGGACAATTGCCGATGTATATGATGGTGAAATGATTGTATCGACATATACATGATTATTTGTTGTATCATAAGTTTCAATCAGTCGTGATAATTCCTCCTCCGCCTGCTGATGAGTCGATTTGGAATAATAACCGTCAATTCTGTGCAGATAGGTGCCAAATCCATACCTGTAGGATATCCAGTTCAGAAGCTGAAATGCTCTCGTCCTTACGAATGAATACTTAGATATACAAATGGCGCTTGGTCTCCATTCTTTCTCTTTCTTCTTGCTTCCTGATTTTTGAAGAAACACCTGGAGATTCCTGTTAACCTGGAACAGGGCATTGGCGAACAGAGATTCAAGGCCGTGTCTGTTATGATGATAATAATTGATGTAGGTATAAATTCCTGTCATTATTATTATTGCCCCAAGTGCATAAAAAGAATTTATTTTGAACATTACCCAGATGGCAATCAGGAATCCTATAAATGATAAATACCATTTTGATTTAAATGAGGGTCTGTAAGAGGGTGATGATCCAAAATGATTCAGAAAAGAGATCAGGCATAGTGAACCGTAAGTGACCATAAAGAACATTGAGATTATCTGAGCCACTGCATTAACATTCCCTAGCGCAACAAACACCAGGGCTATAATTATTGTAACCAGAGATGCATTAACAGGTTCATTGTCTGCTTTTCTGGAGAAGGATAACCATCTGTTGATCCTTGATGAAGGAAAAGCATAATCCATGGCAAGCGCCTGCAGGGTCCTGGGAGCAACCATCACTGATCCAATTGCAGATGACATTGTTGACGCTGCGAGACCAAGTGGAATGATAATAGCTCCCCCGATAGCAATTTTTGCCATTATCAGCTGGTTGTTAAGCATATCTTCTGAGCTAGCTGATATCGCCAGTTTGTAAATAACAAAAACATACACGATCATTCCGGTAAGTGTAGCTACAGTTGTACCTATCGGAATAGAACGGGAAGGCTTTTTCAGTTCTCCTGATAAGCCAACTCCGGCAGTCATGCCTGTAAAAGCCGGGAATACAATTGCAAAAACAACGAAAAAGTCATCAAAGCTATGGGGAACATGTATTGGCAGCTTGTTGCCGTTTAAAGCTCCGAAATCAGTTTTTCCCAGGAAGAACATGAGTAATGAAATAAAAAGAATCACGACAATAACATAAAGGGTTTTTACCCCGAGGTTTGCTCCTTTCCTGAGTATCATTAAACCAAGTCCTACCATCACAGGGATGCTGATAACCTGGCGTGGTAAAACAAAGTTCAGCTTATCGGCAAGGTAATTAAAGAAAAATTCAAAAGATTCCGTAAATGCAATTATGTAAAAGGCAACGCTTATAGCCTGCGACATGAAGAGTGCAATGCCAATTGTAGCACCTATATTAAGTCCGAAAGACCTTGAAATTATAAAATACTCACCGCCTCCTTCAACTCGTTTATTTGTGGCAAGTTCAGATATTGCCAGGGCAGTTGGAATAGTTAGTGAATGCCCCAGAAGAATAATTAACAATACTCCCCAGAATCCCAATGTCCCCACAGCATATCCGAATCTCAGGAACAGAATAGCCCCTAAAATAGTCGAAATAGCTGTAAAAAAGACCGGAGCAGTTCCGAATCGCTTATCATCTTCGTGGACCCTCATTAGAACAATTATTACTGAATACCCAAATTTAAACTTTTTTACAACAACGATGCAGTTTTAAATACTTCAAATTTTCTGAATAATATATGCAACTTTTTTGAGTCAACAATTCTGATAATCTTTATCTGAATCATCATAAATATTGATTTTGTTTTTGACATTACTTTCTCTTCGGTCGGATAATGGTATACGACAATTTAAAAAAATCACTTAATTTTATTATGTCTTCAAAAAGACAACAAATTTATGCATAGAAATAGGGTTAACAATCTTTCTGTAACGGTTAATCAGACACTAAATCTACTTGAAAATAATAATATTAAAAATCATGAAACAAGCCATTAAATCAGCACTGACTGTTCTGATCTGGCAGTTCTTTTTTGTTACAGGTTTTTCTCAACCCGGGACTGTGAAACAAGTCAGGCTTAGCCAGTTTGATCTGCAGTCGTCTTCCCTGATTAAGGCATCGGGTGAAGAGATCTCTTCAGTGCAGTATAAAAAGGATGTTTATTGGTTCCCGGTAAACGTTCCCTCAACAGTTCTCACCGGGCTTGTTGCAAACAAAGTCTATCCTGATCCATATTCAGGAATGAATAATATGCTCATACCTGATGCATCCGACGAATTCAACAGGAAATATAATCTTGAGCAATTTAGCTATCTGCGGGGTGAACCAAATCCGTGGAAAAAACCTTACTGGTATCGTACTGTTTTTGAAGTTCCAGCATCAGACAACGGACGTTATTGCCAGTTGATTTTCAAGGGAATAAACTACAGAGCTGCCGTTTGGGTTAACGGCAAGCAGATTGCAGATTCAACTCAGATGGCAGGAATGTTTGCTGAATACAGTTTTGATATTTCACAATATGTTAAGACAGGGAAAAAAAATGCACTTGCCGTAAAAATATATCCTCTCGATTATCCAGGGCTTCCTTCAACCGAACAGCTTGAGGCGCTTGGAGATTTTTATGCTAACGGCGGGCCGACAGGAGATATAGGGAAGAATGTAACCATGCTTTGTTCAGTCGGTTGGGACTGGATACCCCCGGTGCGTGACAGAAATATGGGAATATGGCTTCCTGTGTACCTTCGCACATCGGGAGAGGTAACTATCAGCAGTGCTAAACTTGTAACAGAGCTTCCTGATCTGCCAGATACGACCCTGGCGAAAATATCTCTCAGTATTACACTTCTGAACCATAATAATAGTGAAGTAAATGGCAGTCTCTCAGTTTCTGTAATGCCGGAAAACTTTAGGGGCAGGGCTTTAAAATTTGTAAAACAGATTAAACTGCCTGCGAGCAACTCAACAGCAGTTGAGCTTAATGCTTCAAATACCAAAGAGCTTACTATTGCCAAACCTGTACTCTGGTGGCCGAATGGTCACGGTAACCCGAACCTCTACAGGATCAGGCTTCAATATTCTGATGGTTCAGGTATATCAGACGATACTTCGTTTGTCTTTGGTATCAGGACTATCTCGACAAAGGCAGTAAATGTTAATGGAACATGGCGTCGTGATTTTTTTGTTAACGGAAACAGGGTACAACTCGTTGGAGGAGCATGGGTCCCGGATATGATGCTTAACCGCGACTCAGCCAGGTACGATTATGAGATGCATCTGTGCCGGAATGCAAATATTAACCTTGTAAGGATATGGGGTGGGGGAGTAACCCCGTGTGATGAATTTTTTGAAGCAGCTGACCGTTATGGAATGCTGGTATGGTCCGACTTCTGGATCACCGGAGATACCCAGGGTGAATTTAAAGGTTCTCCAGACTGGCCGCTTGATGGCGATATTTTCAAAAAGAATGTGAAAAGCACAATATTGAGAATCAGGAACCATTCCAGCCTGTTGGTATGGACAGGAGGTAACGAGGGACATGCAAGAAAAGAGCTTTATGATTTCATGAGGAACTGCATTATTGAACTGGACGGTACACGTCCTTTCATCCCAAGCTCTTCGGGTTTTGCACATCTTCCTGAGGGATGGGCGAGAGCATGGCCCGATAACCAGCCTGCAGGTGTATACAGTGGCGGTCCTTATACCTGGCAAGAGCCCAGAAGCTATTATACAAGAGCGATAGCCGGCAGAGACTGGGTGTTTAAAGATGAAACAGGTATACCATCAATGGTAACATATAACATATTACCGAAAGTGATCCCTAACCTTGTATGGGATAAATCATTACCTTTTCCTTTGAACAATACATGGGGCTATCATGATGCTGCGACCGGTAACGGCAAGTGGGACTTTTATTATAATGAAATGATCAAACGTTTCGGCGAGCCCTCCTCAATGAAAGAGTTTTGTGACAAAATGCAGCTGATGAATGCCATCGGGTATCAGGGTATCTTTGAAGCTGCCGGACACAAGCTTAATGATATCGGTGGCGTTATGCTGTGGAAGCTGAATGCTGCTTTCCCAAGCGTTGTTTGGCAGGTATACGACTGGTACCTTGAGCCAAATGCAGGCTATTATTTTATGCAGAATGCCTGTGAACCTGTACATATTCAGCTTAATTTATTTAATAATAGGGTTACAATAATAAACAGGAACTACAAGGAGGTTCCTAATCTGGCAGCAAGTGTTGAGGCATTCGATATGGGCTCAAAATCAATTTTTAGGGAAGAAGCCTATTTCAGCCTGGCACCAACTGAAGTAAAGGAAACATCATCACTGGCGTCATTACTGGAAAACAATAAAGAAATTG
>Ga0315542_1000946_pt1 | contig 18325 bp, 19 predicted proteins | sample SalMarSW160120MG_FD_202541 | JGI IMG/M metagenome (GOLD analysis project Ga0315542, IMG submission 202541) | Salt marsh sediment microbial communities from the Plum Island Ecosystem LTER, Massachusetts, United States - Salt Marsh Sediment SW1601-20 ...
AGCTATCAATGTATCCAATGGTATCCAGAAAAAACCCGCAAAAAATCCGATTGAAAAGGTCCCAACATTCATTCCAATTAAGGAGTTTAAAATAATTGCACTATAAAGTATGAAATAGCCACAACCCCTTCCAAGAGATCCGAGCAAGATCAACTTTTTTCTCGATTTTATCTTATCCGTAATGAATCCCGTAAAAGAAGAACTGATTAAAAAACCAAATAATTGAACCGAAAAAATCAATCCAATTTCAATGCCAGTTGCATTTAAGATTTGGCTCGCTATGAAAGGAATTAAAAAATCCAAAAAAAAAAATCCCATGGAATTAAAAATTACGATGTTTAGCATTGAATTGAAGTCGGTAGTAAATTTCTCTGAGTCTCCGATGGTAATCACGATAATCAATATTTATATAAGGTAAAAATGCTCAATATCATTATAATATAATGAAATGATATGGTAAATGAAGATGATTGGACCAACTTGTCATAAATGTAATGGAATTAATTATTGTGCTGTAGGTCGGGCAAGTAGGATATTAGATAACTGCCCAATGAAAGTATCTCCTGAAATTGAGAAGAAAGCAAGAGAATTATATGAATCTGATGAATATATTAAGAAATCTACGGCAGAAGCATCCATAGTGGAAGCAAAAGGATACATCCATTGGCCACGTTTAAAAGATACTGTAGAATATGCCAAGGGCATGGAATATAAGAAATTAGGACTGGCATTTTGCGTGGGGATGCTTCGAGAAGTGCAGAGGGTCGCGGAAATATTGGAAAATTATGGATTTGAAGTGATTTCAATCTGTTGCAAGACAGGGGGAGTTAAAAAAACTGCTGTAGGAATCCCCGAGGAATACACTATGTATTCAAAAACTGGATATACCATAGGATGGATCACGTGTAACCCCGTCGCACAAGCTCTATTACTAAACGAAGCAAAAACGGAAATGAACATCATAGTCGGGTTATGCGTTGGACATGATATAACTTTCACGCATCTTTCAAAAGCTCCCGTTACAACGTTGATTGCAAAAGATCGATCTGCACCCCACGATCCTACGGCAGTATTGTTTTCTCATTATGGAAACGAATTTTTTTCTAAAGAATTCAAAGAAATGAAAAAAAAAGAGCTTGAGAAAAAGATTTAGCTTAATAACTCAATAAAATTCCATAAATTCTTCCAATGGATATCTCTCTCTTCCTTTATCTTTTTGAGATTCCATCGGTTCATCAATCACGCCCGTGGCAATGATACCCATTAACTCAAATTTCTCTGGAGATAATTTAAAGATTTCATTAACTTGTTCCTTCTTTTTTAAAATTCCACCGATCCAAACAGCCCCCAAACCTTTTGAGTGAACGCCCAATAGAATATTTTCGATAAAAGCTCCGATTGCTTGTGTATCTTTAACTCTTTCGACCCCTTTTTCAAGATCTAAAAATATAACGAAATTGACATATGCACTTTCAATGATCCCGCCATCCTCAGATAGCTCTGCAATCATTCGTTTCACAGTAGGATGAATCACGACACATACTCTCCAAGGTTGACAATTGTTAGCAGAAGGAGCCCAACGACCACATTCAAGAATTTCTTTAATTGTATCATTGCTTATTTTTTCATAAATAAAATTTCGTATGCTTTTTCTTGATTTAATTAATTCAATTAATTTGTGTTCATTCTCCATATTGATTTATTTGGTTTTTAGGAAATATAAATCAAACGAAATTTATATTTGAAACAGAAAATAAAATTAGGTAAGCATAATAAAAAAGATGAAATCTTATTTCTAAGTAAATCAAATGAAAGATTTCTTATAAGAAATGATTTTATCGTATAAATCAGATTCTTTTTTAATTGGAAGGCTAATATTATTAATTTTTCGCCTTACTTTTATCTCGGAATCGGCATTGAAATTAACATGGATGACATTCGATTTTCGACCTTCATTTAAAAGAATTATTGAAATATCTTTATAAGGTACCTGGTAATATTTTTTAAAGATTTTCAAGATTAATTTTTGATTGGTAAAGATGTAAATTCTATTAATGAAAACGTAATTATATAAGGATATTGTAGTAAAAATTATTATTGTCATTCCAAATGTAAAAGTTATGACAAAATTAGGCATCATAAATAAGAATTCTAAAACGCTCCAAATACTAAACAAGATTAAAATAACACCGACACTAAAAATGATTAAATATATGAGTAATATATATGTCTTTCTCTCGTGTTGATAAATTGTTAATACTTTCTCATTAGTATTAAGAACTTTTTTAACGTTATCTTCTTGTTCTTCAGATAATCCGAATTTCTGGGAAGAAATAGTGTCTACAATGGGGGAGGAATCAATTTTTCTTTTTATGGATTCCTTTGATTTTACCATACTTTTCTGATTCCTTAAACTTAAGATTTCCTCCTCATTCAAGAGGAGTTGATGATGATTTTTCCATGAAAGATAACTTAAGTATAAAAGTTCCAGTACTTTTATGATTTCTATTGTAGGTCCAAACTTTACTTTCAAATCGGGGTTATCAAAGGACTGAATGGTAATCGTGCCTATATAGGTAAAGTTCTCGGACATTTTATTGGGAATGATTTTAAAATCGAATCCTATATTTGAATTGAAATTGAAGATGATGGTTCTTTTCTCATTAATATATTTTAATCCTTCTGGTGTTATTTGTATCATGCCATCACTTGAAGGTACGACTTGCCTGATATGAATATCGAATGATGCGATAAATATCACTAATGTAAGACTTGCTATTATTCCAAATATGCAAATTAAAGAGACAATGTTATTACCTAATGAAATAAAAATGGTGCAAAATATGAAATTTAAAATCCCAATTCCAAGTACAATATTATGATTTCGGACCCGCTTCTTCAATCTGATACATTCTTGACTTGTAGGACTAATCTCGGGAGGCTTACTCAGATTTAATTCCTTGATAATAGTATCTATTCGTCCTTTAACATCTTGATATACCCACATTATCGATTCAATAATGTTATATTTTAGAAGAACATCATTTGTTTCTCCTATAGCCATTCTATTGGTAGGATCAGTTATGAATTTCAAATTAGATTCTTTAGGGTAAATGAAATCAATTAACCCGTTGGGAACTAAATCCTTCTTTTTTTTTAATTTTCTTAACAAAATCGCTTTTAATGAACTTAATTCGATCTTTTCAAGAGTCTCAGATTTATTCGAAGAAAAAAATCTCCTTGAATGATGATATACATATACAGCTCTATTGGAAAATATGAAATAGTTAATGGAACTTAAAATATTCAATTTGACTAAAAATACCCAGTATATCCACATTAGAATTGATGAACCAAAAATGAAAATATTGATAATCATATCTATCTCTCTTTTAACAATTTGAAATAAGATTAATAATTCGATTATGATTGCGATTTGAAGGATTGGAACAGCAAACTTAATAAATTTAGTACTGGAGGGATTATTAAAGCCTTTAGATTTATATAAAATTATCTCATCTGCTGATAGATTATTTTGTATGTTTGCGGGAACTTCTTTATCATAATCATTTTCCTCATCATTAACTTTTTGTCTTTTCATGATTAGAATGTAGATTTCTTTCTAAAAAAAGATATCGGCTGATGAATTAATCCTTGATTTTATTTATTTAATTGATTTGTTTCATTCTCCAAATTGATATATTTGGTTTTTAGGAAGTATAAATCAAATGAAATTTAAATTCGAAAAAGTTTAAAAAAAAATTAATTTATTAAAAAATTGAGAATTTATTTTTTGTATCTTATATCATCTGAATCGTCTTTATATTTATCATAGTATTCAATGTCCACTAACCCGCCAACCCTTTCGTCCTTCCAATGAGCAATGATTGGCATTCCCACATACGTATCTTTTACATTTACATCTGGACTTAACTCAGCAATGCTAACGGTGTCAGCTCCATCATGATGAACCAAGACCATGGGTCTTTCTTGAACCTCGCCAGTTTCTGGATCCTTCAAGTATGAAATTGCATATGTTGATACACTCGCAGTTTCTCTTATGTCAACCCATTTATCGGGCTTTACAAGGCATTTTCCACAAACTAATCGAGGTGGAAAAAAGACCCTATTACATGAAGAACATTGATTTGCCACTAGCTTTTTCTCTTTTAATTTTGCTAAAAACGGTTTCATGTGGGTAATATTAAATTTGTAGTTATAACTCGATAAATACCAGCTTCCAGGTTGGGTACGAGTTCTCACGTATTCTTTTTTAACATAATCTAACGATTTTCTTTGAGTCATTTTTGACATTGTCTTTTACCTCCACTTCCTTTGGGGCTGATCGCTCATTGCCATTAAAGTTATGAGATTGAGTGAGCCACCCCATCCAGATCCAATTGACGTATGAACTGTCTTTGGAACTTGATTGCTCGCCTTGCCCATAATCTGCAACGCCGCTTCGGCTGGTCTTTCCATTGCGGAAGCACCTATTGCATTGGTTGAATTCACACCACCAGAACAGTTTACGGGTAATTCTCCATTAAAGTCAGTAATTCCTGCTTCGTGCATAGCTGGTGCAGTACCTTCCTCGAAGAGTCCGAGCTTCTCTGTCCACAAAAGTTGTTGATTTGGGAATGGTGCATACACTTCCGCATAATCAATTTCCTTCCTTGGAAATGAAATTCCGGCTTGCTTATAGGCTAACTCAGAGGATCGAATCGCACCAAGTTGCATTGAAGGATCAATCTGGGCTGAACCGCTACCATCATAACCTAATACTGCGCTTTCATTGGCTACGCTTGCGACTCCATTGACATAAACTGGGATATCACACATCTCTTTAGCCTTCTCTTCTGTTGTGAAAAGCATTACACATGCTCCATCGCTTGCAGGGCATACCATTCCATAACGTAAAGGGTACTGAACGTATGGCGTGTCTAAAACTTCTTCAATTGTGAGATTGGGCATTTTTAAATGCGCCCACCATGTTTTTGCAGCATTTCGTCTATTTTGGACAACCACTCTTGCCAAGTCTTCTTCAGAGATTCGTGTTTTATTCATGTAAGTCGTAGCTTGGTAAGCTGCAACCCCGATAGCTGCTCCTGCAGAAAGTAACCGTGAAATTCGTTCATATGGAATACCAAGTGTGTTAAGAATTGAAATTTCTCCATAAGCCACACTAGCTAAGCCAACACTGGTGTCTCCTTGAGATTGCTGTTCAAAAGCAACGGCTAACACCGTATCGACTCCAGGTAATCCGGCAGCCACGGTATAATAACCGGATATGGCGACGGATCCACCCGTAGTTCCTCCAGTTGTTACGCGTAATAAAGGTTTATTTCTTGCACCCATCCAGTCAGTCATCCATAATTCAGGTATGTTTGACCCCTCAAAAGCGGGCATGTTACCGTTAACAAATGCATCAATGTCACCAAGTTCCACGCTTGGAGCATTTTTCAAACAATCCTCTATAGCTTCACTAACTAGTTCAGGCATGCTCACATCAGATCGTTTTGAAGCATGCTCGCTAAACCCGGCAGAAGCTATTGCTACTTGTCTTCCCATTTTAATTTGCCTCCAATACATATAAAATATTATTTTGGGCACACATTCCTATTTGTCCCGATGCTACTGCTTTTTTAGCACCCTTTACTTGATATTGCCCTGCTTCACCGGTTAATTGCTTAACCGCTTCAATAATGCGGATTAACCCCGTTCCACAGGGAGGATGCCCGCCAAGAGCACCTCCAGAAGGGTTTATTGGTAAATCTCCATTTATTGCAGAATTAATTTCAGCTCCTTTTCCCTTCTTAGCAAATCCTAATTCTTCGGCAAAAATCAATTCTTCATGGGCACATGCTTCAAATAGTTCTGCTACATCGATTTCTGAACTTGGATCCTTAATGCCAGCACCAGCATATGCCATTTTTCCAGCTAAGTTCATTGATTTGCATCCAGATAAGTCACGATCCCCTAAATAATAAGGCTCTTGGCTGTATCCTACACCTTTTATCCACACGGGTCTATCAGTAATCTTTAAAGCTTGTTTTTCAGGTGCTAATAACAATGCTGCCACGCTATCACATGGTGGAGCTGCCATCAATTCGGTGACTGGATCAGAATATATCCCAGAATCTAAAACGTCCTTAACCGTTAAATTTGGTAATTGAGCCTCCTTCAGTGCTAATGGATTTTTAGCAGCATTTTTTTTGTTTTTTACAGCAACTTTCGCAATATCCTCCACAGTAACTCCGTATTTTTCCATATAAGCCCTCATTTGAAACCCTGCTGAAGTGATATCATTAACGTATGCTAAAGGACGTTCCCAGGTCGGATCCGTCTCATAAAGCCTTGCACTATGATAAGGATAGCAAGATGCCATGCTACCACCCCATACTAGAGCTAAATTATGGTTACCCGAGAGAACTCGCATTAATCCATATAAAACTGCGTGTGCTCCATCCATTTCAACCTTACTCTCATCAGCCATATATCCACCTCCAACTTCAACGGTAAAGCAATTAGAAATGGTGCGACCGTCATAATAATCATTTGTACAAGAAATAACTGTTGAAATGTCTTTTTTCTTTAGTCCAGCTTTATCTAAAGCACCTCGAGATGCCTCAAAAATCATTTCATAGCGCCCGTAATTTGCGTCTGAATATAATTTAACCTGATAATAACCTACTATTCCAACTTTTTGCATTCTATCGCACCTCCTAAACCTTTATGAAACCCTTGATATCCGAAGGGTCTCCTTTAGTATTTTCGTTCCATTCGATTTTAACTTTCATGCCAATTTTTACATCTTTAGGTTCCATGTTCAATAATCTATAGATTATTGATGTATTGCTACCATCAATTTGAACTATGCCAATTATCCAATCTTTTGCTTTTCTCGAGCTCCTATCATTAATCCGATATGGAGTTATCGTGAAATTCTTGAGAATTCCCGTATCTGGCAAATCAACCCAGTTTTCTTCTAACGGAATCACTACATTGCACTGGCCACAAATTTTTCTTGGTGGTACAAACACATCTCCACATTTTGGACACTTATTTCCCATAATTTTTTTATTTTCCAATCCATCATAGAATTTATCTAAATACTGTCCAACCCAAAATGCAAAATCTGCTCGAACAAGACCCTTATTTGCAACTATAACTTTTTCTTCACTCATTTTAATTTCATTTTTTGGATGATTAATATGATTATTAATATGTATCTATTGCATATATATTATTTTTATACGATATCCTTTAGAATTAATACGAGGATAATATTCGCAATTTTATACCGTATGGTCTACATAATACATATATCCTAAATTTCTATAACGAATATTTAAGTTAGGAAATAATTTATAAGGAGTTGTGAAAGTAGAAATGACAAGATTTTGGAAAAAGGTGGAGGATGATCTCTTAAGATCACCAGAAGAAACAATGGGATTCTCTAATGAACTAACATCACTCAAACAAAATTTTGTAATTAAGAAATTTGATTTTTCTTCTCTTGATCAAGTTGCGCAAATCAAGAAAGAGCTATTGAGCCGAAAGATTTTGATCATTAATGCACAAGATCTTCTTAAAAACGTGGACGTTACAAAATTAAAACGAGGAATAGAAGATCTAAAGATATTTTTAAGAGAGAATGGGGGTTCAATGGCTAGACTTGGAGAACAGTATCTCATCATGACTCCTAACTCTTATATAAAAATTTCCAATTAGATTAATTAGACCCCTTCGGCTAACCTTTAAATTTGATTGCATAATCTTTTATATCAATCAGTAATTTTAAGGTGAAAATATGGAAACTCGTGTTTTTGGTAGAACCAACGCAAAAATTACAATAATTACCATGGGAGGATGTGGTCTCGGATATGTCGATCAAAATGAGGCTGACAATGCTGTTAAGCTTGCGATGGATCATGGAGTTAACATGATAGATGTGGCTCCAACTTATGGTAAAGCAGAAGAACGGTTGAAACCATGGATACAAGAATACCGGGACAAGTTTTTTTTAGCAGAAAAAACGATGAAAAGAACTAAGAAAGGGGCTTGGAAACAACTTAACCGATCTTTAGAGCGTCTTGATACGACTCACTTTGATTTATACCAATTTCATGCGGTCTCTTCAATGGAAGAGTTACATCAAATTCTCGGAAAGGATGGAGCCATGGAAGCTTTCACGGAAGCTAAGGAAACGGGTTTAATAAAACATATTGGTATTACAGGACACAATGATTTAAGAATTCTTCAAGAAGCTCTCAAGTTATCAGATAATTTTGACACAGTTCTTCTTCCAGTATATGTTGCTTCGCTTGTAAATCCTGATCCCGTTAATGATTTTAAAAAAATTCTTCAAATTGCTCGTGAGAAAAATATTGGAGTTACTGCTATTAAAGCCATTTCCAAGAAAAGGTGGAAAGGAGATCCCACCTATAACACGTGGTATGAACCTCTCAATTCACAAGAATCAGTAAATCTAGCCGTATGGTTTACATTATCTCAAGAAGGTGTCACCACTTATTCTTTACCATGTGATGTGAGGATATGGTCATTAGTATTAAATGCCGCTAAGGAATATAAGAAACTAAATACCGAAGAACTAGAAAACATCGTTAATATGGCAAGAAATGAAGCATTTCAACCACTATTTCCAGAGTAAATAATTTTAAAACAAGAATTCATGAGAGTGAATTTATTTTTTTCCTTTATAAAGAAACACATAATCACGATTCATGATGTATCAACAAGAAATTAAGATGAAAGAAAATAGAAGTTTTGTGAAGTGCGCTATATGCAAACAAGAAATAATTGGAAAACATCGATTTATAGAATTAGCAATGAATTACGGAGTAATTTGTCCTGAATGTGATAGCAAGTTTAATGACGATGAGATTGAATTAATTTCAAATATCTTAACCGCTTTTGGAGGATATTTTGGTTCCAAAAAAGGCATTTCTGAGAATTCAACAAATCAGATAATGAAAAAGTTGTCAAACCTATACAAGGAATGTGAAAAAAACATCGATATAAATGCACTTGATATAAAAATACTTCATCAAGCGTTACTTCACGGAATTTCTCCAAGCCAAATTGTTCAAGGATTTTAATATTAGAGATCATGTAATATGCTCTCTTAGATCAAGAGAGTCTCTCCAATAGAGAACTTTTATTGTTAAATTGATTCAAATTCAATAAGATTAAACTCCTTAAATCTTGCAGAATAGTTAAAAATTATAAGATCTCTCATTTTATACATCATATATAGTTTACATCAATTAATTAATTCAATTGAAATGTTAAATAATAAGTTAAAGATCGGAATTATAGGCTGTGGAACAGTTGCGAATATTGGTCATTTACCTGTATACCATAAATCACCGCTTGCTGAAATCGTAGCTCTTTCAGATCCCCTTGAATCTCACTTAAAGCATGCTCAACAACGTTATAGAGTCCCTAAAACATATGAAAATCCCGTGGATTTGTTAGATGATCCCAAGATTGAGGCTGTGAGCATATGTTCTCCTCATTGGTTCCACGCTGACCAAGTAATTAGAGCTGCTGAAAATGGGAAACATATTTTATGTGAAAAACCTATTGGTATAAACTTAGATCAAGTAAATGCTATGATTAAAGCTGTAGAGAAACACGATGTAATTTTTCAAACAGCAACTCAGAAGCGATTTGATTTAGGATTTCAATTTCTTAAAGAAAAAATAAATGAAAAAGAGATAGGTAATGTTTTTCATACGGCAATCTCTTGGTATCATTCAATGCCAGATCTTGGAGCTAGTCCAAGCCAAGATGTAATTCAAGAAGCGGGTTTATGGAGAATGACTGATGAAAAATGTGGAGGTGGAGATCTTCTGGATCATGGACCACATTATTTTGATTTATTTAGATGGTGGTTTGGAGATGTTAAAACTGTTAGTGCTCAGATTAGAAGAATAAATCAAAATCGAGTTAATGAGGATCATTGTACGGTTCTTTTATCCTTTAAAAAGAGTGACGTTATTTCAGTTTTCGAGCGTTCTGAAGCTTTTATCGGAAGTACTTATGGAGAGGAATTAGGCAGAATTCATGGGACTACAGGTACTTATTTTTTCAATGTTCCAAACGAATACTTCCTTAAACCGATGACAATTAAAAAGCGTTTTAGAGCCACCAAGACAAGTAAACTTTCAGAAGAAGAAAAAACCTTCCCAAAGGATCGTTGGAACGTTGCATATGCTCGAGAAGTACGGAGTTTCATAAATCAAGTATTAGGAAGATCAAATGAGGATGTTGGATTTCCTGAAGAATGGATTCCAACCATTCAAGATGGTAGAGCTGGTTTGGAAATCGTTCTCGCTTCTTATGAATCTCAAAGAACTCAAACCACTATTGAATTACCATGAAATTACAAAGCTAGATCAAATGCCAAGGATTTCCAAAACCAGATTAGGGGTTAAATACGGTCAATTTTTTATTAAACCTTACCTATATTATGGATAAAAAAATCATTTTTTCTTTCTCTAGCAATTTTTTAAATTGTGTGGAATTTGGGCAAATATTAAAATAGCTTTTAAAAATTCAACTTTTAAATATTTTAAATTCTAATTTTCTCTTATTGCATTATATAGAAAAATGAATAGATAAAATTAAATGTGAGATTAATGATTGCGAGATTATGGCATGGTTGGACTACTTTTGAAAATGCTAAGTTATATGAAGAAATGTTGAAAACTAAAATTTTTCCTTCCATTCAAGAAAAAGGCGTAAAAGGATATCGGAAAATAAGTTTATTGAAACGTCTCTTGAAAGATGAGGTTGAGTTTATTACTATAATGATTTTTGATAATATCAAAGCAGTAAAAGAGTTTGCAGGAGAAGAGTATGAAAAATCATATGTACCTCAAATAGCGAGGGATGTTCTATTACGACACGATCAATCCTCTCAGCATTATGAAATAATTGGTGAATTTGAATATTAAACAAAATTCGGTTCAATTTGGTTGTTTTTTTTTCTTTCCAATTTGATATCGGAGAACTGAAGGCATGATTTTCCTCATGATATGGAGCCTATCCTTGAACGACATTTGACTTAAAAGCCCAAATATCCACTGTCGTGTAGAAATTGGAGACTTTTGTGAAAGAAAAGGATTATTTTCTTTTAACTGACTTTCAATACGAGTTCGTCCATTTCCCATCTCAATCACAGGTATTGTGCTTAGATCAAAAGGAATTAAACCTCTTTGAGCCAATTCAATGAAATAACCGATTTCTTGAGGATTAAATCCCATAAGCTCTGCGGATACTGCATCTGTAATAGCAGTGTTTTTAGATATAGTGAGCAAGTTCCATTCAACGGGAGTTACTTTAACATTTTCGATCATTGCTCCTGCATAACGACCACCGTTAATTCCAACACACGTAACACCTGCTTCATAAATTTTATCTAAAGCATCGACGATATAGCCTTTTAATCCTAATCCAATATCTGAAAAAGCTAGATGCAATAAATTTTTCTTAGAGAACAAGGTAGAACCCATTATTAGCGATTTTCCACTGAGAGAGAATGGTAAACCTTTAAATCCGGCTACTTTCTCGGAAAACGGTGCTTTTGGATTGCTAAAACTAATAATTAAGTTTTTTTTATCAAAAAGAAATCCAGGGAGTTCAATGGGGGGATAATCAAATCCATAATTCAAGGAAACAATATCATTTTTATCCATTGTATCCTTTTCGAGAAAGAGAACTCGAGTTTGTGAATGTTTCTCGATAAGTTTATGATAACCTAATTTTTCAAATAGAATTTTAACGTCCCGATGGGCTGTTGCTGGTGCCTCGTAAAAAGTAATGGGTTTTCCGGAACAAACTGAAATAATTGCTTCAGCTAGCTCAACATTCAAATATGTCGCCTCAAGGGGAACTCCATCGCGGAAAAAGGTAGCACCTAAAGGAATGTGTACAAATATTTCTTGAGCTTTTTGGATTAGACTTAAAATTCTTGCTTGTTCAAATGCTTTATAAATACTTTCATTTAAATCCTGATTTTCCATATCCACAATTACAGCATTTTCTAATGATTTGTTTTCAGAACTCATTCTTTTAACCACTTTTTTTAATTCAATTCTTACGTAAAAAAAATTATTCATTGTTATTAAATTACTTATTTAAAAACTAAGGGGCATAAAAAGCGTGTAAATCTAAACCTTATATTAGTTCGGAAAAACTTTATTAACAATAAGATTATTAGGAGAATTAAGGTGATAAAATATGCCAATCGTTCATGTCAACATGTGGAAAGGAATTTCTGAGGATAATGTAAAACAATTAATAGCAGGAATAACTAAAGTGTTTACTGATATGGGTATTCCTGCCCTAGCAGTAGAAGTTCTTATCCATGAAGTTCCTAAAGCTCATTGGGGAATAGAAGGGAAACCAGCTACAGAATCCCGTCCAGATGCACAACCATTGTAGGGGAAAATAACTTTTTTATCTTATTTTTTATTCATTAACCTACTTTCTATAAGGTTATAGAGATATAGGAAATAAAATTAAAATTATTTGCTTTTGCCAAATATAAACTTAAAAAAGATCTTCAATTTCGTAGGATATGGGAATATAGCTGGAACTTTTTTTTGGTATTCAATATAAGAATCTCCAAATCGCTTAATTAACTCTTTTTCTTCTATAAAATAGATGTGGAAGGAAAAACCAAGATAATATATAATAAAAAACAACACATGGTAGAGATTAAATTGCAAAATGAAACCAGCAGTACATAAGTAAATTAATCCAGAATACATCGGATGGCGTATTACTGAATATATCTCATGTTCTTGAAGTGAGCTCTCTTCGGGAAAATATAAATAAATTACTGTCATGTAATCAAACCCAAAAGTTGAAAGCGATCGACCCATCATGAGAATTGCGAGGATACATACTAATATTCCAATTACTATCCTAATAACGTCTAATATGAATGAAATTGGTAGAAAATACGAAGTAAAGGTTTTAGTAAATAACGCATATACTCCATTTGACCAAAATTGAGAATTTATAGCACTGAAAGGAATGAACATGTGAAATGAGATGGCGATTAAAATAAGGATCCCGGCAAATCCAGCAAGAAATACTTTTTGATAAGATAGGGCGCCATATTTAGCTTTTAAACGCTCACGCCAAAACCACATTTGATACGTCAAAATAATTCCAACAATTTCAACGCTTATTACTCCAATAACTGGAAGCCATGGACTAATCATTCCTAATAATCCTTCTGAATTGAGTAAGAGAGGGAGATTATCTAAAAAGAACAATATCATGAGACTACTTGATAATATAAATAAAACATATAGTCCAAAGAAGGCTATTTTTTTACCTGAAAATTTAGGTATTTTTTCCCGGAATTTATCCATTCCTTTTAACTTAATTGTCAATGCACCTTTGCGAAGATATCTCACAAAATCGTTAATTTTGGGTTATGAAGTTTAAATTTTGTGATTCATTTAAACTTAATTTGTTAATCTTGAAAGATTAATTAAACATTCCTAATTTCTTCCAAAACTCAAATCACACCATCAGTATAAATCAATTTCACAAATTCGGTAAGTTAGTAGAAATATCATACGATTTTTTAACTAAGGATTATGAAACCCTTCTTAAAAGCGACAGTTTTATACAAAAAATAGTGTATGGAAAATTCCTAAATTAATACTTATTTCTTCATCATTTATATTTTCACTTTTTTCAGATAAAAATTAAAGTCAAAAGGTCAGATTATTAATTTTTTAGCGATGTGACGTAATACTTCTTTTTGAAAAAGTTTGCAACATTAACTAATGAAATCATTACTGGCACTTCTATTAATGGCCCGATGACTGCAGCAAATGCAATACTAGATCCTAACCCAAATATTGATACGGCAATAGCAAGTGAGAGTTCAAAATTATTACTTGCTGCGGTAAACGATAGACTAGTTGATTTCTGATAATCTGCACCTAATTTTTTACTCAGAGCAAAACTAATCAGAAACATCAAAATAAAGTAAAGAAGCAATGGAATAGCTATTTTAACTACATCCAATGGAATTGATACAATTATAGCTCCTTTTAATCCAAACATTATTATGATAGTGAATAACAGAGCAATTAATGTGATTGGACTTACTTTAGGGATAAATTTTTTGGCATACCAATCATAACCTTTCTTTTTAACTAATATCGTGCGAGTAAGAAATCCTAATAAAAATGGGATTCCAAGATAAATAAATACACTTTCTGCTATTGGTCCTATTCCTATACTAACAATATTAGATTGAAGACCGAGTAAATGGGGTAAAAAAGTTATATAAAACCATGCAAATATGCTATAAAAAATTACTTGAAATATGCTGTTAAATGCTACTAAACCAGCGGCATATTCACGGTTACCTCCCGCTAAATCATTCCATACAATGACCATTGCTATACATCTAGCAAGTCCTATTAAAATGACTCCCACCATATATCCTGGATAGTCCCTAAGAAAAATAACTGCGAGCACAAACATTAAAAAAGGCCCAATTAACCAATTTTGAATTAAAGCCAAACCTAATACTCTCTTATCTTTAAATACATCCCCCAATTCCTCGTAATGTACCTTAGCAAGGGGGGGATACATCATTAAGATTAGCCCAATTGCAATTGGTATGTTCGTATAACCCACTTGAAATATTGAGAGAAATTGTTCAAAACCAGGAAAGAGATATGAAAGTAAAATGCCTATTGCCATTGCTATGAATATCCAGAGCGTAAGAAATTTATCCAGATTTGAGAGCTTTTTAGTGGATTCAGTGGTTTCTGCCATCGTTATTCTTTTAATATTACATTTAGTAACTTAGGATTGATAATAATAATCAAGATTAATAAATTGAAAATTAAATATATTAGTTTAAGCCTTAAAAAAAAGTATATGATTTAAAAAATATTAATAAATTACTGTCATGTAATCAAACCCAAAAGTTGAAAGCGATCAAACCATCATGAGAATTACGAGAATACATGCTAATATTCAAAAAATTATCCTAATAACGTCTAACATTAATGAAATTGGTAGAAAATATGAAGTAAAGGTTTTAGTAAAAATGCTCATTCATATCCCCATCAACGATAAAACAAGGGATATCAAAATCATCCATCAAGTATCATTTTAAATAATACATCCTCAAGAATTTAGTCGCCATAATAAATTATTAAAGCTTTGAATAATGTTTCTGATCTGAAATCATGAGTTTAATAATAAAGCTAGCTTATTTGTTTGCTCCTTTTATTAGATTAATCAATTTGATTAAAAGGATTGTATCTTCCTACATTAGTCATATTGGCGCGTTAGAGCCATCTAGTACTACCTTTAAACTAGGTTCATGGAATGATAATGCTCTTGTCCAAACGAAGTATGGTTTAGTATCAGGTTTTTCTGATAAAGGATCTTGGTGCTGGAAGGGGATTCCATATGCGATTCCTCCAACTGGTTCACTTCGTTGGAAAGCACCGTTAGATCCAATCCCGTGGAACGGAATACGTAAAACAAAAAAATTTGGAAATTCTGCAGCACAAGTCATGCTTTTTTTAGGTCCAATTGGTTCAGAAGATTGTCTTTATCTTAATATATGGCGTCCCAAGACTCCAAAGACAAAATTACCAGTCTATCTGTATATCCATGGGGGAGGAAATTCAATTGGTTCATCTGCGGAGGTTGCTTATTATGGTAATGCGGTTGTTGAGAAATCTAACTTACTTTATATCTCAGTAAATTACCGTCTTGGAGCAATGGGTTGGTTTATACATCCTGCTGTTACAAATACTGGTTCTCCTAAAGATAAAAGTGGAAATTTTGGTACTCTTGATCTGATAAAAGCCTTAGAATGGGTACATGGCAATGTAGAAGCATTTGGAGGGGATCCTAATAATATTACAATCGCAGGTGAGTCAGGAGGTGCTTTTAACGTTTTCTCACTCCTGATTTCTCCATCCGCAAAAGGACTCTTCCATCATGCTATCGCTGAAAGCGGATTATCTCTCATTTCAAGTACTAAATTAGCAGAATCTCAAAGTGTCGATCTTCTTATTAGTCTCCTCATAAAGGATCATAAAGCAAAAAACCAAGAAGAAGCGAAGCGAATTCTAGATAAAATGTCGGGAAAAGATGTTGATGAGTATCTTCGTTCAAAATCGGCGTTTAAAATTTTGAAATGTATCCCCAAAATGGATTTTGGAATGGCTCAATGGCGAAATATCTTTACTGATGGTATGGTAATACCAAAAGAAGGATATGATATATTATCGACTGGAGATTGGGCAAATAAGGTACCACTAATTATCGGTTGCACGAAAGATGAATTGAAGCTTTTTGGTAATTTTAGAAAAGATCCTCCCAAGAATACCAGAAAATATGATTTAGTATGGAGGTATAGATCCCTACTATGGCGCGTGAGTGGGCTTGATTCCTTAGTATCCAAGATGAATTCAAAGACTAACGTACCCATTTATGCTTACCGGTTTGATTGGGGAAGTCCAGATAAAGATGGAATGAGTGTTCTGCCTAAAGGGATGGGACGAAACTTAGGTGCCCATCACGCAGCAGAAATTCCGTTTTTTTTAGGGATGGGTAATAGTTCTATATTCATGTTGATTGGTAAAACACACACGAAGCGTAATCAACTTGGTCGAGAAAAACTAACAGATTTGTGCATGAATTATCTAGCCAATTTTGCAAGAACGGGAAATCCAAACGGAGAAGGTTTAACTAATTGGAATCCTTGGGATAATACTAAAGGAAAAGACAAAATTCTTGTCCTTGATTCTGGTATTGGTGATTTAAGGATTTCCTATTTAAATGATATCCTTACCGTAAAGAGCGTGATTGATCTCATTAATTTTGAGCTTAAAGAACCTGAACTTGGAATGATCCTCTCTTATTTTGATGAGATGATACCGTTTGGAATTAAAGACCCTGAACTATAAAAAAAATTAAGATTATTTTAATTATTTTGTTATTTTTATAGAATAGTTTCCAATTTGTACTAAAGGCTTAATGATTAAAAGAATCTTAAGAATCTTTTTAAAATTGTCAAAACATTATTTCCTTAAACCTTGGAAATAAAGTAACAGCATTTTGTTGGACAATTTTCGAGAGGACTTCTCTTTCAAAATTATAATTTTGAAGACCTTCATTCATTAGTTTTACAACCCTTTCCGGCAAAAAGGGATAGTCACTCCCATATAATACTTGCGTTGGTTCCACTAAACTCATCAAGGAACTTAAAGAATAGGGGGTTGCTGACACTGCTGTATCATAATAAAAGCGTTTTAACTGATTAATTATCTTTTGATTTCCAAAAGTAATTCTCCAAGTTATAAAGGGAACAGTTCCTCCTCCATGTGAGAATATAAAACGTATATCCGGAAAGCGTTTTGTTGCTCCTCTATGTATAAGATTAACAATTGCCCTTGTGGTATCAAAAACGAATTCTAAAACTGCGGGTTTTATTATCATGGGTAATGTATCTAAAGCGGGCACACTTGGATGTACAAAAACTACAGCTTTCCTGCGATTTAATTCATAAAAAAGATCATCATAATAAGCATCTCCGAGGTATATCCCCCCAAAATTTGTAAGGAAAACCACCCCATCAAGGTTTAAGGTATCTAAGGCATGCTCCAATTCAACTATTGATGCCTCTATATTTGGTAAAGGTAAAATAGCAAACGCACCAAAGCGATTTGGGTATTCATTCACCACACGAGCAGAGATTTCATTACAATTGCGTGCTAACTTTTGAGTAAAATCATTATCTCCAAAATATATACCTGGTGCAGAAATTGAGTTAATAGCTATGGCTATCCCTTGCCTATCCATAAAAGCAAGAGTATTTTCAATATCCCACTGAGGGAATGGTTCACCAACAGCATTTTTAATACCTACTGAGGCTAAAGCTGCAAGATATTCTTTAGGTACAATGTGATGGTGAACATCAATTTTTTGAGAGTTTATTATCATTTTTATCTAATAATCTTATATTTTTATTGGATAATAATTTTTATTAGAGAATTTTAGATTGGAGAAGAACCCCTATTTTTTTAATTTTTGAAATATGAAATTATTTTTTTCATGCATTTATTTGAACGTGGAATATATTTAGAACCACATAATATTGATACATTAAATAGAATTATGTGTTTTGCTCCAATTTTGCTATAATTTTCAATTTGACCGATAATTTCATCAGGACTACCATTCAAGTAAAAATCATGACACATTTTATTAGGGATCTTTTCAAGTATTTGCAGCA
>Ga0315542_1000948_pt1 | contig 18319 bp, 18 predicted proteins | sample SalMarSW160120MG_FD_202541 | JGI IMG/M metagenome (GOLD analysis project Ga0315542, IMG submission 202541) | Salt marsh sediment microbial communities from the Plum Island Ecosystem LTER, Massachusetts, United States - Salt Marsh Sediment SW1601-20 ...
TCTTAAGGATACTTTTTGCGTCATCGCTGTTAAAAGATTCCCTGTCTTTTGTTATTGGAGCCGTAAAATCGTGGCTGTCAATAATATAATTTGGATTCCAGTCATTCTTATGATTAAGGGCGATGCCGGAAATAGCATAAATAATTGTCAAGCCGGCAATCAGGTAACCTATATCGCGATGAGTGACTCTGTTGAGTTTTGACAGATTCATTCTGATATAATTCTGAAATCATTTAACAGTATGGCTCCTGTATTCCATGATAATATTTGCAAGAGATGACTGACCTGCCAGAGCTGTTTCTGTTTCACAACTGTCTGCTGACATTTTATTTCCACCTGCTTCCGGGATTTTTTGTGCGTCCATTCCTTCAGAATGAGATTCGCCCTCAACCATGGCCACGGCTGGTCCGCCAACCCTGGTTATTACTCCCTCAACAGAAACTTCACTTCCGAGAAGATCCATAGGAAATTTAGGCATATTCTCACCCGCTGCAACATATAACCTGATATCAGGATTTTCACCAACAATAAATAACTTTTTGCCACTCTCGGTACACACATGAACAACCTTGCCTTCAACGATTATGTTCTTGCCAATATAATTATCCGGATTTGCAACAAGTGAAGCAAATTCAACTTTCTCGGCTTTACCTGACTGGTCAGATTGTGAAGCAGCCACTTTCTTGCCTGAATTATTGCATGATGAAATGACAGCTGCAATAGATATTAAGGAAATAATACGTTTGATCATAATTGAATAGGTTTAATAGCAGGATTGCTGGTTTATACTACATTTTTTTATTTTGGTACGCAATATCAGAAAAAAAAATTAAAATTCAATATTTTGCAGGTATCCGGTTAAGCTGGCAGAAAGGCTTGTAATATCGGCTGTCACCCATTAAAACAATCAATCCCGGTAAACATGTTATCGGGATTGAGTGGAAATATTGAATATATTTTTTCTTACATCTGTTCCGGATCATCTTTTCAATATAGGGTCAGTACTGCCTCTAAAGAAGATACTCCGGATCAATGAGCAGGTTTCTAAAGCTCCCATCCTTTTCTGTATTCCCTGATAAGGTACTTATTAGCTTCAGGTATGTTGGTTATCTTCATATTTGCGCTGTCATAATCCACTTTCTTTCCTGCTCTCAGAGCCACTGCTCCGAGAAGTATTGTTTCTGTGACAGGACCTGTGTAAAGAAAACTGCCAGGTGACTGCGTATTATTCTTGAAAGCGTTGATCCACACATCGTTGGGATCCTCCCTGGAACGTTCAGATGTCCTGTCAGATGGTGTGAGCTTCCCGTCTTCTGCTATAACTACCGGTTGTTCACCTCTGAAACCAGCGATAATTTTTCCTTTATCACCAATGAACATCATACCTTCTCTTCCCAATGCTTTCCCTGTTGCACTGTACTCGTCGGGGTTAGGAGGTCTCATACCGCCATCATACCAGAATAGTTCAAAAGGAGGAAGCTCAGGCTGGGCATCGAATTTAAACCTGATGATGCATGAGAGAGGGAAGGCAACATTATTTTTAACACCAACAGCGACATTCCCATTGAGTGCACAGGTCGTTGTACCGTATGCTTCAGCACTTTTAGCAGGTGTATTCACACCGATAGCCCTGAAAAGAGGGAATAGGCTGTAATGACCCATATCAGCAATACTGCCTGCTCCAAAGTCGTACCAGCCTCTGAAAACAGCATTTGTATAATTTGGACTATAGGGTCTGTCAGGTACCGGACCCAGCCAGAGCGGCCAGTTAAGACCATCTGGAACCGGAGGATTATCTGTGGGATTTGTTTGCCACTGAGGCCACATTGGCCTGTTCGACCAGTTATGTATCTCCTTCAGTTTCCCTATTCTCCCTTCATTAATCCAGCCCTTTATTGTATCATAATCAGGCCTTCTGCTCCATGCCAGCAGGTGAGTGCTAAGGCCGGTCTTTTTTGCAGTATCGATGGTAAGTTTTGCCTCGTATATCCTGTTGGCGATTGGTTTATGAGTAACAACATGCTTCCCCTTTTTCATGGATGCTATTGCCACCGTTGCATGCAAATGATCAGGTGTCATAATCTTTATGGCATCAATATCTTTCTCTTTTTCCAGGAGCTCCCTGAAATCCTCATATGATGCACAACCTTTATAAGTTCCTGAGTCCTTTTGTTGTCCATAATATTTCTGCACAAGTTCCTGCCCGAGGTCTCTGCCTCCGGGTATACCGGTGATACCTTCTCCCCAATTACTGTCACCCAGAGTAGAACGCATGGTGTTGCGAATATCGTAAGGCGACCAGTCGACATAGTTAGTGCTGTATTTATTCGGATCACAAACAGCAACAATCTGCACCGCAGGGTTTTTTACAAGAATGGCCATTTCCCTTATACCCTGGGTACCGCAACCGATATATCCAAGAGTCATTTTATCACTTGGAGCTGTATATCCCGGACCTCCGAGAACTTGTCGGGGCACAATTGTAATTGCAAGGGATGCAGCAGCAGCTGATCCCAGAAATTCGCGACGGTTAATTTTTCTTGAATTTGCCATTTTATAGTATTTGATTGATTATTTAACGTTAATAATTTTTGAATGTAGTCAGCTTATGTTCCTACGAAACAAAGTTATGAAGATAGATTGCACTCTCCTTAAAGGTAGACGGGTCCATTTCTACAAAGAAATCTTTTATACCGGCTGTTTTAATTGTTGCGAAGAATTCTTTCCAGTCAACAATGCCTTTTCCCAATGGCACAGTTTTGCCATCGGGTGACATATCTGCCAGATGTGCAGAAATAAATCTGCCAGGGTATTTATTAAAATAGGTAGAAGCTTTATATCCCAGCCTGATGACTGCAACCTGGAATTGCATCTTAACATAATCGGAGTCAAACTGTTTCATTAAAGCATCATAGACCAGTGTATCGTCAATTTTCTCAAATTCCATATCATGATTGTGATAACCCATCTGAATGCCCGATTCTTTCGATTTTAACCCCATTTTGTTCAGTTCATCGGCAGCTTTTTTCCAATCATCAAGCATAGCTTTCCCGGGCAGGCCAAAACTTGAAAGGATCATTTGTTTCTGACCTGATTCCAGCGCAAACTGAATTCTTTCATCAAGATGATTTCTTAATTCATCCATCCCATAGTGGGTGCTCATGAATATAAGACCAGCATCGTTAATAATTTGCTTCATCTCCTTTGCTGTCAGTTTCATAAGGGGTCCAAAACCTGAATCTTCATATCCCGGAGGAGAACACATCTCAACACTCTGATAACCAAGGCCGGCAACTTTTTTTAGAGTACCGGGAAAATCCTTTACGAGTTCCTCCCTTACTGTCCATACCTGAAACCCAATAGGCATTTTAATGAGTTCGGAAGTACTTTCACTGATCATATCAAAGGGAATCTTCGATGCAATTACTGCGGAACCTATTCCCATCGCACTTTTACCCAGGAATTGTCTTCTTGATAGTTTATTCATAATGAGTATGTATTAAAGAAAATTTAATGAAATTATTTCGCCCAAAGTCTGTATATATCCAAATTTACTAAAATGTTATGATAAATATCTTCGATCATTCTGATTTTAACAGATATTAACTTTGGAAGCTGATTATATCTTTCAGGATTTATTGTAAATTTATATACAAATCTAAAAACGCAGTCTCATGAAATTCCCGGAAGCAGAAATTACCAATGGATTAATTAAAGCAAAACTATACCTTCCTGATCCCCAAAAAGGGTATTATCAGGGAACCAGGTTTGACTGGTCGGGGAATATGCCCACTCTCGAGTACAAAGGACATACTTACTTTGGACAATGGTTCACGAAATATAGTCCGGAAATACATGACGTTATAATGGGTCCGGTAGAGGATTTCACTCCAATTGATTACTCTGGGTCAATGCCCGGAGAAAACTTTCTTAAAATTGGGGTGGGCATCCTGTCAAAACCTGATATGGAACTGTACGATTTCAGCAGGCTTTATCCTGTTATTAATCCCGGAAAATGGAAAGTGAAAGCGGGATACGACCAGGTTACTTTTAATCATGAACTTAAGGATAAGAAATATTCATATCGATATGAGAAGAATGTAAAGCTTTCCAAAGGGAAACCGGAACTAATGCTTAGCCACATTCTTAAAAATACAGGGAAGGAAGTTATTGATACAAGTGTATACGATCATAATTTCTTTATGATTGACCAACAACCAATTGGTCCCGGGTATGTTGTCAGGTTACCTTACACGATAGAAAGTGAAGGAGTTGATAATTCAAGTGATTTCTCAGCGGTAAGGGGAAATGAGCTCGTATACCTGCGACTAGTCGGACCCGGTGAGGATATAAATTATTTTAACCTGGCGGGTTATAGTCCTGATGTAAGCGATTATGATATCAGAATTGAAAACCGGATTGCAGATGCGGGTGTACGAATTACCTGCGACCAGCCAATTTTGAAGCTGGCATTCTGGTGTTGTGCAACAACTTTATGTCCTGAACCCTATATCACGATAAAAGTATATCCGGGAGAAGAGATGACCTGGAAGATCCGATACGAGTTTTATATTATAACTGAATAAAAACTATCAGAATATTTATTTAACATTTGTTCTTGCCCCGGTATTTACAATAATATTTTTTCTCCATTCGTATTTGGATCCGTTTTTAATATTGAGAAGAACATCATAAACACCAGGAGCACATGCATTTGGGTTTAATATATTATCGTAACTTATTATTTCCAGGTTCTTAAGAGGTGCCGGAGTGCCTGTTTGCCTGGCAGCTGTGCCTGCAGGATAGAGATGCATCTGTTTAACATCCCTGTTACCACCACCATAGATTACCTCTCCGGCATTGAGATTTATATTAACGGCATAACTCTTATTAGCCTTCATTTCAAAATTCTCAAGCCAGATTTTTTGTAATTGTCCTGATATAATAACAGATATGAGAACATCGTATTTTCCGGGTTTGATTTTGCCGGAACTGGCATCTGTTGATTCATCAGGAGAAATAGCTTTTTCATGATTACCTTTTGCATAAAAGGTAAATGCTCCCTTATACATGTCCTGTTCAGAAGTGGCTTTGTAAATGTTCACCTGCGATTTATAGGAGCAAAGAGCGCTATTGCCGGGCGATTCAACCAGAAAGAACTGATAATCATATAGAGTTATTGAAACTGAAGTCTTGGTTTTAGGTTTTATAACTATGTTCCCTGCTACAAAGCTAAGAGTACCAGGACTTCCTGAAAGTTTGAAAGTCATCTTCAGGTCATAGGTTCCGGGTGCCGCACTCTGCAATTTCACCTCTTTTCCGGCACTTTCCAGACCGAAAGCTGAACCGGAAATCAGATACCCCATAGATCTGACATCAACTGACAGAGCGGATTTGTCACTTGCAGTCATGGGTGCATAGCTTTGCTGCACCCATACATGGTTCCAGCATCGGTCCATTTTTATTTCAATTCCATTATTTAACTTGTAAGCATAGGCAGAAACTGACTGAGCCTGTAAAGAAAAAATGGTAACCATTAAAAGAGTTAGTATAAACAATAATTTTTTCATGACTGGTAGGATTATGTTGTTATTTTTGAGTAAATCAAATTTACATCATTTAAATAACAGATAAAAAAAAATATTTGTATTCTTTTCAGTATTAGACCCGGTACCCGGTACCCGTTACCCAGTATCCGGTACCCAGCAATATAAAAGCTGTCAACCCTGTAACATTTCCATCTTTCTGCCGTCTTTAGAATATGATTAACCTAAAACTATTATGCCATGGATCATATTGTATGGCTCGATGCCGAATCAAATGAACTGGAGAATCTGGTTAAGGGTAATAAGTCAATGATTATACGGGGAGCTGAAGAGAGAGAATATCTCCACGAAAATATCAAGGAAGGAGATGAGCTTTACTTTATTAATAAGATAGGAGAGACATATGTTAAAGCCCGTGGTTTAATAGCTTCCGTATTTTATTCTGAAGAATTATCGGTTGAGGAATCATTTGAGACAATAATAAGACATCAGGATAAACTTCAGTTACCAGATCTTCAGTTCGAAAAACATGCAGGTAAAAGATTTCTGCTACTTATAGAACTTGATGATATTGAAGATATTAGGCCATTCAGGATAGAAATTCCTAACAACCATTTGAATTATGACTGGCTTACTGTCGGCAAAATACCGGAGTACAGGAGGGAAGACGTATTATAGAAGATGCATTGTAGATGAAGAGCCAAACAGGCTGAATATCTCTGCCTGGTTCGAGGCAATAAAAATATAATTGTTTTTACATTTCAGGGAATATTACTGACGCTTTTGTTGTCTAATAAAAAATCACTTTATTAAAATTGAGAATTATGAAAAACAAAAAAGGAAAAAGCTCATGGCTGGTGAAGGTTTTATCATTGACCATGATGATGGCTTTTATTATGCCTGTAATGGTTAATGCACAGGCCGGCAAAACTAATTTTTCAGGAAGCTGGACAATGAATGCAGATAAAAGTACCATGCCAGGCGGTGGACAGGGTGGTGGACCGAGAATGGGGGGAGGTAATCTGGTTGTCACTCAGGCAGCTAATGCTCTTACTGTTGAAAGGACCAGAACAGGTCGTGACGGACAACCCATGACCACTACCATGAAATATACTCTGGACGGTAAAGAGTGCGTGAATTCTTCTCCCAGGGGAGAGAGTAAATCCATTGCCAAATGGTCAGCTGACGGTAAATCTCTTACAATTGCAACTACCACGAACATGAACTTCAATGGGGAAGCAAGAGAAATCAAATCATCTGAGGTATGGACACTTACTGATCCAAAAACACTTTCAATGGCCACAACACGAAATGGTCAGAATGGCGATGTAAAGATGACAATAGTCTATGATAAAAAGTAGTTATTGAAATTTTATTATGAACCAGTAAAAGGCTCCCGCGGGAGCCTTTTTTTGTGGTTTAGCTAAACACCCTTCCTGGTAACTTCATTTTCTGCCCGTCTGGTTTTCATTCGCTCTTTCTCTTTGATTACAGCAATAAGATTCTCTCCGGCTAACCTGAAATCTTCTGCGTTCTGGGGTGTAAAAAGATAAACTGAGGTGCCGGGTGTAAGTCCCTGCTCGACTATAATATTTTTATCGTTAGCCTCGCCTAGCACTACTATCTGCCTTGTCCTGTTTTTTGTATATACAAATGGAATACTGTCAGCCCCGGTATGTACACATTCTGTCGGTACATAAACAACATCATTAAAGTTTCTTATAAGTATTTTATTACCGGTTGTCATTGACGGTCTCAGGGAAGGATCACTGTCATTAATCTTAATTTGCACTTCAAACATTTTTGAGTCTGAATTAGGCAACTGCTCACCTACATTAGCAATACTAATCACCTTTCCCTTATAACTTTTATCAGGGAAAGCATCAACATTGACCGTTACCTGTTGACCGGCCTTAACCTTGCTAATATCGATCTCATTAATATAAATTTCGGAAAGCATTGAAGACAGATCAGGAAGTGTGGCTATAACAAGGTCCCAGGGATTAACTGATGACCCGGCTTTTCTCTTGGTTCCATTTCTGTCTTTTTTATAGATAACCATACCGGACGAAGGTGCCTTAATAGTGAATTTTACAAGGAAATCCTGAAGATCGCTAACAAGTGCAGTCTGATTTTCTAACTGAGATTTCAGGCGCTTGATATCAGCATGTGTTTGTGCTGCCTGCAGCTTATAGGCCTTTTTCTTCTGCTCAAGAGCCCGCTGTTCCCTGTTAAGGTCCATTTCAGCCCTGCGTATTGTGGCTGGAGGTTCATACTTTGACTGATCAAGAAGAAGATTCGCTTCTTCAACAACAAATATCTGGTTCTTAATATCGTCTCTTAGATCGGTAAGTGCTACTGCTGTGTCAAGAACTTTCATTTCCACATCATTCTGAGCGGTTGTGAGATTCTGAATCTCATCCTTCATTGTATTGGAATATGAGGATCGGTCAAGCTGTGCAATATAATCACCTTCCTTGACCAGTGTACCTTCCGGAACAATATCCTGTATTTTGAGATCCATGGCATGCATACCATGTCCATGTCCGTCTCCGCCACCACTGCCGGGAGCTATCTCGGGTCCTTTAATATCCAGCGATTGTTCGGCAATTAGTTCTCCTGATGCTGTAACCGTAATCTCAAAAGAACCTTTTTTTGCTTCCGTAAACGTGTTTACAACATTATTTTTTGATGATAATTTATTGAATACTATCAATGCAACGACTGCAATTATAACACCTGCAAAAATAAGTATCCTCTTCATCTTATTCAGCCCCTCTTTTCTCATCATTTAATCCTTATAATTTCCGCCATGAAAGTATTAAAAAAACAGCTTGTTATATATTCTTTAATAAATATTTAACAACTATTAACATCATTTTGTTACTTTTGCTTCTACCACAGATCAAATTTACTTAAACAGACATTCGAATAAACTTATGAAAGAACTTGTACGCTGCCGCCCCTGCGGATTTGTAATGGAAGCAGATAAACTGGGAGACGTATGTCCTGCATGCGGACTTCCAAGAAAGGTTTTTGAACCCTACAGAGAAAGAGTTTCACGCAACAGGTTAATGTTGCTGAATTTTGATCTGCATCCGATAGTCATACACCTTTCACAAGCTCTGGTAATTGCCATCCCTGTCATCTCGTTAATAATAAATATATTTCCCGATTTTCAATCCGAGGTATTGAAAAATGTTCTGATTTTTGCAGTGTTTGTTTTTCCATTTACACTGGTTCTTGCTATAATAACTGGTGTGATTGACGGCCTGACCCGTTTTAAAACTATTGCCACTCCTCTCTTAAGAGTTAAAATAATTTTCAGTATTATTATATTGTCATTATCGATTGCCTTGTTCTTTGTTGCCAGGGACGAAAACTATAATTTTCTGACAATAATATTAAGTGTGTTGTCCCTGGCTGCCGGTTTTCAGTTAGGTTTATGGGGTAAGAAACTTATTAACGTAATTTTACCCGGCACATATCCTCAAAAGAAAGGTAGCAAGGTTGCCAGACCGGAAACTGGTGCCGGAAAATCCGTTGATGCATAAAAGCATTTGTGAAAGGCTAAATTGATATTGTTGAAGATCATTTCAGATAAAATTTGAAAGAAAGACTATTTGCTATTGGTGACATTCATGGCTGTATTGATCAGTTGCGTGAATTGGTTGAATCTGTTATTGGTATACGGAAACAGGACAGAATCGTATTTCTTGGCGATTACATTGACAGGGGAAATAAAAGCAGGGAGGTTGTTGATTATATTATGAACCTGCAGCATAATGGCTATGCAGTAATACCATTGATCGGCAATCATGAATGGATGTTGCTTGAAGCTTACGAGAAGGATGATCGTTTAATTAACTGGATATTTAACGGAGGCTCTTTTACACTAGAAAGTTTTGGGATCATAGCATTAAAAGAGCTAAGCAGGGAATATGTTGATTTTTTTATTAGCCTGCGATATTATTACGTCTTTGAGAATTACATTTTTGTACATGCCGGTTTTAATGATAATATCTCTGATCCTTTTAATGACTATTATGATATGATCTGGACCAGGAGAGAAAGCTATTCAAACCCTGTTTTCAAAGATAAAATTATTATTCACGGTCATACTCCTGTAACCTTAGAGATTTGCAGGAAGAGGATCGATAAAAAAAACAGGGTTATTAACATCGATACCGGCTGTGTCTATTCTGATATTACCGGATACGGACATTTAACTGCCGTTGAGGTATTTTCAATGCGACTTTTTTCAGTTTAGATTAACTATTAAAGCTTAATTTTATTATCTTTCAGTTCACCAATGATTTTAGTAGAATTTTAATTTAGATAATCATGAAACATATTACATTTTTCTTAATTCTCGTATTGTTTATTTCATGCAAACCTGGTAATCTGAAGATTGAATCAACCGTTGATACATTATCTGTGGGTTGGAAAATGCAGCCGGAGGATAAACTGGCTGGTATGGATGAAAAATCAATTTCAGAAAACGGTTTTGATGTAACATCCTGGTATAAAGCCGTTGTTCCCGGGACAGTGCTGGGAAGCCTTGTAACGGGCGGAGTAATAAAGGATCCATATTTCGGAATTAACATGCAACAGGTAGATCCTGAACAGTTTAAACAACCGTGGTGGTTCAGATCGACCTTTACTCTGACTCAGGCAGATATGAAGAAGATCATATCTCTCCGGTTTGACGGGATCAATTATCGGGCCGATTTATGGGTTAATGGAAAGAAGGTTGTTGGCAAGGATCTGTTTGCCGGAGCTTACAGGATGTTCACATTCAATATAAATGATTACGTTACCGAGGGTCAGAATTCAGTTGCACTTAAATTGTGGCAGCATGCCGATGGTGAATATTCTATCGGCTTCGTTGACTGGAATCCTCTTCCGCGCGACAGGAACATGGGCATTTTCAGGGATGTCCTCCTGGAGATTAATGATGGTCTCAAAATAAGAAGCCCGTTTGTATATTCAAAGGTTAATACTGAAGGCGGTAACGATGCTGATCTGTTCATACAGGCTGAGTTGATCAACAGTACAAAAAAACAAATGGAAGGTATTCTTCAGGTTGATTATGAACTTGGAGTTGTGAAGAAAGAAGTCAAAATTAAACCTGGCGATACTCTGTCGTGTAGTTTTTCACCCAAAGAATTCCCGCAACTATCTGTTAAAAATGTGAATCTCTGGTGGCCCAATGGAATGGGTAAGCCCGATATGTATAATCTTAAAGTTGAATTTATTGCCGGTAATAAAATCCTCGACAGGGTGGATAGAAAATATGGAATAAGGGAAATTACAAGTTACCTCGATGAACGAAAGAATCGTGCTTTTAAGATCAATGGCAAGTTCGTGCTTTTAAAAGGAGGAGGGTGGACTGATGATTTATTGCTTCAGGATACCAGGGAATCTGTTGAAGCGCAGCTTAGATATGTTCGTCACATGAATCTGAACAGTATAAGATGTGAGGGTTTCTGGGGTAAAGACGAAACACTCTATGACCTATGCGATGAATATGGCATACTGGTCATGGTTGGCTGGAACTGTCATTGGGAATGGGAGGAATATCTTCTGAAGCCGGTTGACGAAAAATATGGAGGTCCTGTCTCAAAAGAAGACATAGACCTTATTTCTGCTTACTGGTTCGATCAGATGATGTGGTTACGCAATCACCCTTCTATATATATCTGGATGCTTGGAAGTGATAAGCTGCCGGCTCCTGATCTTGAAAAAAGATACCTGGCGATGTTTAAGAAATATGATCCTTCCCGTCCGTATGCAACCTCAGCCGGTGGTGTTGGCACAGAAACTGAAAATGTTGTGGCAAATGTACCTATTGTAAGCGATATGACAGGGACCACAGGAATGAAAATGCTTGGGCCATATGCTTATACTCCACCTGTTTACTGGTTCACTGATACAAAAAAGGGTGGGGCTTACGGATTCAACACTGAGACTTGCCCTGGCGAAGAGATCCCTCCGCTGGCATCACTCAGGAAAATGTTGCCTGAAGAGAGTCTCTGGCCAATTGATAAAAAATACTGGGAATATCATACGGGCAGAAACGAGTTTACTACTCTCGACAGGTTTATTAAAGCGCAGTCGGCCCGTTATGGAAAATCTTCAGGAATTGAGGAATTTGCATTCAAATCACAAGTAAGCAACTACGAGCTTATGCGCCCTATGTTCGAGGCTTTTATCGCAAACAAACCTGTAAGCACAGGTCTTGTCCAGTGGAAACTGAATTCAGCATGGCCTGAACTTATCTGGCAGCTGTATGATACTTATTTGCAACCAAATGGTGCATTTTATGGGGTCAGGGAAGCATGCACGCCGCTGCATGCTATATACAGGTACGGTTTTGATGATATTTACCTTGCAAACGAAGACCTTATGGATGCAAAAGACCTGACTGTAAAAATCAGGGTCTTTGATATTAATTCAAAGGAAATATTTAATGATCAGTGGAAAGGCGACATAAAAGGTAATACATCCAAATTCATTTACAAGATCCCCGAAATTAAAAACCTTACTCCTGTGTGGTTCCTCGATTTAAGGATACTTAAAAATGATGGCAAAGAGATTGATAATAATGTTTACTGGCTATCACTTAAAAAGGATATTATGGATTATGCGGCTGGAAGGAAGCTTCCATGGGAGTATTATACACCAACAAAACAGTATGCTGACTTCACAGCACTGAACAGATTGCCGAAGGTCACTCTTTCATATGATTATTCTTTTGAAAAAGATGAAGAAGAGGGATCAGTTACATTAAAGGTCAGGAACCCGTCAGATGCAATCGCTTTCTTCATATTTTTTGATTTGCTTGATCCGGTTACTGAAAAACCCATCCTTCCCATTTATTGGAGCGATAACTATGTAACGCTTTTTCCGGGCGAGGAACGCACTTATACTGCAAAATATTTTCTGAGGGATTCCGGAGAAGGCAAACCCGTTGTTAAAGTAAAAGCATGGAATGTTGATATGGCTACTTTAAAGTAATCATATCTTGCAATAGAAATGGTCTGGCATATTCTGGATATATTTTTTGTCCTTTTCCATACCACCCTGGTGCTTTTTAACCTTTTTGGCTGGATATGGAAAAGAACCAGGTTATTGAACCTTTTTCTGCTGGTCCTGACAGGTGCATCATGGCTGTTTCTGGGTCTGATAGTAGGAACTCTGGGTTATTGCCCTCTGACTGACTGGCATTTCAGGGTTCTGTCAAGATTGGGCGAAACAAATATCCCCGATTCTTATATAAAATACCTGGCCGACCGCCTTACAGGTATGGATTTTAACAGCATCCTGGTTGATAAGGTTACCCTTTATTCTTATCTTGCGGCTCTGGTATTTTCAATTTATTTCAATATACATGATTTTCTTGTTAAGAAACGACTAAGAAGTAACACTGTCTGATTCCGAAAATTACTTAGCCGTTAGTTTAATTTTGTTAACAGGCAAATTAGGATTAAAAGTAATATCTTTGAGATATGATTAACAGCAAAGAAAATATTAATGGCATAAACTTCATCTCACTGATCATGCTATTGATCCTGGCTTTAGGGCTGTTAATTTTCCATGAAGGCAGTGATAAATCTACAGAGAACCATAGAATTCCGGCTTCAACCTATATACAATTGGACCAGTGTAGTGCAGTACCGGGTCCTGGTATACGTCTGGAAGTATTTCAGAAGATATGGATCATAAATAAAGATCATTTTGACCTTTTGGCATTTAACAGGAATCCTTTGTCTGACAGCAAAAAAACAAATCTGAGAATTATTTTCCTTCGTAATATCCGAAAAGAAACCAACAGAATTCCTGTTTATATTTTTCATCATAATCCCTTCTCTGCGGATAAAGATGAGCCCCCACTTTTAAGTTAATATTTGGAACATCTTCCAACAACTTTCTTCCTTAAATTCTATTAACTTAAAATCAATAATATGAGAACAATAATTCTTTCTATCATAACTGTTATTATTTGTATAACATTGACTTCTGCTGACCAGAAAAGTAAGGACGGGTTAAAAGTCTATCATCTTCAATCTGCTGTTATTAATGCGCCCCGTGAGTCACTGACAAAATCGGCTGATATAATTTCAACCAGGCTTAAACTTTTTGGCCTGACTTCGTATGAAGTTCACGTATTACCTGCTAAAAAACAAATTGAAGTTCAGATTAATGATAATACTGAATTTCGCGAAATAGACGGACTTCTTTGCAATAAAGGTGAAATGGGATTCTATGCGACATTTAGCAGAGAAGAAATTTCTGATATTCTACAAAACTCAAATCATCTATATGATCTGATGAACAGTGATCAGATAAAGAATCAGGGAGATCCCAGAATAGGATGTGTAGCCTCAGACAAAACAGGTCCTGTAAATGATTGGCTTCGGTTAGCTATAATACCTGATAGCTGCAAACTATGCTGGGGTGAGGAAACAGGTAATTCCATGAAATGTTTATTTGCACTCAGACTCGGCAGACATGGAAATCCTTTACTGGTAAAATCAGATATAGAAAGCATAAAAGCATCCGCTGATAATGATGAAGGCAATTATAAGACTCAGATTAAACTCAGGCCTGAAGGAGCTATTGTTTTTGCCCTGGCGACAAAAGCAAACATGCATAAATCAATTGCTGTTGTTATTGACGATGAGGTCTATTACTGGCCGCGGGTGCAAAATGTAATTGAGGGGGGAGAAGTTGAAATCACCGGTAAGTTGAGCAAGAACCAGGTGAATTATTTTATTGCTCTTGGAAGCACAGATGATTTGCCGATAACGCTTAATCTGGTTAAGTAGTCAGCAATATAAGAGGTTGCATTTAAATGCAGCCTCTTTTTTATCATGACTTCAGAAAAATGACAGATCTTATTATTTTTTGAGAAGCTCTATTCTTTTTCTTATTGTTTCCATCTCATTAATTCTCTCCAGCGAGTAGGTCTTTTGTTCCGAGTCGATGAATTCGAATAATATCAGTGACTTTCTTGAATATTCAATGCTTCCTGACTTGTTGTCCATGGCGAGACAAAGTTCAGCTTCGGCATTAAAGAGTTCTGCAAGTATTTCGAGATGGCCGTTTGTGTAGTTATGATCCTGTAATAGTTTATTTGTAAGGTCAGATTCGGGTATTGTTCTGAAAAAGGATGCATCTTCCCTGAGAACATTATAATAAATATCTGACAACCGATCAGATGCCTGTTTATATTCTCCTTTTTTTATCATACCCCTGATTGCAGCTATCAGATCACCTATCATCTCGATCATCCTTAGTACATAATCTTTCTGATACATATTGTTCAGTAGTTATAGAATATTTACAAAATTGCTTTGTTATGTTCTTGTTATTCAGGCATCAGGAAGCAGCTGTCTTATGGAGTTCAATGTTATATGCATTTATTATGCCTTTCCTGGTTACTATACCAACAAGATGAGTAGGGTCATTCCTTTCTACAACAGGTATGCGCCCGATATTTCTTTCTCCCATTTTTTCCAGGGCTGTTTTAAGAGTCTCATCAGGGTAGCAGACTATTATGTCGCGGGTCATTATCTCAGAAACCGGTTCATCGCCTTTCCCGGTGTTCAGGGCCTTATTTATATCCTGCTGTGTCACCACACCTGCAAGGCGCCCCTCACCATTCAAAACCGGGAAACCCTTGTGAGAGGTACTTTTTATCATAAGTCCGGCATTTCTTACTGTCATTGTGTCAACAGCAGTAATTACATGAACAAACATTGCTTCTGATACTATGATATATTCCATCAGATCCTGTTGATTTATTTTCAGTATATCAATGCCCCTTCGATGGAGTTTTAGCGTATAGATTGAATCCCTTGAAATTTTCTTTATTATCACTGTGGCTATAACACATGAGATCATCAGGGGCAGGATGATCTTATAATCTCCGGTCATTTCAAACAGGATCATAATTGCCGAGATAGGCGCCTGGGCAGCGCCGGCAAAAACTGCGGCCATACCTACAAGCCCGTAGGCACCGGGAGATATCTCCATAGCCGGGAATATCAGATGAATTAAAGAGCCGAATGAGCTTCCCAGCATTACTCCAATAAAAAGTGATGGCGCAAATACACCACCTGATCCTCCAGATCCGAGAGTGAGCGAAGTGGCGATAAGCTTTAACCCGACAAGTGTCAGTATCATCAGAGGAGCCATATTCCCGATAAGTGTTTTCTCTATGGCAGGATAACCTACTCCGAATATCTGCGGATAATAGAACCCTATTATTCCTAAAAGCAATCCTCCAATAGCCGGCTTTAAATATGATGGCACCTTCATTCTGTCGAAGATATCCTCTGTTTTATAAAGAAATTTTATAAAAATCCATCCGGTAAATGCAGCAAGAAGGCCAAGTGCCATATAAAAAAATAACTCCCAGCTGCTTACAAGTTCATAAGGTGCTACTGCAAAGGCTGGTTGAGAACCCAGAAAGTTTCTCGAAATTACAGTTGCAGTAACTGCTGAGAGGACCACAGAGGAAAAATATCGGGTTCCATATTCCCTCAGAATTATTTCAAGTCCAAAGAAAATCCCTGCAATTGGTGCATTAAAAGTCGCAGCAATACCTCCGGCTGCGCCGCAGGCTATGAGTATTTTTTTCTTTTCTTCCGGGAAACGGAATAATTGCCCCAGTGCCGATCCAAGCGCGGAACTGATCTGTACTATCGGACCCTCCCTGCCGACTGAACCACCTGAACCGATACATATCGAGGATATCACAGCTTTCATAGCAGCAACCCTTGGTCTTATTTTGCTGCCTTCAGTTGCCACTGCAAGCATAACTTCCGGTACACCATGACCTTTTGATTCGGGCGAAAAGAAATATATAAGCAATCCAACGACTAATCCTCCAATAACGGGAACGATAATCACATAATATGATCCCATAAATGAAAGAACATGCTGTCCCTCATCGAAGAAAAGATGCTGGAAGGATGCAATGAGCCAGCGGAAAAGTATTGCTCCGAAACCTGCCCCAATTCCTATAATGTTAGCGAAAATAAGCAGGAAAATTGTCTCGGAAGACCTGAAATACTCCAATAACAGCTTTAGATATTTTTTGGAACCTGAAATCAAAGTATGCTTAAATTTCCTGAGCATCAATGGAATATTTCTTAATTCGGAAAAAAGGTTCCTTAATTTCATCAGATTCTGACTTGGATTAACAAATATATATATTTTGACAGATAGTTGCCAGTCCTAATTCATCAGGATATTTTGCAGATAAAGTTCTTATGTTACCTCTTGTTAAGGAGAGATAATAAAAGACTTTATTGAAGCGTAATTAATTGCTGCCGTTTAACAGAGCAGCTGATCTATAAATTAGTAATAACAAAAATAATATGGTATATTTGCTGGAAATTCAGGTTTAAGATATTGCACTTTAGGCTGCCAGCCTAAAAATAGAAAAGTATATATCTCTAAATTTTCAGTCTGAATTGATTTGTTAAAAATATTATGACCGTCAAAATTTAACTAACATATCATTAATCTATGGGAAGATCACAGGAGACATTTAATAAAAAAGAAGTTAAGAACAAAAAAGAAAAAAAGCGTAAAGAAAAAGAGAAAAAGCGATTGCTGAAAAAAGAAACAGGGAAGAGCAGTCTTGATGATATGATCGCATATGTTGATGAATTTGGTATGATTACCGACACACCTCCTGATCCCAGTAAAAAGACTGAAGTTGATGTAGAAAGCATAGAGCTGAGCGCCACTAAAATAGATCCATCAGATAAGCCTGACTTTGTAAGGAAAGGAGTAGTTACTTTCTTTAACGAATCAAAAGGATTCGGTTTTATCAGGGACATGGAAAACAAACAGAGTGTTTTTGTTCATGTCAACAATATGCTGGAACAAATAAAGGAAAATAATATTGTCACATTTGAAATCGGTAAAGGTCCCAAAGGCTCCACTGCACTTAATGTGAAATTATTTAAGGAATAATTTAATCCTCAACTATTTACCAACACCCGGGATTTCTGTAATTAGCAGATTTACAGTATAGTAGATAATTATGTTTATTATCTGTGTGTTTGTTAATGTTAATAACTGTTAAACAATTTATTAATACAGTTGTTAACAGAGAATGAATGGATTAAAGCTAAATACGAATTGTGGCCCGGTTTTATGGCGAAATGAGTCCTTTTTGCAGCTTGTACATTATTCTCTAATATCTTTTTAGTTATGTCATCTGGTTTAAAAAAGATAATTTCTATTTCACTGATGTTATTATTCACATTCAGGGTTTTTGCTCCAGTCAACAAAGCAGTGGTAATTTACAATACGTCTCCTGTCGACCCTTTCAGAAAACTTATCCACGCAATTGGGATGGTTGAAACAAAACATGATACACTTGCTTATAATCCTGTTGAGAAAGCAGTAGGATATTTTCAGATCCGGCCCATACGACTGGAGGATTATAATACCAGAACAGGTAGTCATTATACGATGAAAGATTTGTATAATTACAAAATCTCCGAGAAGATATTTTTATACTATGCCTCTGAGATCGGTCCCTACAACTTTGAACAGATTGCTAAAAAATGGAATGGTTCCGGTAAAAAGACTCTCGAGTACTGGAAAAATGTAAGTAATAACCTGTAATTCGTTTTTCACTTTCGTTTAAGGGTTATTAAAAAAAGGAAGAACCACGATCATGAGGCAGGAAGTTCTGATTAATCAGTAATCGGTAATCGGTGATCGGTGATCAGTGATCAGTAATC
>Ga0315542_1000949_pt1 | contig 18302 bp, 16 predicted proteins | sample SalMarSW160120MG_FD_202541 | JGI IMG/M metagenome (GOLD analysis project Ga0315542, IMG submission 202541) | Salt marsh sediment microbial communities from the Plum Island Ecosystem LTER, Massachusetts, United States - Salt Marsh Sediment SW1601-20 ...
TATGGCTTCTCCGGATAATGCAACCCAAAAATATTTATACCGCACGAAATTGGATGGATCAGGTAATCCTGAATTAATAAGTCCTTCATCGTTAACAGGAACACATAATTATTCAATCTCTCCTAACGGGAAATATGCTTCCCATACTTTCTCCAACCATTTTACCAGGCCATCCCGTGAATACATAACTCTACCCAACCATAAACCTGTAAACAAAAAAGAAAGTATTCTCAACAGGCTGGATTCACTTCAGGTAAAATCTACTACTGAATTCTTCAGGATCACCACTTCAGATAATGTTGAAATGGACGGCTGGATGATAAAACCTGAAAACTTCGATCCTTCGAAGAAATATCCTGTAGTGTTTTATGTTTACACCGAACCGGCTGGAGCTACCGTAACTGACACTTATGGAGCGGGCCGGAATTTCCTGTACAATGGAAACATGGCGGGGGATGGTTATATCTATATTTCTGTTGACAATCGCGGTACACCTGCCCCCAAAGGAAGAGTCTGGAGGAAAGCCATTTACAAAAATATCGGCCGCATTAACATTCACGATCAGGCCATGGCTGCACGGGAAATACTGAAATGGAGTTTTGTGGACTCGGAAAGAATTGCTGTATGGGGTTGGAGCGGCGGCGGTTCTGCTACTTTAAACCTCATGTTTCAATACCCGGAAATATATAAAACAGGCATCGCAATCGCTGCACTCAACAATCTTCTTACTTATGATAATATTTACCAGGAACGTTATATGGGCCTGCCACAGGAAAACATGCAAGACTATGTAGACGGCTCTCCTGTTACATACGCAAAAAACCTTATGGGAAATTTGCTGTACATACACGGAACAGGAGACGACAATGTGCATTACCAGAATGCTGAGATGCTGATCAATGAGCTGATTAAATATAACAAGCAGTTCCAGTTTATGCCCTATCCAAACCGTACTCACAACATTTCGGAAGGTGAAGGTACTATTGAGCACCTGTCGACCCTGTATACCAATTATTTGAGGAAATTTTGTCCTCCCGGAGGAAAATGATTTCAAATGAATCGGTAAAAATAACTATTAATGGAGAATCTGTCAATAATTTAGCTGGCACCGGGAGAGCCAGTTATCTTGCACAATGATTTGAATTTATCTATCTTTAATTAAAATAAATAATATGAAAAAGAGAATTACCTTATTACTGTTTTGCATTCTCACAGTCCTCTCTGCTACTGCACAGGAGGGAATGTGGATGCTGACCCAGCTTGGCCAGCTCGACCTGGCTAAAAAAGGGCTTATGATTCCAGTCGAAAAGATATATAGCCCTGACAAGCCCTGCCTTGCCAATGCCATCCTTCTGCTTGGAGGAGGTACAGCCTCATTTGTATCACCGGATGGACTGGTGGTGACCAACCATCACGTAGCCTATACCGCACTGCAACGTGCTTCAAGTGTGGATAATAATTATCTTACTAATGGTTTTCTTGCCAAAGACCGCTCATCCGAGATCCAGGCTCCCGGGTACCAGGCCCGGCTGATGATTGAAATGAAGGATGTCACTGCTGATGTGCTTGCTTCTGTGAAAGGATTAACAGATCCTGTTGAAAAAGACAAGAAAGTGAATTCCAAAATAGCAGAGATGACCGAAGCAATGAGAAAAAGGGGGGAAGACACTGAGGCAGAGGTAGTTCCAATGTATAACGGCAAACAATATGTAATGTATACTTACAAGGTTTTCAAAGATATCCGCATAGTCTATGCACCTCCATTGGCTATTGGTAATTATGGGGGAGAAATCGATAACTGGATGTGGCCCAGGCATACAGGTGATTTTTCTTTCGTGAGGGTATATGTGAGCTCTGACGGGTTGGGTAAAGAATATAGCGCTGATAACGTACCATATAAGCCAAAAACCTGGCTGAAAGTTGCTCAGAACAATCTTAAGGAGGGCGACTTTAACTTTATAATGGGATATCCAGGATCCACCACACGCTACCGGACATCTAATTCAGTAAGATGGAATCTTAATTACAGCTATCCCTTCAGTGTGGAAAACTTCAGGGATATTATTTCACTCTCAGATGAGTTAACTAAAAATGATCCTGCCGGAGCTTTGAAGATGGCCAGCCTGACAAGGGGACTTGCCAACGCCATGAAGAACTACCAGGGAAATATCGACGGAATGAAGAAAACCCATTTCCTGGATAACAAACTTAATTTTGAAAAAGAGTTTATGACCTGGGCTAACAGCACACCTGAAAGAAAAGCAAAATATGGAGACATTCTGTCGAAAATAAAGGATCAATACGATATAATCGGTAAGACAAAAGACAGGGACCAGGTATTTAGTATCCTCCAGGGCCTTTCAGGTACAATGTTTAGCATTGCCAGCCAGATATACTCTGTGGCAAAGGAGATGGATAAACCTCTGGACGAAAGGCAGCCGGGACTAAATGAGGAGAGCCTTAAAGAATTTGCTGAAGGATTGACCTATACATATAACGACTACTATGAACCTGCAGATAAGGCTATGCTTGTCCGGGTTCTTAAAATGGCTGCAACATTGCCTTCGGATCAGCGTATCTCCGGACTGGAATATATCCTCACAGGTTCTGGAAAAACTCCTGAGCAGTGGGTGGATGAAGCTTATGCCTCAACAAAAATAAAAGATCCGGAATTCGCGAAAAGTCTAATAGGGAAAAATTCTGCTGATATCGGGAAGATCGATGATCCTTTCATACGGCTTGCTGCAAGCATTTATCCCATGTCTGAGGAAATAAATAATGTCAGCCAGGTATTTGCTTCGAGAGTAACAGAACTCAGGAAGGATTATATCGATGCCCTTTACGAATGGAAAGGGACAGCTATTTATCCCGATGCTAACCGTGATATCAGATTCACCTGGGGCCCCGTAAAAGGGTATAAGCCTGCAGACGCTGTATGGTACGAATCCGTAACTTCACTCCAGGGTGTTGTTGATAAGAACACAGGAGAAGTCCCCTTTAATGCCCCGGAAAAACTTATCATCATGGAAGAAAAGAAAGACTATGGAAGATGGATGGACCCTATTATTAAAGATGTACCGGTAGCTTTCCTGAATCAGTGCGATATAACCGGAGGAAATAGCGGCAGTCCTGTTATGAATGCCAGGGGTGAGATAGCTGGGATAGCATTCGATGGAAATTACGAAGCCATGATAAGCGACTGGCATTACGATTATGCTCTGCAGCGCTGTATTGCCGTGGACATCAGGTATGTTCTTTTTATTACCGAGAAATTTGGCAATGCCGGATTTCTCCTGGATGAAATGGGAGTTAAAAGATAAAAAAGGATACTATACCTCTGCCATAGAATGTGTTATTAAGGTTTAGCTGTTAATTCATGACAACATGACTATCCAGATTTTACTCGTTCTTGCATTGACTTTCCTGATCAACTTAATAACTACATTGTCTTATTCTGTCAGAATTGTAGGCATCAGGACGGGAAGAATAGCCGTATCATTTGCACTTTTCAATATTCTGGTACTGATTTCACGTACCGCAAATGGTTTTCAGGCACCATTACTAGCCAGTACAATTGAAAAGAATATTAATTCAGGCATTGGCGCTAATTTATCCGATTTCAGACTTATCATTCTTTCATGTACCGTGGCAACTATAATCGGAGGACTATTAATACCAACCTTTCAGAGAATTTTATCAATTGCAGTTGATAAGTTCAGTATATACAAATCAGTGCCTAAGGTCCTTATTTATGGATTTACCAAAACAGGGATTACATCAATTAAAGAAAACATTGTACTGCCAAGTTCAAAAAACATTGTTAATCTTAACATTTCTTCAGATTTCCCCTGGAAAGTATTCATAATGAATATAATATCGGTGGCGATTATTACGATTGGAGTTTTATCAGCTTTATATGCCGGGTACTTTAATCCCGAATTCAGGACTACTGCCAGCAGCTTGTCGGCAATCATAAATGGCTTCGCAACAATATTAATGTTTGTTTTTATTGACCCGTTTCTCTCCGTTATGACCGACGATGTTGTATTAGGGAAAGCAAAAGAGAGTCTTTTCAGAAAATATATTGTATATATGGTTTTTGCCAGAGTTATTGGAACTTTGCTGGCACAGATAATGCTTATCCCTGCTGCCAGGATAATTTCAATTACAGCCCGGTTGATTTAAAATCCAAATTACCTGGACAGATGAGTATAAAAGAATTTTCAAATTATTTGAAGAACATATAAAGTAACTTATCTTATAACCTGAAATCTGTACTATAGTTTCAAACTATCACTAATAGTCTGACAACATAGTAAAATGCCTTGAAAGGAGTATTGTAATTCGAGTCATATTTATTCGCATCTTTGCAGGATGAAAAAAGAAATAACCATACCGGTTCAAATTCAGGAATTGAAAGAGGAAGAAATTCTGTCAGCAGCTGAGCACAGAAAGAAGTATTCTTTGATGAGGGATCTGCAGGCAAAGGAATTTAATGATGCTATTGCTGAGAGGCTTGAAAAAGAAAAGGAAAAGGAAAAAGAAGGGTAATTAAACTATTCATCTTCCTTATCTTCTGCGTATTAGATTTATATTAGCGATTGTTTCTGTTGTTTTCTGCTTATAAGCTCATCACCCTGATAGCCTGAGGAGATCCTGGTTGCTGTCAGTGATAGTAATCGTTCTGTCATTATTTCAGTAATACCATGTTACTGTTATATTCTTATTTCAATATTTTTGCATTGTCTTGCTTTTTTCACTATTTTAGTGAGAAGAACTCATCATTAAATATCAAATAATAATGAAAAACATCGGACTCTTTATTATTGCAGCATTGATGCTTATATCGTGTAATCAAAACCCTGAAAAAAAGACTTCTTCAAGCCTGGAAAAGACCACTGAAGCTTCAACCCCTGTCAGAGATGGTGTATTTATCCACATCACAGAGAGTTATAACGACCCGCATCGTGTCCTTATGCCTTTGAAAATGGCAACAATAATGGCCGCTGATAAAGATGTAATTGTCTACATGGACATTCATGCCGTGGAACTATTGGTGAAAGGTGCTAAAGACCTTACTTATACAGATTTTGATTCATTTCAGACTTATCTGAAACAGCTTCTTGATATGAAAGTCGGAGTATATGCCTGCCCCACCTGCCTGAAAATTGCAGGATTCAAACCTGAAGACCTAATGGATGGAGTTCAGATTGCTCAAAAGGATAAATTCTTCAATTTTACAGAAGGACGGATATTAGCGCTGGATTATTAAAAACACCATTCACTTCGCATTTAAATTTACTTGAGGAACTACAGAACTAAACTTACGTCCAATGAAATTGTTTCTGGTTACCTGCTTCAGCTTTTTTTTCTCTCTGGCATTATCTGGTCAGGAACCAAATGAGTTTATCATCGGACCTTCCACGCGTACAAATCATTCATTCCGTGATTTTAATATAGCAATTTCTCCTGATCTTTTATTTAATACTCCCAACGGTTTGCAGTTAGCAGGTGGAATAAAAGCTAAAATGTTTCTTGGAAAAAGATTCAGTTTTGATGCTGATCTGGTTTTTAGCCGGAATTATATTCATGGCAGTCTGGGTATAATCGGAATACCAATCTGGTTATTAATCCCTGGTTTTTCTTATGATTCTGATGAAACAACTTTTTCAGAATTACTCACAATAGGTGCACTTATGCTTTTAACAGCAGAACATACTTCTTATAATATACCCACGAACAACAACATTGATATTTCACCCTACGTAAGCCTTTTGAGGTTAAGAGAATCATCTAAAATCGGAGATTACAACAATCCGGAAGTAACTAATCAACAGGCATGTTTTACAGCCGGACTTGAAATAAACAAATATTTTAAAAAGTTTCTTCTGGCACCATATTCTGAATATACTATCGGGTATACTGATCATATATCAGGATTTAATGCAGGCGTTTATTTTGGTATGTATTTCACTCGTTAGGCCTGTTGATAATCTGCTAAATTAAATTATTAAATGAAGACGAATAAAAAGTCCTTCCTCACAAGTATCCCGGCCTGGGGTTTATCGTTGATAACCGCTTTTATAACCCTGATCCTCATTTTTTTCCTTGCATCATTTTTTGGTTCAGTCGATTTTCTGAATAATAATACAGGAGAAATAATAGTATATCTGATTTATGGCATTTTGATTGCTTCAGCTTCTTATTTCATCTGTTGGAGAGATCCGAAGAGTTACTGGTATGTGCCGATCCTTTGCAATATTCCCGGAATCATTTCAGCTCTGGTTGAACCAAGTTTCTGGATAACGCATATGTGGATGCTGTTTTCCGCTGTCTGGGTTCTGTCCATTGCAGGTGCTGCTTTGGGCACAATTATCGGAAGACGCAGAAAATAAAAAACTTAACTATATAAATTATGAAAGACTACTACAAGATACTCGGAGTGGCCAGGCAATCCACTGAAGACACCATAAAACAGCGCTTTAAAGAGCTTGCATTTGAGAATCATCCCGACGTCAGCGATAATAAAAATGCTCATGAAACATTTATTGAGATCTACGAAGCGTATCATATTCTGAGCATCCCTGAAAAGAGAGCAAACTATGACCTTTTGTATGATAATTTTATTGCAAAAACAAAAGACCGGATTCAGAACGCGGAAAGCATCATGTCTGATGTTCAGGATGAGGCCAACACGGCAAGGGAAGATGCAAAACAAAAATCAAAAATTAAATACAGGGATTTTATAAAAGACCTTGATTGCTTTTTCACCAGCGGATTAAAAGCTAATGGAAAACCTTACTATTACAATATGCACAAGACTACAGGCATCTCAGGAGGAACAGGGCCTATGGGCAGTATTAAAGCAAAAACTATAAGCATACCGATCCCCAGAAGCAAAAAGGCTGCTTCACTGCATAGTGCAGGATTCATCGTAAAAGCTGCATTTTTCGTCCTGATGATATTTGCTTTTAAAATTGAGTTTGTAATAAAACTGCAGTTGCTGGAGAAAGTCTTGCTGGCATTTTTAATATTACTTACGGGAGGCATGTTAACCTATCTGATTTACAAGTTAAATAATACTAAGTCAATATACTTCAACGCCAGAAAATATTTTCTCGTCAGGAAATACAGGAAAAACGGCTATAAAAGAGGTTTTCATCCTATGATGTCAACAACACCTGCCGGCATTATTGCAGGTATTTTTCGGGTAATATTTTAGAAATCATTATCATGTCACAGTCATACCCGGCGGTTTTTGCAAGGTTTTATGATATTATATATCACCAGATCAGAGATGGCGCTGATAACTCTTTTTTCCAGAATGAAATACAGCGAACTGATGGTAAAGTACTGGAAATCGGAGTAGGAACAGGAAGATTGTTCATGAATGCCCTGAACAGCGGAGCAGATATTTATGGCATCGACATAAGCGAGTCAATGCTCGGTGTACTTTCAGGGAAACTCACCGGAGATCAGAAGAAAAGAATTAGTCTGCAAAATATGATCGATTTCCATTTTGATTCTAAATTTAACCTGATAATAGCACCTTTTCGTGTTATTATGCATCTTTCCGATAAGCATGATCAAATAAAGGCTATTAACAATGTTTATAACCACCTGGAAAATAACGGAAAGTTTATTTTTGATACGTTCATTCCTGATTTGAATATGATAATAAAAGGCCTTGACAACAAGGTTGATTTTGAAGGTGAATGGGAACCTGGTAAGAAATTAAAAAGAATAGTATCAACAACTCCCGATCTCATAAAACAGGAGATCGTAGTTAATTTTCAAATAGAGTGGGAAGAAAATGATGAAATCAGGCATGAAGAATGTAAGATCCCGTTAAGGTTCTTTTTCAGGTATGAGCTGGAACATCTTATTGAACGGTCGATGTTTGAAAATTACAGGATCCTCGGTGATTATCATGGAAATGAATTAAACAATAAATCCAAAGAGTTTATAGCTATCTGTAACAAAGTAATAAAATGAAATATGAGTATCGGGAATGATTAATAATAAGGATGTGATTACCTTCGGTGAGCTCGTCCCGCCTAAGCGGGACTCGGTTCCTCGCTAACGCTCGGAATGACAAGTCATTATTTAAGGTAACCAGGAAGAAGTGGCGAATCGCCACTTCTTCCCTTGCTCTATACCCATGAAGCTGTCAATTCCGAACGAAGTGAGGAATCTCTTATTTATGCTTGCTATTATATAATAAGTTTATATTAATCTTTCCTGATAGTCATTAAATGAAAAATGAAAAACCTTCACTCCTATATAGACAATCTTGTAAAACAATAACTGCAAACTGTAATTACTGATATCAAAAAGATTCTTAATTTTATAAAATAACCATAAATTAATAATTATTGAAAATTAATTCATTAAAAATTCTTATCATGAGAAAGTTTTTATTGATCATTTTATGTTTCCTGATAGCTGGAATAGCTGTGTCGCAGCAGACCACAAAGGAACTCCGTAAAGAATTGAAAGACAAAGCAATCAAAGAAGCAAGGAAAGAGGCAAGAAATATGGAAAAAGATGGGTGGACCGTAGCTCCCGGTTCAATTCCGCTTTCAAAAGTCCTGGAAAATACATGGATGAAACAGGTTGCAGAGGATGAGAATGGCAACGTAAGATATATCTATGCCGACGGGAATGCTGTTGCAGAGACCAAGTCAGCTGCGGAGATGCAGGCATTAGAGCTGGGCAAACTCCAGCTTGCAGGACTTATTCAGACCAATATGAGTTCCCTGATATCGGCAAATATAGGTAACGCACAGCTTTCGACACAGGATGCAGCATCGGTAACCGAAATAGTTCAGTCGGCCAAAAATATAATCGCAATGGAACTAGGGTATGTCGATCCATCCTTCAAACTCTACAAAAATATTGGAAAAGATAAAATCGAGGTCCAGGTAAGGCTGTTCTATGATACCAAACAGGCTCTTGATATAGCTAAGAAAATTGTCCGGCAGGAGGTTAAAGACAAACTTAAGCTTAATGAAGAAAAACTTGAAAAACTTATGGGGATAAACTAATATACCGGCTTATCAGGAGACTCACATAAGAGCCTGTTCGACAAGATTATTACAATTATAATTCTATCAAATTTATCATGAAAATAGTACTGGTATTTCTATTACCATTATTATGCCTTCAATTGCATGGAGAGGCAGATGTTGCGGGATTACTGACCGGTAAAGGCTACGGAAAGAATACCAGGGCAATAATCATTGCTAATGAGGATTACCAGTCATATTCGAGTGTTTACGTTGAGAATGAAGATCTTGCAATAAACCAGGCTGAGAGGTTTCAGCAAATGCTGATTAAAAAGATCGGATTGCTTCCTGAAAACATTCAGTTCTATCCTGATGCAGTAAATACCAATATTAAGCTCGCTATCGCAAAACTTCAGAGGAGCCTTCCCTCTGATGCCAGGCTTATTTTCTACTACAGGGGTAAAACATTCACCGGCGATAATGGGGAAACCTTCCTTGTGCCCGTAGATGTTTCAGATAATGAGACATTTTACATGTTCGGGCTCAAGGATCTTTGTACAAGGCTTAACGTACTGAATAAAAATGGCGTGACCATTTTCATTGATGGAATTGCCGGGTCCAGGTCCGGTACTGCATGTATAATCGATAATGGATTTACAGAAGGAGAGATACCTCTGCCCTCAGTTAAGAACATGTCATTATATTCATTGAAGCCTCCTTCTGGTGTGATCAAAGAAAAAGTACCTCCCGGTGCAGGCAAGCCGGTGATCATTATTAAGGAGCCCTCGGCCAAATCAAATGAAACAAAAGAGTCTTCTGTGTTAATTAAAGGAAAAGTTAATTCTGATTGCCCAATTGAAGTAATTTCTGTTAATGGCCAGGAGGCGCCCTATACAGATGATGGTACATTCGTTGCCAGAGTAACACTCAGTGAAGGAAAAAACTTAATTGCAATCGAGACACGTAATTGCGCAGGGTGGACAAGAGATTATGTTATTTTCAACATGACACCCGCCATGCCAGATGCAGAGGATCTTGCCGATTCAGCTCTTTATGCCGAAAGAAATTTTCTGAAAGAGCCGGGAAGGAACTTTGCACTTATCATTGGTGTCAGCAAATATGTTGACCCGATAATGCCTGACCTCTACTACCCGATATTTGATGCAAAAAAGGTCAGCGATGTGCTAACCGGATACTATACTTTCGAACCACAAAATGTAACACTCCTTGTAAATCCGACCAAAGCAAGGATTATCAGTATGCTTGATTCTCTCAATAATATTTTAACATCGAAAGATAATTTTCTCCTTTTTTACGCAGGACATGGCTCCTGGGACGAAAAAACTTCAATGGGCTACTGGCTACCGTCTGATGCGGCTGCAAAGGCCATTGACAACTGGCTGATGAACAACATCATAACAGCTTTTGTAAGCCAGAGTAAAGCCAGGCATACACTTGTCATAGCTGATGCCTGCTTCGGAGGTAGTATTTTCAGAACACGTGCCTTCAAACCTGAAGAGGAGAAGACAATTTCTGACCTTTACCTCAAATCGAGTAAGAAAGCAATGACCAGCGGCGATCTCACCGAAGTACCTGATGAAAGTGTCTTTGTTAAAAATTTTATTCAGCAGCTATCAGACAATAAAGAAATTTATCTTTCTTCTGAACAACTCTTCTTCACCATTAAACCAAACGTAATCAAGGTAATTGATCTTATACCGCAATTCGGGATAATAAAGAATGCCGGTGACCAGGGCGGTGATTTTATATTTTTCAGAAAAAAAGAAAATTCGATAAACTAAAGATAAGACAAAAAAGGTTTTCTGTAATTTATGAGGCTGTCTTAAAAGTCTTTTTAACCGCAAAGAATGCAAAGTTATTGCAAAGGACACAAAGTTAAAACCCTGTTTTTCTGTTCTTTGCGAACTTTGCCTAACATCTTTGCGTCCTTAGCGGTTAATAGATTTTGACTTTTGACAGCCTCATTTTTATTTAGATATAGTTATATCAATTATTTCTACCTGAACGTTTACTTTCTCATGACTGCGATAGGTGTTCATCCATTTCTGAAAATCTTCCGAAGCTAATGATTTGGGAAGTAAATAACCATCATCAAGCTCTGTGACTCCGGACAGTGAAGGTTTGTTTAGTGGCGACTTTGAAAAAATCACAAACAACCTGTTCATGTCCTGGATACTGTTGGTAAATAACTGGTAAGTATCTGGTGTAAAGTTCTTTTCCGGAAAATAATTAAACTCGGGCTTATCTGAAAAAAGAATGTACTTCTTATCGGCCGAGACTGGCACACCGCCTTCAAATTCTAAAGGCATAGTGCTATAGGGGAAAAGGCATTGTGTCTCATTTCTGTCGTCGAGGTAGACAGATATATATCCGCTGACCGGAGATGTGAAGAACAGGTAAAGAATATCGTTATTTTTAAAAGCAGTTGTCCGGCATTTTACATCAGTGCATCCCAGGGGAAAAGATGTAAAATTCACTGGTGGCGTAACAATTTCCCTGGCTCTGACTTCAATATCACATCGCATCTCAGTTACAGGTTCTTTTCTTCCGTCAATAATTATTGTACCTGGTATATCAGTAAATTTTTCGTTCCTGATTTCGAGCACCTCTCCTTTTACAGATGTATTCGCGATTGTATTGAAAACTGTATTTGTTTCTACTTTCTGTCCTGTTTGCAGGTTGGTTATATATGTGGAGTTACCCTGGATAATGACCCTCCCGAAAGCTCTTTCGAGTGCATCAATGGTAGCTAATTCCCTGATTTTATTTTTAACTTCATTTCTGCTTAAATTATCGGGGATCTCAATCTGTGCCGACCCTTTTGATGTAATAATCTTCTGGGAAAATAACAGGCTGTTACTGACTGCAAAAAAAATAAATAAGCTGAAGAATCTGTACATAAGTATTCACTATAGAATATTCCCTGTATTTTAAGTAAATTTTATTTCCTGACAACCAGGTCATTATCAATAAGTCTGCTGTTATAAGCCTGAATTATTGCTTTCATCTTATCTCCGAGCTGTTGCACCAGTTTAGGTTCTTTCATAATCAGATTTGTCTCAAGATACCTGTCATTCCTAAAATTGAAAAGTCCGACAGGTTTATTATCGATCATTTCCAGAATATGGTTCTTCATATAAAGATGGTAAGTGCTGCTGTTTGTGTTATATGCAAACGATTCATAAGAGTCGTCGAGTAGGTTGTTTCCAAATGCTATATACTCTTCATCAAAATTCAGGTAATTCAGAATTGTAGGCATTATATCAATCTGCTGAGCGATCCTTCTTTTCACTCCTTTCAGGTCGCTCCCCGCTTTATAAAATATTATCGGAATGCAGTATGACCCGAAATTATTCTGAAACTCCTTATGTATCGACTCATTTGTATGGTCGGCCGTGATGATAAAAAGGGTATTATCGAACCAGGGGGCTGACTTTACCTTATTAAAAAATTCCCTGAGTGCGAAGTCGGTATAACCTATGACCTCAACTATCGGGGCAGGTCCTTTTTTGAATTTGTTTTTGTACTTTTCGGGTACTTTGAATGGGTGGTGTGAAGAAATCGAGAAGATAGAAGCCAGGAAAGGTTGCGGCAGATCATTGAGCTTTTCTGCAAAGAATTGAAAAAAAGGTTCATCCCAGACTCCCCATATCCCATCAAAATCCTTCTTGTCGGGATATTGATTCAGACCCACATAATCGTCGAATCCTGTCATTTTTGCAAAAGAATCAAATCCCATTGAACCGTTTGGAGCCCCGTGAAAAAATGCCGAATAATAACCTTTTCTTTTAAGCAGGGCAGCCATTCCGTTTACCTGGTCATTAGCATAATGCGAAATAATATACGGAGTTTCAAGTGATGGCATGGAAGCCAGGATCGACGGCATGGCATCAATCGATTTCTTTCCGTTTGCCAGCGAGACATCAAAAGTGAGACTTTCGTTTATTAGAGAATCAATAAACGGAGTGTAACCAGTGTAGGTCCCGCCATCCAGGTCTTTATTATAAAACCCAATATATTCCCTTGCAAAACTTTCTAGTATGATTACGATAACATTATCTTTCACAAACGGTTTAGCAGAAACCGCAACGTAATGCGGATTAAATATGGAATCAAGTTTTTCTTTTTCAAAAAAGTTATATTTAACCAGAGGTTTCTTACCGGAAGTTCTTAAGAGACTGAAAGGAGTGTTTAGAACAATGGCCACATCTCGCGGAGAATTAACATATCGTGCTGCGTTGCTGATTGTGATTGGCCGTGTAGAATGCCTGTAGCCACCTCTTGCACTGCCTATCACCAGGGCTATGACCAGTGGAATAAAAAGTATATTTATTGAATAATAGACGATTTTATTTTTAGGTTGCGGTTTAATTACCCTGAACCTGTTATACAGGTAAACCATCAGGAACCAGATGAAGATACAAAACAGCGTTGCAGGCCAGTAATCAGCAAGGAACTTAAAGAACATCTTGGGCATATGTGATTCATGTTCAAATGTTTTGAATACATCAGCCGTTGCTCTTTTAAAAACAAACCTGTAATAAACAAAATCGGCACAGTTAACTGCAAAAGCAATACCATTAGTAATAAAGAAAAGATATCTGACAATCTTCTGATAAAGCTCATCGTACCTGAAGTCGAAAGGAACGATCATGAGTAAAATGAAGAGCATATTTACGTAAACAGTGGCAGAGATGTCAAAAACCAGTCCCCCCTTTAAAATTGCAAAAAATTGATCCGGGGTTATTCCGGGAAACATTTTAAGGTTGAAGATATAAAAGCCGATACGGCACAATGAAAATAAAAACAAGATTATGAAAATCCTGTAAATCAGGGCAAAAAAAATATTTCTGGAAAACAACCAGTTTTTCATTATTCCAGATATAGCATTTATACTTTAAATGCAAGTGACGCTCATTAGCCGACCTGCCATTTACAGTACTATAAAAGTATAAAAACTATTTCTCTGTTGCAAGCACGATATTTTTTATCCAGAGAACAGCTGTGGTTTCGCCACCTGCTGCAGATGCCGGTTCATTACCGCCATAACCTCCTGACATGCCTCCTCTGCCACCTGAACCGCCCCTCATTCCACCGCCTGAACCTCCTCTGCCACCACCTGAGCCTCTTCCACTACCGGTACTAAAATCACCAGGAGATGAAGGAGGTTCACCCCCATATCCTCCGGCATGATAAAAATTACTTCCTTCCGGTAAGGTAAATCCGAATGTCAGCGGTTTTGATTTTGTGCTCCCTTTTTCTTTCGTTATCGACAATTTTGAGAGTGGTATAACAAGTTCATAATCCATATACCTCTCATTATCCATGCTGATGGAACCTCTGAAACTTCTTAAATCAGCAGGAGTGAATTCAACCGGTCCCGCATCTTTAAATCCAATAACTTCAAGCTTATATAGAAATGGATTCCGCTGAGAGTCTCCGCCTGCATCTAAATTCTCACCGTGACCCTTTGTATTGGCACGTGTAGGAATAAGTCCACGATCCATTGATCTTGAAGGAACGGGATACATTACGCCGGTTTTTTCCACCTTCTTCCCATTTGGATTAATCCAGGTTATCAATCCTCGCCTTAAAATGCGGTTCTGAATTTCAGGACTGAATATTTTCAGGTTTACATAGATATTATCATTATCATTTGAGATAAAATAATAAAATTTCGCCTTCTCAGAATAGATATAATCAGATGGTTTCATGGCCAGAATTTCGTCATTATTCCGCCAGTGGCTGTGATAAGATTTATCCTTATGAGCAAAACTATCAGGACAAACTGATATCAAAAGAATAAAAGCAAATGTTTTCATATTATCAGGTTATTAATATCTCACTAATAGACATCTGAATTGATGCACTTATTCCTTTAATTAAGTATTTAAATAAAATTTAACATTTCTGGAATAAAAAACCACCCCTCCCGGAACTCCATGGAAGGGGTGGCTCATATTATTTTCTTTATATAGCTATTCTTCTGGTGCCTCCTTTAATAATTCCTTAAAATCGGTATTGTTAAAGTCGTGCATCAGCCTGTTAGCCCTGTTCTTGGCACCAATACTAAGTATCATGAAAAGGGCAAAAATTACAATTAAGACATACATTACAATTCTTGTTGTTTCCTTTTTGGCTTTCAGGGCTTCTACCAAACCATGGTAAAGAAGGTAAAGAGAAAAAATCTTTACGAGCAGGCCGACAACAGCTCCGGCTGTAAGATTCAGCCCGGTTACAAATCCGAGCAGGGCACTGATAGGCATAACCACCATCACTGCTGCTGTAACTCTTACATTGGCTTCAAAATCAGTGCTTCCTTTACATATGGCAGATATGACCAATAATATCACTGCGCCCAGAAAAAGACCGATCACAGCACCAATAATAGTAAAGAAGAAAAGGCCAACACCCACTGCTCCACCAAACAGGCCTCCTGTTACTCCTCCAAGCCTCAGGAAGCTCCATAACAACATTATTAAACCAGCTGCAGTACCATAAATAACAGCCTTGATCAAAGGTTCAGCAATACCTCCTGTTGTCTTCATTGTTGAGAAGTAGGACTTGGGAGTTAAAAGGACATCTTTAGATTCCTTAATAAAGACATTAAAATCAAAAGTAGAGTCGCTCATAGTCAAATCTATTAAAGGGTTTATAGTTAATCAATTGTTGCCGATCATAATTATTAAGAACTCCAAGTTAAAAAAAATGTTTGAAAAAATGAAATTACCGATTTTTTATTAACTCCTATACTCAATTAATAAAAGGAAATATTAATTGCTATCAAATCTGATGGAACAAAACAAATAATAAAGGTTATTCCAGATAGGTGTAACCGTAAAGTCCCGACCGGTAATTTGAAAGGAATTCTTTCCCTTCTTCAAGAGAAATAATACCTGATTTAACTGAAGATGTAACCCATGTTTCGACAGTCCGCACAAGTTTTTTTGCATTGTACTGAACATAATCCAGAACTTCGGCAACTGTCTCACCATCAATTACCTGGTCAATTTTATATCCATCCTCGCCAACTGATACATGTACAGCATTCGTGTCGCCGAAGAGGTTGTGCAGATCGCCCAGAATTTCCTGGTAGGCACCTACAAGAAAAACACCCAAATAATATGGTTCCCGGCCTTTTAGCGAATGAACAGGCAAATGATGAGACGAATTGCGTGTAGCAATGAAGTTATCGATCTTACCATCGGAATCACAGGTCATATCCTGTATTGTTGCGGATATATCAGGTTCCTCATTAAGACGATGTATCGGCATGATAGGAAATATCTGGTCGATTGCCCATGCATCGGGAAGTGACTGAAAGAGTGAAAAATTGCAGAAATATTTATCGGACAGGATACGCGATATCTGTCTGAGTTCTTCGGGAACGTGTCTGGTGTTATTGGCCATCAGATATACCTTCCGTGCCACCGACCAGAAAAGACGTTCAATCTGTGCTCTTGTCTTGAGGTCTATGAGACCCAGGCTGAACCTGTCGAGAGCCTCTTCTCGTATCTGTTGCGCATCATGCCATGTTTCAAGCATCCGTGGCTGGTTGAAATTATCCCACAGGCTGTAAAGCTCTTTCACGAGCTCATGATCATGTTCATTGGGTACATCTTCCGCATCCCACGAGGGCAGGGTTGTTGTTTCAAGTACTTCGAATATCAGCACCGAATGATGCGCGGTTAGCGATCTCCCCGATTCTGTGATAACATTAGGGTGTGGAATGTTGTTTTTGTTGCTGGCATCAACGAAGGTGCTGACAGAGTCATTCACATATTCCTGCAGAGTATAATTGACACTGCTCTCACTATTTGAAGATCCAGTGCCGTCATAATCGACTCCAAGCCCGCCGCCTATATCCACGAACTCAACATTAAAGCCAAGCTTACGCAGTTCAACATAAAACTGAGAAGCCTCTCTTAAGGCTGTCTTGATACGCCTGATTTTTGTAACTTGACTGCCTATGTGAAAGTGAATCAACCTGATACAATCACGCATCCTGTTTCTCTCTATAAAGTCGATTGCTTCCAGCAATTCACTTGAAGTAAGTCCGAACTTGCTGATATCTCCTCCCGAATCTTCCCATTTTCCGCTTCCGACACTTGCCAGCTTGATCCTTATACCAAGATTTGGCTTTACCTTTAGTCGTTTCGAAATTGAGGTGATAAGCTTAAGCTCGTTAAGCTTTTCCACAACCAGGAAGATACGTTTTCCCATCTTCTGAGCCAGCAAAGCAAGCTCAATGTAGTCTTCGTCTTTATATCCATTACAGATTATAAGTGATTCAGGATCAGTATTAATAGCCAGAACAGCATGCAGTTCGGGCTTGGAACCTGCTTCCAGCCCGATATTGAATTTTTTGCCATGACTTACAATCTCTTCAACCACAGGCCTCATCTGATTTACCTTAATAGGATATATTATGAAATTCTGGGCTTTGTAGTCGTATTCTTCCGAAGCTTTCATAAAACATGTCGATATGCTTATGATGCGATCGTCAAGTATGTCTGGAAACCTTATCAGAACCGGCGTTGACACATCCATAAGCATTAACTCATCGAGGAGCTCTTTAAGATCAACAGATACCCCGTTTTTTTGCGGAGTAACTGTTACATTTCCCTTTTCATTGATCGAAAAATAATCTACACCCCAGCCATTAATATTGTACAGCTCAGCTGAATCTTCAACACGCCATCTTCTCATGATCAGTTCCTTTGATATCCTAATTTATTAATACAAAGATCAGAAAAATGAATTTTTTTGCAATGTTATCAAAATAACCCGAATTAGGGGCAGGAATGACGAAATAAATGTATGACTGTCATTGCCAGTTACGCGGATGCGGGACGAAGAAATCTTCATCTCCCACTCTCCCACTCTCCCACTCTCCGACTCACCATTTCAATTATTTAAGAGGTATTGTTTTGATATTTGTTCTGTCAATTATTTTAAATACCGGATATGGATAATAACCTGTTCCCCATTGCGGAACAAGGTAACGATCAAAGAAATTCCAGACCAACAACCCATCATTTGACTGTGGCTCAAGCAGATAGGCGGCAAGATTGGCCAGGGGCTGAGCAGTTCTCACAACAAGAGTACCTGCCGGAAAGTTATATGACTCTTTTATATACCTGCCTGTGACTGCCTCTGTATAATGGCCCTGGTTAAGTCTTGATGCACCAATCAATTCGCTGACCTCAAACTTTTCAACGTCAATTTTTGAGGCTACTGCAAGCTGTTCAATTTTAATGCCCTGCAGTCTCA